>MDTD01178886.1_pt1 | contig 41165 bp, 44 predicted proteins | sample 811221 | NCBI WGS metagenome assembly MDTD01 (sample SAMN05326646, study PRJNA326480) | marine metagenome | isolation source: seawater | place: Pacific Ocean: South West | collected 2011
TCCGTCTCCGAAAAGAGCGGCTTGCTCGCCGGTTCGCCAGTCCGCGCCCCGGCCTGCGCGCGCAAGGCATTGAGACCGGAGCGATAGACCAGCACCAGCGCCGCCGCGCCCCCCAGCAGCAGCCAGGGCGCGGCCAGCTCGCCCGTGGCAAGGCGCATCGCGTGGCCCGTCGGCAGCACCAGATGCCCCAGCACCACCGCCGCCCAGAGCCCCGCGATCATCCCCCATCGCAGCCGGTGCGGCGTGCCCATTGCCGCGCCCACCCCCCAGAGCACGGCGGCCATGACCAGAACCAGCGTCATCAGCGCGTGCCCGTCGAGCCGAAGCCGCCCGCGCCGCGCGCGGTCGCGTCAAGGCGTTCCACCAGATCGAAGCGCGCCCGCACCACCGGGGCCACGACCATCTGCGCGATGCGCGCGCCATGCTCGATCTCGAAGGGTTCCTCGCCCGCATTCATGACGATCACGCCCAGCGGACCGCGATAATCGCTGTCGATGGTGCCGGGGCTGTTGGGCAGGGTGATCCCGTGGCGAAGCGCGAGGCCCGAGCGCGGGCGCAGCTGCACCTCGTAGCCCGCGGGCACCCTGAGCCGAAGCCCGGTCGGGACGAGCGCCCGCGCCCCCGGCTCCAGCATCACCGCGCCGCGATCCGGGAAATTCGCGCGCAGATCGGCCCCGGCCGCCCCCGCCGTCTCATAGGTGGGCAGGCCCAGGGAACGGTCCGCCCCCTCCTCCCATTGAAACGCGACGGTCAGCATGGACGGCCTCTCTTCATCGTTCCAAAAATACTCGAATCGCTCAGGCCAGCGCCCGCGCGATCCGCTCGGCCAGGCGCGCCGCCACCTGATCCTTGCCCATGCGCGGCCAGCTTTCCGCGCCCTCCTCGGTGATCAGCGTCACGGCATTCTCGGCCCCGCCCATGATCCCCGTGCCTGCGCTCACGTCGTTGGCAAGGATCCAGTCGCAGCCCTTGCGCGCGCGCTTGGCGGTGGCGTGCTCCACCACGTCATGGGTTTCGGCGGCAAAGCCCACCACCAGCGGGGGCCGTCCCTTATCCATCCGGCTCACCGTCTCCAGAATGTCCGGGTTCTCGGCAAACTCCAGCACCGGCAGCGCGCCCCCGCTCTTCTTGATCTTGCGCCCGCTTGCCTGCGCCACGCGCCAGTCGGCCACGGCGGCGGCGAAAATGGCGGCATCGGCGGGCAGCGCGCGCTCGACCGCCGCCAGCATCTCCCGCGCGGTCTCCACGCGCACCACCGTGACGCCCCCGGGCGGCGGCACGGTGGCGGGGCCGGTGACAAAGACCACCTCCGCGCCGAGCGCCGCCAGCGCCCGGGCAATCGCCGTGCCCTGCGCACCGGAGGACCGGTTGGCGATATAGCGCACCGGGTCGATGGGTTCATGCGTGGGGCCGGATGTCACCAGCACGCGCCGCCCCCTGAGCGGCCCATCCGACAGCGCCGCCTCAACGGCCGCCAGAATTTCGGGCACCTCGGCCATGCGGCCGGGGCCATGTTCACCGCAGGCCATGTCGCCCTCGTTCGGGCCGACAAACCCGATCCCGTCGGCCCGGAGCGTGGCAAGGTTGCGCTGTGTCGCCGCGTGCTGCCACATCCGCACGTTCATCGCAGGTGCCAGCAGCACCGGCGTATCGGTGGCCAGAAGCAGGGTCGAGGCCAGATCATCCGCATGGCCGTGGGCCATCTTCGCCATCAGATCGGCGGTGGCGGGGGCCACGACGATCAGATCGGCGGAACGCGACAGCTCGATATGGCCCATCTCGGCCTCGTCGGTGAGATCGAAGAGATCGGCGAAGACCTTTTGCCCGGCGAGCGCCGAGACCGAAAGCGGCGTCACGAATTCCGCCCCCGCGCGCGTGAGCACGGGCGTGACGCTCGCCCCCCGTTCCCGCAGGCGGCGGATCAGGTCGAGCGCCTTGTAGGCCGCGATGCCGCCGCCGATGATCAGAAGGATGCGCCTTGAGGCGAGCATGGCAGGTCTCCGGAACTCGCGCCGAGACTATGGCGCGGGCGCGGGCCGCGCAAGGGCCGCGCCTCGCTCACCGGAACGCGGCGCAGGGGTCGGGGCGCGCGACCGCCGGGGCCGAGATCACCGCGTCGAACCCGCCCTCGAGCGGCGCACCGTCCTCGGTCTGGCCCAGCACGAAGACCTCCAGATCCGGCGCGACGCGGGCCAGATAGGCGGGCACGCCCCGGTCGCGGCGCGCATGGCCATTGCCGGTGATGACGGCGACGGGGCCGCCCGTCTCCGCGATCGCCCGGACCACCGCGCGCGCCAGCACCGCGTCGCGCAGCCGCTGCACCTCCACCATGCCGGGCAGGATGTCCTTTGGCAGCGCGTCGCAATGCGCGGCCTGTTGCAGCGCCTCGCGGGCCGCCTGTTCCCCGGGCGGCAGCGGCTCTGTCAGGCCATAGGCCGCGGCCTCGTCGCCGAAAGTCGCCGCCGGGCCGGTCTCGAACACCGCGCGCGCGGCCTCGCGCGGGACATGCGCGCCGTAGATCGCGGCCCCGGGCGCGGCGGCAAAGATCGGATGATACATGGCGAAATCCGGCCAGCCGCTCCGGTCCCAGTCGAGCGCCCGTGCCATGGAACCGGGATCGGCGATGAGGTCTGGCGTCACGCGCGCCGCCTGTTCGGGCGTCAGCATCTCGAAGACGAGCGCGCGCGGCTGGATAGCCGCCACCTGCGCCGCCTGTTCGGCATGATGCGCGGGGTTGTCATGCACCTCGCCAAGGATCACCACGTCCTGCGCCGCCGCCGGAAGGGCTGTCAGGCAAAGGGCGAGGGCAAGGCGCAGGCTCATGCCAGAAGGCTTTGCACCTCACCTGCGTGCTTTTCAAGATAGCGGCGCATCTTCTGGAAGGCCGCCGCCTCGATCTGACGCACGCGCTCCTTGGAGAGGTTCAGTTCCTCGCCAAGGCTTTCAAGGGTGCGGGGGGCCTCGACCAGCTTGCGCTCGCGCACGATGAAGCGTTCGCGTTCCGTCAGGTGGGTCAGCGCCGCGCCCAGCCAGTCGCGCAGCGCGCGGTGGTCATGGTCGCGCTCCACGATCTCGTCGCCGCGCGCGCCCTCGTCCTCGATCGTGTCGATCCATTCGCGCCCGTCCTCCTCGGTCGATTGCGTGGCGTTGAGCGAGAAATCGCCGCCCGAAAGGCGGCCCTCCATCATCTCCACATCCCGGAGCGGCACGCCCACCTCATGCGCGATCATCTCGCGCAGCTGATAACCGTCGAGCGTCTCGCCATTGGCCATCGCCTCGCGCTCGAGCCGCGCCTGCACCCGGCGCATGTTGAAGAAAAGAGATTTCTGCGAAGAGGTGGAACCGGTGCGCACCATCGACCAGTTGCGCATCACGTAATCCTGGATAGAGGCCTTGATCCACCAGACCGCATAGGTGGAAAATCGCACGCCGCGATCGGGGTCGAACTTGTCGGCGGCCTTCATCAGGCCCAGCCCCGCCTCCTGGATGAGATCGTTCATCGGTGCGCCGTAGCGGCGGAACTTCGACGCCATGGAGATGGCCAACCGCATGTAGGCCGTGACCAGCCGGTGCAGCGCCTCCTCGTCGCGACGGTCGCGCCAGGCATAGGCCAGCGCGAGTTCGGTTTCCGCGTCCAGCATTTCCGCCTTCATGGCGCTGCGGGACATGGACCTGTTCTGCGGTGCATCGAGCGGCATGATTTCCCCCTGTCTGCGCACATGCCCTTTCTGAGCCTGTCACGGGGTGCTACGCACGGCGCGTCACACCGGATCACAATCGGGAAAGGGGCACGGCGCATGTTACCACGCCTCACGCTGGTTCTGGGAGGGGCGGCTTCGGGAAAATCGGCCTTCGCCGAGGGGCTCGTGCTGCGCTCGGGGCGCGCGCCGGTCTACCTGGCGACGGCCGAGGCGCTTGACGCGGAGATGCGCGGAAAGGTGAAGCGTCATCGCGCGCGGCGCGGGGCAGAGTGGCGCACCATCGAGGCCCCGCGCGATCCGGGCGCGGCGCTTGCCGCAGTCACGGCTGCGGAGGCGGTGCTGCTTGACTGCGCGACCATGTGGCTGTCCAATCATCTGCTGGCCGGGGGCGATCTGGATGCGGCCGAGGCCGCGCTCCTGTCGGCGCTCGATGCCTGCGCGGCCCCGGTTGCGGTGGTCTCGAACGAGGTGGGACATTCGGTCGTGCCGGAAAACGCGCTCGCCCGCCGCTTCCGCAACGCCCAGGGCGCGCTCAATCAGCGGCTTGCGGCGCGCGCGGGTCTGGTGGTGCTGGTGGTGGCTGGCCTGCCGATGCCGCTCAAGGGTGCGCTGCCATGAGCCGCTTCTTCTGGGTGCGCCACGCCCCCACCCATGCCCGCGCGATGGTGGGCTGGACGGACATTCCCGCCGACCTCGGCGATACCGCGCGCCTTGCCCGGCTTTCGGCGCATCTGCCGGAGGGGGCGCTTGTCGTCTCCTCGGACCTCGGCCGCGCGCGCGCCACGGCCGAGGCCATCGCCGGTCAACGCCCGCGCCTGCCCGACGAGCCGGAGCTGCGCGAGATCCATTTCGGCGCCTGGGAGATGCAGGGCGTCGACACTGTCGCGGAGCCGGAGCGGCTGCGCGCCTTCTGGGAGCAGCCCGGTGCCCTGCGCGCGCCCGGCGGCGAAAGCTGGGATGACCTCTCGGCCCGCGTGGGGCGGGCCGTGGCGCGGCTGCGGGCGGCGCATCCGGGGCGCGACATCGTGGCGGTCGCCCATATGGGCACGATCCTGACCCAGGTTCAGGCGGCGCGGGGCGTGAGCGCCTATGACGCGCTCGGCCAGAAGATCGACACCCTCTCGGTCACGGAGCTGCTCTGGGGCGCGGGCGGCTGGCGCGAAATCGCGGTCAATCATTGCCCGTGACGGCGCGCCGCCTCAGCGCCGCCCCTCGCGCAGCCAGCCGCCGATGAGGCAACCCGCCGCCAGAAGCAGCACCAGCCAGGGCGGCAGAAGCGCCATCTGCCGCACGCTCTCGGTCTCGTAGGCCCCGCGCGGCGTGATCCCGATCCAGCCGCGCCCGGCGGCAGGGCGGCCTTCGCGCACCTCGCGGATCGCGGGCAGCCCGTCAGCAAGGGCGAGCGTGCCGCCATTGGTGGCCCCGATCACCGGGGCGAGCACGGCATCGGTGGCAAGCGTGCGCTCGAACTCCACCGGGGCGGCGGGGCCAAGGCCGATCACCGCGTCCTGATCGCCGTTTTCAAGCCGGTAAAGGCCGATCTCGGGCCCCTCGTAGAGTGTCTCGAACCGGCCCGGCGCGACCTCTTCAAGGGGGCGTGTCTCGACCGTGCCCGAGGGCGTGGTGATCGTGACGTCCGGCACCTCCTCCGTGAGGGTGCGACGGATGATGCGCATCTGCTGCCCGGTGGCCTCGGCCCAGAGCGCCTCTTCCTCGAGCTCGGGTTCCTTCATCATCCAGTGCGCAAGGCGGCGCAGCAATTCGAGCTGCGGGCCGCCGCCTTCGAAGCCGCGTCCCCAGAGCCAGGCCTGATCGGAGGTGAGAAGCGCCACGCGCCCCTCGCCCACCCGGTCAAGCAGGAGGAGCGGACGGTCATCGGCACCGGACATGACGACCTCGCCGGTCTCGCTGGCCTCGACCTCGATCTGACGCAGCCAGCGGCCCCATTCGCCGCCGAATGTCTCTTCCAGCCCCGCCGTGACCGGATGCCGTCGCCCCAGATCGGTGACGCGCGGGCGATAGCCTTCCTCGACCACGCGGGCCGTGGGACGGGCGGGCATGATCGCCTCGAACGGGCCGCGATAGAGGCTCTCTGCCCCGGCGAAATCGGGCCCGGCCGCCAGCAGCACCGCGCCGCCCGCCTCGACATATTGCCGCACGTTCTCAAGATAGACGGTGGGCAGGATGCCCCGGCGGCGATAGCGGTCGAAGATGATCAGGTCGAACTCGTCCACCTTGTCGAGAAACAGCTCGCGCGTCGGGAAGGCGATGAGCGAGAGTTCCCGCACCGGCACGCCGTCCTGTTTCTCGGGCGGGCGCAGGATCGTGAAATGCACCAGGTCAACCGAACTGTCGGATTTGAGCAGGTTGCGCCAGGTGCGGGTGCCGGGATGGGGCTGGCCCGAGACGAGCAGCACGCGCAGCCGGTCGCGCACGCCGTTGATCTGCACCAGCGCGGTATTGTTGCGGTCCGTGAGCTCGCCCGCCGCAACCGGTGTCGAGAATTGCAGCACGTTGCGCCCGCCGCGCGGCAGGGTGAGCGGCAGCGTCATCTGCTGCCCCAGAGGCACCTCGAAGCGCAGCGGCTCGGCCCCGTCGATGGCGATGTCGAGCGGCACCGAGGTCACGCCCTCGGGGGCCGCCCCTTCATCGGAGACGGTGAGCGTGAGGCGCAACTCCTCGCCGAGGATGGCGAAGGCGGGGGCATTGTCGATGCGCAACCGGCGGTCCCAGTCGCCTGCGCGCCCCGTGTGCAGCAGGTGCAGCGGCGCGGGCATCTCGGGCGCGGCCTCGATATCGTGGATCTGCCCGTCCGAGAGCAGGATCGCGCCGGCGATGCGCCCGCGCGGCAGCTCTGCCATGGCCTCCGAGAGCGCCTCCATCACGCGCGAGCCGCCATTTTCCGGCGCGTCGCCCACGCTCACGCGCCGGACCTCGGTATTCTCGCGCGCGGCAAGCCGGGCGGCGAGCGCCTCGGCGGCGCGTTCGGTGTCCTGCGCGCGCGTGCCAAGGCGCTGGCTGGCGCTCAGATCCTCGACCAGCAGCACGATGTCGCTGAGCGGGCGGCGCTCTTCCTGCCGGAAGGCGGGATTGGCGAGGGCACCCACCAGCACCAGCGCCGCCAGCGCCCGCAGCGCCCATCCGGCCAGGCGGCGCGCCACGGCAAGGCCCAGCCCCGCAAGCGCCAACCCGCCAAGCGCCGCGATCAGCCAGAGCGGCAGGAGCGGGTCGAAGACGACGGTGCCGGTCATTGTCCCAGCCTTTCCAGCAGCGCGGGCACATGAACCTGGTCGGATTTGTAATTGCCGGTCAGCACATGCATCACGAGGTTGACCCCGAAGCGAAGGGCCAGTTCGCGCTGCCGTTCGCCGGTATAGCCCCGCCCGACAGGGAAGAGCGGATCGCCCTGCGCGTTCACCGCCCAGGCGGCGGCCCAGTCATTGCCGCCAATCACCACCGGCGTCACCCCGTCGTTGAGATTGCGGAAGGGCATGCCCTCGATGCGCTCGGCGTCGGGGGGCGCGGCCTCCACCCAGACGGCACGGCCCGCGTAGCGGCCGGGAAAATCGCTCAGCAGATAGAAGGTGCGGGTGAGCACATGGTCCTCGGGCACCGGCTCGAGCGGTGGAATGTCAAGCGGCGCGGCCAGCCGTTGCAGCCGCGCCCCCGTGGGCGAGGCGGCCCCGTATCCCGCGATATCGGCGTCGCGCGTATCGAAGAGGATCAGCCCGCCATTGCGCAGATAGGCGTTGAGCCGCGCATAGGCTTCGGCCGAGGGCAGCGGCTGATCGGCGGTGACAGGCCAGTAGAGGATGGGAAAGAAGGCCAGCTCGTCGCGTTCCAGATCGACTCCGATCGGATCCCCCGGCTCCACCGAGGTGCGGTAGGCGAGCACGCGGCCAAGCCCGCGAAGCCCGGCACGGGCGGTCTCGTCCACGGCATCGTCGCCGGTCATCACATGCGCGAGGGTGACCTGCCGCGTCGCGTCGAGCGCGCGGGCATCGTCCTGTGCGCGGCTCTCCTGCGGCAGGGCAAGCGCCAGCGCCAGGACCGCCGCCGCACCCGCGCGCCAGAGCCTTCCCGAAAGCGCGAGCGCCGCGAGGATATCCGCCGTCATCAGCAGGAGCGCCACGGCCAGCAGCCAGCCGCCGAGCGGCGTTTCCGGCGCGCGTTCCAGCCCCTCGACCGGGATCGCGGCGGGCCAGGAAGCGGGGCCGAGAACGGTGCCCGCGTCGATCACGTTGCGCGCCACGCGCCGCTCCGGCCCGTCATAGACCCCGGGCAGGAGGTCCGGGCCGAGCGCGGCGTCGAAGAGCCGCTCTCCGGGCACGCCCGCGCGCGTGCCCGCCTCGCTCGTGCGGCCGAACCCGTCAAGCACCTGGACCGGCTGCCAGGTGGTGCCGGCAAGCGCGGCGGCGTCCGGCGGCGCGCTCACCGAGGAGACGGCCAGCCGTTCGAGCATCTGCACGAAGAGGCCGGAGAGCGGCAGCGTGGACCATTCGGCATTGGCCGTGACGTGAAAGAGCACGACCTGCCCCGCGCCGATCCGCTTGCGCGTGACCAGCGGCGTGCCGTCGGTCAGTTGCGCGATGACCCGCTCGGCGAGCGTCGGATCGGGTTGCGCCATGACCTGCGCGTTCACCGCCACGTCCTCGGGGATGGCGAGGCCCTGGAACGGGCTTCCCTCGGGAAAGGGGGCAAGCGCCTTGGGTTCGCCCCAGCTCATCGCGCCGCCCACGGTGCGCCCGCCCGCGCGCAGGCGGACCGGCATGAGCGGATGCTCGGTGGCGCGCGACACGTCGCTTGCGGCCAGACGCGGCCCGGCAAAGCGCAGGAGGATCCCGCCACCCTCGACCCAGTCGCGCAGCGCGTCCTCCTCCGCCGCCGAGAGCGTCGCCACATCGGCAAGCACGATGGCATCGGGATTGGCGGGCAGGATGTCCATGAGCGCGCCGTCGAGCAGGTCCGCCGTCGGGACGAGTGCCTGCCGCAGGTAGTGCAGCGGCGAGAGAAGCTCCAGCCCCTCGCGGTCCTCGCGCCCGGCGATGAGCGCGACCTCCCGGCGCTTGAGCCCGTCATCGGTGAGGCTCACGGCCCCGGCATGACGCGCGCCCGCGATCTCGAAGCGGGTGAGGCGCGCGCGCAGTTCCGTCGGCAGCGACAGCGCGCCCGTGGCCTCGGTCGCGCCTTCGGCGAAACTCAGGGACAGCGAGGCCAGCACGCGCTCGGTGCCAGAGGGGTCGCGGCCGTGTGCGGCAACGGTGATCTCGCGTGCCGCGCCTTCCCGGGCGCGCAGGGCGCGCAGCTCCACCAGCCCGTCCCGCAGGACGGGCGGCGCAAGGGCGGTGAGCGGGCGCGCGCTCTCGTGAACGGTGACGGGGCCGTGCGCCTCGAGCGCGGCCAGCAGCGGCGCGCGCCCGTCTTGCGCGCGCCCGTCCGAGAACCAGCGGCTCTCGAAACTGCCCTCGGGGAGCATCGCCGCCGCCGCGGCATAGGTCTCGGGCACCGCCGTCCAGGGCTGCGGGATCAGCCCGGGCAGGGTGGTGCGAACTGCCTGCGCGGCCTGGAACACCGGTGCCTCCGGCGCGCTCAGCCGCAGCAGGGCGGCGGTGCGCCCGTCGCGCGCCGCCTCGGCCAGAAGCCCGTCGATCACCGCGCGCTGCGCCTGCCAGTCGCGCGCGGCGGCCCAGCTGTCCTCGACCACGATCAGGAGCGGGCCACGCCGCCCCGGCTCGCCCGTGTCGCGGGGATTGAGCACCGGCCCGGCCAGCCCGACAATGGCGGCGGCCACGGCCAGCATCCGCAAGAGCAGCAGCCACCAGGGCGTGCGGTCGCTCACGCTGTCCTCGTCACGCAGACCGAGGAGCAGCGCCACGCCGGGAAAGCGCCGCCGCACCGGGGCGGGCGGCACGGCGCGCAGCACGATCCAGAGCAGCGGAAGGGCGACAAGCGCCCAGAGCAGCCAGGGCGTGGCGAAACCGATGGCACCAGGGGTCATGCGCGCCCCCCCTCGGCAATCGCGCGATAGAGCCACAGGAGGGCCGATTGCGCGCTGGTATCCGTGTGATGGCAGCTATGGGTCCAGCCGGTCGCCGAAGCGAGATGCGCCAGCTCGTCCTTGCGCGCGGCAAGCCGTTCGAGATAGCGCGGGCGCAGGTCGGCGGCCTTGAGCGTCTCGTGCCGCAGCGCGCCGCCCACGCTCTCGAAGATGGTGCGCCCGCGATAGGGGAACGCCTCTTCCGCCGGGTCGAGCACCTGGAGAAGCACGCCGCGCACCCCGCGATCCGCCGCCGCGGTGAGAGACGCGCGCACGGGCGCGGGATCGCCCAGGAAATCGGAGATGAGCAGCGCCCGGCCGTGGGGCACGAGCCCGCTCATGTCGGGGCTGGCGTAGTCCTGATCGCTGTCTTGCGTGAGCGCCTCGGCAAGCCGGGCGATCTGCGCCGCACCGCGCCGGGGCGGCAGCGCGCCGCCGGTCATCCCCACCCGTTCGCCGCCGCGATCGAGAAGCAGCGCCACGGCGAGCGCCAGAAGCCGCGCGCGGTCTGCCTTTTCCGGCAGGGCCGGGCCGGAGGCAAAGCGCATCGAGGCGGCGGGATCGACCCAGAGCATGACGCTCTGGGCCACCTGCCATTCCCGCTGGCGGACGAATTGCGCGTCCGAGCGTGCCGAGCGGCGCCAGTCAATCATGGCGCGGCTGTCGCCCGCCTGAACCGGGCGGTATTGCCAGAAATCGTCACCCGCGCCCGCGCGCCTGCGTCCATGCTCGCCCAGCAGCACGGTGCGGGCCAGCCGCTCGGCCCGCGCCAGGAGCGGTGGCAGGCGGGCGGCTTCGGCCTCGGCGCGGGGGCGCAGGGAGAGGGGCGTTGCGGCCATGTCAGGCGGCGGCCTGCATCTGCGTCTTGTCCTCGACCAGCCCCGCGATGAGCGCGGCCAGGCTTTCGCCGCGCGCGCGGGCGGCGAAACTGAGCGCCATGCGATGGCCGAGGACCGGCTGCGCCATGGCGGCCACGTCGCTTGCATCGGGCGCAAGGCGCCCCTGCAACATCGCCCGCGCGCGCACCGTGAGCATGAGCGCCTGCGCCGCGCGCGGCCCCGGCCCCCAGGCCACGCTTTCGCGCACCCGCTCCGGGGCGCTCGCATCCTCCGGGCGGCCCGCGCGCACCAGATCGAGGATCATTTCCATCACCGTCTCGCCCACCGGCATCCGCCGCAGCATCGCTTGCGCGGCGATCAGTTCCCCGGGGGACAGAACCTCGTGCGCCTCGTCTTCCTCGGCACCGGTGGTGGCCAGCAGGATCGCGCGCTCGGTATCGCGGTCAGGGTATGGCACCTCGATCTGCACGAGGAACCGGTCGAGCTGCGCCTCCGGCAGGGGATAGGTGCCCTCCTGCTCGATCGGGTTCTGCGTGGCCAGAACGTGGAAGGGGGCGGCGATGGGGCGCGTCTCGCCCGCCACGGTGACGCGCCGCTCCTGCATGGCCTGAAGGAGCGCCGATTGCGTGCGCGGGCTGGCGCGGTTGATCTCGTCGGCCATCAGCAGCTGACAGAACACGGGGCCTTCGATGAACTTGAAGGCGCGGCTGCCGTCGGTGGCGGTTTCCAGCACCTCGGAGCCGAGAATGTCGGCGGGCATGAGGTCCGGCGTGAACTGCACCCGGTTCGTGGCCAGCCCCATCACCGTGCCCAGCGTTTCCACCAGCCGCGTCTTGCCGAGGCCGGGCAGGCCGATCAGAAGGCCGTGACCGCCGCACAGAAGCGCCGACAGCGCCAGATCGACGACCCGCTCCTGCCCGATGAAGCGCCGCGTGATCGAAGCCCGCGCGCGGGCAAGCTTGTCTTCAAGCGCCTCCAGCCCGGCCAGAAGTTCGGTATCCTCGGTCATGGCAAAACTCCCGTCAGACCTATATCCTATGGCATGAATGTATCGTCCCGAACGGAAATGGCAAAAGCAATGAGTGCAAGATCCGTCACATCGCCGTCACCCGAGGGCATCGCTGTCTCCGCACGCGCCGCCGCCAAGGGGCGCGGCCTGCCGCCCGTGCATCTGTGGAACCCGCCCTTTTGCGGCGATCTCGACATCCGGATCGCCCGGGACGGGACATGGTTCTACCTTGGCACGCCCATTGGCCGGCCGGAACTGGTGCGGCTCTTTTCCACGATCCTGCGCAAGGATGGCGACAGGTATTACCTGGTCACACCCGTGGAAAAGGTGGGAATCACCGTCGATGACGCGCCCTTCGTCGCCGTGGATGTCGAGGCCGAGGGCACGGGGCGCGACCGGGTGCTGCATTTCGAGACCAATGTGGGCGACCGGGTGAGCGCGGGGCCCGAGCACCCGATCCGGGTTGAGCGCGACGCGCAGACGGGCGAACCTTCGCCCTATGTCATGGTGCGCGCGGGGCTCGAGGCGCTCATCGACCGAAAGAGCTTCTACCGGCTGGTCGAGATCGGCGCGCGGCACGAGGGCTGGTTCGGCCTCTGGTCGGGCGGGGTCTTCTTCCCGATCATCCCCGAGGCAGACCTGCCCTGAGCCGTCCTGCCTGCGCGCGGTCATCCCCGCGCAGGCGGGGAGCTCCCGGCGACAAGAGACCCTCGGGGCAAGCCCGAGGGTGACGCGGTCCGAAGGGGCCGACGGAGCGGATCAGACGCTCATGCAGATATATTTCATCTCGAGGAACTCGTCGATGCCGTGATGGCTGCCCTCGCGGCCGAGGCCCGATTGCTTGACCCCGCCGAAGGGCGCGACCTCGGTCGAGATGATGCCGGTATTGACCCCGACGATCCCGTATTCCAGCGCCTCTGCCACCCTGGTCACGCGAGAGAGGTCGCGGGCGTAGAAATAGGAGGCCAGGCCGAAGATCGTGTCATTGGCCATGGCGATCACCTCATCCTCGTCCTCGAAGCGGAAGAGCGGCGCGAGCGGGCCGAAGGTTTCATCGGTGGCGACGAGCATGTCCTGCGTCACATCCGTGAGGATCGTGGGCGGCAGGAAATGCCCCGGCCCCTGCACCGGCGTGCCGCCGCCCATCACTACCTTGGCACCCTTGGCGGTGGCGTCCGCGACGTGTTCCTGCACCTTCACGATGGCATCGGCATTGATGAGCGGGCCGAGCGTCGTGCCCTCCTCGAACCCGTCGCCCATGCGCAGCTTTTCCACCGCCACCTTCAGCCTGGCGGCAAATTCGTCATAGACGCCCGCCTGCACGTAGATGCGGTTGGCGCAGACGCAGGTCTGGCCGTTGTTGCGGAACTTGCACAGGATCGCGCCCTCGACCGCGGCATCGAGATCGGCATCGTCGAAGACGATGAAGGGCGCGTTCCCGCCCAGTTCCATCGAGCATTTCATCACCTGATCGGCGGCCTGGCGCAGCAGGATGCGCCCCACCTCCGTCGAGCCGGTGAAGGTGAGCTTGCGCACGCCCGGGTTCTCGCAGAACTCCTTGCCCACCTCCGAGGAACGCGACGAGGGCACGATGTTGAACACGCCCGCCGGGATGCCCGCGCGCTCGGCCAGAACGCCAAGGACCGTGGCCGAAAGCGGCGTCTCGGTCGCGGGCCGGCCGATGAAGGCGCAGCCGGCGGCAAGGGCGGGCGCGGCCTTGCGCGTGATCATGGCATTCGGGAAATTCCACGGCGTGATCGAGGCGGCGACGCCGATGGGCTGCTTGATCACGGTGATGCGCTTGTCGCGCTGGTGGCCGGGGATGGTCTCGCCATAGATGCGCTTGGCCTCTTCGGCGAAAAATTCCACGAACGAGGCGCCATAGGCGATCTCTCCCTTGGCCTCGGTGAGCGGCTTGCCCTGTTCGGCGGTCAGGATCACGCCCAGATCGTGCTGGTTCTCCATCATCAGGTCGAACCATTTGCGCAATACGGCGGCGCGCTCCTTGCCGGTCCATCGCGCCCAGTCCTTCTGCGCCGCCTCGGCCATGTCGATGGCATGGGCCACCTGCGCGCGGCCGAGATCGGCGACATGGGCGATCACGTCGCCGCGCGCGGGGTTCGTCACCTCGAACGTGCCGTTGTCGCCATCCACCCATTGCCCGCCCACATAGGCGCGCTCGGCCAGCAGGCTCGGATCCTTCAGCATGGATTTCAGATCGGTCGTGGTCATGGCGCGGGCCTCCCCCTGATGTCTTCGGTCTCGCGGAGTCAGACCAGCTTGCGTAAGGATTGTCTAGGGCCAGCGGAGGAGAAGAGAATGGCGGAACTGGACGATGATTACGCGAACCTTCCCCATATTCCGGGCGGCGCACAGTATCCCGCGCGCTGGAGCGTGGCCGCCGAGGCGTTTCGCGCGAAGACCGGCGCGCGGGCGGCGCTTGCCCTGCCTTACGGCGACGGCGCGCGGCAGGCGTTCGACCTCTTTCACCCCGAAGGTGAGGCGCGCGGTCTCTGCGTCTTCGTGCATGGCGGCTACTGGCTGAAATTCGACCGCACGTTCTGGTCGCATCTCGCGGCGGGGCCGCTGGCGCGCGGCTGGGCGGTCGCCATGCCCTCCTACGATCTCTGCCCCGAGGTGCGCATCGCCGACATCACCCGCCAGATCGCCCGCGCCGTCACGGTGGCGGCGGGGCGCGTGGCCGGGCCGCTCGCGCTTGCCGGGCATTCGGCGGGCGGGCATCTTGTGGCGCGCATGGCGGTGCCGGGGGTGCTTCCGCGGGAGGTGGCAGGGCGGCTTGGCCATGTCCTGCCGATCTCGCCGGTGGCGGATCTGCGACCCCTCCTGCGGACCTCGATGAACGCGGATTTCGGTCTCGATCCGGCAAGCGCGGCGGCCGAGAGCCCGGTGCTCATGCGCCCGCTGCCGGTGCCGGTCACGGTCTGGGTGGGCGGGCAGGAGCGGCCCGCCTTCCTCGATCAGGCGCGCTGGCTGGCCGAGGCCTGGGGCGCGCCGCTCGAGATCGCGCCGGGCGCGCATCATTTCGACGTGATCGAACCGCTGGCCGATCCGGCAAGCGCGATGGTGGCGCGGCTTCTGGGCTGAGCCGCGCGCGCCGTTCACGCTTTGGCAAGACTGCACCCGGAGTCTCGGCGCATCCCACGCGATGCCCTGACCCCGGAGAGCCCCGATGCAAGATCAGTCCCCGCGCCTTGCGCTTCCCTTCCTCCTGCCTTCGCAGGCACAAAAGCATGTCACCCATAACGAGGCGCTAAGCCGTCTCGACATCGCGGTGCAGCTTGCGGTGGAGGGGATCGCGGCGGAAACGCCCCCGGCCCTGCCCGCGGAGGGACAGGTCTGGGCGCTGGGCCCCGCGCCCACCGGGGCCTGGGCCGGGCAGGGGGGGGATGCTCGCGGCCTTCGTCAACGCGGCCTGGCTCTTCATGGCCCCGGGCGAGGGCTGGCTGGCGCTTGACAAGAGCGACGGGCGGCTCTTTCGCCATGCGGGCGGCAGCTGGCTGCCGCTCGCGCCGCCGGAACTCGACAATCTCGACGGGATCGGCATCAACGCCAGCCATGACGCCGTGAACCGCCTGGCGGTCGCGGCGGCGGCGACCCTTCTGAACCACGAGGGCGGCGGCCATCAGCTCAAGATCAACAAGGCGGCGGCGGGCGAGACGGCAAGCCTGCTCTTCCAGACCGGCTTTGGCGGGCGGGCCGAGATGGGCACGAGCGGCAGCGACGATTTCGCCATCAAGGTAAGCGCGGACGGCGCGAGCTGGGCCACCGCTCTCCGGCTCGACGCGGCCAGCGGGCGGGCGAGCGGCGCGGCCGTGCAGGCCGATGCCACCGATCCGACGACGGGGCGGCTCATGTCCACCGGAGCCTTCGGCTGGGGGCAGGACGGGGCCCAGGCGGTCCCCGTGCTGGCCGATCTCGACGATCCTGCGCAGCCTGCGGGCAGCTATGCCGTTACGGCGGCGACGCTCGGCCCGCGTCCCGCCGGGGCGGTGGCGGGCGGCTGTCTCGTGCTGCGGCAGGGGGCTGACGCGCTGGCGCAGCTTTTCTTCGGTGCGGCGGGCGAAGTGCTGGCCTTCCGGTTGCGGGCGGGCGGCACCTGGGGCGCGTGGCTGGCGCTCCATGGCGAACACAACGCGAGCCGGGTGAGCGGCAGCGATGGCGAGGCGCTGCGTCTGCCCGACGGCACGCAGATCTGCCGACATGTTCTTGTGCTCGACGCGCCGGAGGTGGCGGCGGGCGCACTCTTTGCCGGTGCCGCCGAGACGGTCTGGACCTATCCCGCGCCCTTTGCTGCCGGAACCCGCCCGACCCTCACGGCAAGCGCCACGGCGGCCACGGGCCTGTGGGTCACGGCGCGGGCGGGGGATGCCACGGCGGGCGCGCTGCGCGCCATGGCGGCCGAGGCGCAGGGCAGCGCGCCCGAGGTGGTGGCGACGGCGGTGGGACGCTGGGTCTGAGCGCCGCTCACTTGTCGCGGAACTGCGCCTCGCGCTTCTCAGTAAAGGCCGCCATGCCCTCTTTCTGATCCTCGGTGGCAAAGAGGGAATGGAACACGCGCCGCTCGAACAGAAGCCCCTCGCGCAGCGTCGTCTCGAAGGAGCGGTTGACCGCCTCCTTGGCCGCCATCACCGTGATCTGCGATTTCTCGGCGATCTTCTGGGCGGCCGACATGGCCTCGTCCATGAGCTTCTTGGCGGGCACAACGCGGCTTACCAGCCCCGAGCGCTCGGCCTCCTCGGCATCCATGAACCGCCCCGTGAGGTTCATGTCCATCGCCTTGGCCTTGCCGATGGCGCGTGTGAGGCGCTGCGTGCCGCCCAGCCCGGCAATGACGCCAAGGTTGATCTCGGGCTGGCCGAACTTGGCAGTGTCCGCGCAAATGATGAAATCGCACATCATCGCCAGCTCGCACCCGCCGCCGAGCGCATAACCGGAAACGGCGGCGATGATCGGCTTGCGGATGCGGGTGATGGCGTCACTGTCGGCGGTAAAGAGATCCTCGGAGAATACATCGACAAAGCTTTTCTCGCTCATCATCTTGATGTCGGCCCCGGCGGCGAAGGCCTTTTCCGAGCCGGTGAGCACGATGCAGCGCACCTTGTCGTTGGCCTGCGCCTCGGTCAGCGCCCCGGCCAGTTCCGACAGGAGCGTGTCGTTGAGCGCGTTGAGCGCGTCCGGGCGGTTGAGCTTGATGAGGGCGACGTGGTCTTCCATTTCGACGATGATCGTCTCATAGGCCATGGATTCTGCTTTCCTTGGTTTCGCTCGGCCCGAGTCCATATCACGTCGGGGACGCCGTTCAACCTATCTTTGACAGCGCGGGCAGTAGAAGCTTGACCGCGCGGCTTGCACGATGCGGGCGATCCGGCCTTCGCAGCCGGGTGTGCGACAGGGGGTCCCCTCGCGGCCATAGACGTCGAAGGCGTGCTGGAAATAGCCCAGTTCGCCATCGGCCTGCCGGTAGTCGCGCAAGGACGAGCCGCCTGCCTCCATGGCGTCGCGCAGCACCTCTCGGATCGCCGGGACAAGCCGCGCGATGCGCCGGGGACCGAGATTGCCCGCCAGGCGGCGCGGCGAGATCCGCGCGCGAAAGAGCGCCTCGCAGACATAGATGTTGCCCAGGCCCGCCACGATCCGCTGATCGAGAAGCGCGGCCTTCACGGGCATGCGCCGCCCGGCCAGCGCGGCGGCGAGATGGGCCTCGTGAAACCCGTTGCCGAGCGGTTCGGGGCCGAGTTTCGCCAAAAGGGGATGGGTGTCGGCGGCGGGCGTCGCCATCAGATCCATCGCGCCGAAACGGCGCGGATCGTTGAAGGTGATCCGCGCGCCGCTGGCCATGTCGAGGATCACGTGATCGTGCTTCTCGGGGGCGGGGTGGTCGTGGACGAACCGCCCCACAGGCGCGCCCGAAACGAGCATCCGCCCCGACATGCCCAGATGGACCAGCAGCGTCTCCCCCCGGTCGAGATCGGCCAGCAGGTATTTCGAGCGCCGCCGCAGCGCCAGCACCCGTGCCCCCTGAAGCCGCGCGGCCATGTCCGGCGGGAAGGGCCAGCGCAGATCGGGGCGGTTCACCTGCGCGCGCGCGATCACCTGCCCCTCCATGACGGGGGCAAGGCCGCGGCGGACGGTTTCGACCTCTGGCAATTCGGGCATGGCGGACCTCGGCGCGCGCAAGCGGCGCATTGTAACCCCCGGAGCGCGACCTATAAGAAGGGCGGGACAGCGGATGAGCAAGCCCCCGGAGCGCGGCATGAGCGAGAAAACCACCCATTTCGGCTTTCAGGACGTGCCCGAATCGGAAAAGGCGGGGCGTGTACGGGGGGTCTTCGGTTCGGTGGCGTCGAAATACGACGTGATGAACGACGCCATGTCCTTCGGCATCCACCGGATCTGGAAGGATGCGATGATGGACTGGCTCGCGCCGCGCGCGGGCCAGCGGCTTCTCGACGTGGCGGGCGGCACGGGCGACATTGCCTTCCGCTTCCTCAAGCGCGCGGGGCACGGCCATGCCACCGTGCTCGACCTGACCGAGGCGATGCTGGTGGAGGGCCGCAGGCGCGCCGAGGCCGAGGCTCTGTCGGGCAGCCTCGACTGGGTGGTGGGCGATGCGATGGCGCTGCCCTTTGCCGATAACAGTTTCGACGTCTACACGATCAGCTTCGGCATCCGCAACGTGACGCGCCCCGAGGCCGCGCTTGCCGAGGCGTTCCGCGTGCTGCGGCCCGGCGGGCGGCTGATGGTGCTGGAATTCAGCCGGATCCCCAACGACCTGATGCAGAAGGTCTATGACCTTTATTCGTTCAACGTCATCCCGCGGCTCGGGCAGGCGATCGCGCGCGACCGTGACAGCTATCAATACCTGGTCGAATCGATCCGCCGCTTTCCTGATCAGGACACATTCCTCGAGATGGTGCGCGCGGCGGGTTTCGGGAACGCGAAGTATCGCAACCTCTCCATGGGCATCGCCTGCCTGCATTCGGGGTGGAAGATTTGAGGGGGCCGCACAACCTTCTCCGGCTGATCCGCACCGGCGCGACGCTCGAGCGCACCGGCGCGATGGGCCTCATCATGGAGGCGTTCGAGGCACCGCCGCTGGTGCGCGCGACCATGCGCGCGCTGGCCTGGCCGTTTCAATGGCTGGGCGACCGCGGGGATCCGGCCATGCCGCCGGCGGTGCGCGCGCTGACGGCGCTGGGACCCGCCTATATCAAGTTCGGCCAGATCCTCAGCACAAGGCCCGACCTGGTGGGCGAGGATCTGGCGGCGCAGTTGCGTGTGCTTCAGGACCGGCTGCCGCCCTTTTCGACGGAGACGGCCAAGGCGAGCATCGCCGCAGAGCTCGGGTGCCCGGTGCCGGAGGTCTTCGACGATTTCGGCCCGCCCGTGGCTGCGGCCTCGATCGCGCAGGTCCACAAGGCGCGCCTGCGCGGGAGCGGGGAGGCCGTGGCCGTGAAGGTGTTGCGCCCGCGCATCGAGCGGGCCTTTCGCCGCGATATCGATGCCTTCTACCTGGCCGCGCGCATGGTCGAGCTGCTGGCACCCGGTGCCCGGCGTCTGCGCCCCACCGATGTGATCGCCCATTTCGAAGGCGTGGTGACGGGCGAGCTCGATCTGCGGCTCGAGGCCGCCTCGGCCTCGGAATTCGCGGCCAATACCGCCGGGGACACGGGGTTCCAGTTGCCGAAGGTGCACTGGCACCTCTCGTCGCGCCGGGTGATGACGATGGAATGGGCCGAGGGCGTGGCCCTGGGCGACAACGCGGCGATCGAGGCCGCCGGGCATGACAGGGTGGCGCTCGGCGCGCGCGTGCTCCAGCTCTTTCTCAGCCATGCGCTGCGCGACGGCTTCTTTCACGCCGACATGCACCAGGGCAATCTCAAGGTGGCCGCCAATGGCGACATCATCGCCTATGATTTCGGGATCATGGGCCATATCGACGAATATACCCGCCGGGTCTATGCCGAGATCCTCTACGGCTTCATCAAGCGCGATTACCGGCGGGTGGCGGAGGTGCATTTCGAGGCGGGCTATGTGCCTGCGGACCGTGACGTGGATGCCTTCGCGCGCGCGCTCAGGGCCGTGGGCGAGCCGATCTTCGGCATGGATGCGAGCCGCATCTCGATGGGCAGCCTGCTCAGCTATCTCTTCGAGGTGACCGAGCGGTTCGGGATGGAGACCCGGACCGAGCTTATCCTGTTGCAGCGCACGATGGTGGTGGTCGAGGGCGTGGCGCGCTCGCTCGATCCGCAGATCAACATATGGCAGGTGGCGCGGCCGGTGGTCGAGGACTACATCCGCCGCGAAATGGGGCCACGGGCGGCGCTGCGGGATCTGCGCCGCACGGCGATGGTGCTGTCGCGCTATGGTCCGCGCCTGCCCGGGCTGGTCGAGGCGGCGCTGATCCGGCAGGCGCGCCCGCCCGTGCCGTCTTCGTCGCCACGCTGGCAGGAACGGCTGCTGTGGTCCGGGTTCGGGGCGGCCGCCGGTGGCGCGGCGCTCGCGCTGGGGCTCGCGCTGTTCTAGCGCGGGATGCGTCTGGCGGAAATCACCCGCCCGTCGTCCAACCGGTTCCACCTGAATTCGTCACGTTCTGCCGCGCCTTTCGCTCGATCGGGTCACGCGCCGGTCCGAAGGGCGGACCCTGCGGTGGCGCGACGCGCGCTTGTCACGGCGCGGGCGGCGGGCGCAGGCCGAGCACTTCGCGCGCGTCCACGCTCTGGCCGGTCTCGAGCACCAGTTGCACGGTGCCGTTCTCGAGCCGCGCCTCCTCGATCCGGGCGTGCAGATGCACCTCGTGGCGCGCGATGGTCTTGCCCCCTGCCTGCGAGTCTGCCGTGATCCGATAGGTTCCGGCGCGCAGCGGCAGGCCGAGCGCGTCGCGGCCCTGCCAGGGCACCGGGCCGCCCTGCGGCGGGATCGCGACACGCTGCACGATCACCCCCTGTTCGTCGGTCACGACCAGTTCGGCCGTCTCGGCCGCCGGATCGACCGTGGTGCCGAGCGTCACGGGCGCACCGGCAAAGCGCACCGGGGCGTCCACTTCGGCCTCGAGCCCGATCCAGCCCGCAAGCTGACCCATCCCGAGCGTTGCCATCTGCGCGCCCAGCCCGGTCAGCAGGTCATTGGTCAGCACTTGCTGCTCGACCGAGGAAAACGTGGCCAGCTGCACCGCGAAATCCGCCGAATCGACGGGGTCCAGCGGGTCCTGGTTGCGCATCTGCGTGGTCAGCATCCGCAGAAAGGTCTCGAAATCCGGACCGAGCGCGCCACTGCCCGCGGCTGCGGGGGGGGCGCCGGGGGTGGCTTGCGCGGCGGCGGGCGGGGCGGCGGTCACGGGTTCCATCTTGGCTCCTTCGGACTGAGGATGGCGGGGGAGGGGCAGCGCGCGGCCGGGGCGTTCGGGTACGGCACGGGGGTCAGACCCGGATATCGAGCCGGTCGCCCAGCACGATCCGGAGGGGTGGGGCGGGGGCTGCGGTTTCGGGCCCGGCCGCGTCCGGGTCAGCCCCGGGATGCGCCTGTTCATAAGGGTGTTCCTGCCCCTGCGGATGCCCCTGGGCAAAGACGAACTCCGTGCGCGCGTAGCCGATCCGGTGCAATTCTCCGGTCAGCAGATCGATGTTGCGGCGCAGCAGATCCATCGTCTCGCCCCGCTCCGCGATCACCGTCACCGTGAGCACCCCGTCGCCCGCCGCCAGACGCAGCCGAACGCGGCCAAGCTCCTCGGGGTCGAGCGTCAGATCGGTGATCCGCTGCCCCTCCTCGACCGCGCCGGTCAGGGCGGCAACGATCTGGGATGCGGCATGCCGGGAAAGGGCGGGCAGGCATGGCCGGGCCGGGCCGGTCCCCGGTGCCGTCAGCGGCGCTGGCAGCGAAAGCTCCGGCCGGTCATCGGTTTGCCGGTCCGCCGGTGCCAGCGGCGGGCCGAAGGGTGCGAACAGGGCGGCGGACGGGTCCGGGGTGGCCTGGATCGGCTGCGGGCCAGTCACAAGAGCAGGGAAGCCGACGCCCTGGTATGCGGCCGGCGGGGGCGGTGCCGCGCTGCGCCCCGCGGGGGAGGGCGCGGCTCGCTCGGCGGTGCGCCCCCGCCCCGTCCCGTCTGCGCTGCCGGTGGCCCGTGCGGGGGCGGTCACGATACCGGTCAGGACAGAACCGGTTACCACGTCCGGCCGCGGCGATGTCTGGCCGGGCAGACCCGGCGATGGCGCGGCCTGCGCCCGCTGCGCAAGATCGGGCGCAGGTGGCTGCGTCCCCGTCCCTGTCTTCGGGTATGGCCCCTGCCGCCCGTCCGCCGCAGCCCCGCGCGGCCCGGCCGAAACCGGCGGGAAGGAGAGCGGACCCGGCGGCCTGCGCGCATCCGCCGTTGTCCCGGAGGCGGTCTTGCCTGCCGGGGGCGCATCACGGGAAGCACCCGCGGCCTCCTGCGTCGAGCCGGGTCCGGCCGCCGCTGCCTCGGCCCCCGGATGTGGCGGCCCGGAGGGCTCGGGGCGGTCCGTCGCGGCGGGCTTGCGCGCGAGCGGCGGCACCGTCCGGGCGGGGCCGGGCAGGGCACCGGCCTGCATTGCGCCATCGGAGGGCGATCCTTTCGGCGCGTCCTCGGTCTGCCCCTCGGATTTCCCGGCATCCGTTGCCTTGACGGCGGTCGAACGCGCGCCCGGGGGCGCACCCGCCGCCGAAGGGGGGGCCTTCGGCGGCGCATCCGGCAGAACGGAGAATTCCGCACGATCAAGGCGCGCCGCCGTGATTCGGGCCGGTGCGGGCGATGCAGCGGGCAACTCGGCGGGGATGATCATGCGGGCAGTCCGATCCGGTCTTGAACCCGGTCGAAAATGCCAGAGGCCGGTTACCGCTTCTTTACGGCTTTGCGGTTTCATCAGGGGAAATTCAAACAATTCGAGGTAATCCCATGACTGACCCGATATCGCCGCCTGCCGCCAGGACCGCCCCTCCCCTGCCTGCACCCGTGCCCGCGCCTCTGCGCCGGGCGGCCGAGGCGCTCGAGGCCGGCTTTCTTGCCGAAATGCTGAAATCCGCGGGGCTTGGGGATCAGCCCGGCAGTTTTGGCGGCGGGACCGGGGAGGCGCAGTTCGCCTCGTTCCGGCGCGACGCGCTCGCGCAGGAGATCGTGCGCCGGGGCGGGCTCGGGCTGGCGGGAATGATCGCCGCCGCCTTGCAGGAGCGCGGACATGGGCAGTGACCGGCACGGGGCGCTGATTCGCGCGGCCCTGGCGCTTCTCGAGTGCGAGCGGGCCTGTCTGCTGCGGGGCGATCTGAGCGGTGTCGCGGCGCTCGCGCGGGAAAAGGAGACGCTGGCTGCGGCCTTCGCAGAGGCCGCGGGAGAGGCCGATCCGGCCGCAATCGCCGCGCTGCGCGACCGGGCCGCGCGAAACCGGGATCTGCTCGAGGCCGCGATGCAGGGGATCAGGCGCGTCAGTGCCCGGCTCAGCGCCTACCGGCAGGTGCAAAGATCCATGGACACCTATGATCCGCAGGGCCGCCGGGCGACCATTGCCGGTGCCAGCATGCACCGGCTCGAGCGCCGGGCCTGAGGGATTTGTGTCGAATCCGCCGGAAAATGCCGGGCGCGATTAGCAGTCTCTTAGGAGATGGCGGGCAAATCTGATGTTGCATCCGGAGACGGGTGGCGCCGCCGGGCAATGACCCCGGTCGCAGACGTCAGAACGACAGACAAGGCCGCCCGGCCGGGCGGCGCGTGACACCGGCGCGAAGGCGTCGCATCCAGAGGGAACGAACATGTCCAGCATTCTGACCAACAACAGCGCCATGGTGGCCCTGCAAACCCTGCAAAGCGTGAACAAGAACCTCGCCAAGACGCAGGATGTGATCTCGACCGGAAAGCAGGTTTCGACGGCAAAGGACAATGCCGCGATCTTTGCCATCTCGCGGGTGATGGAATCCGACGTGGCGGGTTTCAGGGGCATCTCCGAGAGCCTCGCGCTCGGCGAGAGCACGGTCGCGGTCGCGCGCCAGGCTTCCGAGACGGTGACGGATCTGCTCACGCAGATGAAATCCAAGATCGTCGCCGCCCAGGAGGAAAACGTCGATCGCAGCAAGATCCAGACCGATATCGTGGAGCTGCGCAAGCAGATCGGCTCGGTGGTCGGGGCCGCCCAGTTCAACGGGCTCAACCTCGTCGATGGCTCCTCGACCGATCCGGTCAACGTCCTGGCCTCGCTCGACCGCGATTCGAGCGGCAATGTCACCGCCAGTTCGATCGAGGTTGCCCGCCAGAACCTTTCGGTCACCACGCCGGTCACGGCGCAGGCCTTCGGCACCACCGATCTCGCCGATGCCGCGGCGGCCTCGGCGCTGATCGACAGCGCGAACTCGACCACGATCGCCGACGATGCCGCCACCATCGACGGTGGCACGTCGAACGCCTCTCTCGCCAACAACACCAGCGAGGTCATCACCATCGGCCAGGTGGCCGCCGGCGACAGCTTCCAGATCGATCTCGGCAACGTGCCGGTCAACGTGGCGGGCGGCGGTGTCGCGACCGGGCAGCGCACCTTCCAGTTCGTCGCCAGCGCGACCGACGGGACGGCCGATGTCGCCGCCAATCTCGCCAACCAGATCAACGCCTTCTTCGAGGCCGCGACCGATCCCGCGCTGAAGCTTTCGGCGACGGTGAGCGACAACCAGATCACCATCACCAACGGCGATGCCGCCACGACCAACGGCGCGCTCGACATCGGCCTGCGCGCCCAGACCGGCGGCACGCCGGGCTCTTCGGCGGCAAGCGGCGGTCTCGGGGCGCTTCAGACCATCGACGTGACCACCGATGCCGGTGCCACCGGCGCGCTCGCGGCCATCGAGGGGCTGATCGATCAGTCGATCGATGCCGCCGCCGCCTTCGGCTCGGCCCAGTCGCGCATCGAGACGCAGTCCGATTTCGTCTCCAAGCTGACCGATTCGCTGCGCTCGGGGATCGGATCGCTGGTCGATGCGGATCTCGAGGAAGCGTCGGCGCGGCTCCAGGCGCTTCAGGTGCAGCAGCAGCTTGCCACCCAGTCGCTCTCGATCGCCAACCAGGCACCGCAGTCGATCCTGGCGCTGTTCCGGTAAGCGCCGCGGGGGGGCGGCTGCCCGGCCGCCCCCCGACCATCCTCCGCGCCCCCCGGGGCCGTGGCAGCAGGAAAGGAAAACGACGTGAACGCAACCGTCCGAGCCCGGAGCGGCTATCGCGCGCAGGCCGACACCCTGCGATCCGCGCGCGACCTGGAATACGACGCTCTCGCAATGATCACCGGACGGCTGGAGACCGCAGCCGATCCGGACGCGGCGGGAGGCGGCGCAGCGGATATCGGGGCGCGCGCCGCCGCGCTGCACGACAATCGCCGCCTCTGGGCGCTCTTCGCCGCCGAGGCCGCCGATCCCGCCAATCCCCTGCCAGCCGATCTGCGCGCGCGCATCCGGGCGCTTGGGGCCTTCACGCAGGCCCATACCAGCAAGGTGCTGCGCGACGGGGCTCCGCTCGGCCCGCTGATCGAGATCAACACCGCAGTGATGCGCGGGCTCTCCGGGGCGCGGGGGTGCCAATGAGCGGTCTGGTTCTCAAGCTCGGCCCGCGGGAGCGGGTGCTGGTCAACGGCGCCGTGATCGAGAATGGCGAGCGTCGCTCGCGGCTGTCGATCATGACCCCGGGGGCGCGCATCCTGCGCCTGCGCGACGCCATCCATCCCGACGAGGCCGACACGCCGGTGCGGCGGGCCTGTTTCGTGGCCCAGCTCGTGCTTTCGGGCGATGCCACGCCAGAGCAGATGCGCCCGCAGATGCTGCGCCGGATCGAGGAGCTGAGTCAGGTCCTGCGCGATCCTGACAGCCGGGCGCTGCTCGAACGGGCCAGCAGCGCCCTGCTCGCGGAAGAGCATTACACCTGCCTGCGGGCGCTGCGCGCGTTGCTGCCGCGCGAGGCGCGGCTGCTCGCCCATCGGGGGCGGGCATGACGCCCGCGCCCATCGTGCCCTTCGGCGGCTTCGCGGGGTTTGCCTTTCTGACCCGCACGTTCGAGAGGCAGACGGCGCTTTTCAACGCCGAACCGGCACTGCGGCGCGATACCGGGCATTTTGCGCAGACCATCGCGCAGATACGCAGTGCCGAGGCGCTGGTGGCCGATCGCCGCCTTCTCCGGGTGGCGCTCGGCGCTTTCGGCCTGCAGGAGGATCTCGACAGCCGCGCCTTCGTCCGCGCCATCCTCGAACAGGGCACCGAGGCCCCGACGGCGCTGGCCAACCGCCTTTCGGATGACCGCTATCGCCGCTTCGCCGATGCGTTCGGCTTTGCCGATCCCGCCGGGCCGCGCACCGCCGATCCCGGCTTTGCCGCCCGCATCGTGGACCAGTATCGCCGCCGCGCCTTCGAAGCCGCGGTCGGTGAGCAGGACGCGTCGCTGCGCCTCGCGCTCAATGCCGGGCGCGAACTGGCGGCGCTGGCGACAGAGGAAGGGTCCGACACGGCGCTTTGGTTCCGGATCCTCGGCACCCCGCCGCTGCGCCGGGTGTTCGAAGCCGCGCTCGGCCTGCCCGCGAGCTTCGCGCAGATCGACCTCGACCTCCAGCTTGCCGAGATCCGCAGCCGCGCCGCCCGCCAACTCGATATCGCCAGCCCCCGCGAGCTTGCTGCGGACGCCCCGCGCGAGGCGCTGGTGCGCCGCTTCCTGTTGCGCGATCAGGTCGCGCAATCCGCCGTGCTCTCGTCGCAATCCATCGCGCTCAGCCTGTTGCAGGCGGGGCGATGAGGGCGTGCGTGCCTCCCGGTTTCGGTGCCCGGGAGGGCAGGCGCGGGCGGTCCGGCCCCGTCATCGGCTTGACAGGCCGGCTCCCGCTTGGCAGGTGCAGGCGGATGCGATCCGGCGGCCCCGGGAACGGGATCCGGCCGGGAGTGCACCACCAACAGCCGGAGCGCCGCTTGCATGGGCGAACGCCTTCTTCACCGCCTGGCCTGGATCGTGGCCGCCCTCTGCCTCGCCCCGATCGTCGCGGCGGCGCTCGCCGCCGTGACCGGCGATCTGGAGACCTGGCGCACGGTGCTGGCGACCGTGCTGCCGCGCTATGCACTCAACACGCTCAAACTGGTGGCGATCGTCGCCATCGGCACGGCGGTCATCGGATCGCTCACCGCCTGGCTGGTCACGGTCTACCGCTTTCCGGGCGCGCGGCTCTTCGAGGTGGCGCTGGCGCTGCCGCTGGCCTTTCCCGCCTATGTCATGGCCTATGCCTATACCCACATGCTCGACCATCCCGGCCCGGTGCAGACCGCGCTGCGCGCGCTCACCGGCTGGGGCGCGCGCGACTACTGGTTTCCCGAGGTGCGCAGCCTTGGCGGCGCGGCGGTGATGCTGATCATCGTGCTCTATCCTTATGTCTACCTGCTGGCGCGCGCTTCGTTCCGGCAGCAATCGGCCAATGCCTTTCTCGTGGCGCGTACGCTCGGACGCTCGCCTGCCTACGCGTTCCGGCGGGTGGCGCTGCCCATGGCCCGGCCCGCGATCGCCGGCGGCGTGCTGCTTGCGATCATGGAGACGATCGCGGATTTCGGCACGGTGGCCTTCTTCAACGTGCAGACATTTGCCACCGGCATCTACCAGGCGTGGTTCAGCCTGGGCGACCGCGCCGCGGCGGCGCAGCTGGCGCTGTGCCTGCTGAGCTTCGCGCTGCTGCTGGCCGGGCTCGAACGCGCGAGCCGGGGGCGCATGCGCACCGCCGGGCGCGGCGCGCGGTTCGAGACGATGGAGCGGCCCCGCCTTGCCGGTCTTGCCGCGGCGGCGGCGGTCACGGCCTGCGCCCTGCCGGTGCTTCTGGGCTTTGTCGTGCCGGTGATCATGCTGGGCGCGATGGCGATGGGCTCGGGGCAGGAACTGCTCTCGCCACGCTATCTGGGGTTCATGTCGAACTCGCTTTTGCTGGCTGCGGTGGCCTCGGTGCTGACCGTCCTCGGTGCGATTCTCGTGGGATTTCGCGCGCGCACGCGTCCGGGCCGGGCCTCGCGCTGGCTGGTGCTGGGCGCGGGACTGGGCTATGCCGTGCCCGGTGGCGTGATCGCGGTCGGGCTGATGGTGCCGATGGCGGCCTTCGACAACGCGCTTGACGCCTTCATGCAGGCGACATTCGGGATTCGCACCGGGCTTCTCATCACCGGCTCGATCTGGCTCATGGTGCTGGCCTATGTGGTCCGCTTCATGGCCGCGGCCCTCAATGCCTATGACAGCGGCATGGCGACGGTGCCGCTGCATCTCGACGCGATCGGGCGCTCGCTCGGGCAGCCGGGGCCGCGGCTTCTGGCGCGGGTGCATCTGCCGGTGGCGCGCGCCTCGGTACTGACCGCGCTTCTGATCGTGTTCGTGGACGTGATGAAGGAATTGCCCGCCACGCTCATCCTCCACCCGTTCAACTTCCAGACGCTGGCCGTGCAGGCCCACCGGCTGGCCGCCGACGAACGTCTGGCCGAGGCGGCGGTGCCGTCGCTGGTGCTGGTGGCCTTCGGCCTCGTGCCGGTGCTGATCCTGTGCCGGACCTTGGGGCGCGAGGGGCGCGCGCAGCGCGCGGCGCGGCTCGGGGCCGCGCTCTCGGCGGGTTGATCCCGGCTATCCCGGCTACTGGCCGGGCCGACGCAGGCTGAATTTCTCGCGGATCACGGCATAATCCTGATAGCCGAGCCGTGAGAGCGGGTTGAACCGCGTCACGTCGAAAACCCCGTCCACGAGACAGTCGTCGCGCAGATGCACGCCCGTGACCTCGCCGAAGACGACGAAATTCGCCGCGCCGGGCAGTCTCACGATCCGCGTCAGGCGGCATTCGAGCGCGGCGGGCGCGGCGGCCACGCGCGCGCAGGCGATGGTCTCGCAGTCGGCCTTCTCGAGCCCGGCATCGGCGAATTCGTCCACCTCGCGCCCCCAGTCGCCCGAGGTTCGGTTCATCGCGTCGGTCAGGGCCGCGCTGACGATGTTGACGCAGAAGACGCCGGTCTCTCGGATATTGGCCACGCTGTCCTTGGTGTCGCCCCGGTCCGCCTTGGCCGAGGTGGAGGCGAACATCACCTGCGGCGGCACATAGGCCACGGCGTTGAAGAAGGAATAGGGCGCGAGATTGTCGCGCCCGTCCGCCCCGCGAGAGGAAATCCAGCCGATGGGCCGGGGTGTCACCACCGCGTTGAACGGGTTGTGCGGCAGGCCGTGGCCGTCCTCGGGGCGATAGAACATGGATCTCTCCCTGGGCGTCTCCGGTTTGTGCCAGAGCTATCGCCGTGCTAGGCGCTTGGCCAGTCGAATCTCGGGAGGACGCGGGCGCGCCATGGTCGATTTGCGGCAGGAAGGGCCTGCGGATTACTGGGAGGTGGAGGCGCTTTACGACCTCTGTTTCGCACCGGGGCGCGAGGCGCTCTCGTCCTACCGGTTGCGCGACGGGGTGAATCCGGTGGCCGGGCTCTGCCTTGTCGCGCGCGAGGACGGGATCGTGTCCGGCGCGATCCGCTACTGGCCGGTGCGCATCGGCGCGGCGGCGGCGCTGCTTCTGGGGCCGGTCGCCGTCCATCCCACCCATCAGGGCGAGGGGCTGGGGGCCTGGCTCATCCGCGAGAGCCTCGAGCGCGCGCGCGCCCTCGGCTGGACGCGGGTGATGCTGGTGGGCGATGCGCCCTATTACGGGCGCTTTGGCTTTGCCCGGCTCGACGGGGTCGAGATGCCGCCGCCCACCAACCCGGCGCGGGTGCTGGGGCTGCCGCTCGTGCCCGGTGCCTGGGACGGGATCGCGGGGCCGGTGACGCGGGCGGCTTGAAATCGCGCGCGCGCACGGTCATCTCTGACAGGACGGGGCGGGGGAGCGGCGATGGAATTACTGGGCAGACCGCCCGACAGGGCAAGCTTCGAGACGCGGCTCGACGCGCTCGTGGCGCGCAATGCGCGGGCGAGCGGCGGCGTGATCGAGGTGCTGAACCTCATCGGCACGCAGGCCGAGGGCCTGCTTGACCGGCTTCCGCCCGCAGCGCGCGCGCGCATCGCCACGGCGACCGAACGCGCGCTGCATCACGCGGCCGAGGCGGCGCATGGCACGCGCGCCTCGGTCCCGGACCTGCCGGGCTGGCGCGCGCGGCTTCTGACCACGGCGATGGGGGCGGCGGGGGGCATGGGCGGGCTGCCCACGGCGCTCGCGGAATTGCCGGTGACGGTGACGGTGCTGATGCGCGCCATCCAGGACGTGGCCGCCGAGCACGGCTTCGATCCGGCCGAGCCCGGGGTGCGCTTCGATTCCATCGAGGTCTTCGGCAGCGCGGGGCCGCTGGCCGCCGATGACGGTGCCAATCTCGGGCTGATCGGTACGCGGGTGACGCTCACCGGCGGCGCTCTGCGGGCGCTGATCGCCCGGGTGGCGCCGCGCCTGGCCACGGTCCTGGGTCAGAAGCTTGCGGCGCAGACCGTGCCGGTCCTTGGCGCCGCGGCGGGGGCGGCCACCAACTATGCCTACACCCGCTACTATCAGGACATGGCGCATGTCCATTTCGGCCTGCGGCGTCTGGCCATCGAGGCGGATCGCGACATGGGGGAGATGGTCGTGCTCTTCCGCGAACGTGCGGGGGAGGGGCGCGTGACGCGGGGATAGATCGGCGTCATCCTCCGGCTTGCCCGGAGGATCTGCCCGTCAAGAGATCCTCGGGTCAGGCCCGAGGATGACCGGGGAAACCCTACTGCAAATCCGCGAAAGCGTCCTGAAGCCGCGCCACCGCCTCGGCCACCCGCGCGCGCGGCGTGGCGATGTTGAAGCGCAGGAAATCCTCGCCGCCAGTGCCGAAGCTGGGGCCGTGATTGACGCAGATCCGCGCCTCGCGCTCCACCCTGCGGGTGAACTCGGCCCGCTCCATGCCGGTGCCCGAGAAATCCACCCAGGCGAGATAGGTCGCCTCGAGCGGCATGGAGGCCAGCCCGGGGATCGCGTTCACCCCCGCGTCGAAAAGCGCGCGATTGCCGTCGAGATAGGCGCAGAGCGCATCGACCCAGGCCGCCCCCTCCGGCGAATAGGCCGCCTCGGCCATCACGAGGCCGAAGGAATTGGGCGATATCCCGAGCGCCGCCATCCGCGCGGCGAAACGCGCGCGCAGGCCGTCATCATGGAGGATCACATTGCCGGTATGGCCACCGGCAAGGTTGAAGGTCTTGGTGGTGGCGGTCATCATCACCAGCCGGTCCGCGATCCCGTCGATCAGCGCCATCGGGACGTGGCGCTGGCCGGGCATCAGAAGGTCATGGTGGATCTCGTCCGAGACAAGGATCAGGTCGTGGCGGCGGGCAAACGCGGCCACGCCTTCGAGCTCGGCCCGCGTCCAGACCCGCCCGCCGGGATTGTGCGGCGAGCACAGGATCACCATGCGCTCGGCCCCGGTCATCAGCCCGTCACAGGCGTCGAAATCCATCTCGTAGCGGCCCGCGTTGTTCACCAGCGGGCATTCGCGCACCTCGCGCCCGGCCGCGCGGATCACGCGGGCAAAGGCATGGTAGACCGGGGTGAAGAGCACCACCGCATCGCCCGGTTCGGTAAAGGCATCGACGCAGAGCCCGGTGCCGTTGACAAGGCCGTGGGTGGTAAAGATCGCCTCCGGCTCCACCTCCCAGCCGTGGCGCGTCTGCATCCACCACCCGATCGCGGCGCGATAGCCCGCATCGTCGCCGTAATAGCCGTAGATCCCGTGATCGGTCATCGCGCGCAGCGCCGCGCTCACGCAGGCGGGCGGGCGGAAATCCATGTCGGCCACCCACATGGCGATCCCGTCCTCGGGCGAGACGCCGTATTTCGCCTCCATCATGTCCCATTTGTCCGAATGGGTGCCGCGCCGGTCGATGATCTCGTCGAAATTCATGGGGGTCTCCTGCCGTTTCCCGGCGCAGGCTAGCCGAACCCACGCCGGGCGCAACCCCGTTGCGCGCGCCCTGCCGATCGCCTAAATCAGCGCCATGAAACGGCCCATCCTCATCCACCCCGATCCGCGGCTCAAGAAGGTCTGCGCGCCGGTGACCGAGATCACCGACGATCTGCGCCGCCTGGCCGCCGACATGCTGGAGACCATGTATGACGCGCCCGGCATCGGGCTTGCCGCGCCGCAGGTCGGCGTGCTCTCGCGGCTGATCGTGCTCGATTGCGTCAAGGGCGAGGGAGAGGCACCGCGCCCCATCGTGATGATCAATCCCGAGGTGGTGGCAGCCTCCGACGAGACGAACACCTATGAGGAAGGGTGCCTGTCGATCCCCGAGCAATATGCCGAGGTGACGCGGCCCGCGGAGGTCGAGGTGCGCTGGACAGATCCCGAGGGGGCCGAGCGGCGCGAGGGGTTCGGCGGGCTCTGGGCCACCTGCGTTCAGCATGAGATCGACCACCTGAACGGCAGGCTCTTCATCGATTATCTGGGCGCGATGCGCCGTCAGCTCATCACCCGCCGCATGGTCAAGCTCAAGCGCGAGCAGGCCCGCGCGTGAGGGCGCTGCTGCGCTGGCCCGACGCGCGGCTGCGCACCCCCGCCGCGCCGGTCGCGGGCGTGACCGACGAGACCCGCGCGCTCTGGGAGGAAATGATCGCGGTGATGGAGGCGATGCCGGGCGTGGGGCTTGCCGCGCCGCAGCTCGGCGTGATGCAGCGGCTGGCCGTTGTGGATGCGAGCCGCGCGCGCGGCCAGGCCGTCCGCATGGCCAATCCCGAGATCCTGCACGCAAGCGTCGATCTGCGCCCCCACGAGGAGGCGAGCCCCTGCCTGCCCGGCGTCTCGGCGGTCATCACCCGGCCCCGCGCCGTCACGGTGCGGTTTCTCGATGCCGAGGGCACTGTGACGGAGCGCGATTTCGTGGGCCTCTGGGCGACGAGCGTGCAGCACCAGATCGACCATCTGGAGGGACGGATGTATTTCGACCGGCTGGGACGGGTGAAGCGCGACATGCTCCTGCGGCGCGCGCGCAAACGGGCCTGAGGGCGCTGCCTGCGGCGCGGCCGCGTTCGAGTATTTTTGGAACGATGAAGGGGGAGCGATGCGCGTGATCTTCATGGGAACGCCCGAGTTCTCGGTGCCGGTGCTCGAGGCGCTTGTCGCGGCCGGGCACGAGATTGCCGCCGTCTACTGCCAGCCGCCGCGCCCGGCGGGACGCGGCAAGAAGGACCGGCCGAGCCCGGTGCAGGCGCGCGCCGAGGCATTGGGCCTGCCGGTGCGCCACCCGGCAAGCCTGAAGGGGGAAGCGGAACAGGCGGCCTTCGCGGCGCTCGATGCCGATGTGGCGGTGGTGGTGGCCTACGGGCTGATCCTGCCACAGGCGGTGCTCGACACGCCGCGCCTGGGCTGCCTCAACATCCATGCCTCGCTCCTGCCGCGCTGGCGCGGGGCCGCGCCCATCCACCGCGCGATCATGGCGGGCGATGAAGAGACGGGCGTGTGCATCATGCGGATGGAAGCCGGGCTCGATACCGGGCCGGTTCTCCTGCGCGAGGCGGTGGCGATCGGCGCGGAAGAGACGACGGGCCGCCTGCACGACAGGCTCTCGGCCCTGGGCGCGCGGCTCATCGTCGCGGCGCTGGCGCGCCTGCCCGATCTGACACCCGAGCCGCAGCCCGGGACGGGTGTCACCTATGCCGCCAAGATCGACAAGGCCGAGGCGTGGATAGACTGGACGCGCCCCGCGCCGGAGGTGGACCGGCAGATCCGCGGCCTTTCGCCCTTTCCCGGTGCCTGGTTCGAGATGCAGGGCGCGCGGATCAAGGTGCTGGCCTCGCGCCTGGGCGAGGGCGCGGGCGCGCCGGGCGAGGTGCTCGACACCGCGCCCACCGTGGCCTGCGGCACGGGCGCGGTGCGGCTTTTGCGCTTGCAACGCGCGGGCCGCGCGGCGCAGGATGGACCCGAGTTCCTGCGCGGCACGCCGCTTGCGCCGGGCACAAGACTGGGGTGAGGCGATGTTCCTGCAACTCTTCGGCACGGTGGTGATCGCGGGCATCGTGGGCTATGCCAGCGAGAAGAGCGGCTTTACCCGCAACGGCTATGTCCCGTCGATCATCATCTGCGTGGGCGGGGCGTTCCTGTTCTATTTCATCCGCATCATGTTCGGCATCCGCTTCGGCGCGCCGGGGCTGGATGCGATCCTCTCCTCGGTCGGCGCGCTCGTCATCGTGCCCACCCACTGGCGCAGGCGAAGGTGAGCCATGAGCATCGTCTATCTGATCATCGTGGGGGCGGCGGCGGGGTTTCTCGCCACCCGTCTCATGGGGGTGCAGGCGGGGGTTGTGCCCACCGTCCTCATCGGCATTGGCGGGGCGCTCATCGGCGGGATGCTGATCCGCGTGATCCTGACGGTGACGGGGCTTCTTGGCGGGCTCATCGGCGCGGTCATCGGCGCGGCCGTTCTCATCTGGCTCTACCGGGTGTATCTCGAGCGGCGTTGAGCCGTCACCGCCTGTCCGGCTTGAAGGGGGCCATGCCCGCGCGGGCCAGCTCGTCGGCCCGCTCGTTCTCGGGGTGGCCGGCATGGCCGCGGACCCATTCCCATGTCACCGAATGGCGCGCCTGCGCCGCGTCCAGCCGCTGCCACAGATCGGCATTCTTCACCGGTTTCCTCGCGGCGGTCTTCCAGCCGTTGCGCTTCCAGCCCTGGAGCCAGGAGGTCACGCCGTTCTTCACATAGGCGCTGTCGGTGACGATGGTGATGGCCGAGGGCTTCGCCAGCGTCTCGAGCGCCATGATCGCGGCCATGAGCTCCATCCGGTTGTTGGTGGTCTCGGCCTCGCCGCCATTGAGCGCGCGCTCCTTCACCAGGCTCTCGCCCGCCTTCGCCTGCAGGAGCACGCCCCAGCCGCCGGGGCCGGGATTGCCCGAACAGGCCCCGTCCGTGTAGGCAACAAGCTCAGCCGCCATCCAGCAGCCCCACATATCCCGGCAGCGCCGCCATGCGCGCGCACCATCGGGTCAGCCGCGCAAACCGCCCCATGTCATAGCCGCCCCGCGTCCCCGCCGTATGCGTATAGGCATAGAGCGCGATATCGGCGAGCGTGGGTGCCGCCCCGCAGAACCAGTCCTGCCCGTCGAGCCCCGCCTCCATCAGTCCGAGGATGCGGTGCCCCTCCTCGAGAAGGGTCGCCATGCGTTCGGGCGTGGCCTCTCCCGCGAGATGCGGATAGGTGGCGAGCGAGGCGCGCACGGCGACGACCGGCTCGTGACGGTTCTGCTCGAAGAACATCCAGCCAAGCATCCGCGCCTGCGCGAGCGCGCCCTCGGGCATCCAGGCCGTGTCCGCGCCCAGATACCACAGGATCGCGTTCGATTCGCTCAGGATCGTGCCACAGCCCAGGTGCAGCGCGGGCAGCTTGCCCAAGGGCAGGTGCCCCGCCGCCTTGGCCTCGGCCAGTTCCGGCGTGTCGGTCTCGATCGGCACATGGGCATAGGGCCGGCCCAGCAGCGCCAGAAGCAGCCGCACCTTGTAGCTGTTGCCCGAGGAGGGCATGGAATAGAGCGTGAGATCGGTCATCCCCAGGTCACTCCGATGACTAGACAGGCCAGGACAACCGCCGAGAGCGGAAGCCGCAACGCCATCCACCACGGCGGCGCAAGCCCCCACAGGGCGAATTGCGCGTCAATGAACAGCAGCCCGGCAAAGCCGAAGATAAGGCTCATCCCCGCCGATTGCGGCCCGCCCCCGGTCATGAAGAAGGCCCAGAGCGCGGGAATGACCGAGAGCGCGTAGCCGATTGTGGCCAGCGTGCCCTCGGCCCTTGTGGCAAAGCCCCAGAGCACGCCCGACATGAAGGACAGGATCACCGCGCCGTAGAAGAGCATCACGTAAGGCCCGGCAAAGCGCGGGCCGACGGTCTGCGCCGTCCAGAGCCCGAGATCGGGGAAAAGCACGGTGAGCGCCCCCCAGAGGAAGGGCAGAAGGCCGGCAAGGCCAAGGATCAGGGGGGCGCGCGGGACGGTCCGGAACATGGCACGCAAACTGGCGCGCGGTGGCGGGATTGGCAAGGGCGGTTCGCCTGGTCGGGCCGCCGCAAAATTCGGTGGAAACGCCCGCGGTTCGGTGCGATGCTCGGTCCATGATGGTGCAGCCTTATCCCTCCTACACAAGGGCCGAACGGCTTGCCGACGGCGTCGTGCATGTGACCGGGCTTGTCGCGGCGGTGACGGGTGTGGCGATGCTGCTGGCGATCCGGGCACTGCGGATGGACGGGGTGACGCTGGCGGCGGTGCTGATCTATTCAATGGCGCTGCTGGCGATGCTCGCGGCCTCTGCGGCCTATCACCTCTTTGCCCATACATCGGCGCGCCCGGTGTTGCGCAGGCTCGATCACGCGGCGATCTACATCAAGATCGCGGGCACCTTCACGCCGCTCGGCGTGCTGCTCGGGACGGCCTTCGGCTATCTGGTGCTCGCGGCGGTCTGGGTGCTGGCGCTTGCCGGTGCGGTGGCCAAGCTCCGCCGCCCGCGCGGCCAGATGACCACCGGCTGGCTGCCCTACATCCTGCTTGGCTGGCTCGGTCTGGCGCTCATCCTGCCGCTTGCGGGCGTTCTTCCGGGGCCGAGCTTCGGGCTGATCGTGGCGGGCGGGCTGCTCTATACCGTGGGCGTGATCTTCTACGCCTGGGAAAGCCTGCGGTTTGCCAACGCGATCTGGCACCTCTTCGTGGCGCTGGCCACGGGGTGCTTCTTCGCGGGCATCAGCACGGCGCTGGCCGCCGCGCTCTGAGCGGCTGGCTCAGGCGTGGCGCCCGGCCTTGAGATCGGCGAAGAGATCGACGTTGCGGCAATAGCCCGGCGCGGGCGTGCCCGGGCGGGCCGAATCGAGCCAGCGCTCGCAGGCACCGGGATGGGCGCATCCGGTGCAGGCCAGGACGGCATCCCGCAGGCCGCCGGGGCTGAGCAGCCCCGCCATCATCTTCTCTTCCAGATCGACGCCTTGAGTCGTGGCCATCCTGTCCACGAGATCGGCGTGACGGGCGAGCGTGCGAACGCTTTGCATGGGCGATACCTCCGGTTGGTTGCCCCGAGGGTGCGGGATGCGGACCGTGCCCGCCTTGATCTGGGTCAAACCGGGAGGCGCGGTTCAGAGCCCGGCGGCGACCCGCCGCACCGTCTCGACCCGCTGCGCATTGGGCGGGTGGGTGCCGAGGAACCGGTTGCCCGGATCGGGGATCTGCGAGAAGAAGGCGACGCCGCGCAGCGGGTCGTATCCCGATTTGTGGGCGATCACCGTGCCGAGCGCATCGGCCTCGAGCTCGAATTCCTTGGAAAAGACACGCCCGCCCACGCCTGCGCCGAGATCGACAGCCTGTTCCACCACACCCTGCCCGGCCCCGGTGATGGCCGCGATCCCGCCGAGGATCAGCGCGCCGGCCGCCGCGCTCTGCTGCTGGCGCGGGATGTGGCCGGCGATGTGATGCGCGGCCTCGTGGCCCATGACGAAGGCCAGCTCGTCCGAATTGCGCACCGCGCCGATCATCGGCAGCGTGAAGGCGATGATCGGCTGGCCGTTGCGGTCGAGCGTCTGGTAGGCGTTGACCGGCTGGCCGGGCCGGTCATCCACGACGATGCGGAAATCGCAGTTCGACCGGGGGGCGCGCGCGCGGCATTCGCGCTCGGCCACGGGCTCGACGCGCTGCACCACGGTCAGGAACTGCTGCACCTTGTCGCGCGTCACCACGGGCGCGGCGGGGCGCGGCGCGGCGGCAGGGCGCGGGGCAGGGCCGGTCTCGACCACCTCGACACAGGCGGCGAGACCGAAGATCAGGACAAGGCAGGCAAACCGGCGCATGACACCTCCTGGCAACTCTCTTGCCCCCTGTTGTAGCAGGCTCGCGCCGACCCGCCAGCCCCGCAAAGCGCCCGTGCGCCTTGGGATTTGCAATCCGCCGCCGAGCGGATAGGATCCGCCCATGTTTTCCATCGAACACGAATTCGACTCGACCGTGATCACCCTCGTGGACGAGGGCGAGACACCCCTGGCCGAGGATGTCATCGTCAACGCCTTCGAGGAATGCGTGACGGTCGAGCAATACGACCCGCGCACCGACCGGATCCAGAAGATCACGCTCTCGATGTCGCAGCTGCGCGATCTCGGCGCGGCGCTCGACCTGCCCGAAGGGGTCTATCTGCGCGAACCCCTGCCCTGAGCCTCAGCCGCCCAGGCGCGCGAGCATCCGCGCGGCGGCCACCACGGGCGTGATCTCTCCCGCCGCCACCTGCCGGGCGAAACCCTCCATCGCGGCGCGGCTTTCGGGGGTCTCCAGCCGGGCCAGCAGCCCCTGCCGGACCTCCTCGGCGAACCAGCTTTGGGCCTGCGCGGCGCGCCGCGCGGCAAAATGCCCCTCCGCGCGCCGCCACGCGACAAGCGCGCGCATCTCCTCCCAGGCTTGCGCCAGCCCCTCGCCCGTCGCCGCCGAGACTGTCAGCGCCTTGGGAAAGCCCTCCGGGTCCTGCGGCCGCCGGCGCAGGAGCCGCAGCGCGCCCGCGTAATCCGCGCGCGTGCGGTTGGCTGCCGGTTTCAGATCGCCATCGGCCTTGTTGACAAGGATGAGATCGGCGATTTCCATGATCCCGCGCTTGACGCCCTGCAATTCATCGCCGCCCGCCGGTGCCAGCAGCAGCACGAAGATGTCCGACATCTCGGCCACCACGGTCTCGGACTGGCCCACGCCCACGGTCTCGATCAGCACCACGTCGAAGCCCGCCGCCTCGCACAGCATCACCGCCTCGCGCGTGCGCCGCGCCACGCCGCCCAGATGCGTCCGGCTGGGCGAGGGGCGGATGAAGGCGGCAGGCTCGCGCGAGAGCCGTTCCATCCGCGTCTTGTCGCCGAGGATCGAGCCGCCCGAGCGCGCCGAGGAGGGATCGACCGCCAGCACCGCCACCTTGAGCCCCTGTTCCGTCAGCATCAGCCCGAAGCTTTCGATGAAGGTGGACTTGCCCACGCCGGGCGTGCCCGACAGGCCGATGCGGATCGCTTCGCGCCCGGCACCGTTCACCCGCTCCAGAAGCTGCGCCGCCGCCTCCCGGTGCTCGGGCCGCGCGCTCTCGATCAGGGTGATGGCACGGGCAAGCGCGCGGCGGTCGCCGCTGAGGATCCTGTCGCTCAGATCGTCTCGGGTCATGGGCCTGCCCCCTGGTGCCGGGCCTTCTTGCCTTGGGCGGCGGCTCGTGTCCAGAGCGGGGGAGATGAGTATTTGTGGAACAGTGAAACCGGGCCCGCGCCTCTGGCCAAGCGTGCGCGCCTGTCCGATAAGCGGGGGATGAGCCTGCCCCTGCCCATCCTTGACGCGATCCCGGACCTGCTAACCGCGCTCGGCGCGCGCGGGCGCGCCGTGCTCCAGGCCCCTCCGGGGGCGGGCAAGACCACGCTCGTGCCGCTGGAGATGCTGCGCGCGGGGCTGGTTCCGGGCCGCATCGTGATGCTCGAGCCGCGCCGCCTCGCCGCCCGCGCCGCCGCCGAGCGCATGGCCGAGACCCTCGGGGAGAGGGTGGGCGCGACAGTGGGCTACCGCATCCGGGGCGAGGCGCGCGTCGCGCGCGAGACCCGCATCGAGGTGGTGACCGAGGGGATCCTCACCCGCATGATCCAGGGCGCGCCCGACCTGCCCGGCGTGGGCGCGGTGATCTTCGACGAGTTTCACGAGCGGTCCCTCAATGCCGATCTGGGCCTTGCGCTCTGTCTGGAGGTGGCGGATGCCTTGCGCGAGGATCTGGTCCTGCTGGCGATGTCGGCCACGCTCGACGCGGAACCCGTGGCCGCGCTCATGGGAGATGTGCCGGTGATCACCTCGGAAGGGCGAAGCTTTCCGGTCACGACCCGCTGGCTCGACCGTCCCTTGCCGAGGGGCACGCGCCTGCCCGAGGCCACGGCCGATCTGGTGGCGCGGGCCGTGGCCGAGACCGAGGGCGGCGTGCTCGTCTTCCTGCCCGGCGAGGGTGAGATCCGCCGCACCGAGGCGCTGCTCAAGACGCGCCTGCCGCCCGAATGCCAGATCCGGCCCCTGTTCGGCGCGATGGATTTCGCGGCGCAGCGCGCCGCCATCGCCCCCGCTCCCCATGGCCGCAAGGTCGTGCTTGCCAGCGCCATCGCCGAGACCTCGCTCACCATCGAGGATATCCGCGTGGTGGTGGATGCGGGCCGCGCGCGGCGCGCGCGCTTCGACCCCGGCTCCGGCATGGCGCGGCTGGTGACGGAACGGGTGACGCGCGCCGAGGCCGCGCAGCGCGCGGGCCGCGCGGGCCGCGTGGCCGAGGGGGTCTGCTACCGGCTCTGGACGCGGGGCGAGGAGGGGGCGCTCGCCCCCTTTCCGCCGGCCGAGATCGACGCCGCTGACCTGACCGGCCTCGCGCTCGAACTGGCGCTCTGGGGGGCCGCGCCAGAGGACATGCCCTTTCTCACGCCCCCCAATCCCGGCAGCTATGCGGAGGCGCAGACGCTCTTGCGAATGCTGGGCGCACTCGACGGGCGCGGCGCGATCACCGATCACGGGCGCGCCCTGGCCGGGTTGCCGCTGCACCCGCGCCTTGCCCACATGCTCCGCGTGGCGGGACCGGACGCGGCGGATCTTGCGGCCCTTCTGGCCGAGCGCGACCCGCTGCCGCGCGCCGCGCCGGTGGACCTCTCGCTCCGGCTCAAGGCGTTGCGCGATCCGCGCGGCTTTGCCGAGAGCCACCCCTGGGCACCGCATCGCGCCACGCTGGAACGCATCCGTGCCGAGGCAAGGCGGCTGCGCGCGCAGGCGCATGGTGGCGGCGCGTTCAGTGCTCCCGAAATGGCCGCGCTGGCCTACCCGGACCGGATCGCGCTCCGGCGCAGGGGCGAGGCGCCGCGCTACGTGCTCTCGGGCGGCAAGGGGGCGGTGATGCCCGAGGATGATCCGCTGGCGGGCGCGCGGCTTCTCGTGGCGACGGATCTTGACGGCGACCCGCGCGAGGCCCGCATCCGCCAGGCCATCGCCATCTCCGAGGCCGAAGTGAGGGCGCTATATGCCGGGCGCATCGCCTGGCACGATCTCTGCGCCTGGGACCGGCGGGCGCGCCGCGTCGTGGCGCGGCGGCAGGAGCGGCTTGGCGCGCTGGTGCTCGATGACCGGACCTGGCCCGACGTGCCACCCGAGGCCGTGGCGCGCGCCATGCTCGACGGGGTGCGCGATCTGGGGCTGGTCTGGAGCGATGCGGCACGGCGGCTGGCGGCGCGTGTGGCGCTTTTGCGCGCGCGCGACCCGTCCCTGCCCGAGATGACCGAGGCGGCGCTGATGGAACGGCTCGAGGAGTGGCTCTTGCCCCATCTCGGGGGGGTGAGGACGGCCGAGGACTGGCGCGGCTTCGACATCGCCCCGGCGCTCGCCGCGATGCTGACCTGGGATCAGCGCGAGGCGCTCGACCGCGCCGTGCCGGGCCAGTTCATCACGCCGCTGGGCCGGCGCATCCCCATCGACTATTCCGGCGCGGCCCCGGAGATCACGCTCCGCCTTCAGGAAATGTTCGGCCAGGCCACGCATCCGAGCGTGGCGGACCAGCCCCTGCGCGTCACGCTGCTCTCGCCCGCGGGCCGTCCGCTCCA
>MDTD01191236.1_pt1 | contig 41139 bp, 59 predicted proteins | sample 811221 | NCBI WGS metagenome assembly MDTD01 (sample SAMN05326646, study PRJNA326480) | marine metagenome | isolation source: seawater | place: Pacific Ocean: South West | collected 2011
AATCAGTATTTGGAGGCGTCTTAGCTAAGCGAAAAGAATAGAATCAAAACACTAGAAACCAAACACAGTGCTGGATAATAAGGTCTGTTTAATCTTTGAATTAATGAGAAGTAAAACTGTGAAATGGTGCCCGGGGCCGGACTTGAACCGGCACGCTGTTACCAGCGAGGGATTTTAAATCAGGCTATAGAAATCAATCAAAACAATCACTTAAGTTTGTTTTTCGGAAAATACACCTATGCTGCAGGCCGCATTCTGCCGTTGTTATTTTGTGGGTTTTCGGAAAGAATTTTACCATTTTTTAGCGTGCTTGGCACGGGCCATAGCGCCGGGTTTCTCAGTCTGTCATTGCGCTGGCGTTCCCGATCATAAGCAAAGCCCAAGTGAGTGTTGCCGACATTAGGTTTTGACCGGATCATCATGGTAAAAATATTTTGCTCGAGCAAAATCGTACTCATTGTTGAGCGTATTTGTGCCACTGTTAACCCGGTACCTTTTGCAATTTCGTCCATTGTGAAAAGCACACCCAGGTTGTCACGTAAAAACTCAATGACTTTTTTGCCGTTTGAGACTGCCATAAGCACCTCCTGATCACATTGTTAAGGTTTTAATATTCGCTTTCTTCTGCAATGCGCTGGCGTTTATTTTCCTCCCACGCATCCCAGTCCGTTTCCTGGTCCATTTTGATGCAGCCATCACACCACTGGCCCAGGTCATAATATTGCCGTGTCGGCTTTTCTTCATCTGCACAAATTCTGCAAGCCATTTTTAATCCCCCCTTTTTGTTAAATTAAAAATAGTAGTTTTTGCCGTTTACCGGGCTTACATCTAAATAATAATTCATGCTCTTTGCTTCATTTTTTAGCGGAAATTGTCACCGATGGCATGAGCAGTTTGGCAACCAAGCCCCTGAATTTATTCGGTAGTGGTTTGATTAAAACCTCTGCTATTGAGAAATAAATGCCAGGTAGACGGAGGTGGATGAATTTTGCACTCCAGTAGCATTTATACGACGAGAAACCGACAGCATTTAACAGCGATTTTGTTTCAGCGTAGGTCCATTCTTTTAGATGAAATCCCTCGGGTACATCCGAAAAATACTGTGAAACATCATGCGGGCCCGTAAAACGGTGAGGCGTTCTGAATGCGTATTCACCACTAGGCTTAAGAATGCGCAAGGCGGTCTCAAAGTGTAGGCGCGTATCATCGATATGAAAATGTTCAATGAGTTGGTCACTAAATGCCACGTCAATACTCTCACTTGCAATACGTGACAAATCATAGCCATCGTATACAACCAGTTCGGCATTGCCAGGACCTGCATCCCCGCTTGCACGCTGGTCGCTGATATCAACACCAATAGCAAACTGGGAGCGTTCTGCTGCAGCATGCAGTAATTTGCAATCGCCTGGTGCAAATTCAACCAGCGTCTTATCCCTCGACAAGAACCGGCGCAGAAAAGCCATTTTGTTGCGCAGTCGTGAGGCCCTGAGTTTGGGCGTATCTCGCTGAGTGAGTCGCGGGTGATCAGGTACCTTGGCAAATAACTCATCATACATGGTGGCGTAGATAACTTTGCGTTGCTCACGGCTGGCTTGCTTTAATTTGGTGGCTAATGCTTTTTCAACATGATAATGGTTCATCACGTCGGCAAAATTGCGGTTGCTCGGTGGTGCCTTACGAAACATAACTCTGTGCTCCCTGAGTTGTATGTTATTGGTTACTATACCCTTAACCTGATCTAAAAAGCCAACTGTCATGCCTAATCACCGTTTCCGTTAAATTAATATTCCATTTGATACTGAGACGGCTTTTCTTGCTGCCCCTTTTCCAACTCATGAAACATATAGGCGTGAATCCCATGATCAGCGCATCTTAATTCTGGGTCACCTTTCTTGTGTTGAGGTTGAAAAATTGGAGGTGCCACCATTAGATTTTCACCACACCAGCACTTTGCATTCTCAACAAAGCAGTGTTTGCCAACTGGCCCGCCACCTTCGCCAGGTTCAACTATGTTCACCCCATTTAAATTTGTAAGTACAATTTCCATAACTCACCACCTATTCGTCAATTTTCCCATGGATGGACTCAGCGTTTGCAGCCCATTCAGATTTAAAAATGTTGTTTGCATACGGATAGCAAGGAGGCTCTACTTTTGAACGCCAACCGGCAAGCCACCAATAACCACTATGCCTTGTCGCGCCGCACACTTTGCATTGCTTCCAGCGTTCGCGGCCTGCGCTTGCATCAAAAATTACGTGCGGCATATCCCACCTTTTTGTTAAAGTTTTAAGCCGACTTAGCCAGCTTTATTTGCTCGTTTCGAGTTTTTAATTCCTTTATACTTTGAAAGGCCAGCGCCCTTTCTTCCTTGAGCTTCTCTATTTCAGATAGATTGATCTCATATTCTGGAATAGGATCCTTTTCACTGTTGGTTCTGTTGTACTCACAGTTATAAAGATCCCATGCTTGGGTTTCATACTTGTGGCCAGCCCCATCAAGTTCTAATTTACAATATGGGCAAAACTGCTTATCAGTTACTGGTTTCATGCCTATCCCACCTTTTCGTTAAAGTTTTAATTGCTTCTCGATCCGCTGACCAATCCAACGAACCACCGGTACCGCTTTACTGTTTCCTATCGCTTTATAGCGTGGACCATCCGGACACTGCTCAGCCGGTTTGCCGCGCCAGGGTATTAACGTATGGTTATCAGGCATACCCTGCAGGCGTTCACATTCGACTGGGGTTAGGCGCCGGACTCGCATTTGACTTTCAATGCAAGGCGTACCCTGTCCAGGCTTGCCACCACCGGTGGGGCTACCTTTAAGTAGTGGCCCAGTCGGTTTAGTTTCGTCATAACCGTTACACTCATAATCAATGCTACCTAAAAGTACATGAGGCTTATCACCTCCACCTTGACTGGCTTTTAGCGCTGGGCAAATATTGCCGCCGAGCTCAGCAGTTGCGCCACCATCGCGGCCACGCAGCGAAACAGACTCACAAAGCACATTTTCACCGCCGTTATTTCTTCCTAATGAAAATGCAGTTGTTTCGCTCACGCAGGGATCTTGAGTGCCATTGCATACAATAGGGGTTTGCCCTTCATCTATGGTCGAATTAATGCCTTTATGCATTCTGGCCGTCAGAGTATTAGCGACCTTAAAAGGCTGTTCATCAATCACAAAATTATCTGAATCAGCCCTATGTGTGCAGTTAGGTTGAGCCCGTAGTGAGCGCGCTACGCTACACTCAATGCCTGCGCCAGCCGCTCCGGTAATTTCTTCCCGCGCTTCTCTGCTCGGCGGAGTATCCCGGCGCATGCCGTCTTGCTCAAAAAGAACCGCTGCGGGATTAAACCCTGCTCTAGCACTTGCGACAACGAACACACGGCGGCGGCGTTGGGCCACTCCGAAATATTGGGCATCGAGGACTCGCCATGCAACTGTTCTTTTGGGGCCAATAACACAACCCGCGACTGGCCACTTTGGGATATGCTTACTGCTTTTCTTATCCCATCGCCAATGCTGGTTAGATTTTCCTGTTGCTGGTCTGGCGTCTGGTTCAATTTCAGCATCTTCGCCGGCAAGCCCAGCGAGGAAGCAACCAAAGGCATTATCTTTGTCTGAGAGTACGCCGGGCACGTTTTCCCACACGATAACGCTTGCTGGTTTTCCTGCTCTACGTCGAATAAAGTCGTTTGCATCACATAACCTCATATAGCTAAGTGTTAATTGCCCACGGTCATCGTCTAATCCCTCGCGCAGCCCTGCTACTGAAAAGGCTTGGCACGGTGTACCGGCGACCAATATGTCAGGCGCCGCGACATTGCCCCACAACACCTTTTGATGTATGCGCGTCATATCGCCCAGGTTTGGAACATGCGGCCAATGATGTGCCAGTACGGCGCTTGGGAAAGGTTCAATTTCAGCAAACCAGCACGCTTGCCAGCCTAATGGCTCCCAGGCTAACGAGGCTGATTCGATACCGCTACATGATGAACCGTAGGTAATTGCCAAAATACACCCTTTCAAAACATCGTTTACCGTGTAAACAAATAGTAGTATACTCTGTTTACCGTGTAAACAGCAATTCGACAAAAGTTTGTTTACCGTGTAACTTTTAATTATCATCCGGGGCTTTTAGCGTGGAACAATTAAACGAAGTGGCTCAGAGCAAAGAAGAACGCCAGCAAACGATTGCCAATGCGCGATTAAAGTATCACCAGGAACAGCTGAAAGTCAAAAAGCGGCTGGACGCCTACGTATTGCCGGAAACCAAGGAAACGCTCAAGGATATTAAGAAGCAGTACAAACTGCGTAATGAGGGCGAGGCCGTGGATAAAATGGCCGAGTTGGTAAAGAAGCAGGACTAAACTGCTTTTCGTGAAAGACTGGAGGTTACATGATTGATTTTTTATCGACCTTAATTCTTGGGGTGATTGCTGGTTATTGCCTTTGCTTGTTCCGAGTGAACGAATTGCAACAACAGCTTAATAACATCAAGATTGATATGATGCATGACAAAAACAAAAGAGCTACGCTTAAGCAATTAAGTAATAAAGCTTAACGCATAAGCTCCACGCATAGCGGCTAAATATCAATAGCCGCATACATTTCTCTAATCCGCTTTTCATCAATAACAATATATTCCAGCGTGGTCTGCGGCGAATCATGGCCCAGTATCTGCGCTATATCCTCAATATCCACACCCTTTAACGCTGCATTGGTGGCGAGGCTTTTACGGCCAGCGTGACTACTGGCATTGAATAGGCCGCATTTCTTATAGGTATCGGTAATCATTGCCTGCAGCGCATCACAGGATTGATATTCCCGTATCTCACCTGACTTTAACTTTGCGTACTTTGGCTGCAGTGAATACGGCCTACCCCGGTTTGAATAAAGAAAACGGCTTTCAGGATTGAGGCCCATATATTCACCAGGATCACCCGTTCCCCACTTCATTTTTAATCGGTAGTCGATCCACTCCTGCAATATATCGCGGGTTTTCGGATTGGATAACCAGGCGCTTCGGTGTTTGAGGTTCTTACAGATTTTGGCAGGCAACGCTATTTCACCCCGGATTTGTCCGGACTGAGTAATAACGCTTTTGGTTTGGAGTAATCCGATTTCAGTTACACGCATACCGGCATGGCTTAACACAATGGCAGCTCTACGGCACTGACTGGATTGTAAAACGAGGCACGTATTTAAAACACGCTTAATTTCAGGGCGGGTAAGACGATCTGATTTACTCATGTCTGCATAATCCTTGATTGGTTAAAAATGCAGACAAGGCGTGATATTCCCTGCTTACCCAGTATAAACCAAGTAAACAGGGGTTTTCACGAAAAATGTTTAACGGCGGTATTACGCGCGGTAGTCAACCCGCAGCACAGCAGGCAGACCAGGCCCACAGATCACAATGCCCCGGGTATCGCTGGCCACATAGATGATCACCTGCGGGTAATATGCCCCGGCCGCCAGATTAAACGCCCCAAAGCGCACTTTCAGGTATTGGTTATCCAAGAGTACATCACCCCCCGTTGATGAGAGGATCGCCCCGTTCATCACAATATCGACGCGCGTTATTTGGTTTACATCACTGGTAAAATCAAGCAATCCTGCGCCGGTCAGCGCCGTATTATCGCCCTGCGTTTCCACCGCAAATTGCAGTAGGGTTAAATTGCTGCGCCCTAGATACGCTGTCACCGTTGGCGCTCCTTTTAACGTGTAGCCATTATCCGCCATATTGTTGATTTTTTCAGTTCCTTGCGCCATGGCGTCCACGGTAATGGAGACGGTATCGCTGGCGGTCGCCCCGTTGTCATCGGTCACCGTCACCGTGAACGTGAGGGTTTGCGCCGTGTCGCTCGCCGGGGCGGTAAAGGTGGGCTGCGGGGCACTGCTATCGGATAATACAACGTCACCGCCCGCCGTTTGTGCCCAGGCATAACTGATCACGCTTCCGTCGCTGTCGGTGGAGGCGGTGGCATCCAGCGTCACCGTGGCACCGGCTGCCACCGACTGATCCTGTCCGGCGCTCGCGGTCGGTGCAAGCTGAGCCGCCACGCTTACAGTGAGCGCGTCGGTATCCGTGAGCCCATTAGCATCAGTCACCGTTAGCGTGAACGTTAAATTCTGTGCGCTGTTGGTGCTCGGTGCGGTAAAGGTCGGCGCGGTGGGCGTGGAACTATCAACCGTTACGGTATCACCGCTATCCTGTGCCAAGGCATAACTTACAATGGCCGCATCCCCGGCTGTACTGCCGGTAAAATCTAGCGTGACTGTTACCCCTGCCGCCACCGATTGGTCTGGTCCGGCGCTGGCGATTGGCCCCGTCGCTGCGGGCGCTAACTCAATGTCAAACAATGTTGAGTAGGAGTTATACACCACATCAGCAACCGCCTGTAATGCCGCATCGGTTTCAAAATGGATCCCATCTGTTAGCGATACCGGTATGCCGGTCAGCGGGTCTGTTATCTCAGCGTTATTGTTATTTTGGGCAACCAGTATTTGCGCGGCGCGAATGGTGGCAACATCAGTCGGGTCATAGCCAGCCGCATCAATATCGCCAAGTGGGATAATCAATGTATCTAAATCAAAATCGGCTTTAATGTCATCAATCAATGCATTGTAAAGCGCTTGGTACTGTGACGAGCTTGTGCCTATGCTAGCATCTAATTCACCCTGCTGGAAAAACACCATACGACAACCATGTGCAATACCAATGCGTCGCGTCATTGACTGATAGAGATTAATGCCGTTGTACGTAGTCGATGATGTTTTTTGCCAGTCTGACTGAGACGTGCCGCCCAATGCACACATGATCATTGCAATCGGCACGTCATGCTCAGACAGCCAATTATCACAAAACCGCATCATCCAAGAGCCGCCTGCTGGGTCACGACCTAACAACTCATCATTCGACACATCATCAACCTGATTGGTATTGTCATCAATTGGGTCGCTGGCCTCCTTCCACACATCATCGTTACCCAGTAATACCGCACGGGTGCCGTTTGTCGAGCGATTATACGTCTGGAAATTCTCGCCCTGTGAGCGCATCTGACTCTGACCTGCCAGCACAAACACATCGCCCACGGTAACATAGTCCAGTGTAACCAGTGTGCCTGTCACATCATTACTAAACCGATAGGCAATCGTGTGATGCCCCGTATCCAGCGTCAGCGATTCGTTGTATGTGCCGCTGGCAGCAGGGGATGCAACAACAACTGACCATGCTCCACCATTTAATTGTCGCTCTATAGTAGTGGCTGAACCCTCATAATCTACATTAAATTCAACAAGTGCCTGATCAGACGTATTTCGCTGCCACGTTTCGTAACTGGTAATGGACGGTGTGATAACCCCTCGGGGTATTGATAAGTCGTCAAAGCTTTTATTGACTGAGGCATAGCGCAAGCCGTGTTGTGTAGCAGTTTCATTAAACGCCGCTGTACGGGTTAGCCTGTTGGCATCGTTAACAGTGGCGACAATATCCTGACCACTCATAACCACTTTTATCGTGTAATCTGTGGTTGTGCTAAAGCTCGGGATGTTTATTTGCGTCAATTTGTTAAACGCCCCGCTTTGCGCTGCGTAGATTGCAAATTCACCCGTACTGGCACTGATCCCGGCTATCAAGAAATTCGCATTATCTGTCAACCTGAAAACAACCCCTTCAAGCGATGCGCTACTATCGCCCTCTGCGTTGTAAGTTGCTTGTATGGTGGCATCTGCTGCGCTTTGCTGAGTTACCAGCCACCCAAGCCCGCCAGGATTGCTACCAGTGGCAAAAAGTTTGTTGTTATTTATTTCAAATGTACCCGCTGCCGCCGTCAATCCGGCCGGTAACGGATCACCATTCGCCCCTGTAAAGTCGTATAATGCCATTGTGTTAACTCACTGTAATTGATAAAGAGGATGACCACGCGCCAATGTCGCCGCCATTGCGACACCGGGCCCGTAATTGATAGCTGCCAGCGCTCAGACTGACGGTACGCTTAAAACTCCCCTGGACACCGGGCAAACCAACGTTATCCAAAGGTAAATTTGACCAACTGCTGCCGCCATTACTGGAATATTCAAACTCCATATCGGTCATATTGCACCGGCCATAATCGTGGTGACTGGGGTAGGATTTCAGCACATGGATGGAGCGGTAACCGGCTGTCACACTGGCCCCCTCATAGTAGAAACTACTGTCTTTTTTCTGCTCTCTCATTTGGGTTATTGTCACGCAACGGATCCCATCCACTGCCGTATTCCATAGTTCGATAATCGCGTGGGAATGCGTCACTGTGAGCGCTTCGCGGGTGCCGTATTCTTGGGTTAACTGACTGTTGGACAATCGCATGGTGCCGACATTGTGTACCCGTAAATTACGGTAACTGCCCAGCATCGAGGCATAATTAACCTCTGTGTAAGCTTTGGTATCAATAATGGAGTCCGAGCCGTGTTTACCGTCCAGGTTGGTGACGTAATTGGTTTTTTCATAAATGGGCTGGGTGGACTGATAACCGCCGTTAATGACGATTATGTCGCTGTTACCAAACTCGCTGGAATAGTTGCCGTAACTACTATCAAGCAGCAAATCGGCATCGAGGCCGTGAATTTGCGCCAGCATCGCAAACGGCCCCTGATTCTGGTCAATCACGATAGCGTTTTGCCAAATCTGGCTATCGCCAGTATATCCACCGGTATAGACGAAACCATTTACTTCGACACTCGCGCAGCCGTAGAGCGATATCCCCTTGCGAACACCATGCGCTTCGACATTATCAAACTGAAAGCGCTCGCCCGCGCTGGGATTTTTGTAATACCCTGAATGCGAGTCGTAATACATCAACCCTGTTATCGCGAAGTCTGGCGTATAGGTGTCACGAATACGCGCCGCTTGCACCACATCCCATTTCAATTCGATTGTACCATCCCCGTTATCGGTAGCGCTGACCGTGGGCGTTGGTACGACACCGCTGCATAAGAGCTTTTTAACGTAAATCGCACCAATAGTACCGGTAAAGCCATTGGGCACAATATCAATCACTGACGCCGAGGCCGGGGCGCGGATAAGCCACACCTCAAAGCCGGGGATTGCATGACTGTAATCATCATCACTGAACACTCCACCAATGCGCGGTTTAATGCTGCCTGCGGTGATATCAGTCAGTTGAATTTGAATTTGATAGACTTCATCGGCTTCAAAGGCATAGCTGGCTGATAGCTCATTATCCTGCGCCGTGGCGCTGTAGGTATTTCCGCTGCGGTTCCAGCCTGTTCCATTGAAGGCATCAGGGGCGACAACGCGCGGACCTAAATTGGTCGGTGGGTGTATAACAAACTGGTGCGTAAAAATATCGGTTTCGGTGGAATAGCGGAAATAATCCGTCGCGGTTTCACCTGCATCCAAATGCAACCACGCATCACCGGGTAAGTATTTCAAACTGCCTTGCTTCATGGGCGCAATTTTTGCACCGCTGGGCAATTCAATGACATTTTCAAAGGGCCGGTCAGAGCCTTGCACCGATACTGCATCCCATAAATCGGGAATATGATTGTACGGCATGTGCAACACCTGGTTGGCATAAATAGGCAGTGCATCCGTGGTCACAGCAGCCAGTATTTCACGCCAACTTTGCCCAGGCGTCAGATTCAGCGTTTCGGTAAACACATTACCGTTGATCCGCACGTTATCGAGGATAACGGTACAGTTACCCAGGGCAGTAACAAACGGCAATGGCAGGCGGGCGCGGTAGTCGCCGCCTGTTATGGTCACGGTCACACCCTCTGCGACCACAAAGACGCCCAGGCCGCCCGTTTCATCCAGATTCGTACCGCAATTGATAAACTCACAATCTGCCGCACAATAGTAGGCGTAGCTGTCACCGGCTAACTGGCGCGTCCATGCTTGAAAGCAATCATAAAACACACTGCCAGCACCGCCCACATAAATACCCGCTCCGCAAAAGTAACTGTGCAGGGCGCGAGCGTTAACCGGGCAGTGAAATTCATAGGCAGGACCGGAAAAGCCGTGGTATTCCTGATAACGCACAATCGCAGTGCTCCCCGCTGCCATGAATAGAGCGGTATACAGCGTGTCACTTTCAGAAAAGCCGTGGTCGTCATTGACGATTTTTCCGCTGATGATTTCAATGTCAGAGTGACCACTACCCACACTGACGCCGATATTGCCGCGCCCCCGCGCATTAAACCGCTGCAAGGATACGCCGCTGGCATTGTCATTCAACGCAAGAACTGGCGTTACACTCTCCAGCAGATGCCAGTTGCGCAAGGTCGCATTGGTAAGCGTAAAGCCGTTTGGTTCCAGCAACGTGGTATTGATAGCGACAGCGCCGTCCAGCGTTAACCCATCGTTATCCGACAATAAATAAATTGCTGTGTCAAAATCCCGAATACGCAGACCGTAAAACCGGTGATAGTCGGCATCGAGTTCAATCAGGGTTTGCGTACCATCGCCCATCACATAGGGAGCGGGTTTATCGAGCGTCACATCAATATCGCGGGTACCAACCGCCACCCCAAAATAAAAACTAACCTCGCCACCATACACCGCATCAATGTCGAGTAGCCACGCGGGGCGCTTTAACCGCCAGTCTTTTACGGCATCAGGCAGACTGCCAATGTAAAAGTTATCGCCGTTTTCAAGACGAAACCCGGCATCTTCATCGGTCGTGTACTCGCGGGCGTAAATCGAGCGCAACAACTGCGCGGGGTTACAATCCGCCCAGGATTCCCCCTCAGTCCAGCCACTTGAGCGTGGCAAATTCGTGTCAAAACATCGATTGGTCATGCGTTGGGTTTTCTCAATCTAACAGATTCAATAGCGAACGTACCGGACACCGCACCGCTGGCCCGCTTAAAATAAATTCGCTGTTTATCAATTAAAAACCGATACGGGCCATCATAATGCATGATATTCGGCTCTGAATTATCAATGGTTGCGGCCATTGAGTTGGTTAATTTACTGGTCACAACAATTAATTCTGACTCGTAAAGGTCGTAGGTGTTGGACGCAAAGAGTTGTAATGCGTCAGTTTCATCGGTGGCGGCGGTCGCCGTATAGGTCAGCAATTCACCCGCGACCTGCTCCCAGCTTGCGCCAGCACTGTAAGCCGCTGCCGGGGTAATATCTTCGCCGTACCAGTAGCCATCACTGCGTAAATCAAATTGCTGGAATCGCGTTTGGGTTTGACTTCCAAATTGATAGTCCACAATCGCGCCAATACTGGGTAAGCTGGATTGATTACTGCTAAGCTCAACCCACTTTTCCTTGCCATCACTGGTGTTTTCCAGTCGCACCCAGTCGATAATACCCTGAAAGCCATCCCCGGCATTATCATCCCAGCCAAACTTATACAAACTGGTGACGCTCGCGCTGATTTCGTGCCACTGGTTATTCGCCAGCACCGGCGCACCGGGTAAAAACACACTGGTATCATCAATCGGGTATACCCGCGCCTTAATGGTGCCGGTGTAGGCGCTGGTAAATCGCAGCATATAGCCCCGCGTACAGACAAAAAACAACCGGGAGCGGATGGTTTTTGGCACCTGGGCAAACCCGGTGGACACTGGCAGATAAATTTCCTCGCGTATTGGGTCGACCAATACCGCCTGCCCATCATTGGTGGCGGGTAGACTTTCAATCTCACGATACCCGACATAGCGTTTAAGCATGTAAGGCAGGGAATTGGGCGGGGAAACTGTATTGCCTGGCGTAGTGGACAGATTTTCATCACGCACACTGGCAATCGCAGTCTCAAGCATATCAGTGAGCGCCGAGAGGTCATCTGCGATACTGCCATTCAGAGCAGTGAGATCTGATTGCAGCACGCCGCCCGCGTACACAAACACTGACGCGCTATCAATATCATCCTGAGCCGTCGCGCCGCTGGTGTAATCCTCCAGCACTAAATACCAGGTTTCACCGGTTTGCCAGATGTCATTGCGCTGATAGGCGGTGGCCGACTGCCACGCACCGCGCGACACAATACTGCCGTATTGTAATATCGCCTGAGCAATGGCTTTAGCCAGACTGGGTTTATCGCCGCCGTACCGGGTCGGTACCGTCGTACTGGCATCGCCATTAACGATGGCGGCGGCATCGTCAAGATCGCGCTTGAGATCATAAACCTCCTGAACGGTCGGTAATTGCTGTGGCATTGCGTATTAATCCGGAGTGCTGTTGTCGTATTCAAAGATGGCAGCGATATATTCCTCACCGGTCACGGTCACGGTATCGTCACTGCCAGGGGAAATACTGTCTATCCATACCCGTTCAATCAGTTCATCGGCGGTGCCAATGACGCAGATGGTATCTTCCATGCTGCCATCGTAAACAGGCGTAAAATCAAGGGTAGCCGGGCTTGAAAGGGTGATTTCATCACTGGTACTGCCAGCGGCTATCACATAGAGCCCGGAAAACGCGCCATTGGGCTGGCGAAACGCCGCGTAATAGGTTAAACCGCCAGATAAATCCGGCGCACTGTCGAGCGTTATCGTGGGCGCGCTGTAATCGGTCACATAAAACGACTGGTTAGCGTTAAGCGGTGAGGCCACCGCATCATAATTGCCATAGTCAGAGTTCAGCGCATCCAGCTCAGTGGTAAATTCAATCCGTGCGGGTTTATACGCCAGGCGTAGCCGTTCGCGCATGCCATAGCGCCAGGCGCGGGTTCGGTCGGTAATACCGGTGGCCTGAATGCGCTTGGCCTGCGCCTCACTGTCCCCGGCAATGAAACAATTTACCGTGTCATTGGTCCCGGTGACCGGATTTAAATACTCGACCACTAGGCCCTTGGGTTCACTCGCATCATAGTGGGTATCGTCGCGAGATAACCCCGCTCCGAGCATGACGTCGGGCGGGTAAAACTGCTGATACTCGGTTGATGCCTCGCGTCTTACCGGCGACAGTAGCCCTTCTTTAATGGTCGCCTGGGCGTACCCCGGGGCCAGTATGATCTTTATTGACTCCCACAAGGTGGCTTCGTCGACAAACTCCGCGTTTAGCTCATCACCCCGGCCCTTTAGGGTCGCATCAAGCTTGGCGATTTCTTCCCAGTCGAGCAAATCCGCGCGGCTCACATCGTAAAGTGTCCAGGCGAAATACGGCGCCAGGCTGCTGCCGCCATGACTGGCAGTGAGGCTATAGGGCGTGCCATCCTGAATGTATTCTTTTAAGGCTTCGACGGTGGGCAGTTTGCGCGTGGCGCCGCGAATATTGATTTTGTTTTCAGCGGTTTGGGCCAGCGCATTGGTGCCGCGTAACCGTAATTGCACGGTGGTCACATCAGCGTAACTGGTCGGGCTTTCAAGGCGGCCGCGAATACGCACGCAGTAAATATCATTAATGATATTGGTTGCTGCTGCATCCGCCGTCACCCGGCGGACTCGCACTTCGGGCCGCATGGTTGCCGGCAAAGTAATCGACTCAGTAAACCCAAGCTCGTCCAGCGTATTATCGGTATAACTGTAATCTAACTCCGTCCAGGTACTGGTGCCGACTTCGCGATAGGCGACTTTTACATCAACGGTTCGCGCGGTTAAGCTGCCATCATTCTCGGTTTTGGCCAGACCGCGCGGGAACCGAAAATCCACCTCCATCACGTCGGTGGTTTCCCCTTGCGGCAAGATCTCAAACGGCCCTTCCCAATTCACGCCGCCCGACGTTGCACCCCAGTCGACCACCTCACCGGTGGTGGTGGTTAAATTGGTGCTGCTGGCATCCTCGTACTCGGTCACATAGGAGCCCTGAGAATAACGCGGATCCTCACCGTCACCGTCCCAGTAGCGGGTAACAACCTGTTTAACTACCGTGGCGGTTTCATTACTTGCCCCGCTAATGCTATCCACCCGATAGGTGCCGGCATTGGTCGAGTTCGTGATCTCAAAATACGCCCCGACCGCAAACGGGAACGCTACCAATGATCCAGCCTCGTAACTGGTCATCTGATCGCCGCTGGCGTCAATACTCCAGGTGCCCGCCTCAGAATCGGTGGACGTCACCAGTTTTAAATCGCTGATTTCTTCGGTGGTAAACCAATTTTCATGGGCATCATGGGTGGATACATCGCCGCCAGGCGGCGTGATCTGGACAGAAATATCCCCGGCATAGTTCAGCATCGGCGTTTCAGCGATATACAAATCACTGGTGGTCAGGTCAAATTCGCCGGCGCCCACACACAAATTGAGGTACAAGTATTCCAGGTTGCTATCGTATTTGCGCCGGACCGGGCAAATTAAATCCGGATAAATAGGGACCGAACCCGCCACCTCACGAATAATGCCGTTCGGGCGCACCCGATTAGCTTTACCGTTGGGGCTGTAAATGGACTCACCCGCCGGGGTTGAGGTTTGATAGTTTTGCGGAATATTCGACGCTTTAACGTAAGCGTAACCGGCCGCCACCACCGCGATAATGGCAAAGGCGGTCGCCGCATCGCCCGGCTCAATGGTCACCTCGACCACATCCTCATCGGTTAATCGTTCACCGTGGCGCGCATATGGCCAGGGGTGGCCGTTCAATGTCGCGCTGTATGGGGGGCGACAAAGTGCCTGGTAACCGGGTACCGACTCACGCAGATAGGTCAGCAGTGAACCGGTAATGCTAAGGCTTTCCTGCTCGGTGCCTAATTTATTGCGTACTATCAGATGCGCCATAGCGGTAAAACATCACCTTGCGTTGCTGTGAAAATAAAGGGATGTGATCAATGCGAAAGCCGGTTTTGCGGCCCACATGCCAGATGGCGCCATCGATCACAATACCCACATGAATGAGGCATTTACCTCGATACTGGCAGGCCACATCAAAGGTGGCGGGTGTATTAACTGCGCGGAATGCGCCGCGCACCACATGATGCGCTTTGGTCATACCGCGTTTATCGTCAGGGAGCACCCCGAACACCGGCAACACAGCCGGATTGATGCCCGCCTCATTAATGAGCATGGCGCGAACAAAATCCCAGCAGTTGGCATCATCCCGGTACTGCCAGACCTGCCAGCGATCACGCATGCTTTACCCCGGGAAAGGTTTCTGCATAATACCGGCGTATCGGCCAACTGATATCCGCCATGGGTAAAAACGAGGCTTGCAGGGTCATTTTAAAAATGTCCACGTTGGTATTGAGCACCACCATTTTAATGACCGGCCCATCCGGGGCGGATAAGTCTGATTGTAAAAACTGGCGATACTCCAGGCGAATTTTTTCAGGTACCGTATTACTGGCTAATAAGGCGCGATTGGCCGCGATCACTTGTTTGATTTCCTGCCATGCCTGACGCGACACATTTTCCAGCTCGAAATTCAAATCCTGCCGACCATCCACGCCTTTTTTGGGCAAGCTTAAGGTAAGCCCTGCCGCCTCAAAGGTTTCGCTGCTGGCATCTTCAAGCGTTGCGGTCACATCATACTGGCCCTGTACGAACGCGCGCGAGCCGCCTGTTAACCCACTATGCAAAATGCGCAGGGTATGAATGGGGGTATCAGCGGCGCTGGCATAAGCCTGTTTTAATAATTCACTACTGGCCATGGTTATAACTCGTTTTCATTGACGGCTTTTTCCAGCGCAGCGGCCACGCTGTGCAGGTTAAAAAACGTTTCACCGGTGGCCACGGCAAAATCATATAATTGCTGGCCGATATCGTGCTGGCGGTCGATAACTTCAAAGGACCACGCGATGAGCCAATGTGTTTGACTCATCGGCCGGGCTTCATAGGAATTCGTGATAAACCGTAGCGTGCCGGTTTGCTCCACATCGTTATCGAAATACGGCCCAGTAAAGGCGCCGGGGTTGTCGGCATAAAACGCTTCAAACGTGTCTTTTTGGGTGGCATTTACAACGGCCTGCACGCGAAAGGCATCGTTACGGTTCACGCGCTGCAGGCGCTGGCGGTGTTTACCGGTCACGGTGGGGCTGCGCGAGACATCCGGCGCGACTTCGACCTGATAATTTTGCTTTAAGTAAGTGATACTGACGGGCCAGGTATTCATCGGACTTCTACCTCACAACTCACCCGCGCGCCCTTGGGGAGCAGTTGATAATTATACGCGCCGTTGACCAGGCGAATGCGGGTAAGCACCGGCCCGGATGACAATGAGAAATAGCCGGTAAACCAGTTGGCCCCCTCGTTGCATCGGTCGCGGATGAAATACTCAAAAATTGGCACCTGAGCACCGGATAAATATAAGTTAGCCCGCAAGGTTTTATTAACGCGGCGTGACAGCGAACGCTGGCTGACTTTGCCTGGCTGGGTGGAGCGTAAAAAATTATGCTCCGCCACTACAGACTGATCCGCCAGTAGCCATTTTGGCAAAAATTCTGGCCAGGTTTCCATTAACGACGCCCTCGCGGCTGCATGGTTGACGTGGTATGCATCACATTCCTAAAATCACTGGACTGGTTGGCCGCTTGCCCCACCATGATTTTGACCACATCCCGCTCGGTGAGCTGGCGCACCGGGGCGCCTGAATAATTGTGCACCTCAACCTTTTGACTACCCTGGCCGCCCGGCTGCTGCTGGGCGTTTAAGAAATTGGTTAAATCCTTGTTTTGTTCCTCTGCGACCACACGCTCACCGCCATCGAGAATATAGGAACCCTCACCGGGAATATTGGTCATCCCTCGGTGCGCCATGCCCATCACTTTGGCAGCGGCCGCGCCACCGACCAGCATAATGCCGCCATAAGCGGCCGCACCTAGCGCAGGGCCCACGAACGGCACACTGGCTAAGGACTCATAAGCGCCCATCGCCGCCTCATAGGTACTGGCCCAAATCGACTGTACCGACTCGCGCTTTTTCTCATCGAGCAACAAGCTGCCCAATGATAAAGCCATGCGGACATAACCGGCTTGCTTGCCTTGCATGCCGTCATAATAACTACCAATCACGCCTAATAAGGCCTGATAGCCCTGGGATAGCTTGGCGTTCTTCTCTGCTTCGGCCTTAAGTTCTGCATCGCGAGCGGCCTCTGCCGCTTCTAATTCTTCCTGGCGCGCATCTTCTTTGGCTTGGCGTTCTTTTTCGCGCGCCTCGGTTTTTATCTCACCGATGCGGGCCTGATGGGCCTGATCTAATTCTTCCAGCGCGGTTTTATGGGCGGCCTCAATTTCTTCGGTCACCAGGCCTTTTTCGCGCAACTCGGCAAGCTCTGCGTTTAATGCATCGCTGCGGCGCTTAAGTTGGAATTCCTCCAACTGAATCGCCTGCTCATCGGCCGCCAGGGCATCGGCGTGAATTTGCGCGTATTTATCGCGCATAGCGGCCACTTCGCGCTCGTTCGCCGCATCAATGCGCGCCTGTTCCTGTGCCGCTTTTTCAGCGCGTTCAGCGGCCAGCGCCTCGGCGGCCTCTTTCTGCTCATTTTGGATGGCTTGCTGGGTTTCTTTTTGCGTTTCTGCCTGCTCATTTAAGGTATTATAATGCGCCTGATACTGGGCAATTTCTGCCTCCAGGGCGCGCTGCTGGGCTTGCAGTTGCTCGCGTTCACTGCCTTGTCCGCCACGCTGGCGGCGGGTGCTGGCGTTAGCGATTTCGCCATCCAACTCGGCAATGCGGTTTCGCCGGTTAGCAATGAGCGCCGTGATAGCGTTTAAATCATCACTTTGCGCACGGGCCACCAGGATTTGCTCCTGAATCGCGGCAATTTCGGCGTCAAAGGATTCAGGGCTCGGACCACGACGGCCCCGCCGGGTATTCTGATTGGCCGCCGCAGTGGCGCGCGCGGCCTGCAACCGGGCAAGCTCAGCCTCCAAATCGGTCGTGGTCGGGCTGATTTTACTGCGCAGCGTATCCAATCCATTAGCGATGTTATTGAGCCAGGTGGTCACCACTGAGCCCGAGCCACTGGTATTACTAAAACTTAACAGCAATTCGTCCCAGCGCTGACCTAACGTATCGACCGCACCGGCTAACCCGCCCGCCTCAGCAGCACCCGCGCCCCCTACCTGTGCCGCAAGTTGCGATAAAATAATTTCCTGTGCACCGGCCACATTACCGGCCTCGGTCATGGTGCGAATTTGGTCTTTTTGCTGCTCGGTAAAGCTCACGCCCGAACGGCGCAGCGCATTAATGCCCTGGATAGGATCCTCAAGCGCTTTCCCTAACTGCATGGCCTTGTCTTTCGCCGTGCCGCCAAACACCGCCGCCATATCCTGTGACAAGCTAATTGCCTGGCGGAACGTGTCACCACTGACGGATTTAAACGTCATCAGCACGTTTTGCGCTTCAACAATCCCGCCGACACTGGCCAGTGTTGACAGGGCGACCTGTTCTGCCTGCTCCTGCAGCTGCTCACTAGTTAACCCGGCCGCCTGACCAGTGGCGCGCAATAGCGCCTCAGTGCGCAGCTGGCCGCGCTGATATTCATCAAACACTTTTATGGACTTATAGCCCACAGCGGTTAATCCGGCAATACCGGCGGCAAAACCTGCCACATGGAGCGCGCCGCTGCGAAACAGCGAGTTAACCACGCTCAGGCGGGAGGCCACCCCACCCATTGGCCCCTGAATAGCGGTTGCACCTTTCGTTAAGCCCTCCATGGACTTATTGAACCGATCATTTGATTTGATGGCCCTGCCGAACTCGGCGCGGTAATTTTTCGTATTACCGCGAATTTCGACCTGATGGCTTTTTTTCATGAATTAAAGGCCTCAAACAAAGCAAACATTTCTTCGGGGGTTTGGGGTTTCGGTGGTGGTGTGTAGCCCATCATAAAATCATCGATTTTATACGGCGCGGTGGTTTTCTTGCGCAAGTAGTTGGCCATCTGCGCCCGGATCCCAGCCAATTGAAATGGCACCACCTTGTTACCGTAAGGCTCGATTTCGTGAAAGCGTAACCAGTCCACCAACGCCGATGCAGTGAGTTGATGCAACCAGGCGTCAACATCTGACACGCCTAACTGCATGGCCAGTCGCAGCACTGCAACCTTATACGGCTGGCCTATCAGGGGTTTGCTGCCACCGCCTCTTTATCAAGGGGGGCAGGGGCATCCTGCGGATCGCCGTCATTGGCAGGCTGAGATTGACTGATTGACAGCCAGGGTAATTCCGACAACTCAGCGGCCGCCTCAAGCGCTGGCGTGATCACTGAATACGGCAGCGAGGCTAATTGCATCAGATCACGTTCGCTTTGCCAGTCAAACGGGATGCGCCCACCAGGGGTTCGCAACGACATGGCCAGTGCTTGATAGCGCAAACCGATGATTTGCCGGCCCTTGCTTTCTATATCCTCCTCACTGCGCTGGATTTGAAATAACAAGTCCATTAACACGGTGTATTCCGCCGCACCAATTTCAACCAGTACATACCAGCCCACTCGCTGCGGGCTTTTGGCCCGCTGCGAAAACGTCGGATCGGCTGGCAATTTAAACGCCGCCAGCCAGCGTTTTATGCGGGTAAACATTATGGCAACGTCGCCCGGGTTACTTCACCGGCGACCTTAAAGGTAAACACCCGTTCAATCTGGTTATCTTTTGGCACTGGTGTCCCCACGCGGGTCACAATCGCCGGAAATGAGCGCGATTTACTGATGGGGGCCGGGAACTGCAGCTGCAAATACTCAATCGTGCCATTATCATAGGCATCTTCCAGCGCATCCGCATCGGTCTGTCCCGTCTCATAACGGATATTAACCGTCATTTCGCCACCATCTTTTAGCCCTTGCACAAAGGTTTTATAGTCATGGTTTGAGCCATACTCGGTGGTTTCATTGTTATCGGCGGTGAGCTCGGGTGGCTCCATAGTCTGGATTGCCCCGATCGCCGTGCCATACGTACCGCCAGAATCGCTGGAACGGTGTAAAGTTACTTGTTTACCTAACATGGTCTAATCCTCATCATGGTAATGGACGTGATAAATAACAGAGAGCGTACCGATATGACTATCCGGATCGCGCTCATAGGTGAAACCGATGCGCCAAATTCCGGCCACAATACCCAGCAGGGTGTCATCAGTCTTAATAGCGTTATGAATGTCGTTGCCTAGCGTATCGAGCGCGGCATCCACATTGGCTGCGCTACGCGCCGTAATTTCAATAATCAGGCGGCCGGTGGTTTCGTCTCGCTCATCAAAATCGTGCGAGGTTTCGCCATCTTCAAAAAAGACACACGCAGCGGGCAATTCTTCCTCCAGCAACTGCGGTGCGCGATAATCAAACGCCCGCACCACCTTGGGAGCTGCTAAGTCTTTTAAATAACTTCGGATGGCTGCGCGCGTGGTCATGACAAAATCCTCATCATTGCCTTGTCCAATTCAACAAACAGGCGAATCCTAAAATCATTGTCGAGATTGTCGCGGCTTTCTGCGTTGGTGATCCGCGTTAGCGTGGGACCGACAAAGGCCTCACCAAAGGCCGCCTTTTTAATCGGTAGACGGGCCCGCCCTTTACGCTCAAAAATACCGTTATTTAACTTGGCGTTACTAAAGGCGTTTGGCCACTGATACGGTCCCAGTTTATAGCCCTCATCGGCAGGTTTAGCACCCGCGCTCTGCGCCGTAATGGGGTTTAACCCCACCCACACCCGGCCGCTTAAATGGCTGGCCTTGGCTTTGACCACCACCACCCGGGGGCGCAATGTTTTTTGTTTAATTTGCATACTGACCGCCGCTTTTTTGATTACGCGGCGTTTTATAGTGGCCAGGTTTCGATTGATGACCCGCGACAAGATGCGATTTACTTCGGTGCTGCGGTGCCGGTTTAGTTGCCGACTCATGCGGGTCAACTCGCGTTCCATATCGCGAGAATCTACACGAACTACGGGGATCATGATTGCGGCGCCAGTAAAACCCGATTTAACGGCTCTGATGGATCGGTCTGCACATAGACATAACGCTGCTCACCAATGAAAATCAAACTGTCACGGCGCAGCATTAACACCGGATTTGCTGGCATCAGGAACACATGATGCGAGACGTTGGTTTCCGCATACGCATGCATGCGACGCAACAACTGACCGTTATAGGGCACGCCATCCACATACATCACATCGGGAAGATCAGCAAAAAAGGCCGAATTCAAATCCTCGGCCATATCATCAGCAAAGCTCATCAGCTGGCTTTCGGCGGGTTAGTACTCGCCTCACCCTCTGGCGCTGGCCAGTTCGCGCTTTTACTGGTTTTTTCACCCACACCGCGCTCAATAAAACTCACGCCCTGGTATATCGGTACCGTGACCACAGTTTGCTCACCGGCGGTGTTTTTTGGCTCTACCGCTTCACCCTGCAGGTAAACCCGCTTAATGAGCGCAATATTTAATGTTTTATCTGCCATTACACACTCCAATAAAAAAGGCGCCACCCGGGCGCCTTAATTGTGTTTTTCACCTGTTAGATAACTGCCGTCATCAGGTAACCCAAATCCGGTGCGGTGATAATTTCTTTCACCGATTCACCCGAACGGTTACGCATGCCGCCCTTGTAACCAATCGATTTATCTTCATCAGCACCAGCCATGCGGTCGCCATACTGCGCCGTAAAGCCGAAAGTGGTGCCGCGACGGGTATCAACGATATCCTCATGATAAGACAGCAACAGGTTGTTACCCCAAGCGCGTTGCAGGTTGGCGGCCTGGCCTTTTTTCGCAGCATTAACAAATGCCTCACCCACGTTGATTTCTTCCAACTCAAACAAATCGGCGATTTGTTGACGCGAGGCAATACCTGCATCACCGGAATTGCCATGAACCGCTTTGTTAATCAACGGATGACGCGATAATGCACTAAAGGCTTTGCGGCCGATGGTCATTTTGGTACCACGCATCACCATGGAGTCGAGCGCATTGGTTATAATTTCCACCGGATCGGAGCCGTCAGCGGTAAATTTATCACCCGCCGCCAGGGTTTCTTTGTTGGACGTTGCATAGTTGCTGGCGTCAAACACCAGGTTTGCCGTTCTGACTTCGCGGTCCAGCAAAATCAGGTTGGTCAGGTACTCGGTTGATACTTCAAGCGGGTCGTAATTTTCCGGCGCCTGGTCGATATCATCCATTGGAATAGGATCGTCCAGCGCAAAATCTTCAGTGCTCGCCGTTTCTTCACTGGCTGAGAACGTCACTTCATTAACCTTGCCGCGACGGCCCGTTTTGGTTTTGGGTACCGTAAAACCATCAGCCAGGTTATGCAGTAAATACTTAAATTCGGATTTGGCTACCGGTACACGCGGCAGAACACGATCAGCGATGAGACGTTTGTTTTGATACGCGATAGCAATCGCGGTCATCACCGGATCAAAAGGGAAAGGGGTACGCATAGTATTATTCCTTAATCGTTATCGATTCGTTACGCTGCGCCTTGCAGCACACCAGGGAGGGCCAGATATTCGCCGATATCACCGTCCACACCATCCACTTCGGCATAGCCAGCAATAAACACATTTGCACCGGCGGCGGGCTCGGCTTTAACCGCCTTGCCATCGGCGCCCGCGGTGAGCGGATCGCCTTTGGTGACCGTGCCACCAAATTGCACCAGCGGGATCCCGCTGCGCACGATATCGGCCGGCTCGCCGGTTTTTACATCGAGCTCACCGTTAACACCTGCAATGAATGCGCTGCCATCGGTCGCCGCGACCACGGACTCATCGGCGGTGCCAAACTTAGTGAGTCGAAAAGCGGCAATATCCGCCTCGGCGGATTTGGTTGTAATGTCTCCACGAAAACCCATCTTAGTTCCCCTTATACTGTTGTTTAACCTGTGCCATGGCCTGACGTAAGGACAACTGCTTGCCCTGACTTTCTGCCTGGGCAATCAAATCGTTTGCCTCGCTGGCTAACTGTTTAGCCCCTGGCATTGCCGGTTTATCGGACTGATTATCCGACGCATTCGGCGCGGGTGCCGGGGCATCCTCGTCGAGCTCAGCGGCAATTTTTGCTTGCTGGGCTTTTTCTGCTTTCAGCACTTGCACCGCGGCCTCCGGGCCAGTCGTTTGGCCATCGAACGCCAGTTTTTGGATCAAATCTTCATGACCGGTCATTGACTGCTCAAGCACCGCCAAAATGCGACCGCGCTCATTTTCTGCACCGATGGCCTCCCCGTCCGCACGCAATGCAGCGGCAATTTCAGGGTGATCATTGGCGACTTGCTCTTTAGTTAACATAAGAGAGTCCTTAGTTGTTGAGTGGTTAGAATCCGCGCGAATATGGCGGTTTTGTTGAGGTGCGGGGCTTGCTTCGACCATTTCCGAAAGCAATTGATCAAAGGTTTTTTTACCATCAACCAATCCCGCGTCAATCGCCTGCTGCCCGGTAAAGGTCCGGCCATCGGCCATGTTATCAATGACCTGTTCAACCGATACGCTCCGGTGAGCCGCGACCGTTTCAGTAAACAAACCATAAATATAATCGACCTGCGCTTGCAGTGTCTCTTTGCCCTCATCGGTCAGCGGACTGTGAATTGAGGCAATCCGTTTGAATTTCCCGGCACTGATGTCGGTGCGTTTAATGCCGATCTTTTCGTCACGCTTGGAAATGTCGATGTGCGTTTGCACGACGCCGATACTGCCCACCATAGTGGTGCTGGAATCGATATAAATCTCATTGGCCGCCGATCCGGCCCAATAGGCGGCCGAGGCCATCACCGAGGTCGCCAGAGAGACCGTGCGTTTTGTGCGCGCCGCAGCGGCTATCGCATCACCGAGTTGCTCTGTGCCGTCCACGGTACCGCCCGGGGAATCCCACACCAACAACACACTATTGACCGCCGGAGAATTCACGGCAGTATTAATTTGCTCGATAATTTCTCGCGTGGACGTGCCACCGCCGCCAAATAACTGGGTGAAAAAATCCACCTCACGGGCCATCACGCCCTCAATAGTGATCACGGCGACCCCGTCAATTACTTGCATCGGCCTGGCCGCCTGAAAATCATCAAGCATAAAAAACGCCTCGGGCTTTGAGGCGTTTTTCTCGGTGTAGAGGGCCTGTTCTTTTAACATTGAATCAAGCGATCGCGGCAACATGGACCACAACTTGTCACTATAATTACGTAGCATTGTTTGCTCCTGAATTGTCGTCGGCGTCATCGTCTGACCGCGAGGGTTCGGCGCTGCCAGCATTGGCAGGCTGCCCCCCGTTCGCCAACTCTTTATTACGTTGGCGCACGGTTTTCTCCCAGTCGCCGCCATCGTAAGCCGCTTTCTCCTGGGCGAGACTGGTCAGTTTAATGTCCATGCGTTTCTCGGCGGCGCTGGCCTCTTTGAGTGGGTCGAGTGAGCCCATGCCGTCACCGTGCCAGGTTGCCCCGCAATACGCTTTTCTGATCATCGGATCAGTAAAGAAACCCGGCGCATTAATGCGCCCAATGGCGACAGCTTCGGTCAACCAGGTCTCATAGATGGGCTGACAAAACATGCTGGCCAGCCATTTACGGCGGCGCAGAAAGAAACGCCAGGCATCTTGCAGTGCTGCCTTAGCGGCACTGTAAGAGCTGGTAAAACTTTTCATCAGCACTTCAAGGGGAATTTCAAGCGCAATACCAACCTGCTTTAAAATCGCATATACAAACGGGTCGAATTCTGAATTGGGGCGGCCGGGGTTAATGATCTCGATACTGTCACCGGGTAATCCCTCGACAATGTTACCGGTCCCCAGCGAGTAATCGCGCGGCGTGTTGTGCTTTTGACTGGCGGCGTTGGATATCGACTCTGGACCGAGCATAGAGCCCTGCCCGTCCTCGGTTTTAATAAAAACCGTAAACATACTGGACACAACCGCCGACATTAATTCCGCGTCAGTATAGCGACCGAGCTGCTTTAACGGCTCAATCACCGGTGTTAAATACGGCATCCCCCGGTTTTGGCCTGGCCGTCGGCGCTCAAACAAGTGTATGACATTGCGCCGGCCGGTTTTTGCGCCAAACGCCGCATAGGTTTCCCAGGCTCGCTTATCACGTTTTAAACTACCTGGATGAACGGTTAAGATATCGTATTCGACCGGCGCACCGTGCTCATCCAGGTGAATGCCGGCCACAATTTTATTGTTATCGGGTTTATCATCCCGATTGCACACACGGTCGGCTTCAATCATTTGCACACGGGTTTTATACGGCATGCCTTTGACTGGAACCGAGGGCAACAAACTAAAACTGTCACCATTGGTTAAGGCGCCGCGAAACGCCAAATCCTGCAGGCCGGCAAAGTTTTGGGTCCGGGTCAGATCACAATCCTGACTTTCTGACCACAATCGAAACTCACGTTCAGCGTGATTCTGCCAGCGCGTGACCGCATCATCATCTAATCCGAGAAAATCCCCATCAATGGCACTTTGCAGGGTTAATCCACCGCCCACCACATTACTGACCACCGTGTTGATAGCCCCATGGGCCAACGGGTGATTGCGTTCCAGGTCGCGACTGCGTTCGCGCAGCGTTTTTAAATCGGGGATTAAGTCAGCATCCGCGCTGTTATGCGTGGTGCGCCAGTTTTTAAAAGACGCGCCAGTTTTCTTAGCGCCAGAAAAGCCGCCAAGGGCAGACATCGAGTTGCGCGCATGGACTCGGCGCATCCCCTCGACCGGGTTAAAGTACCCGACCACACGGTCTAAAAAATTCGGTTTCATGAGGGCAGCACCACCCGCGACACGCCGCGGCGACGACCACCGGATAAACGTTGCACCCAGTTATTCCAGTATTCAATTTTAGCGGTAATTTGATCGGCATCGGCGCGGGTCAGCGTTAAACCCTCGTGGGAGTAGCTCTGGCTGCGGCTGACCATATCCTCAGCTTTTAACCAGCCCTCTAGTTTTGCTTGTGCGACTTCGAGTGTGATCCCCGGCATTACATTTCAACTCCAGAATTAATGATTCGGCTGCGGCGCTGATTGGTCGACGGCATTTCCAGCGTCTCGGGTTGCTGGAATAAATCTTTCTGCATCAGCGTTTTTTCCAACTTATCCCAGGCTGACGGTAACCAGCGGTGAATTTTTAGGTGCCTGGAGGCGTGCAGTGCATACACTTCACAATCCAGTCCCTCGTTTCTGACGCCGCTTTTTGGCTGCCAGCGCAGCTTGCCACGGTGCGGAATTTTCACCTCTGACATTAACTGCTCGAAATAGTCAGAGCGAACGCCAGCATACCAGTGCATCCGACCCGGGCCGTTCCCCTCAAGTGAGACGCGCCCTTTTTCGCCAATCAGCAAATCCTTGGCGCGCTGGGTACCAACCAGATACACATGCAGGCCTTTAGCGGCCGCTTTGGTTTGTGATTTGTGATCAATGGCTTTGGGTCGGTTATAAATCTCACGATCCCCGGTGTCATTGGACGCACCCTTAATTGCCATAACCCCGTATTTTTGCCGGGGTCGTACCCAGTCATAGACCTGTTCTGACGTGTTGCCGTCTGAGGCATCTATGCTCACCGCCGTGACCGACAGGCTAAACCCATTTTCGTGGGGTATTGGGGAAAATAAAAGGTTGTGCAAATCGCGCCAGACCGGATCATTCACATCCGTGGTGGACTTTTTAGCGGGCAACTCGCCCCAGTAAACGAGGTAACTTTCCTCGCCTCGACCCCAGGCCCGGATAATGACCGCGAGACGGTCTTTTTGCACATCCACACCGGCCGTGAGGACCAGACCGCCCGCGGGGACAGTCAATTCAGCGTAATCCTCGACGCGCTCGGCCAGCACATCGGCCTCCGGCGCATCACTTTCGTATTCATAGGTTTTGCCGAGTTTTTGATTAACAAACTTGATCATCATCGACTGGTCGCCGAGCTCTGAGCGATGCTTAGCGTTTAAGTATTCACGCACAACCATCGACAGCGAGGTGCCCGGGACGCATGCATACAACTCACTTAACCCAGTAAAACCGGCAACGCCGTTGCTTTTTCGGGTGGGCACCCAACCACACAGCGGGTCGCCCTTATCCATGGCGTTAAAAACCGTGTCGACGATGTTTTTCTGGCGCTGGTAATCATCCCAGTGATCACCACAATCCGGACAAACATAAACGGCAGACTCTGGATCGTTAAACCCAAACACCTCATGGCGCTCGGTCATCACCTCACCGGTGGCCGGGTCGACCGGCACATCATCACTGCCCTTGCCTGGCCACTCGACATTGTCAAAATCGAGCACATGGGAATGGCCGCAGGTATGACACACCACAGGAAGCACCCGCGCATCAGATTGGGCAATGCGGGCCTCGGTTTTTGAAAACCCTTTAACCGCTGGCGTACCGCCGACGATCAACTTTTTATTCCCGACGTAACGTTTTAACCGCTCCTCGGTTAAGCCGATAGCATCGCCCTGCTCTTTTACATCGTCGCTGGTATCGTCGGGTTCCTCGATAAAGGCAACACCCACCGATGAGGTCGATTTTACGTTACCCGGTGAGTTGGATCCGACCAACTTTAAAAATCCGCCAGGGAAGTTTTTAAAATCCCAGCGATTACCCGCCGCGCGCGAGGTGGTCACGTCGACCACGTCCATGACTTCCGGGTTTGCTTCAACGGTTTTTTTCAGCTTTTCATCGTGAAACGCCTTGCCGTCTTTTTCTTTTGCAAACACCCCCAGGATAGGACACGGGTCGGTTTTGATGCGCTTTAAAATGTAGCCGATAATAAAATAGGTCCAGCCAATCTGGCTGGCTTTCATCAAATCGACTTCGTACACGTTCGGATCATCAAGCGCGGCCGCCACTCCTAAAAAATACGGCGCCCGTTCAAACTGGTACCCACCGGCAAAGCCTGTCACATCCGGCAAACTGTATTCACCGGACATAAAATCGACAGTTTTAACGACCCTCGGCGGGTTGAACTGTCTCGCTACTTTCTCGATAAGGCTCTGCAGATTTTTCTGCAAAGCGCCTAACTCGGTCGATTGTAGTTCCAACAAATTCAGTCACCATCGTTCGGTCAATTTCAATGCCATAGCGGCGTTCTATTTCCATCACCAGGCTGTCGAACCCGCTGCGATATTCTCGGTTGGCATAGCCTGCCCAGCCGGACAATACTTGCTCAACTTCACCGGCAATCACCAGCGCCTCCAGCTTTGAAAAATAATCAAGCCGGCCAATGGCGGCTTTGACTTCGGATTCTTCAATGCGAGCGGCGGCCTGCCGGTCCTGCAGTGATGAAGCGCGGCCGCCTGCCTCAGTGCGTAGATGTTCGGTGTACTCGGCGATCCACTGACCAAAGGTAGCACCTTTGGTCAGTCGACCCTTGCTGATGTAGGATGAAATGCTGGGCTGAGACACACCAACTAACCGAGCAAACCGGGTTTGGTCTGCTGGTTCTGAAAGATTGATGTTGTTCATAGTAAAAGAGACATTATTATAACCCCCCTTAGGGGCTCAGCTCTGCAAAAAAACCGGGACACTTATACCCGTATTCCAGATTGCTCCAGAAGGACCCGCGGCCATGTGGATCAATGACCTTCGAGCAGGCGGTCGAGTTTTTTGTCAATCGAGTCCAGGCGCTTTTCGACCCGCTTTGAATCTTCAGCGCGCTGGGCCCTGAGAAACTCGATGCTTTGTTCAGCCTGAATCAATCGTTTATCGAAATCATTGAAGTAAGAGAACGCGGTTACCAGCATAACAATCGTGGTTAGGATGTGGCCTACACTAATCGACTTCTCAACATGAAACCGCTGATTAACATGGGGCTCCAGTTGTGACATATCACTCATAACCCAGTGCATCCTTAACTGTAACGACTAACTGATCATCAACTTTGTTGGTTGTTTTACTGGCAATGTAATCCAATAACATAATGATCAATGCACCTACCACTTTCTCAGTGAGCAACTTAGTGAGCAGGCTTTTTAATATAATTAACAGCGCCGTTTTCATTACCATTCCCCTGTTCGCATTTGTTCAGCCAGCTCTTTGGCACGGCCGCCAACCTACGTGGCCCAGCGGCTGTCAAGCATTTCATCTGCAGCACGTTCGTAGTCATCCATGCTCAGGAAATACAAAAACTGCTTAAATCCTAACAACCCATGCATGCCAAGGTTAAACGCCATATTGATCAGCACACCCAAACGGGCGTCACTCAAGCGCTTAACGTGAATATGTTTTCTGACTTGTTCCTCAGCATCAGCCAAATCTTCCAGCAGGATCAAATTAGCGATATCTTTACTAATACCTTTTGCCTGCAGGTTGTGCCCATAACCAATAGACCAATACCCAGCCGGACATTTGTGAAGATCCAGGCGTTCACCCTCATGCCGCTTAAGTTGTGCAATGAGTGGCTCGTAACGCATGGGAGTCCTTAACGAAAAAAGCCCCGCTCAATGAACGGGGCAAAAGGTACTGGGAACACTGTCTGTCGGAATAAACACACAAAATCGAGCATAAAAAAAGGCCGCCTTAATGAGCGACCTTTTTTATAAACGCAATTTTCGTGAGCTTACGGGAAATCACTATAAAGATCCGCGCGGATCAAATCAAGCGCTTTTTTAAGCAGAAATACTAAAATTATCTGCGGTCAGCGTTTTGATACTGCCATCCACCCACGCCACCGCCGCAGTATGTAAGGCTCTGGCGCGTGTTTCGCCGCACTTAATCGCATTGGCCACCATAGGAAAATTATAATCATCCCGGTAGTAAATCAGTAAAATTTGCTTTAACACCGGGTGACTGCTACCCATCTCAGCGATGATCTTATCCATCACCAGCGCCATATCATCCGAAATCAGTGCCACATTGGTGTAATCACCTCGCCCGATGTTCAATTTCAGGCTAATGCGAGACCAGCGGCCCCACTGCTGCAGTAGCATTTCTGTTTGCTTAGTATCGAAAATTACGCCATTCGTCATGCTACTTTGCCCTCAGTGTCATCGTGATTGCTAATAAACCGTTTTTTTACTTTTTCGCCCAGGGCTTTCATGCGCAGGCTGAGCGAATCATCGCCCTGCACAATCGGGCCGTGTTGCTCGATATACTGCTCAATTCTGGCTTTGTGGTTCGGCACATAGGGCAATGCTTTGCGGGCCGGCGGCAAATCGCCATTCATAAAGCGATTTACCCAATACTCATACTCACCGGCAAACAGCGCGGCAAAGTCTGATTCTTTCATGCCCTTTTCATACATCCGGTAACCGATGCGTTCGTCCACCACTTCCAGCACCCGGTGGCTGTAGGTAAAATCCTGACCACGGTATTTACTGCGTCGCGTGATCAGCTCAGCCAATGCCGATGGCGTATCCTTGAGCCCCAATTCCTCGGGCGTTGGTAAGCATAATTTTGCAAACTCGGTCGGGTTCGGGCGGTATTTTTGCTGGGTTGCTTTTAACATACCGGCTTTAATCTGCGCCGTATTGGTTACCCCTTTCAGCGTGATTTGCTTGGCATACTCACCCATCACAAAACGCTGCAAGGATTCATCCGGATACTTGTTGGTAAACTCGCGCCAGTATTCCATCATCACCGGCAGCAGGTTACTCATGCAAAACTCTAATATCCGATCACGCTTCGTCTGAAAAGTCGAAGTCTCCAACACCGATACCGGCTTGCGCGCGCTCTCTGCAGCGCCCGAGTGTTTCAGCTGTTGCGTTTCGGTATTGACCGCCTGTTGTGCCATTGCGTTGATTGACTTCATTGCTGCCCCCTTGCTGAACTTGATTTGCTCTGATGGATGCGCAGTATTTGCGCCAGGCTTTCTGATGAACCGATAAGCCCCGGTAAGTGCTGGTTAAATCGCCCTCACGCCAAACGTTAAACCACGATTCGATTTGTTCTTTGCTGGCTACCAGCCCCACTGATGATGCCAACGCGAGCCAGTCGTCCGAGAACAAAATTTCCTCGCGCGCGTAAACATCATCATCTATAGGTTTATCTGGTTTGTGTTGTTCCTCATTTTTTCTTAAGTTAACAACGTTTGGCGGCAAGCCCTTGCCAGTCGTGGCCTGTGTCGATTTTTGCTTATTGGTTGTTCCTTGGTTGCTCTCTGGTTGCTCCTCAAAAGCGCCCAAAAACGCCACAGCCTTTGCGCATCGGTACTCAGCGGCCTTGTTGTTGGCTAATGAACCCTTGGCGACCAGTTTTATCAGGCTAACCCGAATAAGCTGATCAACGGCGTGGCGCAATTCCCCACGACTTGGGCGGGTGCTGGGCTTGGTTGAGCCGCGCGGCGGTATATGCTCCATATCCTGTGCCATTCGCCGGTACGAGACAAACACGCAGCCCGTTGCGAAATCCATGTTTCGCCGAAAACACCGCACATACAGCGCCACGGCGAACGGTGGCAACTCGTTGTCGCCCAACGCATCCATTTCAAGCTGATTCATTATGCGAGCCTCCTGCCAGTTCACTCAGCGTTCGAAGATCGCCCGCAATGCTTTTGAATAATTTATCAATGGTAGGATCAAGGTATTTACCCAACTCAGCTAGTGCGGCAATTTTCGTATCGATTAAATCAGGGGGCTGCAGGTGCTTAAGCCGGTCGATAGTGGTGAGTTTCTTTTTAACTTTCACCAGGGCAGCGTCTACGTCACTCACGCGCGGTTTGGTAAAGTCCATTTTGGCAATGGGGGCCAATGGCCGCTCAGGAGTAATTTTAGCAAGCGGTGCAGCTGCTAAATCCGGTTTTTTGGTAGCATCGCTTCCCAGTAGCTCGGTTAATTCCTCGTCGAGATCTGACTCAGGGGTTGAAGCCTCAAAGTTGATACGCTCCCACCTTTTATCGTCGTGGCGAATTACCTTGTTATAGCGTTTTGCCAAACCAAGCAATTTGGCAGTAGCTGTATGCTCACTGTGCGTGATCGATGCAAGTTCAGCGCTGGTGTAACGCTGGCCACGCTCCATGGCGTGAATTATTGTGTCGTAGCTGGCCATACAGCCCCCTATTTTACGTTGTTAAATTGCTCCTAAGTGGTTTATGGTTAAGGGGTCTAAAACTTAAACAATCACCACAAAGGAGCAAAACCCATGTCAGCACACTTGGTAGAAGTCGAATTAAACAAATTCATTAAGCACTACCAGCAAGAAATGCGCTTATTAAACCAGCGAATAACAGTTTTAGAGGCTGAAATTAAGCAGTTAAAATCTGCTCAGCCTAAAAAACCTATTAAACGCTAGGTAATTTCGTTATTAGGCGTTCTAACTTTTCTAGCAGTGCTCGCCTAAATTCACTTTCCTCTTCGACGCAGGCCAGCATTTTTCTTTCATAATCGCCGGCATCAAACACTCCGAAATTGCTGTCCTCGATGTTCACAGATGACTCATCGCCGACCACGATCTGCAATATCCCATCATCAGCTTCAACAACTTTGACGGGCTCTTTTGTGTGATTTATTACTGTGAAAGTTTTCATTGTTTCTCCAGGTTAATTGCCTCGGCTGCAACGCGGCATCGGCCATGTAATACATCATCAATAAGAATGATGGAGTTAATCACCTCGGCCACCACGGCGGTGGTATTGCCGTCAAAACACACCCGGCGATCAATGTCGTGCGCGCCAATCACCGGTCGAACGGTATCGCCCGGTTTAAATTTAATGGTGGATGCCGGAGTGCGTAGATAGGTTGTCATTTACATCACCCACGTACTAGCAATGGTGCCCAGCGGCAAACCGAAGAACAGCGCAAAGAGGATGCCGCCCAGGAGTTGAATTAAGAAACGGCCTACTTTGGTTAAATCTTTACTGCGACGTTGATGGTTATACATAGTGATTTCCTTTTACACTTCGACCGGATCACCCTTAAGGGTGTTGGCCATAATGGAACGGTACCGATCAATCCGTTGGTTAATGCCGCTGATTGTTGAGTCAGCGCGGTGAATGTCTGCCGGGTTTTTCATGTCTGATTTGTGCGCTTCAATGAGCGCTATATCAGCATGACAAGCTGCAATCATTTTGGGTAAAAATGAGCTCGGCACGTGGCTGAGGTGTGTTTGTGTTTTTAGCCACGCCTCTGCAGCCATATCTGCCAGGTGTACAAATCTTGATATATAACCCTGAGTGTCTTGTTTTCTTTGTTTACTCATGCGGCACCCTCTACATCATGCAGATCATTAAAAATAGCGGCGATATCAGGCCTTACATCGCGAGGCTCTATGATTGAATCAGGTGTTATTTCCGCGGATGCATCCCGTAAAGCTTTGCACATTTCAATTCCCGCTTTTCTCGGCGTGTAAGCCAACTGGCTAAGATAGCCAATCGACGTGTTAGCCTTTTCTGCAAGAGCATCTCTTACCTCTTGTGACTTGTTTTCACTTAACCATTGCTTAATGTTCATATCTCACCAATGCGTTACCATCTTGGTAATACTTTATACTTGACAAATGTTACCGTCAAGCTAATTTACCCATTAGGTAATGTATGGTTTTATATCGGATATGATTAATGTCAAAAAAATTGGACTTTGTTATGGACGTAAAAGAGGTTAGAAGATTAAACCTCGAATACCTGATCGCTAGTGCCGGATCAGTAAAAAGGATTGCCGAAATACTTGGCTCAAATGCTAGCTATATCAGCCAAGTACGAAATGGTAATGCAAACAAAACAATGGGCGATAGTACAGCCAGGAGGCTAGAAAAAGCGTTTGGAAAACCACATGGATGGATGGACAAGCTACAGTTTGACGATAATGAGAATTACGAAAAATTAAATGACGAAGAGTTGCTTACGCTTTCGGTAAGGACGGTAATTAACCAGCTGATCGCCGCTGGAATATATGAGCCGAAAAAGTCCATCGATATAGATGCTGTTTCGAGTTTAATCGTCACCGAATATAAACGTTTACTCGGTGACAAATCAATCAAGCCGACTGGCGTTGACGGTAGGAATCAAGCTTAACAATTTGTGCATTGTGCAAACTGCCATATGATATCGAATTTTTTTCGATATACTCTAATAGCTGCTCTATTTTCTCTTCTCTTTCTTTTATAAATTCAATTGTTTTAAGGCCGTCATTTGACTGTTCTGACATTGCTTTAAGGTAGCGAATTTCAACTAACTTGGTTGCAATCTCGCTATCTTTCAATGTTACTTTTGGTCTTTTAAAGCACGCAATGTACATTATTAAAATTGATAAAAACGAAAGAAACGCTAGTAATATCGTGAACATATATACTCCTTTAAAGATTCACCGATAAGCAAATAAGCAATTATGAGTGCTGATGACACATTAAGGATCAATGTGTAAGCGTCCCACAACCACCAGTAACTCTGATACTCTGTATTAATTATTAACTCGCCATCAATCAAAAGTTCGCCTATATGATTTAAGCCCACAACATTCCTATCTACGTGCATTAGAAACTGGAGAATGATGCACACGGAAAGGTTTACAAAAATAAAGCTCGATGTGAATGAAGGTCCGACTTTTAAAATAAAAAAGCCATAAAATAAAGTTGATGCCACATATAAAAGAAGGCGGGATGAGTATCTATATTGAACCTGCTCATCCCACTGCAAGCTTATTATCCAAGCGTATACGAAATGGCCTATGGCATACATTAGTACAACCATCAACGAAGCCATTACTAGCTGTTTGTTGTTTGGCTTAAATTGCCAATTTATTATAAAGATTATAGCGGTAAGGATTACCGCCCATAAATCTATAATCCAGCCCATTGCAGTGGATAATTGAAGCATTAAGTTAATCCTTGTTTTTATTCGTTCCTGGCTTCGGGTTTGGCCTTGGTCCGCCGTGGTCTGTGCCGCCCGCTCCAAGCGAGTTTACTTTGCAGGCCCATGGCGCAAAACCACAAACTAAACCTCTAAAATCATACTCGCTGCTAATTGCAAATGGTGAGTACACAAGCGATGTTACGGTCGCTAACATAAAAGCCTTTTTGACTGTTTTCTTCATCTTAAAAATCTCTTGGTTAGTAGATGCAAAATTGCATACCAAATATTACCAATTAATAAGATTTTTAAACCCACCTAGCGCCCTTTTAGTTAACTTTACTGGTCTTACCAGTTTATGTATTACCATAATGGTATTGCTAAAATTTACCATTAAGGTAACAATAGCATTACCATAAAGGTGAGTAAAGTAATAATGATTACCTTCACTGCTGGTTGGTTGTGAGAAAAAGTTTTTTGAATATATCCGTTGAACAATGACGGTGGCAAGTAAACATTGTATTTATACAATACATTAAGGTTATTTATGATTGAATATGGAAAAAGTAACATTTCGTTAAATGACGATATTGATAATTTGATTTTGAAGTTTAACGATCTGGTCAAAATAATATCAGATGCAATTAATTTCACCGTGAGTTCTAACATTATCAAGGAAGATGGCTTTATTTTTGTAGACGTATGGCGGGATCATCAAGACCAACTCATCCGAACAGTTAGCAAGCGTCACAAGCCGTCAGAATTTAAAGATGCGCTAACCAAAATATGCGGTGAGTTACAGGGAATTGTTACTGATAATTGTCTAACGGAAGGAGTTGAGCATTCTGGTTTATCGATAGGGCCATTGCCTCGTGGTTTTTATTCGCAACTGCAAAGTAATGATCATATCGACTTTGGGAATATCCAGGCGCTGAAATTTAATATTGAAGATATCGCGCATTCCCTTTCCAATTTATGCCGCTTCAACGGCCACACAAGCACTTTTTACTCCGTTGCCCAACACAGTGTACTGGTTAGCTGTATTGTGCCGCGTGAGCATGCCCTGGCAGCCTTGCTGCATGATGCTGCAGAAGCTTACTGCGGTGATGTGGTAAGTCCCCTAAAAGCACTGCTGCCAGTCTATCAGGCTATCCATAACGATATTGAGCGAACCATATTTTTACAGCTGGGGCTCGAATACCCAGCCCCTGCTTGTGTTCGTGATGCCGATATCGTTGCTTTAGCTACTGAGGTGCGCGACCTCATGCCAAACAACCCAGCGCTATGGCACAACATTAGCGATATCGAACCCCATCACGAAATTATTAAACCCTGGACACCAGAGTCAGCAAAAGAGGTGTTTTTACAGCGCTACTTTGATCTGCAGTCCAAAAACATCCAGCAAGCCAGTTAAGGAGCAATTATGGAAACTAATCCATTCGACAGTTTTATAACCGAAGTGGACTCAGGTGCATTTCATGAACAAATTTCGGCGTTTTTGTCGGAAGTAGGTAAATCGATTTGTCGTTATGACAAAGGTGGAAAGCTGAATATCAGTTTTGATATTAAACCGGTGCGCAACACCGCCCAGCAAGGTGCTGGCGTAAAAGTTGTGGTGGAAAGTAAGGCTAAATACATGCGCCCTACTCCAACAGGCGCAATTAGTGAAGAGTCCGCCACAGAAACCCCCATGTGGGTGAACAAGGACGGTTCAATTACTCTCCTGGCTGCGAGTCATGATGATTTGTTTCAGGGGTCAATATCACCAATCGGTAAAAAAGGTTAATTATGTTAGATAAAACAGCAATTCAAGAATTAAAACAGGATACCGGCGCCGCGCAGGCAAACAAAGATTTGCAGCAGGCGTTTGATAAATTTGGTTCAGATGCCGCCATATTGCCAGTGGTGGTAATGCCGGATGACTGCACCACCCTATCATTTGAAAAACACCTGCAATTCCGTACCCGTTTTCGCGGTGGATTTAAAACGCACGTTCCTGGTCAATTTGCTGCTTATTGTGCGCATTATTCCAAGTTGTATAAGTCGATGGATAGTCAGGTATTTATTGATTCGGATTCGATGTCTGCAAAAGCAATTTTAAATCTCGGTGATTTGATGACGCCTGGACACTGCGATCACGATGCCGTCATCCAGTGCCGCAAAAACGCCGCGTTTAAGGCAATGGAGTCGGTATGTAACCGCCGCCTTTCCCAAATGGAATTAAGCGACTTTATCGAGGACTGGAAAAACAACATTGCTGTCATGGGTCAGACCAACAAAGAAATGTTGCATGGTGTGGCGGTGACAGCTGTGCGTAAGGCGACGGTCGAAACTGTGCGGGCCATTGAGTCGGAGGTGGGCGATTTTGAAAACAGCGCAAGCGTTAGCGAACGCCGTGCCGCAAAGAATAAAGATGATCTGCCCAAGTTGATTACGTTTACGTGTGCGCCATACGACAGCTTTCAGGAGCGCGTTATCACGTTAAGGGTTGGTATGAACACGGGCAACGACGTACCTACGTTTGCCCTGCGAATTGTTGCCGAGGAGGAGCTGCGCGAATCCCTTACCAACGAGTTCAAAGACATATTGATTGATGAGCTAACAGAAACGGCGTTTAAAGTTTTTGTTGGCAATTTTTCGGCTTAACTGATGGGGCCTTGCGCCCCGCTAAGGATTAGTCATGAAGCATATTATTGTACTCGACGCCAATGAAGTGAAAGCGCTTGAGTTGATGTACATGGGGCTTGATAGCGCAGATGCAGCAAAATGGCCTGATGATGTGCAAAATGGTCTTTTGTCGGCTGGGGCGAAGCTGCATAAGGCGGTTACCCTTGAGGCTGTTACAGAAAAAAAGGAGTTGGTCGCGTGAAGAAATGGAAATTTAGTAACGCAGTGGTGCTCACTGCATTTGCTGGCGTGATGGCCTGGTGGGCTGTTTACGAACTGGTGATTTATATTGGAGGCGGTTATGCGTGAGAATGACGTAGAGATCACCATTTGTATTGGTTTGTTCGGCGCCTGCGTGATCAGTATAGTGGGCGACGAAAGCGAGCTGGTGTATTTTGATGTCTGTTCGTGGGGTGATGCCATTTGGTGTGATCAGTTGCCTGAGCACGAACAGCCTATTGAGGGTGTGTACAAAATCACTGTGGACGCTTGGGAAAATGACACTCAAACCGCTGTGTGCTACGAGATAAAAGATTGCGAGCATTACAAGGTGGTTAAGCCAAAGGCAGTTAAGCCTGTTATTAGCAAAGACTGTGACAATCAACTAAGTTTGGTGGGTGTGTAATGGATATTATCATCGGTAAAGACATTGAGATCATGACCGGTTACAAGTTGCGCGCCTGTCAGGTTAGATGGTTTAAGGAAAACGGCATTACCTGCAAGGTGAGCGCCCGCGGCCAGGTGTGGACCTGCAAAGACTGGTTAAACGGGGCTGACAAGGAAGTAACTGCCGCAAACGATGACAGCGGCTTTAACGCGGATTTTATGAAACATGGCTAGAAAGCGCAGCAAAGAAAATCAATGGATGCCAACGCACGTTTATAAAGGTAAATCGGCATTTGAGTTGCGATTACCTGCAGCGGGCACCGTTAAACTCTGCGCGCTGGGTGCGTCACAGTCCGAGGTGTGGAAAGCCTACGAGGATTATATGGCGATTGCTGATAATAAGCATACCGTCAGAAATTTAGTGCGCGAGTTTTTTACCAGTGCCGACTTTAACGATCTGGCATTGAACACCCGTAAAGATTATCAGAAATACAGTAAAAAGGTGCTGGCCGCATTTGGTGATATGGAGGCCAAAAAGGTGCAACCCGTTCATGTTCGTAAGTTCATGGATATCATGGGCGTTAAATCACCTACCCAGGCAAACAGGCATAAGGCGTTTCTGTCACGGGTGTTTCGGTGGGCTTACGAACGCGGAAAGGTAGAGCTAAACCCTTGCCAGGGCGTCAGGCAGTTTAAAGAAAAAGCGCGTGATCGTTACATTGCCGATTATGAATATCAGGCGGTTTACGATAATGCCTGTGTCGTCGTTAAGGCGGCGATGGAGATCAGTTACTTGTGCATGGCCCGCAAGGGGGATGTGGTGAAGCTGCATAAAAGCCAGTTGCTGGATGAGGGCATTTATATTCAGCAAGGAAAAACAGGTAAAAAACAAATCAAAGAATGGGGGCCACGCTTACGCCAGGCTATTCATACCGCAAACGAAATCAACCCCGATGTATTCAGTATGTTTGTATTGCACCAGAAGAATGGTCACCCGTTCGCCTCAGCAAGTTTTGATCAGCGCTGGCGTAAGGCTATAAACAAGGCGCGCGAGATCACCCAGTTACCGCTTGATTTCACGTTTCACGACATCAAGGCCAAGGGTATCAGTGATTTTGAGGGCACGGCCGGTGAAAAGCAATTTGCCAGTGGCCACAAAACAGAAAGGCAGGTCCATACCTACGACCGTAAAGTCAGGGTGGTACCTACCCTGGAAAGTAAGAAATAGCCTACTCTTTAGGGTGATTTTTATTTTTGAATTTTTTATCACAGCAGTAAGCGACGAACTGGCGGTAACTTTTAAAACCGCCCTGCTGAGCCATGGATTTGAGTAGTATTTCGGAAAACGGCGCTTTAGGGCAATCAACAGTGACTTTGTGCAATTCGCCCTTGATGATCTTCACATACTGTTTGTGAGAAGTGCCTGACTTCTGCTTTCTTCTTTCAAACCCCAGCCTAACCAGGCAACTTTTCACGTCTTTGCACTTAACGCTGGGTAGTTTTCCAAACCACACAATAAAACATCATCCTTGATTGGTTGGCCCTAGCAGGGTTTTAGCGGTAGCGTCTCGGTAAACAAAATAGATTTTACGTGATTTTTTGCTGACACAATCCGGCTAATGAGCGCAATATAATGATATTTAGCTCTAAGCGATAAAGGTGCCTTTCTGCTTAATAGCATGGCGGCGTGAGGCTTATCCTCACCGACAAGCGCATCAAAGAGGTACTCTTTTATTTGAGATTCCAGTTTTGCCTTGGCTTTTTCGATGGTTGAGGCTTGAGCAGCCAGGCAGAGATCAACACAGACAACGGTCCATTGATCGCCTTTCTGCTCGCCAAAACAACGGAGCATTAGCTGTTCAGTTTTCATAATTCACCTCGTAGTCTGATCGCGCGCATTATACAAATCCATTTAACTAACATGCAATATTAATATTGCACCTGTACCTTAATAGATCAACTTTTAAACGACGAGTAGCGACACAAAAAAGGTTAAAAATAGACAGAATTTACGGAAATCATTTCCGGAAAAACAACCAATCGTATACCATTTTGCTTTTTTAATTTTGTAAGTGATTGATTTAAGTGGTGCCCGGGGCCGGACTTGAACCGGCACGCTGTTACCAGCGAGGGATTTTAAATCCCTTGTGTCTACCAATTTCACCACCCGGGCATGGGTTGCACAATTGTGCTGGTGCGGGCTGGTTGCCCTTAAAAAATGGAGGCGGAACCCGGAGTCGAACCGAGATCCACGGATTTGCAATCCGCTGCATAGCCATTCTGCCATTCCGCCTTTGATTGCGTTGTGACGAGAGGCCGTCTACTGCAAACGCAACATTCGAGAAATTGGAGCGGGAAACGAGATTCGAACTCGCGACCCCAACCTTGGCAAGGTTGTGCTCTACCAACTGAGCTACTCCCGCTTTGTTTTCTTGCTGGTTACTTACCGAATGGTTCACTTACCTGTTGGTGCAAACTCTGCTGAGTTGCTGTGTCCGTTCTAGTCAGTATGTCCTGCTTCGAATGTGGGAGGCATTTTACTTGCCCAAGCGAATGTGTCAACAACTAAAAAACTCATTCGCCGCTATTTTCGCCAAAAACGAATCGTTTGGTCATAAATCCGTCATTTAGCTCAAAAAATACTAATTCTTCAGGCCCGAAAGATGCGGCCACGCTGCTTTTGTGTAGCTAATCATTGACCACACCGACAGCCAGGTAGCGATATAGAGTAAAATATAACCCAGGGTTACCCAGTAAATCGGGAAGCCCATAAACTCTTCCAGGCCAGACAATAAACCAATTAAGGCTAACATTTGAGCAGTGGTCTTGGCTTTACCGATAAAGGATACCTGTACCGTATCGCGCACGCCCTGGGAACCCATCCACTCTCTTAGCGCTGAAACGTAAATCTCACGCACTAACAGTAATATAGCTGGCACGGTGATCCACACCGAATCGTAAGAATGAGTTATCATCAATAACGCGGCAGCCACTATGAGCTTGTCGGCGACCGGATCTAAAAAGGCACCAAACGGTGTTGATTGCTGTAACTTGCGGGCCAGATAGCCGTCAAACCAATCGGTGATTGCCGCAAACCAGAAAATAAACGCTGCGGTTTCTTTTGCCCAGCGCCAGTCCAGAAAATACACACATACAAAAATTGGAATCAGAACTACCCGGATTAAGGTAATTACGTTTGGGATCGTCCACATAAACTACTCGGAAGGGTTTTCCTTTATATTGCGACTATTGTCACACGATATAACCTATTAAGAAACTGCCAATTGGATTTAATATAAGGGCATTCTTATTAATTATGCAAATGGTCGTAAATGGTTTCGGCCAGTTCGTCACT
>MDTD01203365.1_pt1 | contig 41139 bp, 31 predicted proteins | sample 811221 | NCBI WGS metagenome assembly MDTD01 (sample SAMN05326646, study PRJNA326480) | marine metagenome | isolation source: seawater | place: Pacific Ocean: South West | collected 2011
CTTACAAACAAATAAGGCATATTCGATTTCATCTGATGGAAACAGATGATAAAGCGTTGGAGTTTGCTTGATAAGTAGATTCGAAAACCCTTTTTGGTTGTAGTACTTTAATATCATACCAAATACAGTCAAAACATCTTTAAGTTTAATTTGTTTTGGTAATATCAACCCCCCATAACTCAAACCTTGATGAGAATAAATAGTGTTTTCTTTGCTGTTGGCGGGAAAAACAGCGATGAGTTTGGTCTTCTTATAAACAAGCAGAGAGGAATCTTCAAAACGATCGTGATGGTAGCCAATGAACTTACGTGTGAGCATGAAGGTTCCATTCTTGGATGTACCAACAAAATCATCCCACACTTGGCTTAGGGAGTCATCATATCGTTCAATAATAAATTCTTTCATAATGTGATATGAAAATGCAAATTTACGTAATAAATTACCCGATTTGTTTTTCTTGTCGTTTGCGTTCGTTTTCGTCTAGATAGATTTTTCGCAGTCTTTGGGTGTTAGGCGTGACTTCTAAAGCAAATCCTAAATCCTTATTTTTGCAGTATGAAAACATTTGAAGATCAATTATCATCTGAAAATTCTTTTTTTCTTCTTGCAGGGCCTTGTGCTATTGAAGGAGAGGAAATGGCACTGCGCATTGCAGAACATATGGTCAAGATTACTAATCAACTTGGCATTCCTTATGTTTTTAAAGGAAGCTTTAAGAAAGCAAATCGAAGCCGGATTGACAGTTTTACAGGGATTGGTGATGAGAAAGCACTCAAAATATTACAAAAAGTAGGGCATGAATTTGGCGTTCCAACAGTTACTGATATTCACGAAGTAAGCGATGCAGCAAAAGCAGCAGCATATGTTGATGTTATTCAAATTCCTGCCTTTTTGGTTCGTCAAACCGATTTGGTTGTTGCTGCTGCAGAAACAGGAAAATATGTCAACCTTAAGAAGGGACAGTTTATGAGTCCTGAAAGTATGCAACACGCTGTCCGAAAAGTAATTGACTCATCGAATGAAAATGTTTGGATTACCGATCGAGGAACCATGTTTGGGTATCAAGACATGGTTATTGACTTTCGAGGAATTCCTGTGATGAGAAGCTTCGCACCCACAATTTTGGATGTAACCCATTCACTACAACAACCCAATCAAGCAAGTGGCATAACAGGTGGGCGTCCAGAACTTATAGAAACCATGGCGCGTGCAGGTGTTGCAGCAGGAGTTGATGGTTTGTTTATGGAAACACATTTTGATACTGAGCAAGCAAAAAGTGATGGCGCAAACATGCTTCCTCTCGATCTTATGGAAGGTCTTTTGACTCGTTTGTACAGACTTCATAAAACAGTTTCATCGCTTTAGATCAACAACAGTTTAAAAATTTTTATTTTTGTATCGCGCTTCCAAAGCGAAAGTTCATTGAAACACATCGGGGTCGACTGGTTTTGACAGCGAGATAGATGTAATGGTAAGCAAGTCGAGCGCTGGACTACAGCTCGTAAATCTCATAGTACCACCATTTTAAATGGCGAGAATAACTACGCTCTTGCAGCCTAATCGACTGAATTATAGTAAGTCCAGGCCTTTGTCCCACTAGGTGGGAAGGTAAGATGTCTTGGTGCGGCCCTTGTTGACGGCAACACAATTCAAGGCACCATTAAAGTCAACATAGAAATCTTGGTGCTTCGACAGGATTTTAAATCAAAGAAGATAAGGTATGGATAGGCGGTTTTCGGTCAGTCTATATTCGAAAATTAAACGAAAACTAAACTTGTAGAAAGCAGTTGTGTCACTTGTTTGGACGAGGGTTCGATTCCCTCCGACTCCACCAAACCGGACAAACTCATATTTTTTGAGATTTGTCCTTTATCAACAATAAATTAATAGATAAATACCTTCCACAATTTATAGCCACCAACAACGAGAGTTAAGCCTATAACTCCCTGAAGTAGTGTTGCAAATGTGTGGGTTCGATAGGCTTCTCGTACACTCATACCGCTCATCTGTGTGACAACCCAAAAATATGAATCGTTTGCATGAGAAACTGTCATAGATCCAACACCTAATGACAGAATAGCCCATACTTTACCCATTTCACTATCTAATCCCAACATGGGTAAAATAGGTAAGATGATGGAAGAAGAAGTAATAATGGCAATTGTTGATGACCCTTGCGCAGTTTTAAGTAATGCGGCGATACAAAATGGAATTAAAATTCCAAGTTCGGTCAATGAAGAAAACCGCATAATATGATCTTCCATTTGAATCGTTTGAATAATCGTAGCAAGTGCACCTCCCATGGAAGTTATCATAATAATTGGAAAGGCTTGAATCGTACCTCTTCGGAGAACATCATACAAAAAAGTATTATGATTTTTAGGTTTCAATCTAAAAGAGAAGATAGCGCCGATAGCAAGTGCAATTGTAGGAGACGTTAACCACTTTAAGGCTGATGTTAATCTCAGTTCTTGGTTGAGCTGTAGGGTAAACGCTCCAGAAACCATGAGAATAATTGGTAAAAGAATTGGCATCAATGTTTTGTATAAGTTGAAATTATCACTATTCATTTGAACGGTTTGCTTCTCAAGTGAGGATACCTTTGGAGATAGTAAAGAACCCTCCCTTATGATGATATAATATCCGTACAAGCTGCCAATAAAAACTAAAATAAATGCCAAAATACCGCCAGCAATTACGAGGTAAAAAAGGTTAGTGACTTCCAGGTTAGCAGCGGCTACTAAGGGTCCAGGAGTCGGAGGAACCAGAACATGTGGAGCAAAAAGACCTGTTGATAGTGCAACAGTTAAACCCTTTAAGGAGACTTTAGATTGTTGAGAAATCGACTTGTTTAGTTGTGATAGTATAATAAAAGCAGCATCACAAAAAACAGGGATTGAAACCAAATACCCAATCACACCAACACCAAATGGCATTGGCAAGCGGCCTAGAAAAAACAAAATTCGCTTTGCTAAATAAACAGATCCCGAAGACAATTCAAGTGATGCACCAATAATTGTTCCAAAAAAGATAAGCAACCCAACGCCACTAAAAATTTTCCAAAACCCTGTCAGTAAATACTCTACTGTAGTTGAAGAGTCATAACCGAGTGCCATAGCCATACAAATTGAAGCCAGAAACAATACCCAAAAAGGATGAAGTTTTGTATAGCTTACCAAAATGATTAAGCAAACTATGACCAAGAATATGACTCCAACTGATGTAAACAAATCCTAAATTTTAAAAGTGCTAAAGATTTCCACTAGCTTCATTTCGAGCAATTCTGCGGCTCGATCCATGGCCTCATCTATGCTCATGTTATCTTTTTTAGTTTGAAAAATTTGTAAGCTCGGAAATTCAGTCAAATGCTTTTCCATCGCTTGTCCTGCCACAATATAAGTTAATACCTTATGTTTTTGGGCGATTTTTGCAATTCGATAGGGCAGTTTTCCGTGCATGCTCTGTTGATCAAAGCAGCCTTCACCTGTAAGCACTAGATCAGCTTTCTGGATTGCTGTCTCTAGATCAGTTATTTTTGAAAGTATATCGAAACCATTCTCAATCTTTGAACCAAAAAAAGCATGCAATCCTGCCGATACACCTCCAGCAGCTCCCCCACTAACAAGAGGAAAAACATTACAATTCAATTCGTTGATGAATAAAGTTCCAAAATGTTTGCTTCCATCCTCAAGTTTTTGAATTGTTTCATCATCTGCTCCCTTTTGTGCTGCATAAGTATAAGCAGCGCCTTTGGGACCAGCTAAAGGATTTGTAACATCGCATGCGACAACCCAATTTGCCTGTTTTGCCAATGGGCTGAGTTGACTAATGTCAATTGATGCAATTGATGTTAAATTTCCTCCGCATGGCTGAATTTCTCGTTTGTTGTGATTCAATAACCTTCCGCCCAAAGCAGTAAAAATACCGGCTCCCATATCATGAGTACTGCTTCCGCCGATTCCTAAGTAAATATTCTCACAACCCTTGTTAAGTGCATCTTTGATTTGTAGACCTGTACCTAAGGTAGATGTCACAAGTGGATTGCGTTCACTGGCATGAAGTTGGGTAAGACCAGAAGATTGTGAGAGTTCAATCCAGGCACTATTACCATTTTCAAACAAAAAATATGGGGCATTAATTTTTTTTCCAATGGCATTTACAGTTTGACAGTTAATGATTTGACCAGAAATCGAGTCATTTAAAACATCTAATGCTCCTTCTCCACCGTCTGAAAAAGGGAAAAGGGTACAAGTGGCTTTTGGAATAATGGACTGAAGAACACCATACATGACCTTAGCCACTTCTCGAGCACTTAGGCTCCCTTTAAAAGAGTCCGGAATGACTAGAACATGCATCATCCATTATTTAGTAAGCTAAAGATAAAAAAATTAACATCCTGATCTTTAAGTCAAAAATCCTCGAACAAGAATTTCTGTTTAATTTAGTGAAAGATGACATGTAAGGCTATCAGGCTAAATACAAGAGCCCAACCTAAATTTTCAATTTTTTTATTGGCTGGAAAACATAAAGAATTAAAAGAGTTTAGCCGACCCTTACTCGCAAAAATTGCAATAATAAATCCAGTTATAATTACAAGAAAAGCTCTGACAAAATAATTTAATTCTGGAAAAAAAAGATGCAGAAAAATATTTGTTGGAAAAGTGATGACAAACGCAATTAAAACTGCTTTTTCGTTGGGTTTAATCAGCATGACAGCACTACATATCAAGACAACTATGCCACAATTAATATAGTACCGCAAGTTGTTTAGTGTATGTGTAAATGCAGAGCTCGGCGAATTGAATTTAACATCAAGTAAAATCAATCCTGTCAAGATTGCGGTAAACAAGGCAAACAAAATTGCCTTTCGCCCTGCTTGGATTTTATCTCGGTCTGATGCCCCTCTATGGATATATTTGGCATATATATCTGTAGACCATAATGTTGCTAATGAATTAAATGTTGAATCAACAGTACTCATCAAAGATGCAAATAGTCCACATAAAATGACTCCTTTAACACCAACAGGCAGATAGGTTGATACAAGATATGGAAAAGCCATATCTGGTTCAGTTAGTGAATCACCCAAAAGTCCATAAAGAGCAATACCAGGTATGACTATGATTATCGCCATAAAATATTTTAAGCATCCACCTGCAAGCAATCCAATTTGAGCGTGACGAATATTTTTGGCTGCAAGAGCACGCTGCATAACCGTTTGATTTGCACACCAATAGTTGATGTTCAAAAAGAACAAACCAAATAAATGAGTCCATGGCAAGGTTGGGTGATCGATCGGCAAGTGTAAATGCATCATTTCTGGTGTTTTGACATAGAGTTGCTGCCAACCCCCGAGATGATGAACAGCTGTCAAACACACGATGATACCGCCAATTAACAATACACTGAATTGAATAAGATCGGTTTTAACCACAGCACTCAACCCGCCAAAATAGGTGTATATCGCAGAAAATATTCCCAAAAGGAAAATTAAAATTCCAATCCGAACTACACGATTTGGATGTATAAAGTAAAGTTCATGTTCAAATACCAAATCAGCGGCATATGCACCCCAAAATAATGCAGCTCCAAGCGTAATTGTGGCAAAAAGAGAGATGTTCGCAAGTGAATAAAATAAGGCAATACGCTCCCCTAACTTTTTGGAGATAAATTCTGTGATTGTAGTGATTTTTTCTCTCAAAAACATCGGAGCAAAAATGAAAGCGCCAAGCAAAATGCCTTGCATAGCATTGATTTCAAGGTTTGCTTGTGCCAGTCCGTACAAATATGCAGAGCCCATCATCCCTAAAAACTGATAGCCTTGAATATTTGTGGCTATGGTAGACAAGGCAACTGAGTACCAACGCAAGCTACGAGAGCTTAAAAAGTAAGCATCTGCAGAGCTATTCGCACTTACTTTAGATTGCAAAGCAATCACCATGATCAGTAAAAAATAAATAATTACTATTATAAAGTCGATCATAAATCAAGATCGTTTAGCTGTACCTAGCGGAGTTGAGGGGGTATTGATTGGAACTCTTCCAAAAAATTTTGGAAGTGAAACCGACCGTATTCGTGGAAGTACATATTTTGCAAAGAGAGTGCATTCTTGTTCATGTGGATAACCTGAAAAAATAAAAGATCGAATTCCCATTTCCATATATCTTTCAATTTTTGAAACTACTTGATCAGGATCTCCTACTATTGCAGCTCCACAACCAGAGCGAGCCAACCCAATTCCAGTCCATAAATTGGGTTCAACATAGTGATTATCGTCTGCTTCCTCGCGAAGTTTTGCCTGTCTGAATACACCCAAAGAACTAGCATCTTGAGCTCGATTTCGTATGGATGTTCCAAATTTTAAATCTAGTTTTGAAAGTAAACTCCCAGCGTAGGCACGGGCTTCTTTTTCAGTTTCTCGAACAATCACATGAACTCGTAAACCGAAAACAACACTTCTATCATAATCAGATGCTTTTTGCGTCATATTGCTCATCAAAACTTGCAGTTTTTTTTCTGTTTCTGGCCACATCAAGTACACATCACAATGTTCAGCACATAAATCAACTCCATGCTCAGAATATCCTCCAAAATAAAGTAACGGCCCCCCGTTTTGCTGGTAAGGTTTTACTGGATCCGTTGGTAGATTTAGTTTATAGTATTTTCCATGAAAATCGATACTATCCTTCATCCACGCTTGCTTTAGGATTTGTATAACTTCTCTTGATCTTGCATATCGTTCTTTTGAAGAAAGTATATTTCCGGGTAAATCTGATGAAATTATGTTTATTGTTAGGCGTCCCCTGAGCATATGATCCAATGTAGCAATAGTTCTTGCTAACATCGGAGGGTGTACTTCTCCACAACGAACAGCAGCTAGAAAATTGATTTGTTGTGTAATATTAGCCATTCCAGCAATAAAAGAAAGGGTGTCTTGGCCAACTTGATAAGATGAGGGGCAAAGTACATTTCGGTAACCCAAGGAGTCAGCTCTCTTTACTATGTTAGATGTATTTTCCCAACTGCTTTTAAACAAAGGGTTTCTATTGCCTAAATAGTCGTCGTCTCCATCACAGAGTGGAGCGAACCAAGCTATTTCAGCTCCATTAATTTTTTGATTTAAATTATTTATCAATGAATAATTCTAGTAAAAATTTTATTTCCTTATGGTTCATAAAAGTAAACTTTTATGAAGAATTTAATTCATTGTTTTTAAAATTGTTTCGAGATGCTTTTTAAAATTTTAAATAAATCTAGAATAGAAGAGTTATTTTAACTCCCCTATCCCACAAATTATTTCTGGGAATAATATTTATTCTTGGGTATAACTTTTTAGCAAACAGTTAAAGCCTGCACGAAATAATTCTATTTCTTAGGGGTTATTTTATTTATTTTTTTTGAAATTTAATGGAAGAGCTTGTTGTGTTATCAGTTAGCCTTAATACATACATTCCACTGTTTAGGAATTGAAGATCTATTTTAAATTGATCTTTGATCATTGTATTCTTTGAAAAATACACAAGTCTACCCTGGAAATCATAAATCTTAATTTGTGCTTCGAAAGTTTTATTTGTAAGAATAGTTAGTTCTGACTCTACTGGATTAGGAAAAACTTCAAATTCGAACTGATTTAGTCTAGAACTTGACAATGATAATGGTTCTAAATCAGCAACCCACAAACCTCTACCGTATGTTGCTGCATAAAGTTTATTTAAGGACGGATTAATTTCAAGCTCAGTTATTCTAACATTTGGTAAATTATTGCTAACGGAAGACCAAGTATCTCTACTAGATGAATAATTATAAAACACCCCATAGTTCATTCCTAAAACTAAATTATTCCCATGAAAGGTAATTGCAGAAGCTGAAAAATCTGGTAAGTCATTGTTCAAAATTTCCCAAGTATCTCCCCCATCTTGTGAATGAATAACTTTGTTTGTTCCAGAAACAGCAGCAGCAATATGTTTTTCGTCCTCGGGGTGAATTGCAATAGCGTTTATGTTTCCGGTTAAATCTGGTAGTGAAATTTCTACCCAATCACTCTGTCCCTGATTTTCAGTTTTATACATCAGATCATTGACAGATATATAAATCGTTTGGTTATTACTTGGAGCGATAGACATTACGTCAATGTTTGAGGAGAAGGTTTGTGAAATTTTTATCCATCCCTCCAGATTAGTATTTGAAAAAACCTCGTCGTAGGCCACATATATTTTATCTGAAACCTCAGGGTCTTGTTCAAAAGGAACGATCCAATTTGCACCATTTTCAGAACCTGCCTTATCTAAGGGTGGGTTAATGTACTGATATGTTTGTCCCGCATTATTTGTTCGATAAAGGCTTCCAAATTGAGATGTTCCATAAATCTTGTTAGAATCATCTTTGTCAATAAATGTTTCCATTCCGTCTGCACCCAACCAATCGCTCCATACACCATTATTTAAAACTGAGGTGCCATTGTCCTGCGAGCCCCCTGTTATCATTTCTTGATTTCCCTTTGAAACCCCAATTTTATAAAATTGTCTGATTGATAGACCAGTTGAGAGATCCTCATAATAATTAGATGAGATAGTATTGGGTTGACTGGCTTTAAAAACTCCCCCATCAGAACCTACAAATAAATTGCCATCTATAAATTCAGTGATATCAATGTCAGCATGACAGTATCCAATATTTTGATTGAGAGCATTTGCAGGAACCCATTGAGAACTTATTTGGAAATTATTTCCACCATCATTTGACAACCATGACAAAATACCACTCATGTAGATAATATTTTCGTTGTCAGGGTTTATCGTTATGTCCATGTCTCTAGGCGCTTGTCCACTGTCGTCATCAGCTGTTGAGGAATAACCAAAATAATTATTATCCCCGTGATCAATTTTCGCAAAAGAATTCGCTGCGTTTTCTGAAGAATATAATCCCCCAAACCTTCCATTTTTTTCTTCCAAAACATAAACCTTGTTAGAGTTAGCATTTGAAACGCCAATCATTTTAGCTCCAGTAGAAAAATTCCCCGCCAATAGTAATTCTAATTGCTCAAAACCTTCTTCAAAAAAAACAGTATTTGAATTATTATCATGAATTAAAACTTCATCAAGTGTAATCCCACGACCGAAATATGATTTTGCCTGGAAAGCTATTTGGAAAGTCGTACTATTACTAAACAAACTCGATAAATCAAATGAGTAAGAAGACCAATCCTCAGCTACCTGAGTGATTAGCTCTCCGAGTTGCCAATTTTCTGACTCGCTTGTTTTCCAATACCAACTCAATTCGTCAGTATCACCCTCCCAGTTCGCATTTGAATATTGAAAAGATAAAATAGGATTGATCGCTGAACTCAGATCTATTGCTTTACTTATCAGTAAAGCATGGTCTCGATTAAAATTTCCACTAAAATAATATGCTAGACCCGTACCAGCGTAGGGTGTAACACTTCCATTTTGATTTTCGTTACTATAGATCCATTTATTATTTCCCTGTATAATGTCTTGCGTCCATGTAGAATTCTCAATGGTTAAATCAGGCTCGCCTCTAATTTCAAATGTTATGCCATTATCAATAGACTTAAAAAACGAGTTTCCAGTAGCATATACTACAGAGGGATCTCCTGGTTTAAACTCAATATCAAATCCATTTGTGCAATCAGAATGAATCCTTGACCAGTTTTGACCAGAATCTTCAGATCTAAAAATCCCATAATTTTCAACTGTCGCATACATTACGTTCGTAGTCGTTGGGTGAATGAGAATTTTATTCACTCTGTGATAGGACGAATTTCCCAACAAACTAGCTTGATTAATCAATGTCCAAGTTGAACCAGCATCTACTGACTTGTATATTCTTCCCTCATTACTTCCCCAATAAAAAATATTTGAATCATCTGGACTTATTGCTAAAGACCAGACATCAATATTTGATAGATTATCAGTTAATGAATTCCAATTGTTTCCTGAATCATTCGTTTTCCAAATTCCACCAGTTGGACTTCCGACAATAAAATTATCCGTGTCATTGAATGCAAGGGAAGTAATTCTCCCAACTCCAGGATTCCATCCTTGGGAATTTGAATCATTGTAATAATCTGGACCTAAATTGGTCCAGGTAATCGTTTGCTGACTAGGCTGTGGGTCTTTAAAATTTGTTTTATAATTATACTGATGAAGAGCATTGACATAATTGCGATTTGAGATAACTCCTCCCTTTTCGTCCGCATCAATTTTGGCAAAATATAACCATCTCTGAAAAAACTTGTTTTCTTTATCACTTTTTACTTTTTTGAGATACTCATTAGCTCTTTCTTCAATAACTTTTACATTACTCTCTTCAATGATTAGTTTTTCAATAAATCCTTGAGCATTAATATCAGTAAATATCAATAAACAAATTAAAGGAAAGTACCTCATGTTTTTTATTTTATTGTTTGAACAATAAACAAATTTATAATAAATCCATCAATCCAATATCGGCGTCTGACTGACTAACTGCATATCTGGAAGGTTTGAGATATCGTACTGATATAAGTCGGTATCGCCCACGATCAAAGCATTTGGATAATCAATAATTACATCATAGGCAAACTGTATTAGGGTGCTATTTACGATGTTTGGTTTTGTAGGAGTACTCACATCAACAATTTTGATGCCTGCTGTTCCATCACAGATAATGAGGTGATCGTCATAAATCCCCAAACCGTGAGGGTTAAACATATCTTTTCTAGAAATTAAGGAGAGATTTTGAGGGTCTTGAATGTCAATAATTTGAAGCTCATTGACGTCCGTAAAGCAGTTGGTCCCTCCCCGCAGCGTCACATAGGCATAATTAATGTCTGCCACAACAGGATCACAGCTTCTCATATGTTCAATTCGGTTGATATAGTCAGGGTCAGCAGCATCTGAAACGTCATACACAAGCATACCATTGACTGAGCCTACAAACAACAAGTCATTCAATTGAAATAAGGTTTCGGCCTGGGTTTGGGTATTTTTTTTGATCCATGGGCTTGGCTTGTAATCGCTTCCGATTTGAAATAAAACCAACTCATTCAAATTAATCGTATACAAATAGCCATTAATCGGCAAAAACCGCGTCATAGATCCCGCTGTGCTTGTTTGCTGGACGCCATCTATATTTCCATCTTCAGAGGTAAGTGCTAAGTCTGGTATCGCACCATCATTATAATAACGATAGTCGTACAAACTACGTTTTTCACGTATAGTTTCAGTTTGCCAATCCACAACAATTCCCTTGGTTTTATCGGGATATTCACGATATTCAACATATGAGTTGGGCTCTTCCCAAATCTCAAAGGGAAAGTTCCAAAAGGCATCGTAATCAAATACATTTTCTATTGTGTAGCTCTCTTTAAACTTCGGAGATAATACATCGCGGATATCAAACACTGCCAAAGAAGAAAACATATCGACATAAAGATGATCATCGATAATAGCAAGGTCCAAATTTCCAGGGATAGATAGGAACGAAAGGTTTATCGGATTTGAAGAATCTGTATGATCAACGATATGAATTCCTTTCATCGGTTCATTGACTAATACATAATTTTCATAAGTTATAATTTTACCCAAAGAAGTCTGTTCTTTGGGTGCTTCAACAACCACTTGCTCTGCAACCGAAGATGCCGTTTCATAGACAGGTGTAACGTAGGTCACGTCCACCCATTCTTTGTTCGTGGTATTGATGCTGTCCCACTCACATGAAGCGGTAAAGAAAATAGCAATTAAAAATAAAAGCTGTGGCTTCATCAGATCTTCGGTTTACAAAATTTTATCAAATACCATGCCGCAACACCTGCAATAAATGTGTTATTCTGGGTAGACTTCGCGTAAATGATAGGCGTTAATCAATTTCTCAACCAAGACTTTTTTGATACGTTCAATTTCACGCAAACTGATGTCTGCCTCAGCAAATTGATTTTCCTCCGCTTGTTCTTCAATAATTTTTTCCACGAAGTTTGCGATTCCCTCTGCTGTGGGTTCTTGTAAACTTTTTGATGCTGCCTCAACACTATCTGCCATCATCAAAATTGCAGTTTCTTTGGAATATGGCTTTGGCCCAGGATAGCAAAACAAAGCTTTATCTATGTTTTCATCTTCTTTTTTCGCCTTATGGTAAAAATAACGTGTAGGTGAGGTCCCATGATGAGTGCGGATAAAATCAACAACACGGTCTGGCAAATTATTTTTCTTGGCAATTTCAATACCTTCCGTGACATGATTCAAAATTAGGCGACTACTCTCAAACGGATCAAGCTCGTGGTGAGGATTATAATTGGTGGATTGATTTTCACTAAAATACAATGGGTTATTCATTTTTCCAATGTCATGATATAGGGCCCCGACTCGAACAAGTAAGGCATTTGCATCAACCTCATTAGCAGCCGCCTCAGCTATATTTGCAACCTGCAATGAGTGATGAAATGTGCCCGGCGCCTGCTCTGAAAGAGTTCGAAGTAATTTCGAATTGGTATCTGAAAGCTCTAGAAGGGATAAATCAGAAACTAGCCCAAAAATCTTCTCAAACACATAAACCAAAGGGTGTACAAACAGTATTCCCAATCCGTTGATCAATAAAAATCCAAGATGATCCAACGACACGGTGGATAAGTTTGCTTCGTATATTAAATGAAAAGACACATAAGTAATTACATAAGAAGCAACAATAAGTACTACAACAACAAAGAGGTTAGCACGCTTATATAAATCCGTGACTGATAAGGTTGCAATTGCGCCAGCTACGAGCTGCATAAACAAAAAGGAGAAGTCACTCGGAACCATAAAGCCAATGAGCAACAAGCCCATTAAGAACACAAAGAAGGCTAAACGTGTATCAAAAAAGGTTTTGAGTAGCAATGGAACAATACATAGTGGCACTACATACACAAAGTTGATGTTGTTCGCCATGGCCAGTTTGATAGATGCCACCATAATTAAAATTGTAGAAAACACAAATACCAGCTTGGTATTATTTTCATACACCAATGGGCGATAGCGCCATAGAAACAAAAAAATGAGAAAAATAATTAGAGATACAAGAATAGAGTATCCGATCACGATTGACTGTTCGCTTGACGCCCACAAGTCATTTAGGTATTCAACTTTTAAGGAGCTTAAGATTTGATATCGCCTTTGATCGACCACCTCCCCTTGCGCAATGATGCGCTCTCCTTCGGCAACCACCCCGCGAGTAGGAAGAATAAGTGACAGTGATTCTTCTAACTTTTGTCTTGTTAGGATAGAGTCAAGCACAAGGTTTGATTCAATATATTCGTTCAAAATCAACCGATTAGAGGCATTAGCGATAACACTATCCAAAAGAGGACTTTGATTTGAAAATGGAAGAGAATCATTTATTTTCAAATCTGAAAATATAAGTTTTTGTGCGCTGTTGTCTTTAACGAGTAAAATTGGCTTTGCGCTTTGCACAGCAAACGAAGCATCGACTAGCCCAGGTGTGTAGAGACTAGTCAGGTATCGATCCCATGCCCGTAGCAAAACCGATGAAGAAATCGGAGTTCCCTGTTGTCGAATCCACTTTCTCGTTCGTTCAAAAGATCGTTGTTCAGCCAAAGTGTCTCTTGTAAAGATAAGCGGGCTTTCTTGCTCTATCGCAAGACGTTCATTAGTAAGCTCTTCCCCAGATTTAGCAATTGGGAAATCAAAAGGAGCGAGAAGTGTTTCGTATGGCCAGGGCTTTCCCGTTTGGAAACTGTACTTAAACCCTCCACTTCGTGGAAATAGATAAACCAAACAGACGGTCGTGATCAAAAAAAGGATGATCTTATAAATAAACGACTGGTGTTTGTAGAAAAATTGCATAGCTGTCTTGTCTGTCAAAAATACGTTTTCTCCTTTTCTTTCGCCAATCGATTCCAATTTGTTTGTATTTTTGGCATATGCAATATGGAATTTGCCCACTGAGTATTGTCCCTTTACGGGCTGAACCAAAAAATACTAGCGAACAAACTTCACAACTGCTCTACGGAGAATTTTTTACTATTCTGGACCTTCAAAAATCGTGGTCAAAAATTCAGAATGAAGGGGATGGATATGAAGGTTGGATCAACAACAAGCACTTTCAGTTTATTGATAAAAGCATCTTTCAAAAACTCCAAGCTACCAAAAAGAAATATGCAGTAGAGTTGGTTGACTTCATTTGGAAAGATGACGTTATCCTCTTCCCCACCCCGATAGGAAGTTTGGTGAGTTCAGCCCAAAACCTAGGGCATAGGTTTGAGGGAAAAGAGCTGGTTGAAACCAAATCAAAAAATAAGCTTGTAAGTACAGCACTTCATTATCTGAACAGCCCTTATCTATGGGGTGGCAAATCACCTTTTGGTATTGATTGTTCTGGTTTTGTCCAATGTGTATATCAACTCCACGGAATCCAGCTACCACGAGATGCCTATCTTCAAGCTACGCATGGTGAAACCCTTGGGTTTATTGACGAAAGTGAACCCGGAGATCTGGCATTTTTTGATGATCAAGAAGGGAAAATCACCCATGTCGGGATCATAATGCCTGATTACCATATTATTCATGCATTTGGGCAAGTGAGAATCGATCGTTTAGATCAAACTGGCATTTTCAACAACTCACTCAATACGCACACACACAAACTTCGAGTGATAAAAAAAATCTTGTAGAAAAAATGAACAGAAGCTATTGACCTAGGGCTTCGAGCTTTTCTTTCATCTTTTTAAAGTTAGCAGCATCGCCAATCGTGCCAAAAATATTTTTTAGTGTAGTCAATGCTTCAACATTTGAAGGATCGATCTCAGTAAGGTTTTCTAATACTGGGACAGCTTCTAAAAACAACCCTTCCCTTTGTTTCTGCAATTGTTCGTATTTGATGTTATCGGCGCGTGAATTCCCCAACGAGTTCATTTTATCAACCATTTCAGGTTCACCGTCCAAAATCAATGCTGCCAAGTTGAGGTATGATGCAGCATATGATGGATCTAATTCGATAGCACTCTCGTAATACGAGCGGGCTTTAGCTCGATCACCTTGTTCAGCGGTTATCACACCAAGATTGAAGTAAAGAATGTGATTGTTTGGATCTTTTTCGATTGCCTCTTTCATCAAATCAGCAAACTTTTGCTTGTCACCCAATTGAATGTATAAGTTTGCCTCTGTAAGAATCAGACCAACGTCTAAAGGATTTACTGCGCGAGCATCTTTAATTGCCCCGATCGCCAAATCATTTCGTTTTTGCTGAACATAGATCAGTGCAATGTTTTTGATGATTTCTGGAAGTTTAGATTCTGTCATTTCCGTTCTAAAATTCGAATACTCTTTCAATTTTTTGAAAAGAACATAATTTTCCGCAGACAACTCCACCTCTTCACCTGTTTCGTTTTCGGTTGCATAAAACTTTTCGACAGAACCCGTATAATCCAAATCTCTAAGTTCTTGGTAATAACCAAGAGCTCGATCATAATCACCTCCATTTACCGCACTAGAAGCAGCATAATACAAATAATCTAAATTTTTCTCTTTGTCAATATTATAAACCAAAATTAACAGGTCTGCAGCCTCGGTAAAATTCTCATTCTGATTTTCCTGAATTGCTTTGTTAATCGCTTCTACACTAAGATCGTTCATCAATTTGTCGATCTCAACCGTGTGTTTAGAAGATCCGTTTTCGGTTTCGAGTTGTCGAGCAGAATCAAAAGCAGCAAAAGAGGCTTTAAAATCTTTTTGACCACCATAGATTTTACCAGCTAAAAACTGATATTGCGCTTGATATTTAAGTTCTGAATCTTGTACAACTGGTTGCAAAGACAACAACTGATTCAAAGCAGTATCATAATCTTGACTCTCAACGAGTTTAACTACTGCTTTAAGTTCTTTTTTTTGTCCATAAACGGAGAGAGAAAGAATTAAAATAAATGGAATAAAGGTTTTCTTAAACATGGTATTTCGTTTGTTGGTTAATCTTTAAGATTCATTTTCAGTTTCAGTTGTCATATCGACCTCAATATCTTCAACGTCTTCAATATCTTCATCATCTTTCAGCACTTTTGCAACAGCAGCGATCGTGTCATCATTGCGAAGGTTAATCAGGCGGACCCCTTGGGTTGCTCTACCCATGACTCTAAGGCTTTCGACCTCCATACGAATGGCAATACCTGATCGGTTGATGATCATCAAGTCGTCGCTGTCTGAAACATTTTTGATCGAGACAAGACTTCCAGTTTTATCAGTTATGGAAATGGTCTTGACTCCTTTTCCTCCACGATTGGTCATACGGTAGTCCTCTAATTTAGAACGCTTTCCATAACCATTCTCGGAAACAACAAGTATATCGGAATCCATATCATTAACAGAAACCATGCCGATTACCTCATCTGCATCATTTGCCAATCGGATACCACGCACACCTGAAGCGTTACGACCCATGGGTCTAGTTTTGTTTTCTTCGAAGCGAATCGCCTTTCCAGACTTTACCGCCAGAACAACTTGTGACTGACCTGTCGTGAGTTTAGCTTCCAACAAAACATCTCCATCCTTGATCGTTATGGCATTAATTCCATTTGATCGGGGTCTTGAGTATTGCTCAAGAGAAGTTTTTTTCACTTGACCCTTTTTTGTCGCCATGATGACAAAGTGAGAATTAATGTACTCCTCATCTTTTAAGTCCTGCGTGCATATAAATGCCATAACCTTATCGTCCTGTTCAATATTGATCAAGTTTTGAATGGCACGGCCTTTTGATGTTTTAGATCCTTCTGGGATCTCAAAAACGCGAAGCCAAAAACATCTCCCTTTTTGGGTAAAAAACAACATATATTGGTGATTGGTACCAACAAATAAATGTTCTAAAAAGTCCTCATTTCTTGTCGTTGATGCTTTTTGACCTACACCTCCACGGTTTTGTGTTTTGTACTCTGCCAAAGGAGTCCGTTTAACGTAGCCCGCATGAGAAATGGTAATCACAACCTTTTCATCTGGAATCATATCCTCAATACGGAAAGACCCACCAACAAAGTTGATTTCTGATCGGCGATCATCACCATATTTTTCAACAACTTGATTGGTTTCTGTTTTGATGATAACCATACGGCGATCTTTGTTGTCAAGAATATCCTTCAAATCTTCAATCGTGGATAACAGCTCGTCATATTCTGCACGTAATTTGTCTTGTTCGAGCCCTGTCAACTGGCGTAAGCGCATTTCAACAATAGCTTTGGCTTGAACTTCAGAAAGACTAAATCTTGCGATTAACTTTTGTCGGGCTTCTTCTGCATTGGTTGACGATTTGATCAATGCGATGACCTCATCAATATTATCAGAAGCGATAATCATCCCTTGCAGGATATGTGCTCTTTCTTCGGCTTTTTTGAGTTCAAAAGTTGTTCGGCGTACAACAACTTCATGACGGTGGTCAATAAAATGTCCGATGAGTTGCTTGAGGTTCAACAATTCCGGACGCCCATTTACCAATGCAATATTGTTGACGCTAAAAGAAGATTGTAAAGAGGTGTACTTGTACAACATATTGAGAACAATATTGGGCACAGCGTCTCTTTTGAGGATGTAAACGATTCTCATCCCTTTTCGGTCAGACTCATCACGAATGTTTGAAATCCCATCGATTTTTTTGTCGTTAACGAGCTCGGCAGTTTTTCGAATCATCTCAGCTTTATTAACTTGGTAGGGGATTTCTGTCACAATAATACACTCACGACCATCAACCTCTTGAATATCTGCTTTAGCTCGAAGGACTACACGACCTCTTCCAGTATGGAATGCTTCCTTGACACCTTCGTATCCATAGATAATTCCGCCAGTTGGGAAATCAGGAGCTTTTACATGAGTCATCAACTCGTCAATTGTGATTTCAGGGTTATCGATTTGTGCAATAATCCCTTCAGCTACTTCGCTAAGATTGTGTGGCGGCATGTTGGTTGCCATACCTACAGCAATTCCAGATGCACCATTGATGAGCAGGTTAGGTACTCTGGTTGGAAGAACCGTTGGCTCCTTTAGGGTGTCATCGAAGTTGAGCTGATGATCGACAGTATCTTTGTCAATATCAGCGAGCATTTCCTCCGAAATTTTTTGCATACGTGCCTCGGTATATCGCATGGCTGCTGGACTATCCCCATCAATTGAGCCAAAGTTACCCTGGCCATCAACCATCAGGTAACGCAAGCTCCAAGACTGAGCCATACGAACCATAGTGTCATAAACCGAGCTATCGCCATGTGGGTGATATTTTCCCAGTACTTCTCCAACGATACGTGCAGATTTTTTGTAGGAACTACTCGAACGTACACCTAAATCGTGCATACCATACAAAACACGGCGGTGAACAGGCTTCATTCCATCACGAACATCTGGTAGAGCACGTGATACGATGACAGACATTGAATAATCAATGTATGACGATTTCATTTCATCCTCAATGTTGATTGGGATTAGCTTATCTTCGGTGGACATAAAATACTATGTAATTTTTTAAGTTTTTAAGGTAACGCTAATGTACTGATTCGTCAGGTATTTACTGTTTGATAATTTGATGTTTTTAAACAAATTTATTAACACATTATTTAAAAAAATCACTCAATTTTTATTCTTTTTTTCATTGGATTTATATATTTTTTTTGTTGATTAGCATAACAATGACTTCCTTGTGAAGTCAAAAAAGAAAATTTAATATGGATGATAACTTTTCTCCACGTGTAAAAGACGTGATTAGCTACAGTAAGGAAGAGGCACTTCGACTAGGCCATGACTTTATTGGTACCGAGCATCTAATGCTTGGCATATTACGTGATGGAAGTGGTAAAGCCATCTCTATTTTAAGTGCTTTGGAAATAGATTTAGATTATTTGAGACGAAAGGTTGAGATATTGAGTCCTCCCAATTCCTCACCGGATCAAATGGCGAATAGCAAGAAGAATTTGCACTTGACTCGCCAAGCCGAACGTGCCTTAAAAACAACTTTCCTAGAAGCTAAGCTTTTTCAGAACCCATCCATCAATACGGCGCATTTACTCTTGTGTATTCTCCGAAATGAAAACGATCCCACCACCAAATTACTCCACAAACTACAAGTTGATTATGAGACTGTTAAAGATCAATTTAAGTTGATATCATCTGATCAAAGCGAGGAGATCATGGACGTATCTATGACATCGCCGATGTCCGAGGAATCAGAAGACGATGCAAGTCCTAAGAAAAGTAATCCTTTTACTTCAACCGAGTCAAAATCAAATAAAAAATCGAGTACCCCTGTTCTCGATAATTTTGGTAGAGACCTCACTGCTCTAGCAATCGAAAATAAACTCGATCCTGTCATCGGAAGAGCCAAAGAAATTGAGCGTGTATCACAAATTTTGAGTCGGCGCAAGAAAAACAATCCATTGTTAATTGGAGAGCCAGGGGTTGGTAAATCCGCTATCGCCGAAGGTCTTGCACTTAGAATAACTCAAAAGAAAGTTGCCCGTGTACTTTATAACAAGCGAGTCGTTACCCTTGATTTGGCAAGCCTTGTTGCTGGCACCAAATACCGAGGGCAGTTTGAGGAGCGCATGAAAGCGGTAATGAATGAGTTGGAAAAAAACGACAACATCATTCTGTTTATTGACGAAATTCACACCATTGTTGGTGCCGGGGGAGCAACTGGAAGCCTAGATGCTTCAAATATGTTTAAACCCGCATTGGCAAGAGGAGAAATTCAATGTATCGGGGCGACCACCCTAGATGAGTATCGACAGCATATCGAAAAAGATGGTGCACTCGAACGCAGATTTCAAAAGGTAATCGTCGAACCAACTTCTGTAGACGAAACCATTGAAATCCTTCAAAATATAAAGGACAAATACGAATCACATCACAATGTAAATTATACCGAAGAGGCACTTGTAGCTTGTGTAAAACTCACAAATCGATATATGTCAGATCGGTTTTTACCAGACAAAGCAATTGACGCTTTGGATGAGGCGGGTTCAAGAGTGTACATCAACAATATGGATGTTCCACAAGAAATTGTTGATTTAGAACAAAAACTTGAAGATGTTCGTAAAGAAAAAAATAGTGTTGTCAAAAAGCAGAAATATGAAGAGGCAGCCAAACTCAGAGATGACGAAAAACGAATCGAAAAAGAACTGACTCTAGCACAAGAAGAATGGCAAGAAACACAAAAAGAAAACCGAGTTACAGTCAGTGAGTCTGATATCGCCGATGTAGTTTCTATGATGACTGGAATCCCCGTCAACCGTGTTGCTGAGTCCGAGGGCATTCGTTTGACAAACCTAGCTGATCAAATTAAAAGCAAGATCATCGGGCAAGATCAAGTCGTTGAAAAAGTGGTTCGAGCGATTCAAAGGAACCGAGCTGGCTTGAAAAACCCTAAAAAACCGATCGGCTCTTTTATATTTTTAGGCCAAACAGGAGTTGGTAAAACACAGTTGGCAAAAGTATTAACAACCACCCTATTTGATACCCCAGATGCATTGATTCGCATCGATATGAGTGAATACATGGAAAAGTTTGCGATTTCACGATTGATTGGGGCTCCTCCAGGCTATGTGGGTTATGAAGAAGGTGGACAACTTACCGAAAAGGTTCGGAGAAAGCCCTATGCAGTTGTTCTCCTCGACGAAATTGAAAAGGCACATCCGGATGTATTTAATATGTTGCTTCAAATTCTAGACGATGGTTTCATCACAGACTCTCTTGGCAGACGTGTTGATTTCAGAAATACAATCATCATAATGACATCAAATATCGGAGCTCGTCAGGTTAAAGATTTTGGTTTAGGAGTTGGATTTGGTACGGCAGCAATCAAAGCCCAGGCCGATGATCATACAAAAAGTGTGATCCAAAATGCGTTAAAGAAAACTTTTGCACCTGAATTCTTAAATCGCATTGACGATGTGGTGATTTTTAACAGTCTTCAAAAAGAACATATTGCAGAAATCATCAAAATCGAATTACAAGAATTGGAGAGTAGGATTCACGAACTTGGCTTTTCACTAAGCTTATCCAAGAAAGCAATCTCTTTTTTGAATGAAAAGGGTTTTGATGCTGAATTTGGCGCACGTCCACTTAGTCGAGCCATTCAGAAGTATATCGAGGATGTTCTTGCAGAGGAGATTGTCAATCGCAAAATACCAGAAGGTGCTTTGCTTCAATTTGATTGGGATGGAAAAAGTGAGAATTTAACTCTGTCGATTGCGCATGAAAAGAATCCTGCAAAGTCGTAATTTCTCACTATTTTGTTGTTAAATCTTCCGTTTCGATTTTGACTTACATTATTTTTTAAAAATCCTAGTATTTCAACCTTAAAAATTGATATTTTTGCGCTTTGCCAAGCCAAAAGTTTATTTCTCTGGCTTGTTTGCGATGAACTAAAATATGATAGTAGCAAAATTTGGTGGAACTTCAGTTGCCGATAGTAGCTGTATTTCTCGGGTACTGGACATTATTCAAAACAATCCTGAACAACAAGTTGTTGTCGTGTCTGCTTTAGGCGGCATCACAAATATGATTCAAGAGTCTGCGCAGTGCGCTGCAAATGGAGATTTAAAATACCAAGAGATTCTTTTTGAAATTGAAGAGCGCCATTTTGCTTGTATTAAAGAACTGATCCCGATCAAGACACAAAGTCAAGTTTTGAGTCATATCAAACAACAAATCAACGCATTGAGTACCCTTCACGAAGGGGTTTATCTCCTGCGAGAATTATCACCAAGAACCAAAGATCATATGCTTGGCTTTGGAGAACTTCTTTCTTACTACATTATCGCCAAAACAGCAATTGCCCAAAATATAGATATCGGTTTTGAAAATGCTAGACACCTGATTTTTACCAAAAATGATATCGAAAAAAATACGGTTGATCATCAAAAAACATTCGAATCTATTCAATCCTATTTCAAAAAACCAAAGCATCGTGTGACCATCGTGCCTGGTTTTGTTGCGAGTGATGAGGAAGGTGCTCCAACCACACTAGGTCGTGGTGGATCCGACCTTACTGCAGCACTAATCGCAAGTGCCCTGGATGCCACACAGCTTGAAATCTGGACAGATGTGAGTGGGATGTTCACTGCTCACCCGAAATATGTCAAGCAAGCACGTGCTATCAAACAGTTGTCATACCATGAAGCAATGGAACTGTCACACTTTGGCGCAAAGGTCATTTACCCACCTACACTCCAACCTGTTGCCAAAAATAATATCCCTGTCATTGTAAAAAATACATTTCAGCCCGAAGATGAAGGAACACTAATTACAAATAAAAAGACTTCAAGCGGACAGGCGGTGCGTGGCATCAGCTACATTGAAAACATAGCTCTGCTCACTCTTGAAGGAAGTGGAATGATTGGGATTCCAGGATATTCCAAAAAACTTCTATCGGTTCTTGCAAAAGAAACAATCAATGTGATTATGATGACACAGGCCTCATCAGAGCATTCGATTTGCATTGGGATTGAAAGTAGTATGGCACCTCTTGCCAAAAAAATGATTGAAGACGATTTTGACTACGAGATTGAGACGCAACGAATCAATCCAATTTCCGTTGAAGACAAGCTTTCGATTATTGCTCTTGTGGGAGAGAATATGAAAAGCCATCAAGGAATCAGTGGGAAAATGTTTAGTGCGCTTGGTAGAAATAATGTCAACGTTAAGGCGATTGCTCAAGGGGCATCGGAGAGAAACATTACCGCAGTTATTGACTCTTCTAACACAAAACAGGCGCTGAATATCTTACACGAGGCATTCTTTGAAAAACATATCAAGCAAATCAATTTATTTATTACTGGAGTTGGAAATGTCGGAAGTAAACTTATTGAGCAACTTCATAACCAAAGTGAATACCTCCAAAGCCAGTTGAAATTGAATATAAAAGTTGCAGGTCTTTCAAACTCTCGTAAAATGGTAACCAACGCTAAGGGAATAGATCTAAACAATTGGGAAGACCAACTCGATAAGGGCGAAAAAGCAAATCCAACTGCATTCTTTGAAGCAGCAAAAAGACTACACCTTCGCAATTCGATTTATGTCGACAACACTGCTAATGAAGACATTGCGCACACTTATCCGCCTTACCTTAAGTCAAGTATTTCTGTGGTAACGTGTAATAAGATTGCTGCCGCTGAAACCTATGCGTATTACAGCAATCTCAAGCAACTTGCCAGAACCTATAACGCACCGTACTTGTTTGAAACAAATGTTGGGGCTGGTTTACCGATAATCGACACCCTCAACCACTTAATTACGTCTGGTGATAAAGTAAATACTATTCAAGCCATACTATCAGGAAGTCTAAATTTTGTCTTTAATGAATTCAACGACAAAACGACTTTTAGAGAAGTTGTTCAACAAGCCATGGATGCTGGGTTTACAGAACCAGATCCCAAGATTGACCTCAGCGGGGTTGATGTTGCGAGGAAGATTTTGATTCTAGCTCGTGAAAGCGGTTTAGAAATGGAGCTTTCTGACATCGATAACGAATCCTTTTTACCAAAAGCTTGTTTGGAAACTAAAGATAACGAAAGCTTTTTAGCCTCTTTAGATGATCACAATCATCACTTTGAGAAACTATTTACATCGGCTGCATCCAAAAATTGTCGTCTAAAATATGTAGCAGAACTTGTCGATGGCAAAGCTAAGGTTGGCCTAAAAGAGATTCCCGTTGGACATGACTTTTACAACTTATCAGGGAGTGATAATATCGTATTATTCTACACCGACCGCTATAAAGATCAACCGCTTATTGTCAAGGGAGCGGGTGCCGGGGGCGAAGTTACTGCTTCTGGTATTTTTGCAGATATCATTCGAATTGCAAAACAGTAACCATGAGTCATGTTTCTGTTTTTGCACCTGCTAGTGTTGCCAACATCTCATGTGGATTTGATGTTTTGGGTGTTTGCCTCGAAAGCGTAGGTGACATACTTCACATTGAAGAAGCATCAAAACCAGGGATAGAGATTACAGAAATAATTGGTCGAGATTTACCGCTTGAAGCAACAAAAAATGTAGCTGGAGTAGCTGGCTTAGCTCTTCTAGCCGACTATAACCCTGAAAGAGGTTTTAATATCAAAATTGAAAAGGGAATCAAACCTGGAAGTGGGATTGGAAGCTCTTCAGCTAGTGCAGCTGGTGCCGTAGTTGGAATCAACCATCTTTTGGGAAATCCTTACACCAGAAATCAACTAATTGCCTTCGCGATGGAAGGTGAACGTGTTGCCTGTGGAACAGCACATGCTGATAATGTTTCTCCTGTACTTTTGGGTGGTTTTACTCTGGTTCGCAGCGTTGATCCTTTAGATGTCATCACACTCAACTCCCCACTGGAGTTAATGATAACCATCATACACCCAGAAATTGAAGTCAAAACTGCTGATGCAAGAGCTGTTTTACTCGATAAACTACATCTCAAACAAGCCGTTGCACAAACTGCAAATCTCGGTGCCTTAGTCACTGGTTTATTCAAAGAAGATTATGAGCTCATCCGTCGTTCACTCGTTGATCACATTGTGGAACCCGTGAGATCTATGCTTATTCCTGGGTTTAGTGAGCTCAAAAAAAGAGCAAATCAAGCTGGTGCATTAGGAACAGGAATTTCTGGATCTGGCCCTTCGGTCTTCGCATTATCAAAAGGTATGGAAACAGCACAGAATGTAGGGTTGGCCATGCAAAAAGTCTACGATGAGATCGGAGTTCCCTATGATACCTACATCAGTCCAATCAATGAAAAGGGCGTAAAAATATTGTAAGAAAAATGCAATACTTCAGTTTAAATAACAATGCCAAGGCAGTTGGTTTTGAAAAAGCAGTACGATCGGGGCTTGCTCCAGATCGAGGACTGTATTATCCACAACAAATCAATCAACTCAAAGATTCGTTTTGGGACAACTTCTTATCCATGAGTCACAATGAGATTGCACTCGCTGCCATCGAGCAATTTGTCGGAGATGAGATTCCAAAACAAGAACTACAAAAGATTATAGAGGATACGCTAACTTTTCCTTTTCCAGTTGTAGAATTCAATGAAAATCTAGCAACACTAGAGCTTTTTCACGGACCTACAATGGCCTTTAAAGACGTCGGAGGGCGTTTTATGGCGCGTTGTTTGGGATACTTCAATCGGACGTCAACTGAAAAGGTCACGGTACTTGTTGCAACTTCTGGAGACACAGGAGGTGCGGTTGCAAGCGGTTTTTTGGGTGTTCCGGGAGTTGAAGTTGTAATCCTTTACCCAAAAGGAAAAGTCAGCCATATTCAAGAACTTCAACTGACAACACAAGGTCAGAATATCACATCTTTAGAAGTTGACGGGGTATTTGACGATTGTCAAGAGATGGTCAAAACGGCTTTTCTCGATGAAACATTAAAACCACATCGCAATTTGACTTCTGCCAACTCTATCAATGTTGCACGTTGGCTACCACAGTCGTTTTACTACTTTTTTGCGGTACAGGAATTGATGAAAAAAAAGGCCAATAACCCATTTGTATTCTCCGTTCCAAGTGGAAATTTTGGAAATATCTGTGCTGGTTTCATCGCTAGAGAACTGGGGCTCCCAATATCTCATTTTATCGCTAGTACAAATCAGAATGACACCTTCCCTAGATATATGGAAAATGGGATCTTTGAACCAAAACCATCTGTTCAAACCATTTCAAATGCAATGGATGTTGGGAATCCGAGCAATTTTGATCGGATTAGCAAACTCTTCAATCAAGATTTATATCGACTCAAGAACGTTTGTTCTTCTTATTGTTTCTCTGACAAAGAAACAAAAACAGCAATGCAAGATCTCTACGAAAACTTTAGTTATATTTCAGATCCTCATGGTGCTGTCGGGTATTTGGGCTTGCAGAAATATTGTGAAAATAATCCTGAGGTATATGGTGTATTTTTAGAGACTGCACATCCTGTCAAGTTTTTGAATGTAGTCGAAAAAGCAATCAAAACTAAAGTGAGTATCCCACCACAGATTGAAGAAATCATGGGCCGAAATTCTGAAAAAACTTCCATTTCTTCTTATCGTGAACTCAAAGAGTTTCTAATCGATAATGCTATCTAGGACTGGCAACACAAATTCATCGAGGGGACTATCCTGAGCGATCATTTTTTCAATTTTGTCAATTTCTCTCGGAGCTGCGGCTGAAAGGTTTACAGGTCCGCTTGGTGTGATTAAAATATCATCTTCGATGCGGATTGCTATGCCCAACCATTTCGGATCACATGGACTGTTTGGAGGTATATAAATCCCAGGCTCAACAGTAATGACCGAATTGGCTTGTAAGGGACCATAAGTACCAGGATCATGAACATCGAGACCAATATAATGAGATGTTCCATGAGGGAAGTAAGTTCGAACCTCCTCCGCAGATTCTATAATTCCAAGATCCGTTAAACCCTGTTGAATGACAGAACGAGCCACACGATGAGGGTCAGAAAATGAAGCGCCAACCACAGATGCTTTTATCCCCGCATTTTGTGCTGCTAACACTATATTATAAATTTCAGCTTGTTCTTTTGTGAATGTTCCATTTGCAGGAATTGTCCTGGTCACATCAGCAGTATAATTCTGAAATTCAGCGCCTACATCCATCAATACAAGCTGATTGCCAACCTGCTCAGAGGTGTTTGCAGTGTAGTGAAGAACACAGCCGTGGGCACCTGCACCAACAATTGAGGGATAACCAACGTGTTTCGCACCATACTTTTTAAATACAAACTCATGGACTCCTTGCAGTTCACGCTCTGAAATCTCAGGATGAATTGCTCTCATTACCTCAATCTGTCCAATCGCTGACATTGCAACGGCCTGTTTGAGTATGGCAATTTCTTGTTCGGTTTTAATTTCTCGTAAAGAACCTACAATTGAAGGTAAAACCTCTTGGTCAATGGTAAACGTGGTATCCTCAGGTTTACGAAGTTGGGTTTGTTCAAACATAAATCCATTAAACGCTGCCTGAAGAGCAAATAGGTCAAATGCATTTCTTGATTGATCTCTGACATCGTTGAACAATGGGAAATGATAAATGGTATTAATTCCTAGTAGTGATGATAAAAAAGAGGAAAATCGAGTCGTACTCAACACCTTATCAATTCCAAATTCTCTTTGCGTGGCTTCTGGGCCTTTGATGTCTCCTTCCCATAGCGCATAGTAGGGATCACGATCACGAACAAAAAGGATCTCTTGGGTTGATGAATCTCCAATTTCGGTAGGTGTGCCGAGTAAAACGAGAACGGCATGAGCTTCTTGAAAACCAGTGAGGTAGTAAAAATTTGGGTTTTGATGGTATGGATGATCCACATCATTAGATCTATTGCGAATTGGAGCAGAAAAAACCACTGAAATACTATTTGGGGGAAGTTTATCAAGCACCATTTGCCTACGCTCTTTATGAAAACTGACATCAAGAGCAGGTGGTGCTTCTGACTGAGACTGAAGAGAGATGGCACACAATAAAAGGGGAAAAAAGAAAAGACGAAACATTATTAACATTTGGTCCAAATTACATAAAATCCGCCTATTTTTGAAAAAACCCAAATGAGAAAAACACCACTTTATCAGTCTCATGTAGCACTTGGTGCTAAGATGGTTCCTTTTGCTGGATTTGAAATGCCGGTGCAGTACACGGGAGTCGTACGAGAACATGTCGCAGTTCGTCGTCAAGCAGGACTTTTTGATGTATCACACATGGGGGAGATTATGGTCAGTGGGCCAAAAGCGGTCGATCTCATTCAATATGTGTTTAGCAACGATATCAAGCGTTTGGATATCGGGCAAGCACAATATGGATACATGCCAAATGCGAAAGGAGGTATTATTGATGATTTACTCGTGTATCGAATTGATACCCAGAACTACTTACTCGTTGTGAATGCAGCGAATGTTGAAAAGGACTGGAATTGGTTAGTTACCCATAATAAGGTGTTTGGCGCCTCGCTTCAAAACCAATCAGATCAATGGAGTCTACTGGCCTTGCAGGGTCCTCAGGCAACTTCGCTGCTATCAAAACTCACAAAAACAGACATCGGCAGCATTCCATTCTATCGTTTTGATCACGGAAAGGTGGCCGGGGTTGATCAGGTTTTGATATCTGCTACGGGGTATACAGGATCTGGTGGATATGAGTTGTATGTTCAAAATAAAGGGGTAGAAAAAATTTGGAATTCCCTAATCGAAAATGGGGCAGAGCCATGTGGGTTAGCTGCTCGAAATACCCTTCGAATTGAAATGGGTTATTGTCTTTATGGAAATGATATTGATGACACTACCTCCCCCCTATCGGCTGGCTTGAGTTGGTGTACTTCTTTTTCCAAAGACTTTGTAAGTAAAAACCAACTAGAGCTAGAGAAAGTAACGGGTATTCACAAAAAGAGAGTTGGATTTGTACTTAATGAACGTGGGATTCCTCGACAAGGCTACGCTTTGGTAGATGAAAGCGGGAATGACATTGGCATCGTGACGTCTGGCACACAATCTCCTTCACTCGAAAAAGGGATAGGTATGGGCTATGTTTTGGGAGAGCAAGCAATAGTTGGAAACACCATTTATGTCAATATTAGAACCAAGCAGATTCCTGCCACAATCACTTCATTTCCCTTTTACCGTGCAATGTGAAACGAGTTTTACTTTTTGGCGGAAGTGGTTTTTTGGGGCGTGCGCTCTTCAAAGAGCTTCACCCTTACATGGATGTATACGGCACATACTGTAGTCAAACTCATTTCGCAAACAACAAACGGTACATGCATTATGACTACCGTGAAGATTCTCCATTAAAAACCTTACGCAGGATCAAACCAGATGTGATCATTTCCTGTCTTCGTGGCGATGCTGACGATCAATTTGTTGCGCATGATATGATCATAGATTTTGCTTCTAAACATGAAGCAAAACTCATTTTCTTATCCTCTGCCAATGTCTTTGATGGTTTTTGGCACTACCCCAGTTACGAACATGATAAAACTTATTCTGAGAGCACTTATGGCCTACTCAAAATCAAAATTGAAAATAAGGTTATGCGAATGCCCCCTTTCAGTTGGGCAATTGCCCGTTTGCCGATGGTTTTTGGAATAAATACACCTAGAATCATGGAACTTAAAAAAGCAATCGAAGAACAAACACCGTATGAAATCTTTCCCAATACGGTAATCAATCTCACAACAGATTATTTTGTCACGCAACAGCTGCATTACATTATCAATCGAAATTTATGGGGAATCTTTCACTTGGGAAGTTTAGATTTAATTCACCACGACGAATTTATTTTTCAGCTTGTCGATGGTCTTCATCTGAAAACAAAACCTATTTACAAACATGTGTATGCTAGCAACCATGACCGCTATATTGTGGCACTACCTCGAGACAATAGTCTTCCTGAGCATCTCCGCTTTTGTTGTGATGACGTGCTACAGAATACCCTACAAAAATCAATGAAATAAACTGCTGCCTAAATACGTTTTAAAAAAAGAATTAAATTTGATTGATTCGCACCAAATCTATTCTGCAACCATGAAAAACCGTAGCATCAAATATAACTTTCACTGGCATATTGCTTAAAATTGACACGCGTTGGGTTTTCATGAAAACCAGATTTTGATTGGTAAATTTAAATCTATAAAAATCACAATTATGAGCTTATTATCTGAAAATGTAATCCCAGGAAATTATGGGAAAGTGTTTGGCACAAATGCCAAAGATCCGCAAACCCTAGAAAAAATAAAATCTCCCTTAGAGTTGATTGACGGAGTAAAAGACGTCATAATTCATCTCGACGTGAATCAGTATACTGAGGATATTTACCCCTTGGTCCTACGGTAGCCAATAATGGTTGCAAGAACTCATTTTACTGCATTTGCATAAACACACACGGCTTTTTTATCTTTGTAGGTATGGGACGAGCATTTGAATTTCGTAAAGCCCGAAAAATGAAGCGTTGGTCGGCAATGGCTAAAACCTTTACTCGCATCGGAAAAGATATTGCGATGTCAGTCAGAGATGGCGGACCTAATCCAGAAACCAACTCACGGCTTCGTGCTGTGATTCAAAATGCCAAAGCCGCCAATATGCCAAAAGATAATATTGAGCGTGCCATAAAACGGGCGTCTGATAAAAGTACCGAAAACTACAAAGAGGTACTCTTTGAGGGCTATGCTCCGCATGGGATTGCGATTTTGGTCGAAACTGCAACTGATAACAACAACCGAACGGTTGCCAATATCCGTAGTTATTTTAATAAGTGCAATGGAAATCTCGGCACCTCTGGTTCGGTGGAGTTTATGTTTGACCACACTTGTAATTTTCGAATTTCGCCCGTAGGCCTAGATGTAGAAGAACTTGAATTGGAGTTTATCGATCATGGAGTTGATGAAGTGTTTGTCGATGATGATGGGATTTTACTTTATGCCCCATTTGAATATTTTGGCGCTATTCAAAAAGAACTCGAGCAGAGGGAAATCCCCATTCTTTCTTCTGGCTTTGAACGCATACCAACAACCACCAAATCACTTCCGCCAGAGCAGATAGAGGAGGTTGAAAAACTACTCGAAAAAATTGAAGAGGACGAAGACGTGCAAAACGTTTATCACACTATGGTCTAACACATCAATTTTTTTGCGCGCTCCAAGTCTTCAGGCACATCAATCCCGATACCATCAAATTGCGTTTCGACCATTTGAATTGTTTTTCCCATTTCCAAATACCGAATGGCTTCAATTTGTTCAGCCATCTCCAAAGGGGTTGGAGCACGCTGATAGAAATCAATCAGTGCATCTTTACGAAATGCATAAACCCCTACGTGTTTGTAGACTGCGGCATGGGTTTCTTTTGATTGCTGATGGGGAATGGCAGATCGCGAAAAATACAACGCACGATTGCACAAGTCCGTGATAACCTTAACAACATTTGAATTGTTTATCTCGTCGGAAATTGGAATCATCAACGAGGCAAGATCAATCTCTTTTTTGGTATCAGATTTGAATACCTCAATTAATGACGCTAATCCTTCAGGGCGTATAAATGGCTCATCCCCTTGCACATTTATGACTATATCGACATCCAAATCAAAAACTGCCTCCGCAATGCGGTCGCTCCCACATTGATGGTCTTTTTGACTGCGAACTACATCACCTCCAAAGCCCAATACGACCGATTCAATTTCGCTGTTGTCAGTGACGATAATTACGCGATCGAACAAACCTGATTGATACACATTCTCATAGGTGTGTTGGATTACGGGTTTGCCGTGCAAGTCGGCAAGTAGTTTACCAGGAAATCGACTGGCAGCATATCGAGCTGGTATGGCAGCAATGACTTTCATAGGACAAAATTAAGGCAAATCAATTGTTGTCAAAGTCTTCTTCTTTAAAACCAATGAGAAATAAGTGTTCAGATGCTCTAGTAATTGCTGTATATAACCAACGATAGTAGTCAACAGAAGGTCCCTCAGGCAAATATGGCTTTTCAATAAAAACACGTTTCCATTGTCCTCCCTGTGCTTTGTGACAGGTTAAGGCATAGGCGAATTTAACCTGTAAAGCATTAAAAAATGGATTCTTCTTGACCTCTGGATATTGCTTGTATTTCGGCAAATGAGAATAGTCTTGACGAACCTTTTGATACAACTCGTTCGATTGCTCATATGTTAGTGCGTGCCCTTCCGAGTCCAAAGCATCTAAAATCAAAACGGTATCAAAAGCGTCTTGATCGGGGTAATCAACCAACTGCACGTGAACCTTGGCAAAACGGAAACCGTAGAGTTCCTGAAAAGATAAAATTCGCAAGATTTCAATTACATCGCCATTTGCAATAAAACCCGCTTGACTATCAGGTGTTAGCCAGAAATAGTTGTTTTTAACTACCAAGAGCAGGTCTCCAACTGCCAAGTCATTTTCCAAACTCATGATTTGCGTTCGGATTTGCCGGTTGTACTGGTTTGCTCTTTTGTTTGAACGCACAATGATGGTGGTCTCTGTCCGCCCAACTTCTCTGTAGCCATCTTCAAGTGCGCCTTGAATATCATAGCCATCTTGCAAATGGGTAATATCGGTTTTATTTCGAATCAGAAATTGAAAATGATCATCGATGTTTTCATGCATAAGGTTTCTCAAATTCGTGGCATTGTAAAGGATTCCGGATAAGGCATCTTGTCGAAGAACTTCAGAAAGTTCAACTTCTGCGACTTCAGTAGAAAAGTGAAGTGATAAATAGTTTTGGTTTAAAGCTGGACTCAGCTCTTGCTTTACGGGGGGCAATTGGGCGGTGTCGCCCACAAAAACAAGTTTACACCGGTCTCCCTGTTGTGCATATGATATCAAATCTTGTAAAAGTGAACCGTTTTGAAAAAGTTGAGCTGAAGACTGTTCTTCGCCAATCATGGATGCCTCGTCAACAATGAAAACAGCTTTTCTAAACTTGTTTTTTTGGAGAGTAAATTTAATAGCACCCTGTTTATTTTGTTGAGCAAAATAAATTCTCTTATGAATGGTATTGGCTTTGGTCTTTGCATAGGATGACATGACTTTAGCAGCCCGACCTGTGGGTGCCATTAACACCACTTTGTAACCTAGAGTTTGAAGTGGCTTGAGCCAGGAAGCGATAAGGGTTGTTTTACCAGTACCCGCATATCCTTTAAGTAAAAAAATAGAAGACGAGGAACCTTGCTCGACAAAAGAAGAAAATCGGTGAATTGCTTCGATTTGGTCCGCAGTTGGCGGATAAGGGAATTCTTTCTGAATATGATCCTGGAAACTCATGAGTTGATGTGAGCTGTAAAAGTAAGTCCTTTTCACATTATCTATTCAAAAAAAATTGTAGTTTTGTTAGCATTCAAATTCAAAAATCATGAAAGTCGGCATTCAAGCAGTACTCTGGATTTTATGTGTCTTCTTCGCTTATAAAATTTACGATTCCATCAATGGACCAATCGCTTTTAACAACATTAAAACAGAACGATACGCAAAGGTAATTTCGAAACTCAAAGATATCGGAAATGCACAAGCAGCTCACAAAGATATATTAGGATATTATAGCGATAATCTTGATAGTCTAGTCGCATTCATTGATACAGCACAATACACATTAACCCAAAAGAGAGACTCCAGTTATTTGGAGTTTGATAGAGTCTATCGGATCGATATGCTTCGAGAAGTAATTGTCATTGATACACTCGGTTTTGCATCTGTTAAGGACTCCTTATTTAAGGGGTCAGATCGTTATAGAAACATGATGAACATTCCTGTCATTGGGCAAGAAGATACTCGCTTCACGCTTAAAACCGATATTTTAGATAACAACGGTTACCGACTTCCAGTATTTGAAGTAAAAGTCAGCAAGGATATCATCCTTTATGATCAGGACAAATACCTGGTCGCTATCGAAAAAGAAGTTGTCTCTGTTGATGGTGTAAATGGTCCCGAAATTACGCTTGGTTCATTAACCGAAGTAAGTACAAGCGGAAATTGGCCAACAACCTATGACTCAGCAAAAGAATAATATCGATTCGAATACAAACCTTGCGCTGTCCATTCTGATTAATAGGAATGGACTTTCTTTTTTGATATATGATACAAATCACAAGGACATTGTTTCTTTAAAATCCCACGACTTCGTCGATTATTCTCCCGAAGAAGAATTACATCACTTTATTTATAAATACCTCACTGAGCAAGAGGTTATTGAACAGTCATTTTCAGATGTTAGTGTTTGTGTCGTAAACAACCTCTCTTCTTTTGTGCCCCTACCCCTATTCGATAAAAACAAAAAAGCATCGTACTTGGAAAGTCATGCAGACGTTAGAAAGCAAGACTATATCTCATTTGACTCCCTACCATCTGCTCAAGTTGCAAATGTCTATATCCCTTATGTCAATGTAAACAATATGTTGCTCGAGTCATTTGGTAAGTTTTCCTATGTCCATTGCAGCAGCTTACTACTCGAGGTCCTATCCAAACAAGACGTTGACAAAAATGAGCCCTATTGGTTTGTTCATGTACAGTATGATTTGGCCTATTTCTTTCTAATGAAAAAGGGAAAGCTACACTTTTACAACGCCTTCCAATGGAAGAACGAAAAAGATTTACTGTACTATGCAATGGCGATAGCAAAAAATAATACAATTGAATTGAAGAAAGCAATCCTATGGATAAGTGGGCGTGTACGGCCTGGAGACGAAATCCATCAACTCTTGTCAAACTATGTGTACAAGACAAGTTTTTTCACCCCTTCTAAAGATCTCCATTTTTCGAGTTCAAAACCATTGCACCCACATATCCATACGCTACTACTCGAACTTCCGACATGCGCATTATAGCTGGAACACATAAGGGAAGGCGATTAAGAATCCCAAAAAACCTCCCTGTCAGACCAACAACAGATCGAGCCAAAGAAGCGTTGTTTAGTATTCTCAATCACAAAGTAAATTTTGAATCGACTCGTGTTCTTGATTTATACAGCGGAACTGGAAGTATTGGGTTTGAGTTCTGTTCTAGGGGCTGTACAAATGTGATTGCGGTAGACGCAGATCAAAAGTGTTCAAGGTTTATTGCCAAAACTGCAGAAGAGTTCGGACTCTCTGTCCAATCCATTCGATCTACCGTTCAGAGTTACCTGAGTAAATGTGTCACAGATTTTGATATCATATTTGCTGATCCGCCTTATGAGGGCGGGCAAGAGGAGTTTCAAATGATAAAAGATAGCATACAAACACGGAAACTACTTCGCCCTGGGGGTTGGCTGATCTTTGAGCATACCGAACAACTGGATTTTGGTTCTGATGAAGCATTTATAGAAGCGCGAAAATATGGGAGTTCTGTATTTAGCTTTTTTCAATTCACAGCTTAAGAATTTCCTGCGCGGAATAAAAGCTCTTTTTCTTCTTTGGTTAGACTCGCATAACCAGATTGACTAATCTTATCAAGAATCTCATCGATTTTTTCTTGGTTTACATCTTTCTGTTTTGGTTTTGGCTTTGGCTTTGGCGATCGATAAACTTTGCGAACACGAGTCCTTTTGAATGAAAACAAAGAGAAAAAAGACTTCCAAAAATTTGAAATCCATTGACCAAAATCATTTCCTCTAGAGATGTTTCGTTGATATAAAAACCCAATCAGTGCACCGCCCAAATGTGCCAAATGACCCCCGGCGTTGTTGACAGGAATTTGAATCAAGTCCAAGGCAATAAACAACAAGCCGATGTAGATCAATTTGATGTTGAACACAAATATTCTAACGTCTTTATATGGCAAATAGCTACACATAAAAATCAGAACTGCCATCACGCCTGCGGAAGCCCCGATCAATCGAGGAGATTGACCTTGAAATGCAGGGAAAAAGTTATAGCTCAAAACAAAGGTTGCTCCGCCTACCAAAACCCCTAAAAAAAAGGTGTTGATGAAGAGCTGTGATTTGAACAGGTTTACCATCATGCGGCCGGCAAAGTGAAGTAAGATTAGATTCCAGAAAATATGTCCAAAATCACCATGGAAAAAAGCATAAGTAACAATTGTCCATGGACGATAGAGTAAGTCTTCAAAACTAGCGGACAGTTGAAACCAAGTAAAAAACTGATCAAAAGGAATAGAAAACAGAAATAATACGGTTCGCAAGAGAAAAGGCAAAACAAAGCAAGCGACCAAAATAACGATAAGCCGCTCAACCACTCCAAAAGTTTGGTATCGATATTTCATCTGGTCAATAAAATTCATAAATCCCAACGGTTATTGTTAAACTGCTGCTTTTTCCAATACCACATCATCGCATATCCAGTTACAGCTCCACCAAGATGGGCAAAATGTGCAATTGGTCCTAACGAATACGAGCTAAACCCAAAAAAGAGATCACTCCCTAAAAGAATCGGAACAAAGTATTTGGCTTTAATGGGGATGGGTAAAAAGATGATCATCAACTCCGTATTTGGAAATAAGAAGGCGAATGCCACAAGAATCCCATAGAGAGCACCAGAAGCACCAACCATCGACATATTGAATGCGGTCAGAAGTTGTGTGAGTTGACTTTGCGAAATTTCATTTAACCAAGCGGTATTGTATTGTCCCGCTTGCAATGTCTTTGTCAGGTCAGATACGGAAAAGCCAGCACCAACAAGTTGCTCAACAACCTCGCTAATCTGCAAATAATTAATTCCAAGCTGAAGAGCAGCAGCCCCAAGACCAGTAGAAAAATAGAAAAACAAAAACTTATTTCTCCCCCACATTTGAGCTAGTGTACCGCCAAACATCCACAAGCCAAACATATTGAACAAAATATGATTGACTCCTCCGTGCATAAACATATGAGTTGCAATTTGCCAAGGCGCAAACTTTGGGTTTTGTGGGTAGTGTAGCGCGAGTAAATCATAAGCTGAACCTCCCAAACTCATTGAGCCCAAAAAAAACAGCACATTGACAATGATCAGTTGCTTGACAATATCGGGAAGGGATCTCATAGATTGAATTTGTTTTGAATATCGTTATCTGTCATCGATGCAAATATAGCTTTTCCTTCTGGGCATCTTGAGGGTTCATCACATGAAAACAAATCTTCGATCAATCGGCTTTGAGCCGAGGGGTGTAGCTCCGTGCCAGTTCCAATAGAACCATATTTAGACATTGTTATTGCCATCATCTGACTGAGGTGACTCTCCTCCACTGTGGGGTCGTTGTCTAGATTCTCCAACATATTGGACAAAAACTCAGGAACGGAGTTTGGGGATAAGCTATTGTGAATCGCTGTGATTTCTAAGGAGTTAGAATCGGTATTTCCAAAGGAGAACCCCATTAACTCGAGGGTTTTTTGATGGGGCGTAAACTCAGCAAATTGCTGTTGGTTCATTTCGACTTGAATAGGGAAAGCAAGTACTTGGGAAGGAACACTTCTCTGTTTGATTTGACGAAGTAGAGATTCATACAAAACACGTTGGTGAGCACGTTGTTGATGAATGATGATCAAACCCTCCCCGCGTGTGGTAATGATGTATTTTTTGTGGAATTGCAGTGTGGGGGAATGGGTATTTATAAGGTCATCATCGAAGATTTCCTCATTCTGGGAAGGGATTGTCACATCTTGTAAACCTTCATACAATGGCTCCCAATCGTTTCCTTTTTGAATCTCGTTAAAGGGATTAAAATTTCGATCAACCTGTATACTTGGTAATTGTGTTGGTGGTTTGCTTCCCACAGGAACATCAAAGGATTGATTGCGGTCAAAATCTAGTACGGGGCTCACGTTAAACTGCCCCAAACTATGCTTGAGAGCCGACCGTATAATGGCATAGAGTGCATGATCATCTTCAAATTTGACTTCCGTTTTTGTTGGATGTATATTGACATCTATTGTTTCGGTGGGCACTGTCAAGTAAAGCATATAACCAGGTTGCATATTTGGACCCAGCAACCCCTCAAAAGCTGCCAACACCGCATGATGAAGGTAGGCGCTTTTGATAAATCGGTCATTGACAAAAAAGAATTGATGTTGTCTTGATTTTTTTGAAAACTCTGGCTTAAAAACAAATCCATTCAACTGCAAAATATCAGTTGATTCTTGAACTGGAACTAACTTTTCATTGGTGTTTTTGCCAAATACCTGAACAATTCGCTGCCGTAAATTAGCTGGTTCCAACTGGAACAAAACAGCGTCATTACTGAACAACTCAAATCGGATTTGATGATGCACCAAAGCAATACGCTGAAATTCATCTATGATGTGGCGCTGCTCAACATTATTTGATTTTAAAAAATTTCGTCTGGCGGGTATATTGTAGAACAGGTTCCTAACTGCCATTGAACAACCTGTTTCGGTTGCAACTGCTTGCTGGTCTTTAACTTCACTTCCTTCAATAGTGATTTCAGTTCCAACTTCTGCGCTCTTGGTCTTTGTGCGCAGCCGAACCTGTGAAATCGCGGCGATACTTGCCAATGCTTCTCCTCGAAATCCTTTCGTTGTAATTGAAAATAGATCTTCTGCCTTTTTGATTTTTGAAGTGGCATGTCGTTCAAAACACAAACACGCATCGGTTGTCGTCATTCCCTTGCCGTTGTCGATGACCTGAATCAAGGTTTTACCGCCATCCTTTACGATAAGTTTAATTGATGTTGCTCCTGCATCAACTGCATTTTCAAGCAATTCCTTCACCACCGAAGCTGGCCGCTGTACGACTTCACCAGCAGCAATCTGATTGGCAACATGATCAGGTAGTAAAGAAATGATATCTGGCATTTCTAGGATTTAAAAATGGAAAGATCAAAGTCAAGGATATACAAAGCGATCAGAATGAGTGTGGCAAGTACAATTAAAAACAAGCGAGAAAACCCCCTGTTTGACCTGTTGCGACTGTCACGCCGAGCAGCTTGCCATTGTGTACCAAAATCGTTTGAGTTGCTCATATCTCTATACTTTGAAAATGTAGAATCAAAATCGTATGGAGTATCATCTTTTTTCCCCTTATAAAACCTTGGTGTGTAATTAAAACGTCGGTTGGTTCGTTGTTTGAAAAAATTGATGCGCACAGTCTGAGGTTAGATGATTGATATCGAAACCCAAAAATACAAAATGTAACGTGTTTACTGACAAACAATCATTATGTATCTTAGCGGTCTATGAAAATCGAAAAGATACAACGCTTACAATCTCTATTGGAGACTACAAAACGGGTGGTCATTGTTCCCCATACCAATCCAGATGGAGATGCGATCGGAAGTAGTCTTGGCTTCATGCATTTTCTTCGTCAAAACAAGCATGATGCGCATGTGATAAGTCCAAATCAGTATCCCGATTTTTTGAAATGGGTTCCCGGCTCATCCAGTTTGTCTATCTATGAGGAGAATCCAATCATTGCAAATGAAAAAATTGCACAAGCAGACCTCATTTTTACTCTCGACTTCAATACCCTCAGCCGGATTGGAGAAATGGGTGTTCAAGTGGCAGCAAGTCAAGCACAAAAAATCATTATTGATCACCATCAAGAGCCAGACGACTTTGCAGACCTTACATTTTCATACCCTTCATTAGGCTCAACATGTGAGTTGGTCTACCACATCATTGAAGGTCTTGGGGGTAAAGACAATATTAACGCTGATATGGCCACCGCCCTGTATCTCGGTATTTTGACCGACACTGGCTCTTTTCGATTCCCATCTGTGACTCCCACGACACATCGAGTTGTTGCGAGTCTGATTGAGAATGGAGCAAATCCCAGTGAAATTAACCGCCGTGTTAGTGACACTGCTCATCTGGGAAGACTTCAACTTTTGGGAGTTGCCCTCAATAATTTACAATATGATGACAGTCTGCGTACTGCAACCATTACGCTTAGCCATGAAGAGTTGAAAAAATGTAATTTCCAAAAAGGTGACTCTGAAGGAATCGTCAATTATGGGTTGAGCATTTCAAACTGTGTATTGGCTGTGTTGATGATTGAGCACCCCACAGATGGTTTTGTAAAAATGTCATTTCGATCAAAAGGAGACTTTTCTGTGAATGAGTTTACTCGTCAACATTTTTCTGGCGGTGGACACACCAACGCTGCTGGCGGAAAATCGGATCTTTCACTGCAAGAAACCCATAACCTTCTTCTCAAAAAACTAAAGCAATGTCAGCAAGACTTACAACAAGCATAGTCTTTCTCTGTTTTGTCTTTTTCCTGACTGCTTGTGATCAACAACAGGCACGAAGACCCATACAACAATCCAAAAGCCAACATGTTGAAAATTCTGTTCAAAAGAATCAAATCCAATTGGCTCACGAGATTGAAATCATCGAACAATGGGTTCTTGCCCAAGAATCCACTTTTTCAGAAACCGATCACGGTGTTTATTACAGCTTTGATAATCCGAAAAATCGTCCCGTACTAGACGTGGAAAATCTACAAAAAATATATGTCCGTTTTGAGCAATTCGATGGCCTGCCAATCTACGACTGGAAGATCTTCCAAAACCCAATGACCAATCAAGATGTGCCACAAGGTGTAGTCTTGTCCTTGCCGTATATTCCCATTGGCGTAGAAAGCACGCTAGTCCTAACTTCTTTTCTAGCATATGGCTCATCAGGTGATGGATCATTAATTGCTCCTTACACACCAATTGTTGCACGTATTTATATACCTTTAAACCAAAATAAATAATCATGAAAATCAAATACCTTTTCACTGGAATTCTATTCATAAGCATCGTAAGTTGCTCTCCCAAACTTGAAGATGGCTTGTATGCTAGAGTCGACACCAATAAAGGAGAAATTCAACTGAAATTAACTTTTGATCAAACTCCAGTTACCGTGGCCAATTTTGTGTCTCTGGCAGAGGGAACAAACCGACAAGTAGATTCTAAGTTTACTGGAAAAGCATACTACGATGGATTGATTTTTCATCGTGTCATTGCTGATTTTATGATTCAGGGTGGAGACCCCACAGGAACAGGCCAAGGAGGCCCTGGCTACAAATTTGAAGATGAAATTGTTTCAGATCTCAAACACGACGGGCCTGGGATACTATCAATGGCAAATGCAGGTCCTGGTACTAATGGAAGTCAATTTTTTATCACCCACAAAGAAACCCCTTGGCTCGATGGAAAACACACGGTTTTTGGTCGTGTGACTAAAGGGCAATCGGTAGTCGATTCGATAGCGCAAAACGACACCATCATCGCAGTTCAGATCATCAGAAAGGGAAAAGAAGCGAGAAAGTTTGATGCAGCAGCTACCTTTGAAAATTATTTTCTTGAAAAAGACAAGATCAAAAACGATAAGCGGGACGCTTTGTCAGCATTGGAACAGTCGGCGACATACACAGAGAGTGGTCTGGGGTATGTGATTACCAAAGAGGGTGATGGCGAAGCGGTTGCGATAGACAAAACCGTACTGACTCACTATGCCGTGTATTTTGAGGATGGGCGTTTGCTCGACACCAGTATTGAAGACATTGCAAAAGCCTATAAAATGTACAACTCCAAACGACCCTATCAGCCAATCCCAGCCCGCGTCGATCCTGATGCTGGAATGATTGCTGGGTTTAAAGAGGGCTTGCGTCTTTTGTCGGTTGGCGATAAGGCAACACTTTATTTGCCATACGAATTGGCATATGGTGCCAACGGAGGACGTGGCATTCCACCTCAAACCAATCTGATTTTTGAGGTCGAAGTGGTTGGATTGGAATAA
>MDTD01114998.1_pt1 | contig 41137 bp, 40 predicted proteins | sample 811221 | NCBI WGS metagenome assembly MDTD01 (sample SAMN05326646, study PRJNA326480) | marine metagenome | isolation source: seawater | place: Pacific Ocean: South West | collected 2011
AGCCAGCGCACCAAACAGCGCAAAGAGTGAAGTGAATCCCAGAAACCGGGCAAGCAGAAAAATGGCACCACCAACAGCGACATTGGTCAACGCCGCATAGGAGCGCAATCGGCCAAGGACCACCGGTGCCTCGGTGAACGAGAAATACTGAAGCGTCAGCGACTGATTCATGGTTTCAAAATAGTGGAACCCGAAACTCATCAGCAGGGTCGTGGCCACCAGTCCCACGGTGGAGGGGAAAAAGCCGGTCAGGGCCACCCCCAATCCGAGCAGGACGACCGAAAGAGCGGCCAGCCGATGCTCCCGTATGATCAAAATGACATACAGGGCCAGGAGTGCCAGAAATCCCGGCACTTCACGGACGGACTGGATGATACCCATATCAAAGCCCGAAAGGCCGCCTACTTCCACGGCAAAGTTGTTGAGCAGGGTGCGCCACCCCTGGAATGCAATCCCTGATCCCACTACCAAAACGAGAAGGAACAGGTACATTTTACGCTGCTTGAAATTCTCTGACATTACGACCTCGCTGGAAAGGAAAACAATAGGGCTAGGCATCTGAAAAGATCAAGGGTAGAATCCGGTCCATGGACAAGACATTTTTAGTGAGCGCCTGCCTCGCAGGTATCTATTGCCGATACAATGGAGAGACCCGTTCCTATCAGCGCATCGTGGATCTCATTTCCGGGGGAAAAGCCATCCCCTTCTGCCCTGAAGCCTACGGCGGACTGCCTACTCCCCGCGCTCCATGCGAAATCCAGGGAGACCGAGTTATTGATAAAGAGGGCGTGGATCAGACCGAACCGTTTATTCGCGGTTCAAAGGAAGGCGTCCGCCTCGCACAGATGGCCGGTTGCACCGAAGCCATCCTCAAGGCCGGCTCCCCTTCCTGTGGCTGCGGCGAGATATATGACGGCACATTCACCTCCACCCGCATTCCCGGCAATGGCGTCTTTGCCCAAATGCTGCTGGATGCCGGGATTCGCGTCCGCACCGAAGAGGACCTCGACGGCTGATGGCAGAATTTCTGGACATGCCGCTGACGGTAAAGCCCCACCCCCGCGCCAAGCGAGTACTGGTCAAACTGGTGCCGGGCAAAGGTATTGAGGTCGTTGTCCCCAAGCGATTCGACACGCGTCAGGTCCCGGCCATTCTTGAAGAGAAACGTCGGTGGCTTCGTGAGACCAGCCGCAAAATGATGGAGCGGGGGTATGATCTGAGCGGCATCCCGCCGGAACTGCCCACCAATCTGGATTTGAAAGCATGTGGTCGAGACTATGCCATTGGCTATGTGGATCGTCCGGGACGGGTTCGTATCACTGAAAATGGCTTACGCCTGATGGTGATCGGACCGAAAGAGGATCGCGAAACCATCTTTGATGCCCTTAGCAGGTTCACGGCAGCCAAAGCCCGGGAGTTTGTCCTCCCCATGCTGGATAGCATGAGCCGAAGACTAGATCTCCCCTACTCCGCCCTGCGTGTGCGTAGACAGAAAACGCGCTGGGGCAGTTGCTCTGCCAGGGGAACGATTAGCATCAATGCCAAACTCATGTTCCTGCCCGTCGAATTGGTTGATCACCTGCTGCTCCACGAGCTTTGCCATACACGCCACCTCAATCATTCCCCGCAATACTGGAAACTGGTGGCACGACATCAGCCGGATTTTCAACGGTATGAACGACTGTTGAGCAAGGCAGGACGACTGGTCCCGACATGGTTCGGCTAAGAGGAAAGGAGTAACCATGCGCACAACATTCATCGGCGTTGGCGAGGCATTTGACGACAACCAACTCAATACCAGTCTACTTGTTGAAACAGCAGAATCATCGTTGCTGTTGGACTGCGGATTCACCGCCCCGATGGGGTTCTGGAAAGCGGCTACCCACCCTCTCGACTTGCAGGCCATCTACATTTCCCACTTTCACGGCGACCATTTCTTCGGCCTCCCTGCGCTGCTCATGCGCATGAAGCAGGAAGGACGAACCGCCCCGCTGACCATTTTGGGACAGCCCGGTGTGGAAGCTGTGGTTCGCCAGACAATCGAATTGGCGTATCCCGGTTCTCTGGCCAAGGCTTCATTTGATCTGTCCTTCATGGAATGTTCCGCAGGACAGAACATCGTGCTTGGCCACATGTGTCTTGGCTTTGCCCTGAGCGATCATCCCAGACCATGCCTTGCAATCCGTGTGGACTGCGGTGACAGGGCACTCTTCTATTCCGGTGACGGAGGGGCAACGGCTGACACGGCGGCGCTGGCTGCGGGAGCCGACCTGATCATCCACGAATCGTTCACAATGGATGCAGACACCCCGGGACATGGGACAGTGGACGCTTCCATTGACTTTGCACGTCGTGCTGGTGCACGACAATTGGCGTTGGTTCATATCGAACGAGATGTTCGCAAATACCAGAACGACCAGCTACAGCAACGCATATCCTTATCGCAGGAACCACATGTGATTGTACCGGAATCGGGGGATTCCATCACGATCACATCTCGGGAAGGTGATAACTTTACCTCTCAGGTATAATTATAATCGACATCAGGTGTCCACTCTCTCACCATGTGAGCACCAATTCACTTCACAGGGGAAACAAATGGCGGATAAAAAGTACGATGCAATACTCTACGATTTTTTTGAAAAGAAAAATGGTGGAGTCGTGCTGTTGAGCGATGATCAGATATTCAAGAAAACGCTCTCCAACACAATATTCAAAACTATCGGGACCAAACGGGACTGCATGTGGTCTTTTGAAGAGGTCCAACCGGCACTCAAGCGCATACAGCAGTGCCAGAAAGACAAGATCGAGTGCGTGGTGTTCATTGAACGCATCATCAATGAACGGCCCAGCACAGACACCATAATCACGCTAAAACAGCTACTTCCAGACCTTCGGATCATTGCACTTGTCAATGAAACCAAACGCGAGAATATCGCGTATTTTTATGAGATCGGCGTCAACAACGTCATCTCCAAACCGGCGTCCATGAACAACATCATCGAAAAGATGGCGTTCACCATCAAGCCCCAGGGCAAGCTGAGCGAATACATGTCCATCGGGAAAAAGTTCCTGGCAGTCGGCCGCCTCAAGCAGGCGCTGGAAGTCAGTGACAAGATTCTCTCGATCAAACCCGATTCGCCTGCCGGACTGATGCTGCGAGGCGATGTGTATTTGCAGGCCAAGGACCACGACAAAGCGGTCCAAAGTTACCTCAAGGCCCATGAAAGCTCCCGCCTCTACCTTGAACCGCTCAAGAAGCTCGCCAATGCCTATGAAGGTGTTGATGAAGACAAGCAGCTCCACTACCTGGAGAAGCTTGACCGACTGAGTCCGCTCAATGTCGAGCGCAAGACAAACATGGGCAAGGTTCATCTCAACAAGAACAATGTTGAGCGGGCGGAGAAGTACTTTGATCAGGCCATCGACATCGCTACAAAAGAAGCCATGTCCATGATCGGCACCGTTGCCGAACAGATAACGCAGGCTGTCGGGAGCACCTCCCCTGTGCTTGCGGAAAAATATCTGACCAAGGTGCTCAACACCAAGAAAGCAGCGTTGACCAAGGACGATATTACTTTGTTCAACAAGTTGGGTATCGCCCTGCGCGGTCAAGGCAAATGGGAAGATGCCATCGAGAACTACAAACGCGCCCTGACCATCTCTCCCGAGGACGAGGGGCTGCACTACAACATGGGCATGGCGTATTACGATGGACGCAAACATCGCGAAGCAGCCCAATGCTTTGAGCGGGCATTGGAAATCAACCCGGATTTCTACAAGCAGAGCGAGGTGGTCTCCATGAATCTGGCCACTGTATATGCCGATCTGCGGCGCTACGATCAGGCAATCATTTTCTACGAGAACGTCCTGAAGCTCAATCCCAACAATTCGCTGGCCCGCAGCAAATATAATAAAATCAAACCCAATACAGCCAAATAGAACAATTCAAGCCGCCGGTCACTCCGGCGGCTTTTTTCATCGTGTTGACCCTATCCTGCCGGAAAGGATATACTGACCGCAGTATAACCCGACCACCGCTCTTGCAGGGGGGAACACCCGATGCCGCCGTCCTTTGATACCATCGTTCGCAATTTCCTTGAGCAGGACAACGGAGCCATTGTCCAGATAACCGGTGACGTCACCTTTACCCGAGCGCTTCGCCACATCATCAGCCGCATGTTCGGCCTCAAGGGAGACATGCTTTCCACGTTCAGCTCCTTTGCTGACGGTCTTTCCCGATGCCGGGAACTGCAGGAAGCCGAGCGGCCCACCATCGTCCTTATTGAACGGATGCTCAATGAGCGACCCAGCACCGACCAGCTCATCACCCTCAAGCAGGAACTGCCCGACACCACGGTTATCATGCTGACATGGGAAGCAACGCAGGAAACCGTAGCCTATTTTTTCGAGCTGGGCGTCAGTCGCGTCTTGCTCAAGCCCGCTTCCGCCGATCAGATCATCCGTGAACTGGCTCTTGCCATCAGCCCTCCCGGCGAGCTGAAGAATCAGATGAAGCGATGCGAAGAATTGCTACGGGAAGGCAACTATGACGAGGCGCTCGAAATCTCCGACCGAATACTGTTGGTCAAGCCCAACTCTGCGCGAGGTCTCGCCCTGCGTGGCGACGCGCTCATGGGCATAGGCGAAGAAGACAAAGCGATCCGTCAATACATGACCGCCCACGAAGCGCGCCCCATGTTCATGGCCCCGCTGCTCCGGCTTGCTTCGGCGTTCAGGGACATGGAAGACGAGCGTGCCCTCGACTACCTCATGACTCTGGACGAGATATCTCCCCTCAACCCGGAACGAAAGATCGACATTGCCGAACAGTACCTGCTGCGCGACGATCATGAAGAAGCTGAAATATACATGGATCAGGGGGTCGAGGCTGCCGAGCGAGAAGCCCTGAGCATGGTAGGCGACCTGACCATGCGCATCGTTGACGCCGTGACCGGCACGGCCCCCCATCTTGCCAAGAAGTATCTGCAACGGGTCATCGACTCGCAACGGGTGGTCGGACTCGACGCGCTTGTTCACTACAACCGGCTTGGCATGCTCCTGCGCGGAGAAGGCAAGTGGGACGAAGCGATTGATGTATATGCCAAAGCTCTGGAAATTTCGCCCGACGATCCGGCGATCCTCTACAACATGGGACTTGCCTACTGGGAGGGCGGCAAGCGCAATCAGGCGTTGCAATCCTTTGAGCAGGCGCTGGCCATCGACCCTGAATTCCATCAGGGAAGCGTCGGTGCGACCTTGAATATCGGGCTGCTGTATCTGGACATGCGCATGTACCGCGATGCCGAGCCGTTTTTCCAGCACGTGTTGGAACTTGACCCCAACAACACCACTGCCCGGAAGCGACTACGCATGGTCAAGGAACGGCTTGCCGCATAAGCAGTTTATCGGTTCCCGGGCCTGCTCCACTGACACCATCCACGCAATAAAAAAGGGCTGTCCGACAATCGGACAGCCCTGAATTAACCAATGAGAGCAGCGGTTAGCCGCACTTGGTGTACGCACAGGATTTGCAGATGTGGCAGCCTTCCTCAAAGACAAGGGCCTCACCGCAGTCGGGGCACAGTTCCTTGTTGAGGGATGCGGCGCTGGCATCCACACGATCCCCCTGCATGTAGCGGGATTCAAAGACGTGGGCGATGGCATCAGGAATGGATTTGACCAGATGCTTCTTCATGAAGCGCGGATTCTCGCCGCCGATACCCTTGAGCTGCTGTACGATTTCTCGAACTTCAACACCGGAACGCAGAGCCAGGGAGACAAGACGACCAATGGCTTCGGCCTTGGCAGTGATGGAACCACCGGACTTGCCGATGGTGGCGAACACCTCAAAAGGTTTGCCATTCACTTCATTGACGGTGAGGAAGAGGACGCCCAACCCGGTAGCAATCTTCTGGGTGAAGCCGTAAATGACATCAGGACGGTCCTGAACCACGCTCAGTGCACCGGATTCCTCCTTGTCCTTCTTCTCCTTGTCATCTCCCGTGCACAGCACCTGAGACATCTTGGAGCCGTCACGATACACGGTCACGCCCTTGCAGCCGTATTCGTAGGCTTTCCAGTAGATATCCCAGATTTCCTCACGGGTGGCCTCATTGGGCAGGTTCACGGTCTTTGACACGGCGTTGTCCGTGTACTTCTGGAAGGCGGCCTGCATCTTCAGATGCCAGATGGGCTGAATGTCCATGGCAGTCACAAACACGCTACGAAGGCTTTCAGGCAGGTGGTCCATCTTCCTGATGGTGCCGACCTTGGCGATCTCTTCCATCAATTTCGTGGAATAGGCATCAGCCTCCCTGAGGGCCTTCTCAAAGAACGGATTGCTTTCCAGCAGCTTGTCGTCGTCCATGACGTTGCGAACAAAGCTGAGGGCAAACAGCGGCTCTACACCCGAGGAGCACCCGGCGATGATGGACAGGGTCCCGGTAGGCGCGATGGTCGTTGTGGTGGCGTTTCTGTAGGGACCGAGGTTGGTCTCGCCGAAAATGGATTCCGCATATGCCGGGAACGGTCCACGCTCGGCTGCAAGCTGCTTGGAGGCGGCACGCGCTTCGTCGCGCATGAATTTCATGACCCGCTCACCCAGATCAATGGCAGTCTGGGAGTTGTACGGGATATTCAACTGGAACAGCAGGTCGGCCCAGCCCATGACGCCAAGGCCGATCTTGCGGTTGCGCTCCACTGTTTCCGTGATCTTGTCCAGCGGGTAGATGGATGCATCGATGACGTTATCGAGGAAGCGGACGGACAGGTGAATGATGCGGCGAAGCTCTTCCCAGTCGATCTCGGAATCATGGCCGTTCTTGCCTTTGGCAAAACAGGCACCGAGGTTGATAGAGCCGAGGTTGCAGGCTTCGTACGGCAGCAGCGGCTGCTCGCCGCACGGGTTGGTCGATTCGATTTCGCCCTGTGCCGGAGTCGGGTTGTCGCGATTGATACGGTCCAGAAAGACGATGCCCGGATCACCGGATTCCCATGCCTTATTGACCAGAATGTTGAAGACTTCACGCGCATTGAGCTGGCCGACGACTTCATGGGTATTGGGAGCAATGAGGTCATAGTCCTCTTTCTTTTCGACCGCCTGCATGAACTGCTCGGTCAACCCGATGGACAGGTTGAAGTTGTTCAGCTCGCCGTCGCGCTCCTTGGCCTTGATGAAATCCATGATGTCCGGATGGTCAACACGCAGGATGCCCATGTTGGCACCACGACGCGTTCCCCCCTGCTTGATCTGTTCGGTGGCACAGTTGAAAATTTTGAGGAACGACAGCGGCCCGGAAGCGACGCCGCCGGTCGAACCGACCACCGACTCCTTGGCACGGAGGCGGGAAAAGGAAAAGCCGGTACCGCCGCCGGACTTGTGAATCATCGCCGCATGCTTGACTGCATCGAAGATACCTTCGATGGAGTCTTCCACAGGCAGGACAAAACAGGCAGCCAACTGCCCCAGTCCTGTACCGGCATTCATCAGTGTCGGCGAGTTGGGCAGGAAGCGGTAGGACGTCATGAGATCATAGAATTCACGAGCAAGCTTGGACGGGGTGTAGACGGATTCCCCGTATTTGCGCTCTTCCTCAGCGATGGATGAGGCTACCCGCCAAAACAGTTCTTTAGGAGTTTCATATACTACTCCGGTCGTGTCCTTTCTTTGATACCGTCGTTGCAAAACTATCTTCGCGTTTTCATTGATATTCGGTTCTGGAAGTGAGTTCGGCATCTTCAGTTTGGACATAGGGCAACCTCTCGTAATATACTTGAATTTCTAGCTTTATGTTTAAAGAAGCCGCCCATAGGGCGGCACCGTCAGAGATTGAAGAGACTACAGAAACAGCACAAAAAAGGCCAGCCATAATATCGTTAATCTGAACGATTTACGGATCTGGCCCCTCTGAAGTAGCTCTAGCTATCAGTAATGCTTACTATTTATTTTTCCTTTTTCAGCACATAAAAGGCGTATCCATACGTGTCTGGATATGCTTCAAAGAGTTGCTTCTCTTTTCGGGCTAAATCGATGATGGGCCTGCCATCAGGGTCATCACCATATTCTTTTTCCATCTTATCCAATCGCTTGGCTACATCAGCATAGAAGTCAACCCAACACGATGTGTCGATGATGAAGTTGCCACAGTGGGTGTAGCCCAATGATTCTGCAGAATGGACAGTTTCCTTAACAGTACGCATGGCAGGATACCCGTCTGCCCAAAATGCTTTGAGTTCCTCAGGAGCCGAGTCGCGAATGTCTTCTGACAACCAAACCGCATCACTGAATGCGAGATAGCCGCCCGGCTTCAGGAATTGCTTCCAGTAGGCCATAGCCTCATCCACGCCCATGATATAAGCCGCCCCTTCGCACCAGATCAGATCAAACTGTTCCTGCTCGAAGTCAAGACTGGCCATATCCATCCTGCATGGCGTCACCTTGTCAGACAAACCAGCATCCTTTGCCCGCTGTTCCAGCACATCAAGAAACGGTTGATGTATTTCCGTAGCCATAACCGTCCCATTGCTTATCCGTGCCAGATTCAGGGTCGCGCCACCGCTGCCACATCCTGTCTCCAGTATGGCAGGCCGTTCTTTCAGCCCCTCACACATGGAATACGCTTTTTCCGTCATGGCATAGCTGCCTGGACCTTCCCGTTTCAATCCTTCATATATTTTGAAAAAAATCTTCATAAATCGTCCTGAATCCTTATTTATTTGCAGTATATGATGAGGAGCTGCCGCCATGGAGCGGATAGCTCGTATTTCCATCGATGGGATGGCGAGTTGCCGCAAAAACGCTTCATGCTTTTGTGGTGCCGTCCGTTCAAACTGAATATGCCACTGCCGCATGTCATCTTCATTGAGTCCCGCAGAACGCAACAATCCAACCCATGTGGCTTTGTCCATGGCAGATACGCCTGCCAGTAGCGCAGGACGACCAAGCAATTTTGCGACCAGTTCCTGTTGCATTCGAATGGTTTCCTGCTCTGTGTTCAATTCTTCCAGACGTTGTTCAAGAGCACCAACAATTCGATTCTCCGGCCCATCGTCAAGCATCTCCTTGATCACTGACAGCGCGATGCCTGCCTTTCTGTACTGGCAGATTCGAGCTAATCGACGATCATCTTCCTCTGAATACTGCCGGTAGTCCCCTTTTGCATGCTGATGGGGTGCAAACAAGCCAATGCGCTCATAATAGAGCAAGGTCGAACGCGACAAATCGTGTTTTTTTGCCAGTCGTCCTACTGTGAACATTCGATTGTTACTCCTTGATGAGGTTCAACATGGTACCGGTGTCCAGATAATGATTCATCATCTGCTTCAACCCGGCGATCTGGCTTGCAAAGCTGTCAATCTTGGCCTCTGCCAATTCAACACCTTCAAGACAAAGCGGGATTATTCGTTGGGACCATTGCAGTTGCGTCGCGCCATCAATGACCTCCAATTCGATGCTGTACCGAATGACACGCATAGAATTAGTGCGAATGAATTCAAGCCTTGATGGTGGTTCAAAGACACTGGTCACCCAGGTATCAGTCGGTCCATCAAGTGGGAAGTCGGTCTGAAACACACAGCCCAGTTCATTTGTCCCGCTTTCTGTATGAACTATGCGACATTCCCAGCCTGGAATCCAATCATGCTCACTCACCGGACACAGCAGTCTCCAGATATCATCAATTGGGTATTCCAGCTTCATGGTTTCCGATACCATTTTACCTTCGTACATTCCATCCAACATAGCGCCTCCAAGCTATTGTTTACACAACATTGTCAAAGGGTGATGCACTATGAACGTATAGACAGGTCAATTTTTTTATTTCGGTAAATAAAACGGATTTACGTGTAATGGTTTTTCGTCTATGGGCAGTAGAGCGGTCCATTATAGTAACCATAAAAAGAGAGCACCCGATGAATATTTCCGAGAGGCTGCGCAGAATCAAACCTTCTGCCACCCTTGCTGTGAATGCCAAAGCCATGGAACTGCGTGCGCAGGGTAAGGAAATCGTCAGCCTTGCCGTTGGTCAACCGGACTTTGAAACACCACCACACGTATGCGAAGCTGCTAAAGCGGCTCTTGATGAAGGATTCACACGATATACGCCTGTACCAGGCATTCCTGAGCTACGTGAGGCCATCGCCGGGTATTATTCCGAATTTTACGGCGCTAACGCAGAAAGCGCTGACACCATGGCCTCCAATGGCGGCAAACAGGTCTTGTACAACCTGCTCATGGCTTTGGTTAACCCCGGTGACGAGGTGCTGATCCCTTCACCCTACTGGGTTAGCTACCCCGCAATGGTACAGCTGGCAGAAGGTGTCTCCGTATTCGTGCCTTCAACCGCCGAAGATGGATATCTGGTTTCCATCGAAGGTCTGGAGGCTGCACGTACAGAGAGAACCAAGGTGCTCATTCTCAACTCGCCCTCTAATCCAACCGGCTGTTGCTACACACAAGCACAGTTGGATGAAATCGCGTCGTGGGCCAGGAAAAACGATATTTTCATCATTTCCGATGAAGTGTATGACCGACTTGTTTACGAACCGGCCAAGCCCTCCTCGCTGGCAAAAACCTGGGAATCTTATCCAGACACCATTGCCATTGTTGGTGCCTTATCCAAATCCTTTTGCATGACCGGTTGGCGTGTCGGCTATACGCTTACTCACCCGGATCTCATTCAGGCCATGTGCAAGATTCAGGGACAATCGACTTCCAACATCAACTCCATCACCCAAAAGTCTGCAATAGCCGGTCTCACTGGATCTTGGGATATAGTTGAAAAGATGAAAGAGTCATTTGTACGACGTCGTGATTTGGCATACGACATCATCACCGGCTGGGGTGCCTCCTGTCCGAAACCTGATGGCGCATTCTACCTCTTTCCTGTCCTGAATCAGTTCTATACGGACGATGCCCCGGACTCCGGCACCATGTGCACCAAAATCCTGGAAGAAGCAGGTGTTGCCCTTGTTCCTGGCTCTGCTTTCGGTGACGACAACTGTATTCGGTTTTCCTACGCCGTGGACGATGCAACGCTTGAGAAAGCGCTCCACGCTGTTGGTAAGGTCTTAACCGGCAAATAAACAGACTCTCATCGCCAAAGGCTGCCATGGTCATGGCAGCCTTTTTTTATGCTTCAGAAACGTGTTGCAACTATCGATGCACTTTCATCACGCTTTCCAAGAATATCGTATCTAACGAGTCATTCACATTTTTCGGCCAGTAATAAAAAAAGGGCAGTCTCATACGAGACTGCCCTTTTTATTTTATGGGGTGTGGATCTAGCAGGTGCCAGCGTTTTTACCGCAGGATCTTGCGTTGATGCGAGCAATTGCGCGCTTCAATGAAGCCTGGTTACGAGCGGCATCCACTTTTTCCTTGGCCTTGGCAGTGCGCTCTTCGGCACGCTGCTTGGCCTTCTGGGCACGATCTACATCGATTTCAGTGGCTTTTTCAGCAACCTCAGCCAGAATGGTGACCTGGTTGTTGCTTACTTCAGCAAATCCACCGGCGATGAAGACGTAGTGCGCCTTGCCGTCTTGTTTATAATGGAGATTGCCGATTCCCAGAGCGGAAAGGAAAGGGACGTGGTTCGGCAGTACACCGAATTCACCCATGATACCGGGTGCGCCCACGTACTCCACTTCTTCCGACAATACCTTGCGGTCGGGAGTGACGATCTCGATTTTCAAATTATTAGCCATTGGTTACCTCGCTTACTGCTTGGCTTTCTCTATGGCTTCCTCGATGGGTCCGCACATGTAGAAGGCCTGCTCGGGCAGGTCGTCGTACTTGCCGTCCAGAATGTCGCGGAATGCCTTAACGGTGTCTTCCGTCTTGACGTACACGCCGGGAACGCCGGTGAAGACCTCAGCAACGTGGAACGGCTGGGACAGGAAACGCTGGACGCGACGAGCGCGGGCAACGGTCTGCTTATCTTCGTCGGACAGTTCGTCCATACCAAGAATGGCGATGATGTCCTGCAGGTCTTTGTACTTCTGCAGTACGGACTGGACTTCACGTGCAGTAGCGTAGTGCTCTTCACCGAGAACGTCGGGGGAGAGAATACGGGAGGTGGAGTCAAGAGGATCAACCGCGGGGTAGATGCCGAGCTCAGCAATCTGACGGGACAGAACGAGAGTACCGTCGAGGTGAGCAAAGGTGGTAGCCGGTGCGGGGTCAGTCAAGTCATCCGCAGGGACGTAAACGGCCTGAACGGAAGTAATGGAACCCTTGTTCGTGGAGGTAATACGCTCCTGAAGGCCACCAAGGTCAGTACCCAGAGTCGGCTGGTAACCAACTGCGGAAGGCATGCGGCCGAGCAGTGCGGATACCTCAGCACCAGCCTGGGTGAAGCGGAAGATGTTATCAACGAAGAGAAGCACGTCCTGGCCTTCTTCGTCACGGAAGTACTCAGCACAGGTCAGAGCTGTCAGAGCAACACGAGCACGTGCTCCCGGAGGCTCGTTCATCTGGCCGTAGATAAGTGCGGCTTTCTCGAGAACGCCAGCGTCCTTCATTTCGTGGTAAAGGTCGTTTCCTTCACGGGTACGCTCACCAACACCGGCGAACACGGAAATACCACCGTGCTGCTTGGCGATGTTGTTGATCATCTCCATCAGAATAACGGTCTTACCAACACCGGCGCCGCCGAAGAGGCCCATCTTACCACCCTTCGGGAAGGGAATAAGAAGGTCAACGACCTTGATGCCGGTTTCGAGCAGCTCAACCTTGGTGGACTGCTCGGTGAAGGCGGGGGCTTCACGGTGAATGGGAAGACGCTTTTCGCAGGGAACTTCGCCCATTTCGTCAGCAGGTGCGCCAACGACGTTCATGATGCGGCCCAGAGAACCGGCGCCAACAGGAACGGTGATGGGAGATTCGAGGTCGGTAGCTACCATGCCGCGAACGAGACCTTCAGTAGCGTCCATGGCGATGGTGCGAACGACGTTGTTACCCAGGTGCTGAGCTACTTCGCAGATCAGCTCAGGAGCGTCAGTATTGTTGGGGTTTTTAATCTCCAACGCAGACAGAATGTTGGGAAGATTCCCTTCGGCAAATTCGACGTCGACAACGGCGCCGATTACCTGAACAATTTTACCAGTATTAGCCATTTTTCATAGCCCCCTTTTATCCTTTCAGCGCTTCAACGCCGCCGACAATGTCCATAAGATCGCCAGTAATGGCGGCCTGCCTCGTCTTGTTGAAGAGCAAGGTCAAGCTGTCCGTCAACTCATCACACGCCTTGGTGGCGTTATCCATCGCAGCCATACGTGCTGCGTGCTCGGATGCCGAAGTATCGAGCAGGCCGCGGTAGACCTGGACCTTGATGAAGCGGGGGAGGAGCTCAGCGAGCAGTCCCTCGACAGACGGTTCGTACAAGTAATCACCAGTGCCGCTTTCGCCCTGGCTTTCGCCTTCTTCCTGAGCTGCCATGGGCAGTACAGTCAGAGCTACGGGCGGCTGTTTGGCCATGGACTGGAACTCACCGTACACAACGTGTACTTCGTCCAGTTCTCCATTCATGTAACCGGAGATCAGCTCGTTGCCTACGCTGGCGGCCAGGGTGAAGTCGAATTTTCCGCTCATGGAATCTGCATCCGCACGAACGATTTCGAAATCCAACTTCTTGAAGGCGTCGCGGGCCTTCTTGCCGATGCAGTACATTTTGACTGTCTTGCCTTCGGCGGCCTTTTCTTGAGCGAGCTTTTTGGCCTTGTTTATTATATTGATATTGAATGCGCCACAGAGTCCGCGGTCGGAAGTGGTTACCATGATTGCCACGGTTTTCACTTCGTCACGGACTTCCAGCAGCGGGTGTACCGATTCGTCAGCACCGGCAGCCAAGTCGCCCAGCATCTCATAAAACTTGTCCGCATACGGACGGAAGCGTTCAATACGCTCCTGTGCGTTGCGCAGTTTTGCCGAGGCCACCATATTCATGGCCTTGGTGATCTGCTTGGTTTTCTTGACGCCAGTAATCTGGTTCTGGACGTCTCTTAACGAAGCCATTCAGTTAACCCCTTAGGTTAGGCGCTGAAGCCTTTCAAGAATTCTTCAATAGCTGCCTTAAGGTCAGCTTCCACAGCGTCATCAATCTTCTGCTTCTCAGCGATGGAGTCGAGCACGGAAGACTTGGCGTTGTTCATGAACTCAATGAATTCAGCTTCGAAACGGACAACCTCTTCTACAGGGACCTCATCAATAAAGCCGCGGGTACCGGCGTACAGAACAGCAACCTGCTCCTGGACGGTCAGCGGACGGTACTGAGGCTGCTTCAGAAGCTCAACCATGCGGGCACCGCGGTTCAGCTTGGCCTGAGTAGCCTTATCGAGATCGGAACCGAAGGAGGCGAATGCGGCGAGCTCGCGGTACTGAGCGAGGTCGAGACGCAGTGTACCGGCAACCTGCTTCATGGCCTTGATCTGTGCGGAACCACCGACTCGGGAGACGGAGAGACCGACGTTAATGGCCGGACGAACACCGGAGAGGAACAGGTTGGGTTCCAGGTAGATCTGACCATCGGTGATGGAGATAACGTTTGTCGGAATAAACGCGGAAACGTCACCAGCCTGGGTTTCAATAACCGGCAGAGCGGTCAGGGAACCGGCGCCCAGTTCGTCGTTAACCTTACAGGAACGCTCGAGGAGGCGGGAGTGGAGGTAGAAGACGTCACCGGGGAATGCTTCACGTCCCGGAGGGCGACGAAGCAGGAGGGACATTTCGCGGTAAGCGGTGGCCTGCTTGGAAAGGTCATCGTAGCAGATCAGGGCGTGCTTGCCGTTGTCGCGGTAGAACTCGGCCATGGTAGCACCGGTGTAGGCAGCGATGAACTGCAGCGGTGCGGGCTCGGAAGCGGTCGCGGAAATGATGGTGGTGTATTCCATGGCGCCGTGCTGACGGAGAATGTCGGCAACGAGAGCAACGGATGCTTTTTTCTGACCAATAGCGACGTAGAAGCAATGTACGTCAGTGGTCTTCTGGGCGAGGATGGCGTCGACGCAGACAGCGGTCTTACCGGTCTGACGGTCACCAATGACGAGTTCGCGCTGGCCGCGGCCAACAGGAGTCATGGCGTCAACAGCCTTGAGGCCGGTGTAGCAGGGCTCGTGAACGGACTTACGAGCGATGATGCCGGGGGCCTTCATCTCAACCGGACGAGTCTCGGTTGTGTTGATCGGTCCCAGACCATCAAGGGGCTCACCCAGCGGGTTAACAACGCGACCCATAACACCGTCACCAACGGGAACGGAGTAAATGTTACCGGTACGCTTGACCGGGTCACCTTCTTTAACACCGGTGTCCGGACCCAGGAGAGCAACACCAACGTTGTCTTCTTCCAGGTTGAGCACCATGCCCATCAGGCCACCGGGGAATTCCAGCAGCTCCATGGCCATGACGTTCTCTACGCCGTGAACACGAGCAATACCGTCACCAACGTAGAGGACGGTACCGGTCTCGCTCATTTCAACACGAGACTCATAATTCTGAATCTGGTCCTGAATGATTTTGCTGATTTCTTCTGCTTTGATCTGCATTGCCCTACTCACCCCTTTTAATATTTTCTTTCAAAATCTGCAGCTGAGCCTTGAGGCTGGCGTCCATAACCTTATCCCCTACTTTGAGGACGATGCCGCCAAGGATGTCCTTGTCGGTTGCGAAAGACAGTTCCAGCTTCTTGCCGGCCTGTTTTTCAAGGTTCGCCTGAATTGCAGATTTTCTTTCCTCGGAAAGCTCGCTCACCGTGATGAGTTCGCCGGAGATGACACCGGACACGGCGTCCATCATTGCCTTATAGTCGGAAGCGATAGCAGGAATCATCTCGACCCGGCCCTTGTCGGCCAGCAAGTCACAGAAGTTCTTAACCATCGGATCTACCGCAATCTTGTCAGTGAGCTGGTTCAGTACAGCCTTCTTCTCTTCAGCAGAGAATGAGGGATTCTTGAAGAACCCCACGGCTTCTGCGGATTCCATAATGGAATCGCTCAGAGCAACCAGCTGCTCGCCGTACTTCGCCTGATCTGCCTCGCCCTTGGCGGCGCCAATAGCGAACAGAGCCTTGGCGTAGCGGCGGGAAACTACGTTACCGGTCAATTGAGCACCACCTTGGTTAAATAGTCATCCACGAGCTTGTCGTGATCTTCCGCGCTCAGCTTCTCGGCAACGATTTTCTCTGCGGCTTCAACGACCATTTCGGCCATTTCGGCACGAATGGTTTTGATAGCTGCCTGAGCTTCGTTGGAAGCGGTGCGCTTGGCCTGCTCCTTCAGAGCCTCGGCGTCGCTGTGAGCCTTGGCAATGATGCCTTCCTTGATCGCTTCGCCCTGCTGTCTGGCTTCGGCAATGATTGCCTCTTTTTCCTGCGCCATGTTGGCGATGCCAGCTTCAACTTCCTTGAGCTTCTTCTCGGCCTCGGCCTGACGGGTCTGCAGGTCGTCAAGTTCCTGCTTGATGCCGTCACGGCGACCAACGAAGAAGTCTCTGATCTTTGCACCGGCGAACTTGTACAGCAGGCCAGCGAAGATGATGAAGTTGACAATGCGGAGACCATAGTCTTTCACGTTCTCAGACGTGAAGAGAGCATGACCCTCCGCTGCGGCGGCAAAGGCAACCGACGAGATCGCCAGGGCGGACACCAGGACCGCAAAAAACACATACATCCGTTTCAAGATGAAACCCTCCTTCCCTCGTCTAAGCCTGGCCCAGGATCTTGCCCGTAGCGGCTTCGGCGAATTTGTCAACGTCCTTGGTCAGCTGATCCATGGCACCTTTGACCTCGCTCTTGATTTCAGCGCGAGCGGCCTGAATGGTGCTGGAGGCTTCCTCACCTGCGGCGGACATCAGCTTCTGCTCTTCAGCAGTGCCTTCGTCTTTCATGGCGGTGCGGATATCGTTGGCTTCCTTGCGAGCGGCTGCAAGCTGGACCTCATAATCGGCCACTTTGCCTTCAGCGCTGCTGTTGAAACCTTCGATCTTCTCCAGCTGATCAGCCATCAAACCCTTGCGTTTCTTGATGATCTCGCGAATGGGTTTGATCAGCAGCACGTTCAGCACGAAGATCGTGACTAAAAAGTTCACTGCTTGGATAAAAATTGTTTTGTCAGGTAATACCATACCGTTGCCCCCAGATAGGTTGTGAATTTTGGCGCAAAGTCACTGCCGATTACGCAATTTCAAGCGTTCTGTCAAAGGCTTTTTGCTTTTGACACGCTCAAAAAACAGCGGCTGCGCCCTGTTGAAAGTTAGCTGGAATCTGCTTCCGAGGTCCCTTCGGACTTGGAGCTCAGACTGCCCATATCAAGCTGTCCCTCAAGGACAGCACCCTCTTCCACCACCAGAACTGGCGTCCTGATGTTGCCTTGGAGATTGGCCGTTTTGTGCAGAACGACCTTGTTCTTGGCTGCCACCTCGCCCTGAATCTTCCCGGATAGGACGAGCTGGCCTACATTTACCTGGCCTTCCACCGAAGCCTCCTGCCCGACAACCAATGTGCCATCGGACTCGACTTCGCCCCGGAAGTTGCCATCTATTCGAACAGCACCCTGAAAGTGCAATCTTCCTTCATAGTTAGTACCAGCACCCAAAAAGGCGTTGATTTCATCTCTCGCCATCGAAACGCGCTCCTGAAAAGCTGTTTAATCCGCACTGCGACCGGACTTGGCCTACCTCTGTTTGAAGAGGAATCGGCGCATTGACACATTTAGCACAAGCCCTACGAGACAGAAGTTTACCAGTGTGGCACTGCCTCCATAGCTGATGAAAGGCAGCGGAATTCCTACTACTGGCATAAGCCCGAGGACCATACCCGTATTTATTAGGATTTGCCAGAAGAAATAAAAGAACACGCCTGTCGCCAGATAGCTCCCGAAAAGCCCTCGCGCATCACGTGCTATGAGCACCATTTGGTACAGGAAAAAACAGAATAGTGACAAAAGTAACATAGTCCCGAAAAAGCCCCATTCTTCACCCAAAACGGCCACGGCAAAGTCGGTGTGGCGTTCGGGCAGGAAGCGCAACTGCGACTGGGTTCCCTCAAGGAATCCCTTGCCCCAGAAGCCGCCTGAGCCAATGGCTATCTCTGACTGGATGATATGGTAGCCAGCACCCAGTGGATCCGTGGTCGGATCAAGGAACGTCATGATTCGCTGCTTCTGATAGTCATGCAGGAAAAACCATGACAGCGGCAGCAAAAGAGGGATCACGAGGAGTGCGGTTTTAAAGACCCTGGGCGTCACGCCGCGGAAAAGGATCATGCCGCCCAATATCATTATGATCGAGAGGCCGGAACCAAGGTCCGGTTGCTTGATGATGAGCCCAGCAAGGATAAGTCCCACCCCGAGCACATAGAACAGGCGCAAGAAATCCAGTGGCTCACGCTCCTTGGAAAGGATGCGCGCTCCTACGATCAGTATGGCAATCTTGGCTAGTTCACTTGGCTGGAAGTTCATGAACCCCAGGTCAAGCCACCGTTTGGCTCCATAGATGGTTTTACCCATGAAGAAAACGGAAACGAGTAAAAGGACCGTGATCCAGAAGACAGGCCAGGCCAAGGTCTTGAGGTGACGGTAATCAAAGAACATGAACAGAATCATGCCGAACACGCCCATCAAACCCCAAATCAACTGCTTGTTGAAAAAGGGAGCGACACTCATGCCTTCTTCCAGCCGATGACCGCTGGCGGAATAAAGGTTGAGTGCACCGAGGGCAAACAGCATGATGGCCGAGATAAGCAGAGGCCAGTTGATGTAAAAAAAGAGCCTTCTATCAATTGGCATTCTTTTTCTCCGGCACTTTCAGTTCTCGCGCCTGGCGAGCTTTGGCTTTGCGCGATTCAGGATTTTTACGGACCTTGTCCAGGAACAGGTAATCTATGACCGCTTTGACAACCGGCCCAGCACCGGATGAGCCATGGAGACCATGCTCCACAAGCACGGCAATGGAAAATCGACGACCATCTTTTTCAGCAATGGCTGACATCCATGCGTGATCACGAAATCTGTAGGGGATGTCATCGTCATCCAGCTCCTTGAGTTCATCGGTCAAACGCACAACCTGAGTCGTTCCCGTCTTGCCACCAACCACGACACCGGGTGTACGAATACGCCGCGCTGTGCCCCGATTGCTGTCCACGGTTTCCACCAATGCGTCATGGAGCAGATCCAGCTGTTTCTGATCAAGCGGTATGGTTCCCTGAACAACGGTCTTTTCATCTTTCAACAGCAGCGGTTTCAACAACTTTCCACCGTTGATGACTCCAGCGAAGAATCGAGCAACCTGCAACGGGGTAACAAGCGTATACCCTTGCCCAATGGACATATTCAGGTTGTCACCTCCTTGCCAACTTTCGTTGAATCGGCGCTGTTTCCACTCACGCGTGGGCATGACTCCGGCCTTCTCATGTGGCAAACGGATTCCTGTCAGCTTGCCGAAACCAGATGCTTGTGCAAATTCGGACATGCGGTCAACGGTCAGCTTTTTTCCCATTCTATAGAAATATACGTCACAGGACTGAACCAATGCCGTTTCGAGATCGACCTTGCCGTGGCCCCATTTTTTCCAGCAACGGAAAACGCGTCGTCCCAGCTTCATCTGGCCGGTACAATTCACTGTTTCACTGGGATCGAGCATATCGTAGTGCAATCCGGCCCCAGCCACCACGTGCTTAAATACGGATCCGGGAGGATAGACGGACTGAATGACACGGTTCTGCATGGGATGGAGCGGGTCATCTCTGAGTTCGGCCCACTGCTCAGGCGTCAATCCGGAGGAAAAATCATTGGAATCATACGACGGCGAGGTAGCCAACGCCCAAATCTGGCCAGTATCGGCGTCCATGACGACGACCCCGCCTGCCTGCTCTTCAAGCCAGTCCATGGCCACTTTCTGCAGCCCCAGATCGATGGACAGAGAAACCTCGTGACCGGCCCTAGGGTGTTTGAGAATGCGTTCCTGCAAACGACGGCCAGTGACATCGACCTCGAACTGGCTTAGGCCCTTGACGCCACGCATGCGGTCTTCAAGGACAAACTCAATCCCCTGTTTGCCCACGGTATCACCGAGAGCGAGTTCGGCATTCTTTGCCATTTCGCGCTCGTTGGCTTCAGCTACATATCCGAGCACATGCGCCATCAGCTTGCCATAGCGATATTGTCTTCTGGGCCGAACCTGGACCTCAAGACCGGGCCAGCGGAGTTTATTGGCATCAATAAGCGCAAGCTGATGAAAGGAAAGATCAGAGACCAGAATCAGCGGCTCGAACGGCTTCACCCGTCGGCGTTTTTTATTGTAGGTCTCCTTGAGTTCCTCAAAGGACAAGTCGGTCCAGCGAGCCACCTGATGCAGGGTCTGGTCGATATCGGGGCAATCTTCCCGCACCAGCCCAAGGGCATAGGCAGGTTCATTGACCGCCAAGAGGTCGCCGTTTCTATCGCGAATCAAGCCACGCGGTGAAAAAATATGTTCCTGACGAAGCTGGTTTTCTTTGGCCTTACGAGCGTATTCCTCGCCCCGGTGGATTTGCAGATACCACAGCCGGACGGAGAACAGACAAAACAGCGCAAGGATCAGAATCTGGAGCAGAAGAAGGCCGCTCTGGGGCGGCGTCTGGTCAGCATTGCTATAAAGGTTTGACATTGTGCCTCAACCTTTTGGGGTAAAGCGCGTCGATAATAACCCACACCCCGGCAAATGTTACTGCCTGAATCATACCTTCCCACAGCAGGGTATCCATGATGACATGGAGCTTGGCCAGCCTGGCAAGGCTGTACCCCAAAAAGACGTGCAAGCCACCCTGTGCCACTCCGAGCAGACACATGAACAGGATGGACCGTGCCTCGAAAAGCCAGCGCCCCATGGCGTAAAATACCGCCAGCATTCCATACGATGCCACACCATAGCCAAATGGAAGACTCCCCATCCCTTCCTGCAGAAGAATCCACACCAGCATGAGCCAGAGCGCGCCGTATCTATACTCTTTTTGCAGGGCCAGCACGATACCCGGAGCGAGGAAATCCACACCCGGCACGAAGCGCTGCGCCCATACGCCAAGCAGCGTATACCCGGACCACCACCCGATGGAAAGCAGATTACTGTTGGACAACATCGTCATCACCCTCTGTGACTTCGGGAGCCACGGGTTCTTCGATGGGGACGCGCTTGAGCAACAAGATTTCTTCCTGCTCAGCCATATCAACCAACGGCTCAGCCAAGATGGAAAGGAAAAGAGAGATATCCGAACGCTGAACCTTGACCACTCGCGCAACCGGCAGGCCTTTCGGGTAGATGCCGGAAAGACCGGAAGTGACGAGTATCTCGCCGGGTTCTATGTCGGAATTGAGATTGACGAAACGCAGCTCAAGGGGATTGCCATACCCACGACCCGAGAGCATGCCGGGAGAACGGTTGTCCTGTCCCAGAACGGCAATACGGCTATTGGGGTCGCTCAGCAACAAGACCGTCGATGTCATGGCACCGGTTTCCAGCACGCGCCCGACAACTCCGTCAAGGGCAACCACGGGCATATCCTGCTCCACACCGGATGCAGCACCTGCATCGACTGCGACCGTGGCGAAGATGCCAGCAGGCCCCATTCGATGGGAAATAACGCGTGCGCCAGAGTATTCCCATTCCTGCGGCGGCTGGAATCCGAGCATTTTTTCGATTCGGGCGGCAGATTCAGCCCGCGAGTTGAGGAGCATCGATTGCCGTTTCAGCTCGCTGTTCTCACGTAGCAGGGCGTCGTTCTTCTGTTTGAGGTCGACAAAATAGATGTATCGCTCCCAGAACCCGACAACCTGATCTTTCACCCAGATGCCGGGGCGCAACACGTAGCCGGAGATATCCAGCCCGGTGTAGCTGGAAAGCGCGTCGAGGTGGCCGGTTCGCAGATTCCACGTGTACATGGAAAGATAGACGAAAAGTCCAACGACGATGATGACAGCTATTTTCTTCGGCCCGCTCACATTTGCTTCCTGCCCGCTGAGTTAAAAGACGCACGATTGCGTGGATGCTGCAATCGTGCGCCCCGGAACAACCAGTTTTCCGGCCATGAATGGCCGACTAGTCGGTGGTGATGTCTTTATAGAGATCGATATTGTCCAGCGCCTTACCCGAACCGAGAACGACCGCGGTAAGCGGGTCCTCGACTACGGTAATGGGCAACTGGGTCTCATGCTGCAACAGTTGGTCGAGTCCTTTGAGGAGTGCTCCACCACCGGTCAGTACGATACCTCGATCCACGATGTCGGCAGCCAGTTCGGGCGGCGTCTGCTCAAGGGCGATACGAACACCCTGAACGATGCCCTCGACCTGTTCGCTGATGGCGTCGCGAACCTCTTCCGCAGTGATCGGTCGATTCTGCGGGATACCTGTGACCAGATCGCGACCTTTGACTTCCATCACAGGCTCCTGATCCCCGAGAGGATAGGCGGAACCGATGTGAATCTTGATCTGTTCAGCCGTGGATTCACCGATGAGCATGTTGTACTTGCGTTTGACATGCTGCATGATCGCTTCATCCATCTTGTCGCCGCCTATGCGCACCGAGCGCGCATAAACGATACCCGACAGGGAGATGACAGCGATCTCAGTGGTACCGCCACCGATGTCGACGATCATGTTTGAGGTCGGTTCCGTAATCGGCAGGTTGGCACCGATGGCAGCGGCCATGGGCTCCTCGATCAGGTAGACCTCGCGTGCACCGGCAGATTGGGCGGATTCTCGCACTGCCCGCTTTTCTACCTGAGTGATTCCGGTAGGAACGCAGATCATGATGCGAGGCCGGACAAGCCTCCGAGAGTTGTGCACCTTGGAAATAAAGTGGCGCAGCATGGCTTCCGTCACCTCGAAGTCGGCGATAACGCCGTCCTTCATGGGACGAATAGCGACGATGTTGCCGGGTGTTCTACCCAGCATCTTCTTTGCTTCGGCACCAACCGCCAATACCGCCTTGCCACCGCGCGAGTCTTTTTTGACCGCGACAACAGATGGCTCGGACAGCATGACTCCCTTGCCTTTGACATAGACCAGCGTATTGGCCGTCCCCAAGTCAATGGCAAGATCGTTCGAAAAAGAGCCGATAATTTTGTTAAGCAGGCTTCCCATTAAACCCCCGTTCCATTCGAAATTCGTTCAGAATCATATGCGAGAAAGGCACTTCCCAACGGCACGGAAGTGCGCTAGCGTACATTTTCAGTTGACGATTGGTACCAAACATAACCGGCTCAGGCAATACGCCAAGGCCGGTTTGAGCATATTTTCTCAACTTTTTCTAAAAACCACATGGTTCGATACTACTCCTTATCAGCATACACACGACAACGGTACGGCAAACGAGTCCAGAAAATTCCGCTCGACGCCGGTTTTTCCTGTCCAAACCGTGACGGCACCCTCTCCAGAACCGGCTGTATTTTCTGCAACCCGCGTGGTTCCGGATCCGGGTTTGCCGACAAGGGGATGTCCTTTGCCGAACAGTGGAAGTTCTGGCGCGACATTCACACGACCAACCATAATCTTGAACTCTTCACCGCCTACCTGCAATCCTACTCCAACACCCACGGCCCCATTGACCAACTGGCCGATGCCGTGGCGCAGCTCAAAGGGCTTCCCGGCCTGACGACCCTCAGCCTAGGGACACGCCCCGACTGCCTTGACGAGGAAAAGCTGGACCTGCTCGCAGAGCAAAAGGGGCAGCTCGGCCTTGCGGATGTGACGCTGGAGCTGGGCCTGCAATCCGCATGCGACAAGACGCTGGCCCACATCAATCGAGGCCACACCGCACGCGCATTTGCCGAAGCAACCAAGGCTGCGTCCCAACGCGGCCTGACGGTGGTGGCCCATGTCATCGCTGGTCTGCCATCCGTGTATGGTCGCGAAGGACGTAATGAGTTACTCGATTCCGTTCGCTTCATCAATCGACTTCCAATAAACGGCATCAAGTTTCACAACCTGTATGTCTGCCGCGACACAGGCATCGCCAAATTGTATAAAAACGGACAGTACACGCCCCTGAGTCAGCTCGAATATCTCAGTTTTCTCTCGGACGCGCTCATGCTGCTCAAGCCGACCACCATCGTACACCGCTTAAACGGCAATCCGCTGGAAGGCGAACTGATCGCCCCGGAATGGGCAGCCAACATGCGCGGCCTGCACAACGCAGTTCGCAATCATCTCGACGGCGGCGACATCTGGCAGGGCAAACACAACGGCGCTGAAGACGCCATCCCCGAATGGTTCGACGCATCCTATTCGGGCGAGGTCCCCTTTTAAGCATGACTGACAGGCAAGAGACACAAATCGAGACAATTGTGGTCTTGCCTCTTGCGCTGGATTTACACTGGTGTGACGACGAGATCACGTCCATCAGCCCCCGCTTCGCCGATGCCGTGGAACAGAGCGTATCGTTTTCCGCCCATGCGAAAGAAATCGAATCCGCTTTGGAGCGATACATAAACGGCCAGCGACCACAATGGCCGGACCTTCCCCTCCACATGACCGATCTCACCGACTTCCAACGGGTCACCTTGGACGCCACAAAAGCCATTCCCCAAGGGGCAACCAGAACTTACGGCGAACTGGCTGCCGACATCGGCTCCTCGGGTGGAGCACAAGCTGTGGGGCGTGTCATGGCAACCAATCCGTTTCCGATCATTTACCCCTGCCACAGAGTACTCGGCTCCAATGGGAAGCTGGTCGGATTCAGCGCAAAAGACGGCCTGAAAATGAAACAGTACCTGCTCCGGCTGGAAGGCGCTCTCCTGTAACGCAAAAGGCGCTCGCTCTTCCACTGCTTTTTCTTCTGCACTCATTCCCGATCAAAGCTACACCACAAAAAAAGGCCACCTCAAGAGGCGGCCTTTGAATGATTCATTGTGAAAACCGTTACTGGGTCAACCGCTGTGCAAGCTTCACTGCATCGATGGCATCAGTGGACCACCCGTCAGCGCCAATGGCGTTACAGAATTTTTCCGTAACAACCGCACCGCCGATGATCACCTTGGTGTCGAGACCGCGCTCACCCACCAGCTTGATGGTATCTTCCATGCGGACCATGGTCGTGGTCATGAGGGCCGACAGCCCGATGATGGACGCCTTGTGCTCCTGAGCGGCGTCGACAATGGTTTCGGCCTTGACGTCCTTGCCCAGATCCACCACCTCGAAGCCGTAGTTCTTGAGCATCAGACAGACAATATTCTTGCCGATGTCGTGGATATCGCCTTCCACTGTGGCCATGATGACTACCGGCTTTTCTCCGGCAGATTCGTCCTCTTCCAACAGCGGCTTCAAACGGGCAAATGCCGTCTGCATGGTTTCAGCGGACTGGAGCAACTGCGGCAGGAAGTATTCCTTTTTCTCGTACTTGTCGCCCACGGCAAGAATGCCGGGAATGAGCAGATCATTGACGATGCTCATGGCCGCCTTGCCATCATCCAGCTCCTTCTCGACCAGAGCGACAATGGAATCCTTGTCACCCTTGATGACCGCAGCCTGAACCGGAGGGAGGTTGCTCTCCTTGGAGCCACCAGCCTTGCCGGAAGAAGGCGCCGGTCCTCCCTGGGAACCGCCGGTCCAATCAGAAAACTTTTCGATATACCGTTCTGCCTGCGGATCGCGATTGAGCAGCACTTCGGTGGTGTGCAGCGATTCCTGCAAGCGGGCGGAATTGGGGTTTGCGATGAACGAACACAGCCCCGAAGCCATGGAAAGCGACAGGAAAGTGGAGTTCAGCAGTTCTCGGGCAGGCAGACCAAAGGAAATATTGGACAGGCCGATGGTAGTGGGCAGCCCCCACTCATCGCGACAGTGTCGCATTACGTCCAACGCATGGCGTGCCGCTTCGGGCTTGGATGATACTGTCAGAGCCAAAGCATCAACCATGATCAACCGTTTGGGAATTCCGAGGTCATACGCCTGCTGCAACAGCCCTTCAATGACCGTCAACCGCTCGGCTGCGGTCACAGGCAGTTTGTTACCGACGATGGGCAGCAGGATGAACGGTGCACCGAACTGCTTACACAGCGGACCAAGCTCCTCCATCTTGCCGGACTCACCGGAAATGGAGTTAACCAGCGGCGAACCGGGATACACCCACAGTCCCGCTTCAACAGCCTTGGGATCATTGGAATCAATTGAAAGAGGGGTAGAAAAACGACTGATCAGCGTTTTGGTCAGTTCCGGCAGGAGAGCGACTTCGTCAACCATCGGCGCACCGACGTTGACGTCGAGTACGGGTGCTCCAAGGTCTATCTGCTCAGAGGCGAAACGCAGAGCTTCGGTGAACACGCCATCCTGCAACTCGGCTGTCAGTTGCTTCTTTCCGGTCGGATTGATGCGCTCACCGATGATCACGCCAGGATGGTTAAAACCGATGGGAACCGAAACGGCACGCGATGTCAGAACCAGTTGGGCGTCGTCGGTTTTTTCCGGGCGTTGCCATGTTTTGTCACCGACCTTGGCGCGCAAGGCACGAATGTGGTCAGGGGTGGTGCCACAGCAACCGCCAATGAATTTGGCACCCAGATCAACGAACGCGGCGGCCTGCTCGGCAAAAGGCTCGGGCGGCAAACGGAATCGGGTGTTGCCGTCATCGTCCAGCTCAGGCAGACCGGCGTTGGCTTCGGCAAAAACCGGGGTTTCCAAACGGGGAGCCCAGGAACGCAGGATATTCTGCATCTGCTCAGGACCAGCCGAACAGTTGGTACCGATCAGCTCGACGCCCATGTTCTGCATGGTGTCGACAAAGGTCTGCGGCGTTGTGCCTGTAAGGGACGCATCGCCCTCAAAGGTCATGGAGAGCGCAACGGGCAGATCACAAACCTGCCGTGCCGCGACCACCACAGCCTTGGCTTCGGCCAGATCGAAATGGGTCTCACCCAAAATCAGATCGGCACCGCCATCCACACAGCCGCGAATCTGCTCTTTGAAAATATCTACCAGCTCTCGAAACGTCAGATCACCAAGGGGTTCGACAAAGTGTCCGGTGGGCCCAATGGAGGCGGCAACGAATGCATTGTCGCCAGCGACCTGCCGTGCGATTTCAGTCATGGCCTTGTTCAACTCATATGGATCCGCATCCATGCCCAGCTTCGGACGGGAGCCGCCGAATGTGTTGGTAGTCAGAACATTGGCTCCTGCATCGATGTAATCCTGATGCACGCCGCGAATGACATCCGGTTCCTTGAGTCCCCACAATTCCGGGGAAAGTCCGGCGGGCAGTCCTCTGCTCTGCAGCAGCGTTCCATAACCGCCATCGAAAAAATACACTTTATCGTCACGCAATACGGATCTGAAATCGGGCACTTCTCACTCCTGAAACCCCGCTGGCGGGGCAATTAATTCTTATATCTAGATATCTCGATATAGTCCCTGTACCTGTGAAAATCAAGTATTTTTCACGGCGAGACAATAATCAGAGGGCCAGCATGAGCATATGGTTGCACAAATTTGCCCCGAGGTGAAAAACATTGAAAAGGAAACACAAAAACTATAATGTCGTTTTCTTACTCTTATATTAGTATTGAACCGGAAGCCCATAAGGCCCGATATATAGATATGTCATCCAAAGATAATGATACACAGTTGAATTCGAACATCATGGAGCCGGAGCTTGTCGAGGAAGACATCGACGAGCAGGCCATAGACGAAGAGGCACTCAAATCTGCCCATGTGGAGGGCAAAACCGTCAGCTCCCAGGCAGTGCCGGTTTCCCCGCCCGCCAAAGTGGAACCGATTGAAACGCTGCTTCCCGCCTTTGCCAAGCCGACTTCCAAGGAAGTCCGAGTACGCGACCCCCTTCAGTTGTACCTGCGGGAGATTGCGCGATTTCCCATGCTCGATCCGGACGAGGAGTACGCGCTGGCAAAGCGCGTGCAGGATGAGAACGATCAGGATGCCGCATTCAAGCTGGTTTCCTCCCATCTTCGCCTTGTGGTCAAGATTGCCATGGATTTTCAGCGCAAATGGATGCAAAACGCCCTTGACCTGGTGCAGGAAGGCAATGTCGGCCTTCTCAAGGCCGTAACAAAATTCGATCCTGAAAAGGGAATCAAATTTTCCTACTATGCTGCATTCTGGATCAAGGCGTACATCCTGAAATACATCATGGACAACTGGCGCATGGTCAAGGTGGGTACCACCCAGACGCAACGCAAGCTGTTCTACAACCTGAACAAGGAACGGCAGCGCCTTCTGGCTCTCGGATTTGATCCGACCACGGAAGCGCTCTCCAAGTCCCTGGGGGTGAGCGAGACCGATGTCGAAGAGATGGACCAACGTCTGTCCAAGAACGACATGTCGCTCAACACGCCTCTTGGCGAGGACTCGGATGCCACGAAAATGGACTTCCTGCCGTCGTTTGGCCCCGGCGTCGAGGAGACCATCGCCAGCGACCAGATCGTGGACCTGATGCTTGAAAACATCAAGGCGATCCGACCCTCGCTTAATGAGAAGGAACTGGCTATCCTTGATGACCGTCTGCTCTCAGAGGACCCCGTCACCCTGCGCGAAATCGGGGAACGATTCGAGGTGACCAGAGAGCGGGTGCGGCAGATCGAAGCACGCCTGCTGGTCAAGATTCGGGAATACATGACTGAAAAGATCAAAGGTTTTTCCAAAGACTGGGTACTGGAACACGAATAAAACGAGACCACTATGCCAACAAAACATCGCTCACCATCGGCAACTGCCGCGACCCTCTTGCTTCTCTGTCTCGCCATGGCCGGACTTTCCGCCTGTGCGTCAAGCTCCAAATCCCGGTCGCCGCAGATCGAGCCAAGACCACTGAGCACCGAAGCCCAGCTTAACTACGATTACCTCGTGTATCAGGACCAGATGCAGCGATTGCAGCGTCACATGTCCGAAGGCAAACAGAGCGACCTGACTCCCGAAGATGTTCAGGATATCAAGGAACGCGCCGAAGAGGCACTGGACCGTCTGCTCAAGGAAGCCCCCTCTCCGCAGCTTTACCTCGAAAAGGCCAGCATGTACTGGAACGACCAGGCAGGCCCGGCCCGATCCCGCACCATCCTCAAGGAAGGTCTGGATGCATTTCCCGACAACCGCGTGCTGACCATCTATCTGGCGAATTCCTATGCCATCGAGAACCGTATCGGCGCTGCGGTTGACGTCATGGTCGATTACCTTTCCCGCCATCAGGACGATTTTCAGGTGCGTGAGCGCCTCGGGCAGATGCTTATGGATGCCGGTGAAAATGCCAAGGCGCTGGATGAGCTTAAACGCATCCCGACAGACAAACGCACGGCAGACACGTATTACGCCATTGGTCGCACCCAGGGCAATCTGGGCATGCGCAAGGCAGCCATCGCCAATCTCCGCAAGGCCGTGTCCATGGACCCGCGCTTTACCGAGGCACTGGTCGAACTTGCCTACCAATACGAGTTGAACAAGGACTACGTCGAGGCGGAAAAGACCTACACCACCATCCTCGAACAGGGCGACCCCTTCCCCGAAGCACGGTTGCGCATGATCAACCTGAACCTCAAGCTGAACAACCCTGATCGCGCCCTGCAACTGACTCTGGACGGTCCGCTGTCAAAGGCGTTCATCCTGGATGCGGCGCTCATGTTCATAGATGATCAGTTCTACGCACAGGGATCGACGGTTCTGGATATGCTGACATCGGACGGCGAGATTCCTGCCGAGTACTATTTCTATAAAGCGGTTATCGCCAATGACGGCGAGAAAGACCCGGACAAGGCCCTCAAACAGCTTTCCCGAGTCAGGGAAGACGATCGCCTCTACCCGCACGCACTGCGTTTCAAATCCCAACTGTACCACGTGCAGGGCGACACGGATAAGGCCCTTGAACTGGCACGACAGGGCAAGGAGCTTTTCCCCAAAGGGCACATTTTCTACGTGCTCGAATCCAAACTGCTGCGCAGCATCGACGATATCGACGGTGCGGAAGCAGTCCTGAAAGACGGGCTGAAACGACTCAAGGATAACCCCGAGATCAGCTATGAGCTTGGCATGTTGTACGAAGAGACCGACCGACGCTCCGAAGGACTTGAAATAATGGAAAAGGTGCTTCGCAGCCACCCGGACCACATCAATGCACTCAACTTTGTTGGCTACACCCTAGCCGAAGAAGGGCGTGACCTTGATCGGGCTCTGGTGCTGGTGCAGAAAGCCTCTTCCCTTGACCCGGAAAACGGCTACATTCTGGACTCCGTGGCATGGGTCTACTTCAAGCAAGGCAAGCTGGACAAGGCATGGGAGACCATCGGCTTCGCAGTTGACGCCATGAATGACGACCCGACCATATGGGAACATTACGGCGACATCGCGGCTGCCATGGGCAACATCAAGCAAGCCCGCAAGGGATATAATTATTCCCTCAAGCACGGCACGCGTGAACCGGAACACATCAAGAAGAAGCTCAAGGATTTATGATCAACTTCTGTAACGTGTTCATACGCTTCACACCATTGGCGGCGCTCCTCGTGCTGCTGAGCGTGGTCGGATGCGCACCCAAGCTGCCGCCCGGAACCATCCAGGAAACACCCGAAGCGGCATGGCGTTCTTTTCGTGACAACTACTGCGCTCCCACAGAAGCCCCCGGGGTTCTGATCAGCGCTTCGTTACGTTACACCAGAGTTGTTCCCACACGACGCACCAATCTCACCCGTGTCTCCATGTGGGGGAACTTCGACGGCGCCATGCGCCTTGATATTGCGGCAGGCATCGGCAAGTTGTTGGCGCACATCAGGGAGAACAGCGACGGCCTGCTGGTATATTACCCTTCTGAGAACATCGCGTACGCCCACATCAACCCGGTTCTCGGAGCAACCCGGCTGGGCATGCCTTTCCCCTTTTCTCTGAACACACTAGCCCGAGTGACCATGGGAGATTTTTCCGAACTGGCTCCCAAGAAATTCGGAAATGCTCGACAGGATGGGGATCATTACATTTACGAAGTGAACCATGGTTCCATCCGATCCATAACGCTGGATAAGGCCGGTCACCCGATTATCATTGAAGGAACGGCCCCTGATGCGTATGAAGAGAAGCGGATGTGGCAACTCAGCGTCGAACGATACGGCGACGAACCGCTCCCACTGCCCGGACGCGTGGTCCTGACCATGGACGACGGGGAGCAGGGAGTCTTGCGCGTTAAGTCACGAGAATTGAAGACAAAAGCATGGCCAAACGAATCCACGGATCTGGAACTGCCCGAAGGGGCTTTGATCAAACGCCTGGATAATGGCTACACATCCATAAAACAATAATGCTCCTGTCACACATGAGGACGTATGATGAGTGAATCGCATAATAATGACTCGGTTCTGGAAGTATTCACACTCGGGCTGAAGACCTGGGTGGCTGAAATCAAGTGGCTCGGCAAGTCGATTCTCACCCGTTTCGAGATCAGCAGACTTGAAAAAGAACTCGAACAGGAATATGGCAACCTCGGGCGTATCGCAGAGGCGCCCAGAGGAAGGAAGGCGGAAAAGGAAATGAGCCTTCGGCAGATCGACTTTCTGAAAGAGGAAATCGAGACTCTGAAGGACGAACTCATTCGTGACCGCGAGGAACGCATGAGCAAGCTGCGCGAGCAGCAGAGCTAAAACGGGAGAAATCCAAAGTGAATAAAACCATTGTCATTGGCTCCGATCACGGCGGCTATAACTTAAAGCAGGTTTTCATCGCCTGTCTGAAACAGTGGGGATACGACGTCATCGACGAAGGTCCCGATTGTCTCGATTCCTGCGACTACCCTTATTTCGCTGCCAAGGTTGCGGAAAAGGTGAAAGCGGACGACAACCTGATGGGTGTACTCATCTGCGGCACCGGGCAGGGCATGACCATGACCGCCAACCGCATGGGCGTGCGCTCCGCACTCTGCACCAACGAATTTCTCGCCCGGATGGCACGCGAGCACAACGATGCACGCATCCTCTGTTTGGGCGAACGAGTCACCGGCCAGGGGTTGGCCGTGGAGATTCTCAAGGCATTTTTGGAAACGGACTTCGGTGGCGATCGTCATCAGCGACGTATCGACCTCATCGACACAGTAGCCAAATAACAACTTTTAAAAAGGTATATTACCATGACGCAAATGACGGATAAGACCATCGCCGTGGTCAAAGGGTTGATCATGGACGGCGTTGCCAAGGCCAACTCCGGTCATCCCGGCGGCGCAATGTCCTCCGCCGATTACGCCACCATCCTGTTCTCCGAATTCCTTAACTTCAATCCGGACGACCCCAAGTGGTTCAACCGTGACCGGTTCATCCTTTCCGCCGGCCACGAGTCCATGTTGCTTTACGCGCTGTTGCACCTCAACGGCTTCATCTCCATGGACGATATCAAGAACTTCCGCCAGCTCGATTCCCTGACACCGGGACACCCTGAAGTCCATCTGACTCCGGGCGTCGAGGCCACCACCGGTCCTCTCGGGCAGGGCTTTGCCATGACCGTCGGTTTTGCTGTCGCCGAGGCATACCTCCGCGAAAAGCTCGGTTCCGATGTCATGGATCACTACACCTATGTCCTCTCTTCGGACGGCGACCTGCAGGAACCCATTGCTCTGGGCGCTGCTTCCCTTGCCGGTCTGTGGGGACTGGGCAAGATCATCGCCTACTACGATTCCAATAAAATCCAGTTGGCCGGCCCCACCTGTCAGGCCGACTGCACCGACCACAAGAAAGTCTTTGAAGGACTGTGCTGGCACGTCATCGAAGTGGATGGTCACAACCATGATGAAATCCGTGCCGCCATCAAGGCCGGACAGCTTGAGACCTCCCGTCCCACGCTGATCATCGGTAACACCACCATGGCTAAAGGCTGCGCCACCATGGAAGGCAGCCACAAGACCCACGGTGAGCCGCTCAAGGCTGACGAAATCGCGGCAACCAAGGAAAAACTCGGCCTTCCCGCCGAAGATTTCCACGTCGCCGAAGATGTTCTGGAAGCATACCGCGCCCGTTTCGACGGCATGCGCGAAAAGGCTGACAAGTGGCAGGCTCTGGTTGAAGAGAAAATGGCTGACATCGACTTCGCCGCCATCTGGGAGCAGGTCAACAAGCCGCGTCCCGAGCTGTCCATCGACTGGCCTGAGTTCACCCCGGGTGAAACCATGGCTACCCGTAAGGCATGGGGTACCTGCCTTGATTCCGTGATGGATTCCCTGCCCACCCTGATCGGTGGTTCCGCAGACCTTGATCCGTCCAACCAGACCATGAACTTCCGTACCACCTACGGCGACTTCGCCATTGACGGGTACACGTCTCGCAACCTGGCCTTCGGTGTTCGCGAATTCCCCATGGCCGCCATCATGAACGGTATCCAGCTGCACGGCGGCCTGATGCCTTTCGGCGCAACCTTCCTGACCTTCTCCGACTACTGCCGCAACGCCATTCGCATGTCCGCGCTGCAGGAACTGCCGGTACTGTACGTATTCACTCACGATTCCTTCTGGGTCGGCGAAGACGGTCCCACCCATCAGCCCATCGAGCACGTCAGCTCCCTGCGCCTGATCCCGGATCTCATCGACCTGCGTCCGGCTGACGCTCAGGAGACCAAGGTCTGTCTGGATATCGCCATGAAGCAGGAAAAAATGCCTTCGGCCATCTTCCTGACCCGTCAGGGACTGCCGATTCTCGATCCGGCCGAGTACCCCGCTGTTCAGGACGGCCCCCGCAAGGGCGGATACGTTCTCAAGGATTGCGACGGCACTCCCGACCTGATCCTCATCGCTTCGGGTTCCGAAGTATCTCTGGCACTGGAAACCGCCAAGCTGTTCAAGCGCAAGGTTCGCGTGGTTTCCATGCCTTCGGCGAAGCTGTTTGACGCTCAACCCAAATCATATAAAGATGAAGTGCTGCCGCCTGAAGTCACGGCCCGTGCCGCTGCCGAAGCCGGTCGCACCGATTACTGGTACAAATATGTCGGTCTGGAAGGTGTCGTGCTCGGCATCGACCACTTTGGCGCCAGCGCCCCCGGCAAGACCCTGTCCGACAAATACGGCTTCACCCCGGAAAACTTCGCCGCGATGATTCGCGAAAAATATTAGGAGACAGCTATGGAAGCTCCGCAGAAAAATCTGGCCCTCGATCTCGTCCGTGTCACCGAAGCCGCCGCACTGGCATGTGCACGCTGGCTCGGAAAGGGAGACAAGATCTCCGCCGACCAGGCTGCTGTTGACGCCATGCGTCTTTGTTTCAATACCCTCGATATCGAAGGTCGCGTCATGATCGGCGAAGGGGAAAAAGACGACGCTCCCATGCTTTTCAACGGTGAAAAGCTTGGTCGCGCCAAAGGCCCCAAAGTCGACATCGCTGTCGATCCGCTGGAAGGCACCAACTTGCTCTCCAACGGTCGTCCCAACGCCATCTCCGTTGTCGGTGTTGCTCCCGCAGGAGCCATGTTCGATCCGGGCCCGAGCTACTACATGCAAAAACTCGTCGTGCCTTCCCAGGCAAAAGACGTTGTTGATATCGAAGCACCCACCGGTCACAACCTCAAGTTGATCGCCCGTGCGCTCGACAAGGATGTTGACGATCTGGTCGTCTTCGTTCTGGACAAGCCCCGTCACAAAAAGCTGATCAGCGACATCCGCGAAGCCGGTGCCCGCATTCAGTTGCACACCGACGGTGATATCACCGGTTCCCTGATGGCCATCGACCCCCGCTGCGAAGTGGATGTCATGATGGGAACAGGCGGAACCCCGGAAGGCGTGCTCTCCGCCATCGCCATCCGTATCATGGGCGGCGAGATGTTCGCCAAGCTCGATCCGCAGAAGCAGGACGAAAAGAATGCTCTGGCCGAATACGGCATGGATGTTCGCCGCGTGCTGACCGTTTCCGATCTGGTCAAGAGTGAAGACCTGTTCTTCGCCGCCACCGGCATCTCCGGCGGTACCTTCCTGAAAGGTGTTGCCTACCACGGTCACGGCGCCGAAACTTCTTCTCTGGTCATGCGCGGCAAGACCGGCACCATCCGCTACGTGGAAGCCATCCACAACTGGGATGCACTGATGAAGTTCAGCGCAGTCGAATACGACTAGACTTCTCGAAATACAAAGCAAAAGGCCGGAACCACATGGTTCCGGCCTTTTTTATTTCAAACGACATCGCGCCTCCTGACTGCCACTCTTCAGCAAGCAGGTCTTTTGCTCACCGTCCAAAATATGTTATACAAGGGTTAAGGAGTGATCATCATGGACGACAACAAGCGACACAGCACCCGCGTCAAGGCGGGATTCGAAGCATACGTCACCGTGGACGACGTTGTCATCCCGGTGGAGACCAGGGACATCAGCCTCAAGGGAGCCTTACTCGTTGGATGTGATGACTGCCATGTGGGCACACATGCCGAGCTGCATATTCCCTTGTCACCCAGCGTACGGATTGTCACCGAAGGCGATATCATTCGCTCCGGCGACAACCAGATAGCCATGCGATTCAAGGAAATGGACGAACTGAGCTTCACCTTCCTGCACCGGCTGGTTCAACTCAATGCACAGGACCCGGTCACCATTGACGACGAATTGATGGATGTATTCGAAAAGTTCTGAAAGTCAGGGTACACAGTACGTATGCCGCAATGACACAAACGTCTTGTCACAACCTGTTATGCGACTGACTTTTCCGGTGTGTCGTCCAGACTGTCGCGCCCGAGCAGGAACGTCCCCAACACAATCAAGGTGCCGCCGCTGATCGTCCAGTAGTCCGGTATTTCACCAAGGAATGAGACACCCCACATGGCGGCAAAAACCATTTCCAGACAGGTGATTCCGCTGATACGTGCGGCAGATTCAATGGCGTAGCCACGTGTCATGAAATATTGACCGAGATTCATCGAAATCGCGATTCCGGCGATATACAGCCATTCGACAGGGGTTGGCATGACCCAGTCATGCGAGAAAAAAGGCCCGATCAGGCAGATCAATAAGGGGGGATATGCCATAACGACTGCAGGATGCTCAGTTTTCGCCAGCGTCCTCACAACAAGGATGGCCAACGCGGTAACCAGTACGCCTGCGAGCGCCACAGCCACGGCAACAGGATCAAGATCAGCCTTGCCCACTCCAAAAAGAAAACTAGGCCGACAGACGAGTGCTACGCCGGTCAGACTGGCCCCCACAGCCACAAGCCCCCACTTCCCGAGCCGTTCCTTGAGAACAAACCATGCCAGCAAGGCGACAATTGCCGGATGCGTAAAAATGATGGCGGTTGCATCAGCCAGAGGCAAATGGATAAGCGCATAGAACTCTGCGAACAAGGAAATGAAGCCTACCAACCCCCGAGCGAGAAGAAACCACCGCCGATTACCAAAGAAACCGACCCCGGATCGTCGAAGAAGAACCCAGCACAAAACAACACCGACCACACCGCGCAAAAACAACAATTGCATAGTGGGAACATGTTCACCGGCAAGCTTGATCAGCAGCGAACCGATGGAAAAGAGGATGGTGCCTACCAGCATGAAGCGCATGCCGGGGGTCAGATTGATAAACATGCGGCAGAGTATGCCTAACCCTGCTTAAGGACAAGCAATTAATATCGCAAAAAACATCTTTAAGGAGCTGGCATAATGCAATATAATATAACTATCTACAACCGTTGACGCCGACTAGCATACGGTCTGCCAACTTTACGAGGTCACCTCATTCAATGATACGAATACTGTCTTCTCCGCTTCTTGTCCTGATGATGCTGGTCGCTCCACATGTGGCAATGGCTGAAGGAAGGACTGTGACTCTCGGCTATTTCGCCAGAGGGTGGGCACCGTATGAGATTTTGACAGACGCGACACCGAGTGGGATTGCTGTTGATCTTTTCGAGGAGGTCCTGCCGGACTCCATCACAAGAAATGTCGATCTTTATTCCAAACCTCGAGAACTGCTTCTGAGCAATGAAGCACCCATTTACACACGGCTGGAAGCAATAGAGTGGGTGCCGAAACCAGATCGCTTTTTATGGAGTGATCCAATCCTTCGTGAAGACAGTATCATTATATCCTCTGCACGAACGCCGCTCATTTATTCCGGGCTTGAGAGCCTGGAAGGTAAGACCATTGGCTGCATCAGTAATTATTCATATCCGGTCATAGAGCCTTTGTTCCTTCAGGGGAAAGCGATCCGCTATGATGTCAACAAGGATATTCTGCTATTGCGTATGGTCAAACAAGGACGTGTGGACGGTGTCGCCATCAACAAGCGAACCGCTTTGTGGCTTATGAAGACAACCCCTTCAATGTCGCGAGAGGACTTCCACTTCGCGGAAAAGCCGCTATCATCAGTGTGGCTCAGGTTCGTCTTTAATCACGTCACAGGTTGGGAAAATTGCCTTTCGGTGGTGAACAGGAAGATACAGGCAATCCGAGAAAACGGCACCCTCGATCAGATATTGTCAAAATACCAATAAAAAAAAAGCCGCCTTTCAGGCGGCTTTTCTATTTCATCTACAGCACGCGGCCGTCAGCCATGTGCACGATTCGATCGGCCTTGGCAGCATACTCCTCGTCATGAGTAACCATGACCACGGACAATCCTTCATTTTTCAACTCGGACAGCAACTCCATCACGGAATCTCCGGTCGCCTTGTCCAGATTACCTGTCGGCTCATCGGCGAAGAGTACAGTCGATTCCTTGACCAATGCACGAGCGATGGCAACACGCTGCTGTTCGCCGCCGGAAAGGTGACCAGGGATTTTACTCCCCTTGCCGGCCAGACCGACCCGTTCCAGACAGGCATCCGCGCGTTTCTTGATTTCATTGCTTACCGGAGCCAGCCCTTTCATATACGGGAGCAGGACATTCTCCCTGGCAGACAGATACGGCAGCAGATAGTGAAACTGGAAGACCACCGAGAAGTCCTTTTGACGCAACTGGTTCAACCTGTCAGCGGCGAATGTGGTCACATCCTCCCCGCCGTACAGAATCTCTCCTGAATCAGGAGTCAGAAGCGTGGACAGAATATTGAGAAACGTTGTTTTCCCGGAGCCGGATCGCCCGACGATTGAGACAAACTCACCCGGCTGGACAGTCAAATCAACACTGTCCAGAGCTCGAGTCTCTACCCCTTCCGACTGGAATGTTTTGATGATGTTTCTTGCTTCAAGCATGGTGTCTCCTACAGTGATATCAACGCTTCAGACGGTTCGATGGATGATGCTTTCCAGGCCGGGAAGAACGATGAGACCACGGAAACCCCTACAATAAACAGACAGGTCAATGCCATGTCGCCCACACTGAAGCTCAGTGTCGCCCCCTTGGCTATGTCCAGCGCTGCCAACACTTCAAGGCTCAGGGCAAAACCGGCCAGATATCCCAAAGCTCCGGCCAACAGACCGATCAGCACGGCCTCGAAACAAAATATGCCGAATATTCCGGCCCGAGAAAATCCAAGGGATCGCATAAGCCCAATCTCCTTGATCCGCTCATTGACCGAAGAGAGCATTGTCACGCCAACCATGCAGCAGGCGATCAAGAGAATAACCAGAGAAACCGTCAGGATGAGCTGCTTGACGAAATTGACGGAATACATGCGCTGTTTGACAATGGACTGCAACGCCTGGATTTCGGTGCCGGGAAGCGCTTCCTGGAGTTCGGCGACGATCTCCTCGATCGGACACCCGGCGCACAAGGCGGCCACTTCAACAAAACTTACCGTATCCGCCGAACCAAAATGCTGCTGGGCAAAATCCATTCCGGCAAAAACAACCGAATCATCGTCGCTGCCGGTGGGCATGATAACCCCGGCAACCGTGACCGAAGCGCCATCCAGTTGAATCTTGTCTCCGGCAGACACACCAAGCGTATCGGCCACCTTTGCACCGACAAGGATTTCATCCGCAGCATCCGGGAACTGTCCATTGACAGCCCAGTAGCCCTTGAGGATTTTCTCCTGTTCCCAGCGAACACCAACAACACCCACTGCAGCGTCATTGGCCTTGGTCATGGCTACCAGCTTGGGCGCAACAACGGCTATGCGCTCCTTCATCTTGATGGATTGGATGTTTGCAACGACGTCGGACTCACGAAGATCAGAGACACTCAGCGCCATATCTCCCATCGTGAATCCGCCATAACTCACCGACAAGGTGTTTCGCTTGGGCGTTACGAGGATATTAGCGCCATAGGCTGTCAGCTTTTTCTCAAGTGACTCACCAACAACGCTCGACACGTAGTTGAGCGAGACAATGGACGTGACTCCGAGAGTGAAGACCAATAACAGCAGGACGGTCTTCACCCATTTCTTACGGGTATTTCGCAGGGGGATGGTCAGTATGTTCATTTAGAAATACCCACGCCCTGCCATGATGTCCTCTGCCTTGAAAATGACAACGTCGTCATCGTAGGTTCTGGTCAATGGAGAGGGATTGCAGCCACCCTTCACCTCGTTGATGCGGGAGGAATGAAAACGCATGCCGCAATTGTTGCAGACCATGAACTCGCCGTCCTGATCATATCCCTTCTTTTCCCGGAAGCAGACATCACACGCATCAAATGCAGCGCGGATAACGCCATCGCTGGATTTGAGGACGAAAAACTTTACCTCACTGCCGTCCTGCTCAAACGAATAGTAGTGTGCCTTTCCATCGTTGACATCTGCTGTGGGCAAGGTGACAACGCCATTACTGGCCTTGACAGACGTATACTTGCCAAATCCCCACAAGGCATGTGCGTTGTCCGCAAAGAAAATCGCCAATGCCAACACCATGAAAATTGTTGCTAACCTGTTCTGCACCTTTTCTCCTATTTTTATGTGTGCTAATTCATACTAATCCAGTCTGGAATTAGTGCACAATACTCCCTGAAAAGCACTAAGCAATGCACAAACCAAGCCAAATAGTATCGGCCTTAGATCATTGCATATCCGACTAATCGAGTCAGGTATAGAGCTTTATAAATGAAAGTTTCTGCACAAGCTTGTGCAAAAAATCGTCACAATTCTGTTACAAAGTCGGTACTCGCAAATTGGGGCTGTTCCCATAACCAGCTTTTTGTTATGCACTCTTTGTAAATAACAATTAGGCAGTAATCCGTAATGGATCATCTCAAGAATCTCATCATTAGTAATACGCAGCAACTCGCCGAAGACATCCGTTTCAAGGCAGAGGCGAACGGCAATGCTCAAGACACCGGTATCCCCGAGGCTGTCTGGGGAGAGTCCGTCAGACTGATAAGTGAAGCCATGGTTCAAACACTTGAACTCTATGGTTACGACTACGACGCCACTGCCGAGGAACCTTCCGAAGTGAGCTCCGTCAATCGTTTTGCCGAAATCTTTGCCCGAGCCCATTATGACAAAGGCGTTTCACTGGTCCGCTACCTGACAACACTCAGGCTCTACCGACGCGCATACCGCAGGCGCATCTGCGACTCCATTGCCGATGAGGATGAAAAACGCAAAGTTCGATCGTTCTTTCGCAGTTTCTTCGATGGCCTTGAGATAATGCACTCCATCCAATGGGCTCGCTTCGCTGAAGAAGACCGGGTGCAACGGATGCAGGAGAACAACCAGTTGCTGACCAAGGAGCGAAGCCGCTTCCTTTCCTTGTTCAACGGACTTCCTTCGCCCGTGCTGTTACTGAGCAGTGATCTGCAAATCGAATTGATCAATCCTGCCACTCAGAAACTGATGGAAAACGAAAACATCCCTGAGTCGCTGACGTATGCGCAACCCGGCACCGGATTGGAGCAAGCTGCACCGGCCTCGGAGAAAGTGCCACTGCAGAAGGTAATCCCGTGGCTTGCCAATTCGATTCAGGCAAGCTGCTCACTCAATCCCGAACAGAATTGCCGTTTTGATTCCGAAGTCATGATAAACGGGAAAGAACACCATTTCGACATTGCCATTTCCTATGTGGATGCTTCTCCCGGTGGTCATAATGGAATCACCGTTGTCGTGGATGACGTCACCGCCCGAATAGAAGCCAAACAGTTAATCAGCAAGGAACGCAATCGGGCTGAGAATTATCTGGACTTTGTCGGAACCATCGTCCTGGCCCTGGACCCCTCCGGCTCGGTGATGATGGCGAACCGAACCGCCTGCGCGACCATGGGCTACGAGAAGGCGGAATTGCTCGGGCAGGATTGGTTCGACATCTGTATCCCGGCCCACGAGCGAGATGCTGTTCGCGACTATTTCACCCTGATCTTGCAGGAAATGG
>MDTD01031769.1_pt1 | contig 41130 bp, 37 predicted proteins | sample 811221 | NCBI WGS metagenome assembly MDTD01 (sample SAMN05326646, study PRJNA326480) | marine metagenome | isolation source: seawater | place: Pacific Ocean: South West | collected 2011
CCTCGGGCACCCGCGCCGCCGCCGACTCCTGGAGCTCGCTCGTCGCCTGCTGATCGAACCTGAACGTCGGGCTCTTGAGCGCGCCGATCCGCGCCTCGACCACCTGGACGAGCGCCGGTGCGATGCCCGCCTGCGTCGCCATCTCCTTGCCGGCCTGCTTGAGCGCCGTGCTGTCGCCGCCGTTAACCACGCCCACCGAAAGCACACTGCGCCGGGCGCTCGGGAACGCGAGCTGGATGTTCTCGCCCAAAGACTCCCGCTCGCGCCGGTACGTCTCCGCATCCAGGATCGGCCGCCGCTCGAGCTGACGCCTGAGCGACTCGATCCGCGATCGCCACGCGTCCGTCGGCACGCCGTTGGCATCCGCCCGCTTCTTCAGCTCCGCGTACGCATCCGTCCCGATCGCAAAGGCCCGGCGGATGTCGTTGTCCACCTGCTCGACGCTCTCCGTCGGCGCGATGATCGTCGGCAGACTCTCAAGCGATGTCAGGATCTCGGCCATCAACGGCTCGTCGGGCGTGTACACCCGGGGCTCGCGCAGACGCGCCTGCTCGCGGGCCCGGGACGTCGCGTCCGCGTCCAGAAGCTGCACCGGCACTCGCGTCAGGACCGTCCGCCTGGCCGTGTCCCCCGGCGCCACCATCGGCTCCGTGCCCGCCCACCAGACCATCCACGCGCTGAACACCGTGAACAGCACCACGATCACCGCGCCCCAGCCGAACTCGGGTGAGCTCGACGCCCGCCGCAAGAGCGAGGTCAGCGACAGCGTCTCGCGTTTCACCGCGAGCTTCCGCTTGGCCCGGCTGCCGCGCCCGGTCGATTTGGTCGATTCCTTTGCCATCGTTCTCTTTTTGGAAATCGGTGTTAGTGGTGGGGCCCGTCCACCTGGTACGCCTCGATGATCCGCTGCACCAACGGGTGCCTGACCACATCGGAATTCTGCAGCCGGATGAACGCCGCACCGGGCACATCCTTGAACCGCCTCGCCGCATCAATCAGCCCGCTGTGCGCCGGGTTGGAGAGATCAATCTGCGACGTGTCCCCCGTCACGATCATCTTCGACCCGTGCCCGAGACGCGTCAGGAACATCTTCATCTGCGCCGCCGTCGTGTTCTGCGCCTCGTCGAGGATGATCACCGAATGATTCAGCGTCCGGCCGCGCATGTACGCGAGCGGCGCGATCTCCAGCACATCCGTCTCCATGAAACGCCTGATCGTCTCGAACTCGAGCATGTCGTGCAGCGCGTCGAGCAGAGGCCGCAAGTACGGGTGCACCTTCGCCTCCAGATCCCCCGGCAAAAAGCCCAGCTTCTCGCCCGCCTCGACCGCCGGCCGCACCAGCATGATCTTGCGCACGCGGTCCGCCTTGAGCATGTGCACCGCGCACGCCACCGCCAGATACGTCTTGCCCGTTCCCGCCGGGCCCGAACCGAACACAAGATCGTTGTGACGGATCGCCTCGACATACTTCTGCTGGTTGTCCGTGCGCGGACGGATTCGGCGACCCGCCGAGTACACCTCGAGGTCGCCCTCCCACGACACCGGCCGCAGCTCAGGCTCGTCCATCGACGCCACCTGCACCGCCTGGTCCTCCGTCTCGTCGGCGATCAGATCCTGCACCTCGCCCGGCTGACACTGATGACCGCGCGATGCAAGCTCGATCATCCGGTCGATCACCGCCTTGGCGATGCAGACCGGCTCCTCCTGACCCGCGAGCTGGACCACGCCATCGCGAGCCGCGATCGTGACACCAACCGCCTCGCGCACAAGTTTCAGATTAGAGTCAGCCGGTCCGGCGAAGCGGACCCAGTCACCAGCCACAGGAATGCGAACCGTGATCTCCAACCGTCAACTCCGGCCCGCCCTCCAAGGCGCGGGGAACCACTGCCTGCGATTCCAAAATCGTACACGGATTCGACCCGCCTTGGTCGGATTCACCAAATCCTTCCCGATTTCTCGGATGCACCCTGTATGGGGGGTGCTATTAGGGGCTTTGACGCTCTCGCTCACCGCCTGCGCCAGCCTCCCCCGTGCCCGGGCCTACGAGGGCGATCTGCCGGCCACCGTTGTCGCCGATTGGAACGACATCGACGCCGCCATGAGCCGGACCGTCAAGCGGACCGAGACCGCCGTCGTCGGGCGCACCGAGATCGGCCAGGGCGAAATGGGCTCGCGCATCCGCCTCGACATGCTCTCCGTGCTGGACGATCAGTTCTGGCTCGAGTTCGAGGCTCTCGAGACCTGGCCCGACCCCGAGGGTGGCCCCGCCGGCATCTCCATCAACACCGGCTCACTCCTCGAGAGCGCTTCGCCCTTCCAGCGAGCTGTCGTGGGCGAGGTCATCCACCACCTCGAAACCCTCGCGGGTAAGGACACCGCGCCAGCCAACTGACCCCGGTCGCATGTTCAGGAAGTGTGCGCAGGCAGCGTCACGATCATCGTCGTGCCCTGCTGCCAGACGGACTCGACATCGACCGTGCCGTTGAGCAATCGAGCCGCGTGCTTGACGATCGCCAGCCCGAGCCCCGTGCCCCGCTGGGCCCCCGTTCGCGCGGGATCGACCTGATAAAAGCGCTCGAAAATCCGTTGCTGCTGCGCCAGCGGGATGCCCGGGCCCCGATCCGTCACGCGGATGACGCACGAGCCCTCCGCCTCGCCGGGCCTGGCCTCGATGCGGACATTCGTGCCCTCGGCCGTGAACTTCGCGGCGTTCTCGATCAGGTTCTTGGTGATCAGCACCAGCAGCCGCTTGTCCGTGTGGATGGTCTCGCACGCGGGATCGAGATCGAAATCGAGCGTGACATTCCGCTTGGCGCACAGATCCGCCAGCAATTCCGACATCTGCTCGCTGAGCAGCGCGAGCGACACGGGCTTGAGTTCGAGCCGCATCGCCTCGGACTCGAGCCGCGACAGATCGAGCAGGTCGTTGATCATCTCCTCGAGGCGCAGCACGTGGGACTCGATCATGCCCACCAGCTTGGTGCGCATCGCCTCGTCGCCCTGAGCGATACTCAGCGTCTCGGCTGCACCCTTGATCGCCGCGATTGGAGTCCGCAACTCGTGCGATGCGTTGGCGACGAAATCGGTCTTGAGCTTGAGGGCGCCGTCGAGCTCGGTGATGTCCCGGAGCGTCGCCACGACGCTGGCGGGGCGATCGTCGGAAAGGGGGACAATCGACACATCGCACACTTTGACACCCCCCGCGCTGGGGAGGCGGATCGAGCCGCGCCACTGCTCACCCCGTCTGCCGCGGGAAATCCGATCGAGCAGCTCGGCCTTGGTCACGACCTCTTCGACATACCGCCCCGTCAGCGGGCGGGTCAGGCCCAGGATCCGCGACGCCCGCATGTTCGCGTGCACAACCAGCCCGTCCGGGCCGATCGCGATGACCGGGTCGCCCACCGCCTCAATCAGCTCGTCCAGACGCTCGAACTGTCCGGTTTCCTGCTCAGGTGCGGGCTTCTCGGTCGACTCGGATTGAGCATTCGGCTCGCTTTGGTCGGCACCCTGTTCTTTGAGCAGAAAGCCCATCAGCGCGACGCCGGCCAGTGCAATCGTGACACCCCAGCCCATGCCGATGACCCACCCCTGCCAGCGCAGCCCGATGGCGAGGCTCGCCCAGGCGAGTGACACCAGCGACGCGTAGCCGCAGAGCTGCCAGATTTCATGCTTGCCGAGGCGGGCCATGGGACAACCCTAGAGATGCGGACCCGGGTCGGGCGGGTGGTGCATTGAACGCGAGGGGCGGATCGGTGGGAGTGCGCCGAGGTGGCGCAGGGGTGTGGAGTTGGTGTCAGGCGTCGGGGTCGTTGATGCGGTACCCGACGCCGCGGACGGTCTGGATCATCGAGCCGTACTCGCCGAGCTTCTTGCGGATCGCAGCGACATGCACATCGATTGTGCGCTCGGTGACGGTGATGCCCGGCCCGATGGCGTTGGAGATGAGCCCGCGCCTGGAAAGAACGCGACCGGGGGCCTGCATCAGAGCCGCCAGGAGGCGGAATTCTGTCAGCGTCAATTTGATGCTCTCGCCGGCGCAGCTCGCTTCGTGGCGATCGAGGTCGATGCGGACCGGCCCGAGTTCGACGATGGATGAGGCGCCCGCTTCCTTGGACGCCCGGCGGAGCACCGCGTCAACGCGGGCCAGCAGAACCTTAATAGAGAAAGGTTTGGTGACATAGTCGTCTGCGCCGGCGTCAAGGCCGCGGATCTGATCCTCGTCGGCTGACTTGGCGGTGAGCATGATGATGGGGATGCTTGCGGTCTCGGCGTTGCGCTTGAGTTTGGTGGCGACCTCGATGCCGTCCATCTCTGGGAGCATGATGTCGAGGATGATGAGGTCGGGCTTCTTCGCGGCGACTGCTTCGATCGCGGCGGCCCCGGAGTGGGCGACCTCGGCCTTGTGCCCGGAGACGTTCAGGTTGTACCTGAGCAGCTCGGCGAGATCGAGCTCGTCCTCGACCACCAGGATGTTTCGGATCTCTTGCATCTGCCGACCCCTTGCAGACCCGCCGATTTCGGGGGAATCATGATGCGAAATCTTGGCTGGGCACCCCTGCGGTCAAGCCGCAGCAAGGGTAGGGACACGTGACGTGTTCTCCAAGCCAGAACCGGCTTGGGAAGGGGATCTTCACAAACGCTTGACATGTTTGTGTCGGCTAGCTTCCTAGTGTGAAGGCGAAAAAAAATCGTGGTTCTGCGACTTGAAACTCAATTCGTGGCGAGTCGTCGTCCGGAAATCCGATGCCTAGTGTTCACTGTACCGGACTGTAGGAAGTGTCCGGTTTCCCACCTCCCGGGCATGGATCGCACGGGGTTCACGGGTGGGTGATTCGTACCGGTAAGAGCAGGAGGCTCTTGCCGCTCCATGACAGGGCCGGAGGTTCTGTGTGTGGGGGTGAGCATCGGGCCGGGTGGTTCGTTGCTTGCATGATGTCGGAGCCTTTCAGAGGATCTGAGGGACGACCGGTTGGTGGATTCAGGTCGGAATATTCAAGACAGAGACCCCACCTATCCGCTGGTAGAGTCAGATCATGCAGGAAGTAGTTTTGTTGAACCTGCGTGCGGGTATGAGAGACTTCTGCGACGCCGCGTGAGCGCCGCGACTAGCCCGCATCGTGAGGCAAAGGCCTGCACGAGCAATCGCGACACGTTGCGCGACACGTAGCAAGGAGTGGCACGACATGAGTCCGAAGATTCGTCTGATGATTTTGGCAGGTACCGCGCTGGCGACAGGTGTTGCGAGCGCCCAGAGCCTCGACCAAACCCGCGAGTATGCCGCTGAGGTCGTTGCTGACGCTCAGCAGCGCACCAGTCTCCTGGACAGCGCTCAGGGCAGCAACGCCCAGTTCGGTCTGACCTCGGCCGACGGCAGCTCGACCCTGAACTTCAGCGGCTGGCACCAGACCCGTTACGCCATCACGATCCGTGATGACGCGGGCAACGCCGAGGAAGATGACCTCGAAACCGGTTTCTTCACCCCGGACACCCGACTGATCTTTGATGGTTCGGTCGTCAGCCCGGACACCACGTACAAGATCGAGCTGTACTTCGACAGCAACGGCGACGTTGGCCTGATGGACGCGTTCCTGAACCACGACTTCGGCAACGGCACCGCCGGTCGCATCGGTCAGTTCACCGCCCCCGTCACCCGTGAGTCGATGGTCGAGGACAACCAGCTCCAGACCATCGAGCGCACCCCGACCGACTGGGTCTTCTCGGCCGGCCAGGTCCAGGGTGCTGCGATCAGCTTCACCGACGAGGCAAACAGCTACCGCGTCACCGGTTCTTTGAACGACGGTGCCCGCACTGGCAACAGCCCTTACAACGCCTTCACCTCGCCCGACACCGTCCCCGGTGACGACGGCGACATCGCCATCACCGTTCGCGGCGACATGGCCTTCGAAGGCACCGTCGATCCGTACTTCGCCACCACCCGTCTCATGCCGGGCGGCGAGAACGCCATGATCCTCGGTGGTTACATCCACTTCGAGCAGAGCCCCGACGTCGGCGACAACGGCGACACCTCGCTGATCGCTGCCGGTGTGGACTTCCTCATGGACAACGGCAACGGCTGGAACTTCTTCGCTGCCGGTCACCTGCAGTCGGTCGATTCCGACGCCGCCGGCGACGACTTCCTCAACCTGGGCCTCGTGCTCCAGGGTGGTTACTTCGTCAGCGAGAACACCGAAATCTTCGGTTCGTTCGACATGGTCATCCCCGATGACGACCTCGCTGCCGACGCCGATCCGTTCAACACCCTCCAGGTCGGTGTGAACCACTTCCCCTTCCAGGGTTCGCAGGCTGTCAAGCTCTCGGCTGGCGTCACGATCTTCATCGACGCTCAGACCGAGACCGGCGGTCTCGTGATGCCCAACTCGGATGCCGGCCTCTTGGCCGACAGCGAGGGTGGTCAGGTCACCGCCATGGGCCAGGCTCAGGTCAGCTTCTGATCTGACTCAGGTCTGAACTCAGTACCACGCGGACCGGTCCGAAAGGGCCGGTCCGTTTTTTTGAGGCACTAGGCACTAGGCACTAGGCACTAGGCATTGGGCACTTGGCACTTGGGTGTGCGAGGGGATATTTGCCGTGTGGTGCAGGCATCTATAGGTGCTGGATGCCGGATGCTGGGAGGCGCTCTTTACATCCGTTCGAGAGTTTGGATGCCGAGGCAATCGAGCCCGTCTTCGAGGACGCGCGAGGTCAGGTTGCAGAGGCGCAGCCGCGCGAGGCGTGAGGCGTCTGTGTCGGCCTTGAGCACGGGGCATTTCTCGAAGAACCGGCTGAAGGTGCCGGCCAGTTCGTAGAGGTAGCCGCACATCCGGTGGGGCTCGAGTGTCCGCGCGACGCTGGCGACCGTGGCCGGGTAGCGCAGCAGGACGAGCGCGAGTTGCTTCTCCTCGGGCTCGTTGATCGACAGCGGTGCTGATTCGTATCCGTCTGCAACGCCCTGCTCGCGCGCTTTGCGGAAGATGCTCTGGATGCGGACGTAGGTGTAGAGCAGGTAGGGGCCCGTGTTACCCTCGAAGGCGAGCATGCGGTCCCAGTCGAAGACGTAGTCCTTGATCCGGTCGCTCGAAAGGTCGGCGTACTTGAGGGCCGCGACCGCGACGGTGTGCGCGATGCGCTTGCGCTCCTCGTCCGTGAGGTCCGGGTTTTTCTCGGCCGAGATGACCGCGGCCCGCTCCTCGGCCTCGTCGATGAGATCGCTGAGCTTGACGTTCTCGCCCGAGCGCGTCTTGAAGGGGCGGCCGTCCTCGCCCAGCACCATGCCAAACGGCGCGTGCTCGAGCGTCGAGTCCTCGGTTGCGCCGTCTTTGTGCGCAAAGCCGGCTTTCTTTGCGGTCGCAAAGACCTGCTTGAAGTGCAGGGCTTGCCGCGCATCGACGCAGTAGATCACGCGGTCGGCGCCGAGCTGCTGGACGCGTTTGCGGACTGCTGCGAGATCGGTGGTGGCGTAGAGGAAGCCGCCGTCGCTCTTGCGGACGAGCGTGGGCTCGAGCCCCTCGTTGCGGACGACGAGCGCGCCGTCGTCTTCCTCGGCGAGGTTCTTGTCGATGAGGATCTGCACGATCTCGCCGAGCTGATCGCGGAAGCTCGATTCGCCGGCCGAGTCTTTCTCGGTGATGTTCGCCTGCAGGCGCTCGCACGTTTCGAGGCACGCGCCCATCGTGACGTCGTAGAGTTTCTGCCAGAGCGCGACGGTTTCGTGGTCGCCCGATTGCAGCTTCACGAGTGTCTGTTTGGCGTGCTCGAGCGCTTCGGTCGCGCCGGCGACCTGCGCCTCGAGCTCGGCCTGCGCCTTGGGGCCGAGCTGGAAGCGCTGGACCGCTTTGAGGCCCTTGGTGTCGGCGCTGCTCTCCTGTTTGGCGACTTTGTAGAGGCGGTCGAGATCGTCGAGCGTGACCTTGTCTAGATCGATACGCCCGGCCTTGGCTTCGCTCTGGAGCTTGGCGACGACCATCGCGATGGGCAGGCCCCAGTCGCCGACGTGGTTCTGGCGGACGACGGTGTGCCCGAGTTTCTCGAGCGTTCGGCAGATCGCGTCGCCGATCACGGTCGAGCGCAGGTGCCCGACGTGCATCTGTTTGGCGAGGTTCACGCCGCAGACATCGACGACGATCGTCTGCTGCTGCTCGGCCTTGACGCCCAGCGACGGGCGGTCGAGCTCGCCCACGAGCTCGGCGAGAGTTTCGGGCTTGAGCCTGACATTGATAAAGCCCGGCCCGGCGATCGAGTTCTCGTCCATGGGCAGCGCCAGGTCGCCCAGATCGAGCTTCTCGACGATCGCTTTGGCGACCTCGCGCGGCGGCATGCCGAGGGTCTTGGCCAGTGGCATGGCCGCGTTGCTCTGGTAGTCGCCGTGCTGGGGGTTCTTGCTGGGCGTGATGAGCGGGTCGACCGATCCGGTTTCGAGCTTGTCCTCGAATGCGTCCGCGATCGCCGCCGCGAACCGCTCGCCGAGCATTTCAACCGGGTCCAGCCTCTGTTGTGTCTGTGCCTCTGTCATCGTGCTGCGATCCTAGCGGCCCGAGCGCTCCGAGCCTGCGCTCCAGCTGGTCGCTGACCCCGATGAAAGCCGTGCTGGGCAGGAGCGCCAGCGGATCGTCGATCAGAACCACGCGTCCGGAATCGACCGCACGCATCCCGAGCCCGGCGAGCGAGCCGAGCTCTTCGGGCGAGGGGCGCCAATCCGAGGGGGCGGCTTGCTCACCCGGCGCGCGGGGCATGACGAGCACGATCACGCCCGGGTCCATCGCCAGGACGTCCTCGGCGTCGGTGGGCATGTAGGGCTTGCCCTCGGTGATCGCTGGGGTGTAGCCCAGGCGTTCGATCAGCTCGTGATGGGCCGAGCCCGGGCCGAGGATGTCGACGGTGGGGGCCGTCTGCATCGCGATGAGCACGGTGCCCCAGCCAGGCCGGCCTTCGGCGCGGGGCTCGATCGCGCGGGCGAGCTGCTCGGCGAGCCCTGCACCGGGCGCGAAGCGGTCTTCGAGTTGGCGCGTCGCCCGCTGCACATCGTCGAGAGTAAGCGTGCGCGTGAGGTTCACGATCTCGAAGCCTGCCTCGCCGGCGATCTGAGCGAGCCTTGCCGGCATGCTCTGCGAATCGGTCTGCACGATCACGTGGGTGGGCTCGATCGACAGCAGCTTCTCGTAGTCGATCGCGCCCTGCTCGCCCACGGGCGGCACGTCGACGCTTGCGGCCCGATCGAAGTTGTGCCTGCCGACGATCGCCTCTTCGAGGCCGAGATCGATCAGGATCTTGGAACCCGCCGGGCTGAGCGAGACAATGCGGGGTTGGTTGTCGCGCGTCTCGGGTGTGCCGGGCTCTTTCGTGTCGTCGCTGCACGAGGGCAACACGGCTAAGAGGCCAGTCAGTATGAGTGTGAGCGCAAGCCGCATACGCCAAGCCTACCCGGCAAAGCGCGCGTCGATCGTGTCGCGCAGCCTGGCGAGCCGATCCGGGTTGTGCAGCGCGACCGACCAGGTCCGGTCCGTGCGCAGGCGGTGCTCCATCGCGAGTCTCTTCGTCCGCTCGGCGTCCTGGCGGTATTGCCGAATCTCCTCGGCGTGCTCGCGTCGGGTGCGTTCGAGTATCGCCAGGATTTTTTCGTACAGCGCCCGGCGTTCTTTGCTGTGTCTCGGGAGCGATTCGATCTGAGCTGCCAGCTCACGCTTTCGGCGTTCGTCGTCGTCTTCGCCAACCAGTGAGGGATCGTGCCGGGCGTGGTGTGCCAGCCATGCCGCGTGTGCCGCGTCCTGCTGGGTGGCTGGTTGGTGGTCGTCGAAGTCGAGCGTCAGTGTCGCGGTCGCGCTGGTAAAGGGCGCCAGCGGCGACTCGATGAGGTGGGGGAGCCAGCGGTCGTTGACGGGTTCGTACGAGCGCCCGCCCGTGCCGTGGATGAACAGGTCGCACCCGGCCAGACGCATGAGCCCGGTCATGAGCAGCCCGCCCGGGAGCAACGGCTCGCCGCGTTTGGCATCGCTCGCCCGCGCCCGCTCACGCCTGCCTCGCTCACCCAGACGCCACATCGGGAGCTCTTCGTTGCCGAGCGAGACCGGCGAAACGCCCGAGTTCGGCACGCTCTCTACCGCTTCGTTGAACGTGCCCGCGAAGTGCCCCGGGTCGTCGGCCGCGATCGACAGGACTTCTTTGTACAGATCCGTCTCTGCGAACTTCGTCGGCGCGACGATCGTGGGCCGATCGCTCACGGGTGCGAGCACGTCGAAGAGGGCCTCGGTCGCCTGCATCGCGATCGAAGGCGCGTTCGCGTGCGCAGCGATCGCCTCGCGTAAGCGGTCGAGGCGGCCCGCGATCTCGGGCGACGCGGGTTGGATCTCCGGGCCGAAGCGGATCGGCGCAGGCTCGACCGCTGGCGTGGCGCCGGTTGTGCGCCGGACCGAGCGCTGATCGGTGGGCGTGAAGTCGAAGAGCTCATCGGTCATCGGCCCGTCCGCGTGGCGTACGGGCACGCGGAGCGAGAGCGCTTCGTTCGTGTCCATGTCCACGATGAGCCAGGCGACCACGCCCCCGACGCGTTCTGCGAGAGACTGGGCGGCAAAGAGTTTGGCGAGTATCCCCGGGTGCCAGAGCTGCGCCTGGTGCCCGGTCATGATGATCGGTTTGTCGGTGGGCAGGCCGAGCTGCTCGCGGAAACGCAGCGCCCGGTCGGATGTGTTGTGCGTGACGAGGTGCGCCCACGACGTCGGCTCGGGATCGAGCTCGGTCAGTATCGGGCTCGTCTCGGTGCCGGTCGTCAAGAGCCGCAGTCCACCGCAGTGACGTCCTGGATCGCCGAGCTTGGCAGACGACGCTGGCATCGCTTGAGTTCGCAGTGCAGCACGCGCCGGTAGTGCGCCAGGCGCACATCGCGGTCGTCCAGCGGCCCGCCGAAGCTGCGCTGGAGGTCGTTGTAGATCAGCTTGACCGGGATCTCTTCGATCCGCAGGCCCGCCGCGACCGCCTGCACCCAGAACTGCATCGGGAAGGCGTAGCCCTGCTCGTCGAGTGTGAGGCCCGCCAGCGCCGAGACGCGGAAGGCCTTGAAGCCGCAGAACGCATCGGTGAGCGAGAGCCCGAGCCTGCTGTTGAGCTCGTCGGTGATGAGCTCGTTGACGCCACGCCGCTCGGGCGGGGGTGATCCGATGGCTTCCTGCATCTCGATGGGGATCAGGTACCGTGAGCCGCTGATGACGTCGGCCCGATTCTCGCGGGCCGCTTCGAGGAAGGCGGGGATCGAGGCCGGCTCGTGCTGCTCGTCGCAGTCCATCGTGATGACCCAGTCGAACCCGTCGACCGCGGCCCATCGGAAGGCGTCCATCAGCGAGTGCCCGTAACCCCGGTTGGTCGAGTGGCGGATCACCTCGACGGGGAAATTGGCCAGGAGCTGGGGGGTGGCGTCCGTGGAGCCGTCGTCGATCACAAGGATGTGGTCGGCGTGCTGGCGAACCTTCTCCAGAACGCTGGCGACGTACTTCTGCTCGTTGTAGACAGGGATCGCCACCAGTGTTCGCATCGTGTTCTCCGAGCCCGGTGCGGGCGTACAAACTCTATGAGCCCCGCGGCAAGGTGACGAACCACCGAATGCCCCGCGGGATTCCCGTTCCTGGCATGTCGATCCCGGATTCGTGTCGGCTCACGAACTGGACGCGGGATCCTGACGCTCAATCACGCCGGGGTGCAATCCCGGATCTCTGCCTCTGCTGCCGACTGTCGCGCTTTGAAGGCCCTGCCCCATTCCTGCATCGCCAGGAGCACGGGTTCGAGGGATCGGCCGAACTCGGTGACCTCGTATTCCACGCGTGGCGGAACCTCGGCAAAGACGTGCCGGGAGATCACGCCGTCGGCCTCAAGCTCGCGCAGCTGGAGCGTGATCATCCGCTCGGTCGCGTTGGGTGTGAGCCGACGCAGCTCGCCGAAGCGTTTGCGACCCGAGAGCAGGTGACACACCAGGACTGGTTTCCACCGCCCCCCGATGACGCTCAGCGTGGCCTCGACGTCGCAGCCGGTCTTCCAGTTGTAATGACGCGCCATGGCGGGCTCCGGGTCTCTCAAAAAATCTCAACACTTACATTTTTGTGGGTACTTGTTTGAATATCAGCATAGGCGTAGGTTCAACCAGTTCGCAACCACAGGCCCAAAAAAGGGCGTTTGAAAGGACCAGTGCCATGCAAGCGATGCACATCGAGTCGTACGGCCCGGAAGCCGCGTTCACGCCCGCCGAGATCGACCGCCCCGAGGCCGGGCCGGGCCAGGTGCTCGTGAAGGTTGCCGCGACGAGCGTGAACACGGTCGACACGATGATCCGCAAGATGGGCGCTGATCTGCCCTTTGCGCCCAAGACGCCCGCCATCCTCGGGATGGATTTCGCCGGCACCGTCGAGGCGGTGGGCGAGGGGGTCGAGGGCTTTGCCGAGGGCGACGAGGTCTACGGCTGCGCGGGCGGGCTGGGGGATCTGCCCGGTGCGCTGGCCCAGTACATGGCCGCCGACGCTCGGCTGATCGCGCACAAGCCGAAGACTCTCTCGATGCGCGAGGCGGCCGCGTTGCCGCTGGTCGGGATCACGGCGTACGAGGGGCTGACCCGCGCGGGCCTCGGTGCGGGACAGGGTGAAGGACAGAAGGTGCTCGTGCACGGAGGCTCGGGCGGCGTGGGTCACGTGGCCCTGCAAATTGCAAAGCACTTTGGGGCCAGGGTCTACTCCACGGGCGGGGGTGTTCCGCAGCTCGCGCTGATCGAGAAGCTCGGCGCCACACCCATCAACTACAAGACGGAAACGGTCGAGCAGTACGTCAACACGCACACCGACGGCCGGGGCTTTGATCTTGTGTTCGACTCGGTGGGCGGTGCGAACCTGACGAACTCTTTCGAGGCGGCTGCGCTGAACGCGCAGATCGCCGCGACCGTCTCGATGTGCGAGCTGGACCTGACGCCCGCGCACTTCAAGGGGCTGTCGCTGCACGTGGTGTTCATGCTGATCCCGATGATCCACGACCACAAGCGCGAGGCGCACGCACAGATCCTGCGCGAGCTGGCGCGGATCGTCGAGGCCGGCGGGCTCACACCCGTGCTCGATGAGCCCGCCTTCTCGCTCGAACAGGCCGGCGAGGCGCACGCACGCCTCGAGAGCGGCAAGGCGATGGGCAAGGTCGTGATCGACGTCTGAGTTCCAGAGCGTGATGCCCCGGCGGGGTTTACTCCCGGTTCGCGCCCACTCTTTGATACCGCGCGTCGTGGATCAGCGGGCGATCCTCGTCGGGAGCGGTCCAGATGCGCACGCGGAGCGATCCGTCTCTCTCGATCTCGAGTCTCGCGATCGCTTTGGTTTCCAGAATGTCTTGGATGCATGTGAGCTCGCACTGCAGCGAACCGTCTGTGCGCTGAGTGATGTCCCCCTCGTACACAAGCCCAGAGCGTGTGAGTGCGAGGCATCTCAGGTTGCCGGTCCCGACATGGTGAAACAGGTACGCATCGCAAAGTGGATCGTCGGTCTCTTCATGATCAGCCGAATCCAGACGTACGGCGATCAAGTCGAGATACTCCGCCCACTCGAAGTTCAAACGTGTGTGGTCATCTCTCTCGTGGCCTTGCTCGTTCAGGCTTTCCCACTGGCCGAGGAGCGGAACCAATGAAGTCAGATTCTCGGAGGGCAGCGGCGCATCGGCTTCCGGATCGATCTGTGTCGAAGGCTGTTTCTCGGTGCGGACGTAATCCCATTCCGCGAGCGTCTGGTATCCGCGGCCGCTGTTCTCAAGGAGCACCTCGTGGTATCGATCCGGGCCGTTGAATGTCCAACGGTGCGCCAATCGGCGGTGAGTCGGTTTCTGTCGGCCTGTCTGATAGAGATCGGCTTGGCCCGTGAGTGTCCGGCCGTCGAACTCGATCGAGCCCTCGGCGACGCCCCGGCCGATCCCCGGGATGTCGGGGTGCAGACTGAGGACGCGGATCTGCTCAAGACCCGGGTGCCAGTAGTAGATCGCCATCTCGCGCCAGGGGCGACCGCTCGCGTCTGTGCCGACGGTGTGCGACCGAATGGAGTGTTTGCCCGGGCCCCATCGCCAGGTGTCTGCATGTATCGAGCCGAGATTCCATTGTCCCTCTTCCATGATCGCAAAGCTCGCCATCGGGTTTGCTTCGACTGCCGTATCGACCGCCGCCGATCGCTCGTGTGAGACATCGGGGTCTGTCGGCTGGGTGATTGCTGCCTCGCAGGCGTTCGTTGTCGTGAGCAGGGCCAGGACGAGGATCGGGTATAGAGGGTTCATGTGCGATTGTCCTACCGACCACACGGGATTCAGTTGTGGGGAATCGCGGAGAACCGTCATTGCGCAAGCAGAGGCAAACCGCAGTAGCCGCTTAGAACAGCCCCATTTGTCCGCCGAGTTCGGGGCGTTTGAAGTGCTTGCCGGTGATCGGCCTGACATCGCGGTTGATGCCGTATTTGCGGGTGAAGACGTCGAAGTTCTGGGCGATCTGTTTGACGTGGGCGCCCTCGCCCCGGCCGCGGTTCTTGGTCGCGTTGTAGAGCTTGCCGCCGCGGGACTGACGGATGAGAGACTCGACCTTGCGGGCCTTGGCCGGGTGGACGTTGCGCTCGAGCCACTCGAGGAAGAGGTCCTTGACCTGATAAGGCAGGCGCAGCAGCACCCACGCGGCTCTTCTGGCGCCGGCCTCGGCGACCGCTTCCAGGATCGAGGGCAGCTCCGCGTCCGTCAGGCCCGGGATGATCGGCGCGACGTTCACCGTCACGGGCACGCCCGCTTGCGTGAGCTCGCGGATGATCCGCAGCCTGCCGCTCGGGTTCGTCGCGCGGGGTTCGAGTTTCTGGGCCAGCTCCGCGTCGAGTGTCACGAGCGTGACGATCACCCGCCCCGCGTTCTTCTCGGCCAGTTTCTGCCAGAGATCGGTATCGCGCAGGACCAGCGCACTCTTGGTCATGGTCGAGACGGGCTGGTAGCACTCGGCCATGACTTCCAGGCACTGGCGCGCGATCCTGAGTTTGTGCTCGATGGGCTGGTAGATGTCCGTGATGGCGGACATCACGATGGGCTCGGGCTTCCACTTGAGGGACGCCAGTTCTTTGCGCAGGAGTTCGGGGGCCTCGGGCTTGGCGACAAGGCGTGTCTCGAAGTCGAGGCCGCAACTGAAGCCGAGGTACTCGTGGAACGGGCGGGCGAAGCAGTAGATGCACCCGTGCTCGCAGCCGCGGTAGGGGTTGACGGTCCAGTCGAAGGGCACGTCCGAGGTGCGCGCGACGCGGTTGATGATGGTCTGGGTCTTGTCGCGGTAGACCTTGCGCTCGATGCGATCGAGCCCGCCGCCCTCGGCCTCGCGCTCGACCCACTGGCGGTCGAGCTCCTCGCCCAGCACGTGGAGCCTGATGTCCTCGAAACGATTCCCCGGATTCAGCCCTGCGCCGCGCCGATGTGCAGGCCCGCCGCGGAGCGCATCGCGGTAGGCGAAGTCTTCGGTGTCCATTCCGAACACAATACAAACGGGCATGGGAATGTCAAGACCGATATTCGGATTATGATCGGTCAATCTCGTCCGTGTTCTGGTCGCCGCTGGACTTGGCGAGTGAGGTGAAGGCCGCGAACCCGAAGGGTTGCTGGTTCTCCTCGTCGGGCCCGCCTCTCATGTGATTGAGCTGGGCCTCGGCCTGTCTCTGGAGCTTCTCGACCAGTTCTGGGGAGAGCGAGTGGAAGCCCCGTATCTCGGAGAGGGGCAGCGTGAACACCTCGCCCGGGGGGGTGCGGATCTGGAAGACGGTGCATTCGACGGCTGTGGCGAGGGATCGTGCGTCCGAGTTGTGCGTCACGCCGCAGGCAAAGAGCGGGTGGACGTCGGCGATGGGGATCCGGTTGCCGAGGGTGGTGATCACAGCCAAACGCCCGTCGAAGAGGTCGCGTTCGGAGGGCTCGGCTTCCTCGGGGTCATCGGCGGCGCCCGGTCCTGCCTGAGTGATGGTGCCCTCGGGCGTATCGATGATCACGGTGCCCGGGTCGATCTTCTCGGCCTGGTGCTGGGCCTCGAGCTTCATGCTGAGCATGGAGAGCGAGGTGAGCATTTCGCGAATGACGTTCTGCCAGAAGAGCTCGCGGAGCTCCCCGACCGGGGGCCTTGGATGGGCGAGGCTGGGGTCGGACCCGCAGTAGGCAGCGGGGTTCGGGCTGTGCGGGTGAGGCTGTTCCACGCTGACAGTCTAGGGCATTGTCCCGGTCCATCACGCGGCACGGACCTACCCAGACCGCACAGCCGTCACGGTTTCAAGCGCCGGCCCAATCGGCTCGATCGGCATCGGAAAGCTCCGCCCGGAGCGGGCCGATACGCCAGAGTGACCAGGAGCCCGTTGCAATGAGCACTTCTCAACACACCATCGACCAGGTCCGATCGATTCTCGGTCGCCTCGACCGATCCATCGATCAGGCACGCGAGAAGCGCCTGCACGGCGACCCCGAGCAGCGTCCGGCGAGCGAGCCGGCTCGCAGCGAGGAGCCCGCGGGTCGAACGACCGAGCCGCCGCCACCCGCGGTAGGCCCGGCCCGTCCGACGACGAATCGGGCCCCGAGCCCCTTCGGGCGAGCCAAGCCCTTGCGGAACAACCAGAACGACGCATCGACCAGCCGGTGGTCCGATCGGGGCGCACCCGATCAGAACGACTGATTCCAGAGGGATCCAACCATGTTCGACAAGCTGATGGGCAAGTGGCGGGGGCAGAGCCACAACCAGCAGCGCCCGCGCACGGCTCCGGATGACCGCAGCGCGTACCCGAACACGCCCGAGATGCCCAGGGTCCGCCCTGAGATGGCCAACTTTGACGTGGTCGACGGCATCCTGGTGGCCACCGCACTGCAGAACAGGCTGGTCGGGATGGACTCGGCCGACCTCGTCGAGACCATCCTCGCCGAGGTGGACGCCAACGGCCAGGTCTGCAACGTCATCGTCGACCTCGAGAACATCGAGTTCATGGACTCGACGTCGCTTGGCATGTTGGTCTTCCTGAACAACCGGCTCCAGATCATCGAGGGGCGTCTGGTGATCGTGAACGCGGCTGCCACCCTCGAGCAGATGTTCAAGATCACCCAGCTCGACCGGATGCTTCCGGTCTGCCGGGACGTCATGAAGGCGGTGGCGATCCTGAACCGGGCTCAGGCTGCCTGAGCCGGCTCCTTGCCCGGGGTGCCCCGACGGCTAACAATCATGGGCATTGCCGGGGCAATGGTGTAATTGGTAGCACGACAGATTCTGATTCTGTTAGTTGGGGTTCAAGTCCCTATTGCCCTATTTGTTCGTACGAGCCCCCTGCGTAAGCAGGGGGGCTTTGTTTTTGGTCAGGGACTTGCATCAGAGACTAGGAGGCCCCCTCGCTCACGCGAGGGGCTCGTAGATCAATCCAGCAGATCGACGGTGTGGGCCGCGTCGGGGTCGAGTTGCATTTTGAGGTAGGCCGCGTAGAGCCCATCGCTGGCGAGCAGCTCTTCGTGTGTGCCCAGTTCGATCAGGCGTCCCTTCTCCAGGACCGCGATGACATCCGCGTGACGGATCGTGCTCAGGCGGTGGGCGATCACGATGCTCGTGCGGCCCTGCATCAGGTCCGCAAGCGAGCGCTGGATGAGCGCCTCCGAGCGTGAGTCGAGGTTGCTGGTGGCTTCGTCGAGAATCAGGAGCACCGGGTCGGCCAGGATCGCGCGGGCGATCGCCAGGCGCTGCTTCTGCCCGCCCGAGAGGCGTACGCCGCGCTCGCCGATGAGTGTGTCGTAGCCCTTCTCTGTTTCGACGATGAACTCGTGCGCGTTGGCGAGCTTGGCGGCGTGTTCGATTTCTTCCTGCGGCGCATCCCGCCGGGCGTAAGCGATGTTCTCGGCGATCGTGCCATCGAACAGGAAGACGTCCTGCTCGACGATGCCGAGCAGCCTGCGGTAGCTGTCGACGTCGATGTCCTTGAGGTCCGTGCCGTCGAGGCGGATGGTGCCCTCGGTCGGGTCGTAGAAGCGAGCGACGAGGTTGCAGAGTGTTGTTTTGCCGGCACCTGAAGGACCGACGAGCGCGAGCGTCTGCCCGGGCTGGATGGTCAGGCTGAGATCATGGATCACGCGGGCGGGCTCGTCGGTTGAAGAGTCCGTCGGGGACTTGGGATAGGCAAAGCTGAGGTGTTCGATGGCGATCTCGCCCCGTGCGGTCGCGCGTGAGACTTGTGCGCCCTCGCGTTTGCCCTCGAATTCCATGGGCTCGTCGAGCAGGTCGAGGGTTTTGTCGAGTGCGGAGAGGTTGTTCTGCACGGTGGTCGCGCTGGAGGCGAGCGCTTCGAGCGGGCCCAGCAGCATGACGACGTAGGTGACGAACATGATGACATCGCCCGGCGTGAGCTTGCCGTTGATGACCTGCGATCCGCCGTAGACCAGAACGCCCGTCGAGGCGACGGGGATGAGCAGCGCCCAGGCGACCTCGATGCCGCGGGACCACCACCACGCCATGATCTCTTTGCGGATCATGAAGTGGTTGGCGCCGACGAACCGCTGTCCCTCGCCTCGCCACCGGCTAAAGCCCCGGACGATGCGCATGCCGCCGAAGACTTCGGTGGAGTGGCTGTCGATGTTGGTTCGGCTGACGCGGATGTCTCGGTAGATGGGCCTAATGCGTCCGATCCAGGTGCGGTGAGTGATCCAGATGGCGGGGATCATGAGCAGCGAGCCGACGAGGAGTTTCCAGTCGACCATCGCCAGGATGACAAGTGTGACACCGACCTGTGTGACGGCTCGCCATGGGTTGTAGATCAGGCTGAAGACGAGCTCGCCCACGCCGCCCGCGTCTTCGCGGAGGATCGAGGCGATGCCGCCGGATTTGAGCGCCTGCACGCGTTCGAGCGGGAGCCGGACAGCGTGATCGAAGAGCGTCCTTCGGAACGAGACCTGAAGACGTTTGGTGATGCGCGTGGCCTGCCAGCGCCCCCACATCGCGATGACGACGCTGATCATGGTGAGCGAGATCATCGCCAGCCCGATGAGCCAGAGCAGGGCCATACGGTCGGGCGAGCCGTCGGAGGTGCGCGGGATGTCGATGTACCGGGCGAGCTGTTCGGGTCCGGGCTCGTCGGCCCAGACGTAGTCCATGACGAGCTTGGTCGAGACGGGCAGGACCATGCCGATGAGCGTGGAGACGCTGAGCGTTGTCAGCGCCAGGCCCAGCCTCGAGTGGTGGCCTCGGCTGAGTTTCCAGAACGCGGCGAGCACCTCGCGGACGGACCGCGTGCGTTGGCGTTTGGTGGGTTCGTTGCTGATGACGGCTTCGTCGTGTCCCTCACGCGACTTCTGCCGCCGACGGACTTTGTACGCCGTGAATCGTCTGCTGCTTGCCTTGCCTGGCCGGCTTTCGTTCTGCACGGGCGGATGCTAGGCTCTCGCTTCGGAGTGCCGGATTCTCGGCGCCGTGCGAGCAAGGACAGGGGACAGACCGATGGCGTTACCGGGATCGAAGATCGCGCTGCACTGGAGGATCCTGATCGGGCTGGCGCTGGGCATCATCGTCGGCGTGATCATCAACACCACCTGGACGCGCGACACCTGGGCCTCGCTTGGGGTCAACAACGCCAAGGTGCTGCTCGATGGGGGCAAGGCAGCCACCGAATCGCTCAGGCCGGGCGGGACCAACGAGTACGCCGATTTCACCGCTCGCGTGGCCGTCTTCGCCAGACAGGCCAACGAGTTCATCGGCAAGCTCTTCATGCAGGGGCTTAAGTTCATCGCGGTCCCCATCGTGCTGTTCAGCCTCGTCGCCGGCGTGGCGAGCCTGAATGACACCCGCAAGCTCGGGCGCATCGGCGGCAAGACGATCGGGATCTATCTCTGTACGACCGCGATCGCGATCACCGTGGGGCTCGTGGCTGCCAACCTCGCCAAGCCGGGCAAGTCTTTCCCCGAAGAGAAGCGTGCCCAGCTTGAGGCGCAGTACCAGGCCGACGCCTCGACGAAGGTAAAGAGTGCCGAGGAGCAGCGCAGCAAGTCGGCGTGGGACAACATCCTCAACATCTTCCCGAGCAACCCGTTCGAGTCGATGGCAGCGGGCAATACGCTCCAGGTCGTCGTGGTCGGGCTGCTCATCGGGTTTGCGATCACGCTGCTGCCGGAGCAGGAGGCGGCTCCGCTCGTTCAGTTCTTCGAGGGCATGACGAGCGTCATCATCAAGATCGTCGAGGTCGTGCTCAAGATCGCGCCGGTCGCGGTGTTCTCGCTGATCGTTACGCAGATCGCGGATCTTGGCATCGACGTGCTGCAATCACTCCTGATTTACTGCCTCACCGTGGTCGGCGCGCTGGCGCTGATGATGTTCGCGGTCTACCCGCTCGTGCTCAAGATCTTCACGCCGGTCGGGTATGGGCGGTTCTTCACGGCCATCAGCCCCGCGCAGCTGCTCGCGTTCAGCTCGTCGAGTTCCGGCGCGACGATGCCCGTCACGATGGAGTGCGTCGAGAACCGCTTGGGCGTGTCCGAGGATGTCACGAGCTTTGTCATCCCCGTCGGCGCGACGATCAACATGGACGGGACGGCTCTCTATCAGGGCGTCGCGGCTGTGTTCATCGCGCAGATGTTCAACATGCCCCTGTCCATCACGGAACAGCTCATGATCGTGCTGACCGCGACACTCGCCTCGATCGGGACGGCTGCTGTGCCGGGCGTGGGCATCGTGATGCTGGTCATCGTGCTCGAATCGGTCGGCCTGCCGCTCGAGGGCATCGCGGTGATCCTGGGCGTGGACCGCATCCTGGATATGTGCCGAACGAGCGTGAACGTGACGGGCGACTGCATGGTGGCCGCGGTTGTGGGGCACTCGGAGAATGAACTCCTGACCCCTGCAGAAGTAGCCACCACGTCGAACCGCCCGCTCGATGAACACCCGCCGTTCTAACGGCACCAACACCCATCGCTGACGGGAGATGGGTGCTGATGCGTTGATCGTCGCTGCGAAGCCGGTTTAGCTGTCCTGATCCCAGCGGCGGAGGATGCGTGCGGTTTCATCGCGATGCTCGCTCTCGTCGCGGGCCATGTCTTCGAGCTGGACCTGCAGGCCCTTCATCCCGAGTGACTCGGCCTGAGCGGCTCGCTTGGCGTACCGGTCGTGCGCCTCGGTCTCGGCCTCGAGGATCGCCTTGAGCATGTCCTTGGGTGAGTCGGCGTTCTTGACCGGCTTGGGCGTAGTGGTCGGTTCGCCGCCGAGTGCGACGATCTTGGAAGCCAGGTACTGCGCGTGCCCGGTCTCGTCGGGGACCTCGGCCTCAAAGAACGATTTGAGCTCAGGCCTGGAGGGCCCGCTCACCTTGGCGGCGTAGGTCAGGTACTGCAGCACCGCCGAGAACTCGTACGCCAGATCCTCGTTCAGTGCCTCGATCAGCTGGTCCTTGGTGATGTCTGACATGAAAGTCCTTTCATTAGATTAGAATTGTTCTAAAGACTGTAGGCGGGTGGGGCCAAAAAAGACAGACGCGACCCCGGGGCCGCGTCTGGTCGTGATTCGGATTGGCGTGTTGGCTTAGGCGCCAGCGAGTTCGAGCTGACCAGCCAAATCGTCATGGATGGCCATGATGCGGGTGAACATGAGTCGCCCTGCCTCGACGAGCTTGCCTTTCTCTTCCTCGGTGAAGGGCTGGGTGTCGAGGGTGGTTTTGAAGGTCTCCCAGCGGGGGCGCTGGTTCTCGCCGTAGGGATCGAGCGAGCGGAAGCCATCGCTTCCCTCGGCTTCCCATGCGGCGCGTAACTTCTTGGCTACGTAGCGGTTGCCGTTGTTGGCACCCTCGCGGACGTAGTGGAGCCCGAGGAGGGTGAGGGCGTCGGCTTTCTCGATGTCCTGGCAGAGGGCCGCGACGCCCGGGGTGGGCTCGGTGGCGGCCTTGGAGCCATAGAACTTCAGATCGGCGTCGTAGTAGGGGCCCTGGAGCTGGGCATCATCGACGAGAGCCTCGAGGTAGGGGCTGCTCGGGCGGATTTCGAGGATGGCCACGTCGAGAGCGCGGTTCCAGAGCACGCCCTGCTGGAGCATGGCGACATATTCGTCCTTGCTCATCTGGCCCGAAACCATGCGAGCGGGGATGGTCGCGTGCTCGGCCTGCTCGTGGAGGTCGGCGCAACCCTCTTTCATCATCTGGCTGATGGGCTTGGTCTCGGTGGTCATGTTGTGGCTCCTTGGCGGCCCATAACGGGCTTGCTGCAGTGATCATCGCCGGGTGGCGGTCGGGGTCAAGGCGTTTTTGGGATCTATTGAGACCCATTCTCAGTTAGATCTGCCCGAAAGTAGGTGGCTGTTTCCCCTCAATGTGCAGACTAAGTGACAGATACGAGCGCAAAATTCCATGTTATCGGCTCTGTTAGTAAATTCTCACCGTAATTCAGCCGGTAAGCTGTCCGACAATCGCAGCCGCGAGTCTTCCCACCCGGGGAGATGACGACCGGTGAGCAGAGCCGCAAGGACCGCGGCAAGTCGGGGAGAGTCGCCCGCACAGGGAGCGGGTGCGAAGAGGGGGTTGTCGGCGCCTGCGGGCTGTCGCAACCAAAGAGACCCCGAAGGTCATCCAGAACACTTTTTCGTGCCGGCCAGAGCTGTGTCGGCGCCCCGTATTGGCGGATGCCATGTGGGGTCACCACTCAGGGAGGAACCGACTGGTGCTGTACTCATTTTTCCGATTCACGCTGCTGTTCGTGCTGGCCATCGGGCCTTGGATGAACTCGGCGGCTTCTGCCCAGCCCTCGGCTGCGCAGTTCTTGCAGTGGCTGACGTATTACACGAACAGTGACATCCGGGCGGATTACAACTACGACAACATGGTCACGCCTGCCGATTTCTCGGCGTTCCTGATCAACTACGACAACCCGCCCCAGCCGCCCCAGCCCTCCGATGGCTGGACCGAGCTGAACCCGAGTTCCAACTCGGTCGTGATCTATGTCTCGAGCTCGCAGGGCAACGACAACAACGACGGCCGGTCAGAGAGCCGACCCGTCAAGACGATCCAGCGTGCATACGACCTGCTCCGCGACGGCCAGCCCGACTGGATCCGCCTGCGTCGGGGAGACACGTGGTACGAGTCGCTCCCGAACTGGAAGAAGTCGGGCAAGTCTTACGCCGAGCCGATGGTCGTGTCGTACTACGGCTCGTCGACCAACCGTCCGCGTCTGCTGACGGGGACCACCCGCGGGATGCGCGCCACGGGCGATGAGATCCGCAAGCACCTGCGTTTCGTGGGCTTCGAGCTCCGGCCGCACCTTCGGACGCGTGATGATGCGCCGGGCGGCATCGAGTTCATCTGCGAGCACGAAGACATCCTCATCGAGGACTGCCTGGTCTCGGGCTACGCGGACAACCTCCAGTTCCAGGGCGATTCGGACCGTCGCGCACGGGACATCCGTGTCCGCCGGAACATCATCACGGACTCGTGGGCGGTCGGCCGCCACTCGCAGGGGCTGTATGCAACCCGAGTGGACAACATGTTCCTTGAACAGAACATCTTCGACCACAACGGCTGGAACGAGAACGAAGAGGGCGCCGAACCGACCATCTTCAACCACAACATCTACATCCAGGCGACCTGCACGGGCATCCAGGTGCTCGACAACATTATCTCGAACGCGTCGAGCCACGGCGTGCAGATGCGTTCGGGTGGTGTGGTGATCGGGAACTTCTTCTACAAGAACGCGATCAACGTGCTGCTCGGTCACGAGGACTATGTCACCACTGGTGCGGTGAACGGCAACGTCATCATGGCCGGCAAGGACATCGGCCCGGGCCTGCCCCGAGGCATGGGCATTCACATCCAGTTCACGGATAACGCGAAGGTCCGCGACAACCTCATCCTCCGCAACGGCACCGACGCCGGTCAGAGCGAGGCGATCTCGATCATCGGTGACAGCAACGACCTCGTTCAGAACCTGCTCATCGAGCGGAACACGATCTACAACTGGCTCAACAACGTTGTGATCGAGAACGAGGGTCTGCGCAACATGACCTTCCGCAACAACATCGTGTTCGACTCGCAGAACGAGAGCCCGGCTGTTCGTCACTGGACGACGTCGACGCTCGACGACGTGACGGCGTACGACAACACCTACTTCATCGGCGGGACCAGCAACTGGTTCCGGGCGCACAACTCGTACTACAGCCTGAACCAGTGGGTCAACGTCGCCGACGAATCCAGCCCGAGGACGATCTCGGGGCAGAGCTTCGTCGATGACTCCCGCACACTGACAACGTACGCTCAGAACCTGCTTCTGCCCGCCGACGGCGACTTGGTCATCTCGCGTGCACGCACGCAGAACCGTTCGGTCTGGGACGATAACTACTCGGCCAAGAAGATCGTGGCGTACTTCAAGGAAGGCTACAAGCTGGCCGGCTGATCAGGCCATCGGGTGACCTTGTGTCACCGGCAATGTATCAAAGAGAAAGCCCCGCACCTGCGTTTCGGTGCGGGGCTTTTTTGATGTGCTCTGAGTTGAGTTGATATCAGCGGCGGCGACGCGTCGCGGCCAGGCCGCCCAGGCCGAGCAGCGCGAGCGTGGTCGGGGCGGGCACCACGAAGAGTGCGCCGGCCTTGACGCCGTCAAGCAGGACGTTGTGACCGGTGCCGTCGAGGTTGATCTCAACGATGCGGCTTGTGCCGTCGCCGGCGGTCATGTTGCGCTCAACGTAGTTGATCTTGTCGGTGTACTCGTTGTAGATCACATTGAAGGGCTGGAAGTAGACGCCGGTGTTGTCGCTGTCGAAAGCGGCGTCAAGGTCGAAGATCTTGGCGATGCTGACGAAGTCGCCGTTGCCGTCGAGTTCGACGGAGTAGAGCGAGCGTGTTTCCTGCTCGGCGACGATCAGGTTGCCGTCGTCGAGCGACGCGATGCCGCGGATGTGAGTGAGCGAGTAGCCGAGGCCGGTGTTGGCGTCGGCGAGGTCGATGACCATGTCGAAGGAGACGTCGGTGGGGTCGGCGGGGTTGTTCATGACGAGGCGGTTGATGATGCTGCTCGTCGAGAAGGGGATGTTGGGGTCGGTGCCCACGCCGCCGTTGACGGCGCCGACGTAGTAGTTGTTAGCGCGTGTGCGGTCGGCTTCGAGAACATTGAATGCGACGGGGCGTGGGAGCGGGTCACCAAAGTCGGGCTGGGGGACAACCACGCTGACGTTGGCGGCGTTGTTGATGTCGATGCCGATGACGCCCTCTTCACGGAGCGGGAGGACCTGATCGGAGCCCGGGTTGTTGGCGAAGAGGAGGTTGTTGGTGAGCGGGTCGTAGGCCATGCCTTCGACGGCCTGGATCGGGTCGCTTGTGGCGAAGGTGCTCACGGTGCGGGTGCCGGCATTGAACATGTTGTCAATGCGGTAGATGGATGCGGTGGAGGGGTTTTGGTTGGGGAAGGGTGAGTTGGAGATGTAGAACTCGCCGCTGGGCCCCTGCGCGATGCCGCCGTTGATGCGGTGATCCGAATCCGGAGCCGCGGGGAAGCTGACATAGAGGCTCGGGGTGAGGGTTGCGTAGTTGAGGAGCTGGACGGTATCCGAGCCGCCGTCACGGTCATTGGTGGTGAAAAGGATGTCGCCGGGCATTTGAGCCGAGGCCGAGGCTGCGAATCCTGCGATTGCAGCAAGGAACGTGGTTTTCCGGATCATGTGGTGTCTCCTCTCAGGTGGGTCGAATTGACGCTGTGCCTCGGCTCTCTTTGTTGCACGACGTGTGAAACTGGAGAAGAGGGTCAAGGCGGAGCACTCTCGCACTGCGAGTGTACTTGGGGGCAAAACCGAGATCGAGGGCCTTCCCCTAAATACATTTCGCGATTCGGTGGGCAGTGGATTCCGGACTCGGTGGTTCTTGATTGAATTGGAACAATCGAAGGGTCGTTGGGACGGATTGACTCGGGGCACCTCGGGCCTAGACTGGCCGCTGTAGGGCTTGTAGCTCAGTCGGTAGAGCGCACCCCTGATAAGGGTGAGGTCACAGGTTCAAGTCCTGTCAGGCCCATTGAGGACACGCGAGTACGCTGGTTGGTCTGGTTTCTTGGCGAACCACGCCGAGCGCCGACCATAAGGACCGCATGGCCAAGCCGAACCCGAGTTTCTGGAGCGACTTCCGCCTCTTCTTTCTCAGAGGGTTGGGTGTGCTTCTGCCCTCGGTGTTGACGCTCTGGCTGCTCTTTCAGGCGTTTATCTTCCTTTACAACAATGTCGCCGCCCCCATCAACCGGGGAATCAGGACCGCGATTGTGGAGGTCACTCCTCGCGTCGTGAGCGATGCGCATATGCCTGAGTGGTTCCGGGTGACGGCGGAAGAGGTTGAGGAGTTCAAACGCACCACGACCGACCCGCTGATGCGCAAGGCGCCGGACGCGGCGATCAGCCAGCACATCCGCACCCGACAGCTCGAGAGTTACTGGAACACGTGGTCGTTCGGGGTGCTCAGGCTCACAGGGCTCCTGGTGGCGATCGTGCTGATCTATCTGGGTGGCCGGGTGCTCGGCAGCTTCATGGGGCGGTACTTCTTCCACCGCCTCGAGCGTCTTCTCAAGGCGATTCCGGGGTTCAAGCAGGTCTATCCGCACGTGAAGCAGATGGTCGACCTGATCATGGGCGACAGCCAGATGGCGTTCCGGCGGGTCGTGCTCGTCGAGTACCCCCGCAAGGGGATCTGGACGGTCGGTCTGGTGACGTCGAGCTCGATCAAGTCGATCGCCGAGCAGGTGCAGGGCGATGTGCTGACGATCTTCATCCCGACAAGCCCGACGCCCTTTACGGGGTTCACGATCAACGTGCCGGCCTCAGAGTGCGTGGATGTGGATATGACGATCGATCAGGCGCTGCGGTTCGTGATCACGGCGGGCGTGCTGGTGCCCGAGGGGCACGAGATGCCCCCGGCCTCCGGTGTGCCTCAGATCCATGTTCCGAGCGTCATTCCTGAGAAGGATGGCGAGACTGACCGCAAGCCGTCCGAGTCCTAGACTCCCCTCCCCTGGGCCTTTGATCTCGGGGGGCCAGTGGAGGGCAGATCATGCGCGTGGATGTGGTGGGGCTGAAGTTCGAGGTGACCGACGCGATCCGTGAGTACGCGGATTCGAAGGTCGAGAAGCTCAGCCGCTATTTCGACGGCATCCAGCTGATCACCATCCGACTGGCACAGCCGGCCGGGCGTGATTTCGAGGTGGAGCTCGTCGTCGATGTGGAGAAGCATGACGACTTTGTCGCCACCGCAACTGGGGATGATCTTTATCTGGCGATTGACTCTTCGGTCCAGAAGATGAGTCGTCAGTTGACGGACTTCAAAGAGAAGCTCAAGCTGAGCAGTCACCATCCAGACGAGCCGCGCTGAGGGGCTTGGAGCAACAGACAATGAAGCTGATCGAACTCGTGCCGGAAGGCGCGATCTCAACGCATCTTCAGTCGACCCAGCGTGACGACGTCATCGCTGAGATGGTGGACCTTCTGATCGAGGCGGGCTCGGCTTCGCCCGAGTCGCGCGATGATCTGATCGCGAAGGTTCTGAGTCGCGAGCAGACGGGCTCGACGGGGTACGGGCGGGGTGTGGCTGTGCCGCACGTCAAGCAGCCCAGCGTCGAGCGGATGTCCGTGGCGATCGGCCTCTCTCAGACGGGTGTGGACTTCAACGCGCTGGATCGTCAGCCGGTGTTCTCGGTGTTCCTGCTTCTGAGCCCGATCGACCGCCCGGAGGAGCATCTCCAGGCGATGGAGGCGATCTTCAAGCAGCTGAGCAAGGAGACGTTCCGTCGGCAGCTCCGTCAGGCGACGAGTATCGAGGACGTCAAGACGCTTCTGATGGAAGCGGATTCGAAGCAGGCCGCGGGCTGAGCCCGGGGCGGATTGGGAGCATGTGGTGCCGAGCCGCGCACAAATCACGGTCATGATCGTCAACCGGCTGGGCCTGCACGCCCGGCCCGCGATGACGTTCGTTGACGCGGCCCAGGCCTACAAGTGCTCGGTGAAGGTGCAGAAGGGCGACTTCGCGGTCGACGGCAAATCCATCATGGAAGTCATGATGCTGGCGGCGACCAAGGGCACCGAGCTCGATGTCATCTGCGAGGGCGACGACGCGGACGATTGCGCCAAAGCGCTCTCGAGGCTGGTGGCGGAGGGGTTTGGGGAGGACTGATTGTCCTTACTCGGCCTGCTGATCCACGGAAACGAGTTTCCAGATGTAGTGCTCGGTGCGTGAGCCCTGGCCCGGCATGGTTGCGGTGCGCTTGAGTTCGGTCTTCGTGATCAGTTGGCGGTCATTGTCGTAGCTCCAGAGCATCGTGTCGTCGATATCGAATAGGTTGGCCTGTTTCTCGGCCTCGGCGATGGGCAGGCCGAGCTTTGTCAGTGCTTCGATGATGAGCTCGCTCACGCCCTCGGGGTCGAGGGTCTGGTCGTACCGGTACTCGATGAGATGTGGTGTTGCCGGGTCATCATCAAGCGAGGTGGTGGCGACTGCGGGGAGTGGGTCGCCGCCGAAGGGGTTGGGCAGGGCGACCTCTTGCTCGATGGTGTTCTCGTCAGAGAGCGACCAGCCGTAGCCGAAGAGGTAGGGGACGATGCGCCGGGAGTACATGGCAAGAACCGCCTGCTCGGTCGCAAAGAGCTGGGCGGTGCCGGCCTTGGCCTGTTCGGCGGTCGCCTCGTCGGCCTGGCCGAACTTCACGAGCGCATCGAAGAGGCTGTCGGTGACTCTGATCGTCTTGTCGCGCACCGCCTGCCAGTCCTTGATGCCGACGATGGCCAGGTCTTCACCCAGCACGAACACGATCTCGGAGCGGAGGTCTTCCTTCGTGAGGCCGAGCTGTTCGAGTTGTGCGGGCGAGAGCGGCATGTCGCCCGTGGCCAGCTCGGTTCGCAGCAGTTGAGTGCCCTCTTCGTCGGTTTCAATCGTGAATCGGACGGTTCCGTCGGCGGACTTGACGAGCAGGCCGCCCTGAGTAATCGAGGTGTGGAGGGAGAGTTCGTAGGGTGTGCTTTCTTTGAGGCCACAGACAGCGTCCAGCGTTTGGCTCTGGGCCAAAGCCGAGGCGGCGTAGGTGGTGGCGGCTGACATCGAGAGAAGGTGCGCAAGGATTCGGTTCATGCGGATACTGTATCGGCAATCCTTCAAATAGATCGCATTGGAAATGGAATTGTTTAAGATGGCGTGATGAATTCTTACAGCTTTCACGTTCTGCGCAACGACCATTCGGGTGTGGATGGTCTGGTTGATCTCTATCGGCAAGGGTTTGGTGTGTCGGAAGTCACATTCATTGAGCTAGAGCCCGGTGATGACTCGACCGACCCAGGTGGGATCGTGTCGCTCGCTGAACTTGGTTACAAGAAGTTAGGTGGCCCCATGTCGCTAGATAATGCGTTAAGGCAGCCTCTGCCGGATCGGCCATTCTGTCTTGCTCTGTATGTTACCGAGTCAGAGTATCAGGAGCGTGTAAATACAGAGTGGCAAAGCAGTAGTAGGAATCTAGAAGTTGGATGTCTTTGCTATGTCCGAGGAATGCATCAGTTACAAGGTGTTGTGCATTCCCTTAGAGAAATTGATGGGGAGTGGAGACTCGAAGCGAATGGAGGATACCGGGTTGTCAGCGCCGAAGCCTCGATCGAAGTGTCGGGCGAGGGTGAAGGTGAACCGATCGAGGTCATCACGAGTGTGCTGATGCATCCTTACACCCAGCGAGCGTTACGAACACTCAAGACAGAACAGGTTGCTGATCTCTCGATTGTGTTCTAAGTATGTTCATTCCTCTTCACTCACCCGCTTAATCCTCGCCCCGACTTTCGCAAGACGCTCTTCGAGTTTCTCGTACCCGCGGTCGAGGTGGTAGACGCGCAGGACACGCGTCGTGCCCTCGGCGGCCAGGCCCGCGAGGACGAGGCCCGCTGAGGCGCGGAGGTCGGAAGCCATCACGGGGGCGCCGACGAGTCGGCGGACGCCCGAGACGATCGCGGTGGGGCCTTGGCGGAAGAGCTGAGCGCCCATGCGGGAGAGCTCGGCGACGTGGAGGAAGCGTTCCGGGAAGATCTTCTCGGTGATCACGCTCGTGCCGTCGGCGAGTGTGAGCAGGGCCATGAACTGCGCCTGCAGGTCGGTCGGGAAACCCGGGTGGGGCTGGGTCGTGATGTCGCAGGGGCGGAGTGCCCGTCCGCCGGCGACGCGGACGCGGGCGCGCATCGAGCTGGCGTCGTCGAGCGCTTCGACCTCGACACCGATCTGTTCGAGGCAGTTGGTCGCGGCCATCAGCGCGTCGAGCGGGCAGTTGGTGATGGTCAGTTCGCCCGCGGTGATCGCGGCTGCGACCATGAACGTGCCCGCCTCGATGCGGTCGGGGATGATCTGGTGCGACCCGCCGCCGAGCTGCTCGACCCCCTCGACAACGATGCGGGGCGAGCCGGCACCGGTGATCCTGGCGCCCATCGCCGAGAGCAGGTTGGCCAGGTCGACGATCTCGGGCTCGCAGGCGGCGGATTCGATGACGGTGGTGCCCTGCGCGAGGACGGCTGCCGAGAGGATGTTGGCGGTGCCGAGCACGGTCGATCCGAACGCGCCTCCCAGGAAGATGCGGTTGCCCCGGAGCCGACCGCCGGGCACGCGTCCGATGACGTCGCCGCCCTCGAGTTCGAAGGTGGCTCCGAGTGCTTCGAGGCCTTTGAGGTGGAGGTCGATGGGGCGTTGCCCGATCGCGCAGCCGCCGGGGAGCGAGACGCGGGCTTTGCCTCGGGCGGCCAGCAGCGGTCCGAGCACGCAGACGCTGGCGCGCATGGTCTTGACGATGTCGTAGCGAGCGTGGCTTTCGGTGGTGTCGGTGGTGTGGAGGATGCAGTCGTGCTTGCCGGTGCGTTCGACGGCGCAGCCGAGCTCGGTGAGCAGTTTCTGCATGTTTCGGATGTCGGAGAGGTCGGGCACGTCAGAGAGGCGCACGGGCTCCTGCGTGAGCAGGGCGGCGGCCATGATGGGCAGGGCCGCGTTCTTTGAGCCGTTGACGGCGATCTCGCCCGACAGGCGCCTGCTGCCTTCGATCTCGAACATATCCATTTCGCCACCCTCCCTGGTGCGAAGATGTCTTTCGTGGGCACTCCATTGGGCCCGGCGCTAACATACTACTCGCCCGGAATGGGCTGCTGTCGTCCCGATTCGGGGGCGATTTACGATTGTGCCAGGCATGCGGCTCGGCAGGGGGGTACCGGCGTGTTCGACTTCACCCGCAAGCGTCAGATGTTCGAGTGGTGGGACGCCGGCTTCGTGGATACGAAGGCCCGCAACCTCAAAAGCGTGCAGGACGCCTGGATCATGGCCGAGTTGGGCGAGAGCAAGGGCCTGACCATCGCAGAGATCGGTGGCGGGGATTCGAGGCTGCTTCGCCACCTGGCCCCGAACAACACCTGCGTCAATATCGACAAGCTCGAGGGCTTCGGCAAGGGGCCGAAAAAGGACCCCGGCATCGAGGGTGTCCGGACGGTCCGCTCGTACATGGGCGAGTTCGATGAATCGCTCGAAGACGGCTCGTTCGATGTGGTCTTCTCGATCTCAGTCATCGAGCACGTGCCAGATGAGATGGTGGGGGAGTGCTTTGCGGACATGGCTCGCCTGCTCAAACCCGGCGGGCGGATGCTCCACGCGATCGACATCTATCTCTACGACGAGCCCACGGTCATGACCCGGATCGACGCGTACAGGTCCTCGGCGATGAACCCGGAATTGCGCCTGGCATGGGCGAAAGAACCCGTCATCGGAGAGAAAACACGCTTCCACACCGATTACGTGAGCAACTCCGATCACCAGCTTTCCTACACCCGCCGACTCGTCAAGGGCATGGACGAGCAGCGCGCCACGATGCAGGTGTGCAACATCATGATGGAACTCATCAAGCAGTAAGCCAGCTCATTCAGGGGTGCCACGGCTTGTCTGTCTTCTGCAAGCCGTGATACAGAGACCACTCAGGGCACGGCTTGCCCTTCGGGACAAGCCGTGGCACCCCTAATGGAGTGCTTGCATGCTTAGCGGGTGTTCCAATACCTGACTCGGTCGGTGCGTCGGTACGTGCTGCGGTATGAGCTGTCGTAGTACTGGTAGCTCCGGGCGTCGCGTGGCAGATAGATCCGCCGGTCGTAGCGCAGACTGGGCCTCGGGTCCTCGGGCCAGCAGTCGGTGGCGAGGGTGGGGGCGTTACTCATGATGTTCATTGAGTCGTTGCGCCGGGTCATCTCGGGGCGGTCGGCGTGGGCGTAGCTGGTGGCGCTGGCGGAGGGGGATTCGAAGACGAGTTCCCAAGTATTGCCAGCGGGCCCGAGGGTGGGGGGACGCTGGCGCGCGGCGACCTTGGTCGCGCAGCCGCCGAGCTGGCTTGTCATGAAAAGAACGATGGCTGTCATCGCGAGGGTTGCGGCCCTCTGCGATCCCACTGCACCACCAGCGCACTCCGAACCGGAGCACTCTGGGCCGGGCATGACTCCGGCCACTCTCTTTCCCAAGGCCCGCAGGTCTTGCATACCTGCACCTCGATACAAACGGCAGGCCCGAAAGACGCCGCCAGGTTTGGACGCGGGAGGCCGATGATTACCGGACCGTCCGATTCGGGTGTTGCCCCGACGCGACTTCCCCTGTTGAGGTGCATCATCACGGATCGCCCGATCCAAAGCAAGACCCAAACGGAGGAGAGGCTGGAAATTTGTCTGCGGGCCTCGTTCTGAGGCAATAGGTGCGGGTGGAGGGTGCGGAAGAAAGCACCCCCGGCAGGATTCGAACCTGCGACCTCAGCTTTAGGAAAGCCGTGCTCTATCCAACTGAGCTACAGGGGCACGCCCCGATCGTAGGTACATTGGCCTCGGTGGGCACGCACTTTGGAACCGAGGCCGAGCTTTGGCGTCTCATCCACAATCTGACAGGGCGCGGTCGCGTCCAGCAGGCGGGAGAAGACCAGATGACAGAGAGACGGGCGTTCGCGTTGGTTGAGGCTTTGGTGGTGATCTGCCTGGCGGCGGTGCTGCTGGCGGTGTGCCTGCCGACGATCCAGGAGCAGCGGCGACAAGCGTCGATCAAGGCAGACCTCAGCAACATGCGGCTGATCGGTCAGGCCTCGGCGATGTATTCGGGCGCCAACGCGGGCAGGCTGTTCACGTTTTCTTGGGAGGCCGGCCAGGTGCCGGTGACGCCCAACGCGGAGTTAGCGTTGGCGTGTGCGGTTCTCAATCCAAACAGCCCTGGTGCGGAGTCCCGTGCCGGGGCGATCCAGCATCTCGATCTCGTGACACACGGGATCAAGGACGAAAGGCTCACGCCGAACTTGTCAACTGTCGCTGCCGGCTTTGCACCATACCCGCTCTACAACCACCTCGTACTTGCTCACTTCGTGGGAGAAACTTTGCCATCGGATCTATTCATCTCGCGTGGCGACAAGCATCGGACCTACTGGCTCAATCACATTGACGAGTACTTGGACGATCCCCGCAGTTCTCCGGCAAGGCCGCCGTCGGCCCAGACATCGTTCAATCAGCTCTGGCGTTGGGCGTTCAGTTCGTCCTACCAGGTTGGCGTTTCCCATTACTCGAACGATATAGGGAGTACTGGGAACTCCCCACTGCCTATGACTGCACAGCGTGCGACGAACCATCTGTCATGGGTATTGCCGAACCGGGCTGGAGTGCTCGGCCACAGAAACGCCGCGGAGGTCGCCTTTCCTTCGATGAAGGTGATGATGTTCGACGAGTACGACCGGTATAACGCTACGGGGCGTCAGTTTTTTGGTCTTGACACGTCATCCTCCACCATGAACTTCTATGACGGTCACGCGGCTAGGCTCGCTACAGCGGACTCGAACTACGGCTTCATCCCGAACGATCCAACCCGCGGCGCGGATACGCCCGACCAGCCGACCTTTGTCTACTTCTATAGCCCGATCTCTTGGTGGGATCCGCCAGGCGCATTTCGCGAGGCCGTGCCCGTGCGCTATGACCAGACGCGTGGCGGACTTCAGGGCATCGATTACCCCGCAAAGTAAGCGAAGCGAGACTGTGAATTCTTGTACGCAGTTTGAACTACATCGGAGGCCGTGCGTCCAACCCAGTATCTAGCTCGTTTTCTTGCGGGCCGCACTGGCAATCTGGTACCGGGAGGACAACAGATGGCACGCACACGGGCGTTCGCTCTGGTGGAACTCGTCGTGGTTGTCGCGATCACGGCGGTGCTGCTGGCGTTGTGTTTGCCGGCGATCGAGCGGAATCGCAGGCAGGCCTCGATCAAGGGTGACCTGGCGCGGCTCCGGCTGATCAGCCAGGCGTCGGCGGTCTATTCAACGGACTTTCAGGATCGGCTCTTTACGTTCTCGTGGCGTCCGGGCGAGGTGCCGGTGACGCCCAATGCGCAGCTCGCCGCGACGTGTGCTCAGCTGCTCGGGAACTCTGGCCAGGATGACACGCGGGCGGCGTTGTACCAGCAGCTTGATCTGGTGACGCAGCTGTCTGACTACCGGCTCATCCAGCCGACGATCACGATGACGCCGCAGGCGCATGCGCCGTACTTTCTCTTCAGTCATCTGGTGCTCGCGTATCACATGGGCGAGGGCGTGCCCTCGGAGGTTTTCGTTTCGCACGCGGATGCGAGCAGGAACTACTGGATCGAGAACACGGAGGAGTACCTCCTGGACCCACACGGGTCGCCGTACCCGTCTCCCAATGCATCGCCGGACTTTCGTGATCAGTGGCGTTGGCCATTCAGTTCTACGTTTGCGGTTGGGCCGTCGCACTTTTCGAATGATTCCGCGCCGCCGAATACTGTGGGGAGGAGTATTACGCATCAAAGCATATATTTCATGCCGTCACAACCCGGTGTGCTCGCGCGGCGCCAGATGACAGAGGTCGCGCACCCGTCGATGAAGGTGATGATGTATGACGATTACGACCGCTACTCGGTGCCAACCAAGCAGTACTTTGCGTTGCCCGGCGCAAGCACCTTGGTGAATTTCTACGACGGCCACGCCGAGCGGGTCCTGACCGAGAGCGCGAACCTGGGGTTCAATCCGAATCACCCGGACAGCGGGGGCATCACGACGTATTTCTATAAGCCGAGCAAGCGGTGGGACTCTCCCGGCTCGCTCGACACGCGTGTGCCTGTCTACTTCGACCAGACCCGCGACGGGCTGCAGGGGGTGGATTTCCCGGCGCTTCGGAGCCCTCGCCCGGTTCTGAACCGGTAGCAACGAAACGGGCCCCGGGCCCAATCGCCGTCCCGCGGCGCATACCCTCCAGTCCGCCCACGCCGGGCGGCTGGAGTCGGTCGATGGAAGCAGGGATTGTCGGGCTGCCCAACGTGGGCAAGAGCACTCTTTTCAACGCGTTGACCGCGGCCGGGGCCTTGGCGGCGAACTACCCCTTCGCCACCATCGAGCCCAACGTGGGCGTCGTGCCCATCCCCGACCCCAGGCTCGAGACGATCCGCAAGCACATCGATTCTCAGAAGATCGTGCCGGCGGCCCTTCGGCTCGTTGACATCGCGGGCATCGTTCGCGGCGCCAGCGAAGGCGAGGGGCTGGGCAACAAGTTCCTGAGCCACATCCGCGAGGTCGACGCCATTGTCCAGGTCGTCCGCTGCTTCGAGCAGAAGTCGGGCGGCGAGGATGTCACGCACGTCGACGGCTCGGTCGACCCGATCCGTGACATCGAGACCATCGCAACCGAGCTGATCCTCGCGGACCTGCAGACGGTCGAGAACGCACTGCCCAAGGCCGAGCGCGCAGCCAGAGCCCGCGACCCGGGGGACTTGGCTCGGTTGAGTGTGCTCAAGAAGCTCGAGCCGCTGCTGACCGATGGCAAGCCCGCGCGGACGCTGAACCTCGAAGACCCGGCCGAGGTGAAGGCGCTCAAGCAGATGACGCTCATCACATCCAAGAAGGTTCTGTACGTCGCGAACGTCGATGAGTCGGACGTGAATGGGACTGGGCTCCTGGCGTCAAAGGTGCGGGCGCACGCCGAGGCCGAGGGGATGGAAATGGTTCCGATCTGCGCGAAGATCGAGAGCGAACTGGCCGAGCTCGACGATGCGGACCGCGCGGAGATGCTGGCGGACATGGGCATGGACGAGCCGGCGTTGGCGAAGCTGGCGCGGTCGGCTTACCACCTGCTCGATGTGCAGAGCTTCTATACCGCGGGGCCTCAGGAGATCCGGGCGTGGACGGTCCCTGTGGGCGCTAAGGCGCCCCAGGCTGCGGGCGTGATCCATACCGACTTCGAGCGTGGCTTCATCCGGGCCGAGATCTACTCGGTGAGTGATCTGGAGCAGTTCGGCTCGGAGAAGGCGATCAAGGAAGCCGGGAAGATGCGTCTGGAGGGCAAGGAATACGTCATGCGCGACGCGGACGTGTGCCACTTCCTGTTCAACGTCTGAGAATCGGGGGATTCAGACCCCGTTTCACGGGATTCTGTGCCTTCCGGGCAGCCAGGCGAGCAGATCAGCCGTAGGGGAGTGTGGAAGAGGAGATCGATCGATGTTGCATCTGGCGATGGTAGTGGCGGCTGCGGCGGTGGCTCAGCCGGAGATCCGGCAGCTCGACCGACTCGATCTGCCCTCGGACCACTCCTGGCTCGGAACGCGGGTCGGCGGGATCAGCGGGATCGACTTCGAGCCCGGCTGGAACTCTTGGGCCCTGATCAGCGATGACAAGGGCAACCACGGCCCGGTTCGCGGCTACCTCGCGGATGTGCAGATCAACGGCGAGCGGCTCACCAACGTCGAAGTCAATCTGCTCATGCCCATGTGCTGGGGCACGGGCGAACTCATGAAGGGTGCGCAGTACGACGGCGAGTCGATCCGCTTCCTGCCGCACCGCGACTACTTCGGCGAGCCCACGCTCCTCTGGGCGAGCGAGGGGGCCGCCAGACAGGGCCACCCGCCCAAGCTGTACGAGATCTGCACCGGCGCGACCCGGATGGATACCTGGACCGCGCCCCAGTGGCAGAAGCCCGACGGCCGACGCCGGGGCGCGCGGAACAACCGGGCGTACGAATCGGTCGCCATCCTCGCCGACCGCCTGGCCATGACCGCGACGGAAGAGCCGCTCATGCAGGACGGCGACACCTACGTGCGGCTCAGCGTGTTCGATCTGAACAAGCCCGAATCAGAACCCTTGCGCGAGTACGCCTACCCGCTCGACCCGCCCATGAAAGGCGAGCCCGGCGCTCAGAACGGACTGGTCGAACTCGTCGGCCTCGCGGACGGTCGGCTGCTCTCCATGGAGCGCTCCTGGACGATGACGGCCAAGCAGTCGATCCGGATCTTTCTCGTCGAGCTGGGCGACGCCACCGACGTGAATGGGCGGGATTCACTGAACTCGGGCGACTTCAAAGGCGTACAAAAAACGCTGCTCGCCGATCTGGGCGGCAGCATCGGCAACGCGGAGGGCATGTGTCTGGGGCCGAAGCTCGACAACGGCAACCAGTCGCTGATCCTCTGCACCGACAACAACTTCGCGCCGGGGATTCCCACGACATTTGTCCTGTATGAAATAGTGGACCCCGAGGGGAAGGTTGTCCCTGCCGATCGGCTCGCGCCGAGAGAAGACTTTCTCGGCGCGCACTAGGATCTCTTAGGCACGGCGTTCTGCCGGCCTGTCAGGAGGAACCCATGCGGTGCTCACGATTCGTCTCTCTCGCTTCGCTCTTGCTCGTTTCCGGTGCCGCGGCTCAGGCCGACGTCACGGCGACCCTGCTCAACCAGGATGATTACATCGACGGCTTCGCGCGCGTCGAAGGTCTTGTCTTCGGCGGGATCAGCGGCATCGACTACGACCAGCAGTCAAAGTTCTGGTACGTCGTCAGCAACGACACCGGCTCCTCGGCGCCCGTCCGGTTCTTCGCGATGGACATCCAGATCGACGAGTATGGCAACATCTTCTTCATCTCCGATGAAGTCCAGCGACTGAACCACCCCAACGGCGATATCTACGAGCCCGGGAGGCACTCCCCCGGCGCGGTACGCATCATCCCGCCCGATCCGATCGGCGACGAGCCCTACCTCATCTGGACCAGCGAGGGCGTGCTCAACAAGGGGCACAAGGCCGGCGTCTTCCAGATGTGCACCGGCGCGACGTTCATGGACGGCTTCGTCACCTCGCCCCACCTGAACTACATCGAAGACAAACAGGGCCCGAGGCACGCACACGCGCTCGAATCGCTGGCGCTCCTGCCCAACATGGAGATCATCGCCGGCTACGAGCAGGCGCTCGTGCAGGACGGCCCCAAGTGCACTCCTGGCACCGGGACAACCTACACAAGGCTGATCCACCTCGACTACTTCAAAGCCGATCAGCTCGATGAGATGGCATACCCGCTCGAAGCACCCGACGCGAAGTACGGCGAGAACGCCGAGCGCAGTCTCGTCGAGCTCGTCGCCGTCGACAACGACACGCTCGTTGCGGTCGAGAACATCACGATGCCCGAGAGCAAGAAGCGCTTCCACCAGGCTCGCACCGAGCTCTATCTCGTCGAACTCGAGGGCGCTTCGGACATCTCTGACGTCGAGAGCCTCGAGGGGCTCGAGGCGGGTACGGACTTTGTGCCTGTGAAGAAGACGTTCATCGCCGACAACGACACGATGGGCGGCCTGCGTGAGCTGCCCTTCAAGGCCGCGACCTTCGGGCCGATGATCGACGACGAACGCGCCTCGCTCGTGATGCTGAGCGACAACGGGCTGAACGAGTACATGCCGACCTACGTCGCGTACATCGAGATGACGGGTGTCCAGCCCCGCAGGCCCTTCGTGAAGGAAGACGCCCGGACCTACGGCCAGTACGAAGAGCGAGACCTCACGACCGAGCAGGGCACGCCCCAGCGCTTCCGCATCACGCGCGAGATGAAGGAGAAGCAGGGCGAGGACACCAACCAGCTCAGCGGCCAGGGCGCGGGCTGAGCCGAGCGTGAATCAGCCGTGGCGGTCGCTCATGTAGTTGGGCGATTCCTTGGTGATGCGGATGTCGTGCGGGTGGTTCTCGACGACGGTCGCGCTCGAGATGCGTGTGAAGCGTGCGTGCTCGTGCATCTCGGCGATCGTCTCGCAACCGGTGTAGCCCATCGCCGACCGCAGCCCCCCGACGAGCTGGTAGACGAACTCTGAGAGCGGCCCGCGGTAGGGGACCAGCCCCTCCACGCCCTCGGGCACGAACTTGGCCTTGGGCTTGCCCTTGTCGTCGTATTTGTCGCCCTGCCCGTAGCGGTCGGCCGAGCCCGCGTTCATCGCGCCCTCGGAGCCCATCCCGCGGTAGGTCTTGTAGCGGCGGCCCTGGCTGATCACCAGCTCGCCCGGGGCCTCGTCGAGCCCGGCAAAGAGCGAGCCCATCATCACCGCGTCCGCGCCGGCGGCGATCGCCTTGGAGATATCGCCCGAAGAACGAACCCCGCCGTCGGCGATGATGGGGATGTCGCTGCCTGCGCTCGCCACGCCCTCGACGACGTTCATGATCGCGGTGATCTGGGGCACACCCACGCCCGTCACCACACGCGTCGTGCAGATCGAGCCGGGCCCGATGCCCACCTTCACCGCGTCCGCGCCCGCCTCGATCAGGTCGCGAGCCGCCTCGGCGGTGGCGATGTTGCCCGCGATCACGTCCACGCTGTGCTTGCTCTTGATCGTCCGGACCGTGTCCAGCACGTTCTTCGAGTGACCGTGCGCCGTGTCGACGATGATCACGTCCACGCCCGCCTCGATCAGCGCCTGGGCCCGGTCGTACTGGTGCACCCCGATCGCGGCCCCGCAGAGCAGACGGCCCCGGCTGTCGAGATTCGCGCGGGGGAAGCTCGAAAGCCGGTCGATGTCCCGCATCGTGATCAGCCCCGCGAGGCTGAAGTCGTCGTCGACAAGCAGAAGTTTCTCGACCTTGTTCTGGCTGAGAATGACCAACGCCTGCTCGAGCGTCGTGCCCGGCTTGGCGGTGACGAGCCCCTCGCTGGTCATGACGTCGCGGACGAGTGTCGATTCATCGGTGACGAACTTGAGGTCGCGCCCCGTCAGGATGCCCACGACCTTGCCCGGCCCCTCGTGGCGTTCGTCGGACGAGCCGTGCTCGGTGACAGGGAACCCCGAGACGTGGTGCTTGCGCATCAGCTCGCGGGCGCGACCGATCGAGTCGTTCGGCCCGAGCGTGATGGGGTCCACGATGATGCCGTTGGCCGAGCGTTTGACCTTGGTGACCTCGCGGGCCTGGGCCTCGGGGCTCAGGTTCTTGTGAATGATTCCGATGCCGCCCTCCTGAGCGAGTGCGATCGCCAGATCCGACTCGGTCACGGTGTCCATCGGGGCGCTCATGAGCGGGATACCCAGCGAGATGGACTTGGTCAGACGGGCCGTGACCTTGGTCTCGGCGGGGCTGATCGAGCTGGCCCTCGGGATAAGCAGGACGTCATCGAAGGTGATGCCGTCGGCGACAATCTTGGCTGTCGGGTTGGAGCGCCAGGCGTTCCCTGCAACTGCCGCCCCCTTTTCTGAGGGCTTGCGGGAGGGATCGGCCGATTCGGAAGTGGTGAGGGTACCCATGAGACAGTGTCCCACGGGTAGCATGGGCAGTCAAGCAAGAGAGCCATCAAGACTCCGGGGCAAACGTTGATCCGAGCAGACACGGCAGAAGAGGTGCGGGCCCGACCCGTGAAGGTCTGTGCGGGCACGCCCGCCGAGCGTTTACAGCTAGGGGCTCGGGAATGGCTCCTGACCGACGGCTCGGGCGGGTACGCCATGGGGAATGCCGCGGGTCTGCCCGATCGGCGCTACCACGGGCTGCTCTGCGTCTCGCTCACGCCACCCGTCAGCCGGGCGATGCTGCTCACCTCGATGGGCGAGATCCTCTGGCTCCACCCGGACACCCCAAACGCCCGGCCCGTTGACTTGACCGACATGCGGTTCGCCGACGGGACCCTGCTCTCGGGCGGACGCGATCGCCTGATCTCCTTCGAAGTCGGCGATGAAGCCGTCTGGACCTACGACGTGGGGGATGGCGCCACGCTCAAACGCAGCCTTCACCTGCACGAGCGTCGCTCAGCGGCCACCATCCGCTACGAGCTCGCCGGCGCGCACGGCTGGATCCAGTGCCGACCGCTCATGCCCCTGCGGGATCACCACCACCTCAACCACGAGCCCGACCCGGCGGTGCGGCTGGCCGGCA
>MDTD01200089.1_pt1 | contig 41114 bp, 40 predicted proteins | sample 811221 | NCBI WGS metagenome assembly MDTD01 (sample SAMN05326646, study PRJNA326480) | marine metagenome | isolation source: seawater | place: Pacific Ocean: South West | collected 2011
TAAAATCAAAGGAACTGGAAAGTAAAATTGTACACAAAAACTTTATTTAAAATAAACATTTAGATTAGTTACAAATATTTATTTTAAATTTAGAATACTCAGTTTTTTTAATTTTTTTAGATCTTTTCAATGCTATTTTTATTTTTTTCATTGTTTCGATAATATTTTCTTCAAACATATAGTTTTGCCATTTCCAAATTTCTTTCTGAAAATTATCTATTTTATACTTTTTTAAAAAGTTTTTGTCTAAGTTGATTTCATTATTAAAAACTACCTCTCTTCCAAATTGAGTTTGAAAATTATTTGTTGTTAAAAATGAAGCATCTTCGTAGTCACTTCTAAAAAAAACATAATGACCTCCTTTCATAATATGGTTTAAAGTAACTAATGGCCAATTTGTCTGATCTAAACTTTTAATGTCATTAAATTTGTAAATTTTTCCAATAATTTTAATATTTTTATTTTTTTTTTTTGAACCTAAGCTTTCGTAAATTTGATTAATATCATGTAAATTTTCAAGTTTATAACCATTAAATAAAATATGTTTAATTCCAGCTTTTCTAGAGTATAGAGTGTCTCGAATTGCTTTTTTAATTGTTATATTATTAGATTTATTTGAAATACTCATTATGTGAAGATGAGCGCGATCAAGACCACCTATACATGCACACATACCATGCTCGAAAATCACTGACTTTCGATCAAATTCACTTAAAATAGATTTTTTAAGTTCATGAATAAGAAAATCTAACTCGTCCTTTTCATTTTTATTTATTAAACCATAAGAGGGTATAAATTGTTTCGAAATTACTAGTACATATCCCTGTGTAAAGGCTCCGTAACCCGAAATAACAAAGAAGTTTTTTGAGTGCGCAATTAATCTATTGTATTTATCAACCTTTTTAGGAAGTTCTTTTCTTTGTTTAGAGTTTTTTAAAAATTCTAACCAGGAAAGCTGATCAATAGGTTCTTTCATTATTAAATTTCTTTGCTTAGTTTTTTAACAACTTTATATACATTATTAGTAATTGCTTTAATAATAGTTTCTCTAGCAGGATTAAAGTTATTTGATATGACACCAGGAGAAAAAATATCTTTACTAAGCTTAAAATTTTTATCTGTAAAAAAACCACTCTCATCATATTTATTTGTAATATTTTTCAGTGAATTTAAGAGCGAAGACTCGTTGGCTACTTCATAAATATTTACAGGTCCAGATACATTATTTACCAAGTCTCCCTTTAACATCTTACCCTTTTCAGTTATTAAGATAAATTTATTTTTATTTTTTTTAACAAAATTGACTTTATCAGTTATAAAAGTTATTTTACCTAATTTTTCTAATCTCTCCTTAGAGTTTACGGTTTCAGGATAAGTGTATCTTGTAATATTTCTAATTTTTGTAAAGATTGTTGAGTTGTATTCTTTTTTCCCTTTAAATGATAATTTTTTGTAACACTTAGTAAGAATTTTCTTTTTTAAAATAAGTGTCCAAATATCATATTTACTAAAACCTTTTTTTTTTGAGTGAGTAAATTCATTTTTAATTAATGATAAAATTTTATTTGGTGTTTTAATTTTATTTATTTCTGAATTTATAAGGAATTTAAACTTATAACTTAAATAATCTGCTGATAACTCAGCCTTCTGTAATGTTTCATTTTTTGAGGCAATACAATAAATCTTAAAGTTAAGTTTCCTTAATTTTATTATATTTTCTAATTTTTGCATTGTTTCAAGAAACCCAGCTTTATTTCCGATAAAAATTAGATTTATTTTTTTCAATTTTTTTAATTTCATCAATTTACTAATCAAATTTTGTGTTCCTCCCTCTGAATAAAAATCCCAAATATAATTATCTGATTTAACAAAATTTGATTGTATTTTTTTTGGTGGAGGCAAACCTATGCCTAATATTATTTTTTTTACTTCAATTTTTTTAGTTTTGATTTTTTTTTTAATAAGGTGAATTTTTTTTGTTTTTTTTTTAAAATTATACTTATTAAAATATGAATCACTTATAATAGTATTTTTTTTTTTACAAATTAATTGATCAACATTTCCATCAAAAAAATCTATTTTTAATGAAGAATTTTTATTTTTAATGACACCCAAAATTTTTTCTTCAAGGTAAAATGAATAAAATAATCTAGGAAGATAAATTTCTAAAAAATTATTTTTTGATATTTTTTTTAACCAATTGTTTAAATTATATGATGGATTACTTGATAAAAAATTACAACATTTGTTAAATTTTTCAGTTCTACTAATCCAATTTATAAAATTTGGATGTGAAAGTCTTAGTGGATTATTAAAGAAACCATATTTTGATTTATTTATACTATATGCAACTCCTCCTGGAATATTTTTTTTATCTTTATCAATAATTGCAATTTTAATTTTTTTTTTAAGCTTAAGTTTATCTATATTGTATATTGCTTCAGATCCAATTACACCAAAACCAATTATTGCTAAATCATATGAGGGCATAAATCAAAATGACTTATATTACAAATTAAGTTAATAACAATGAATTTAAAAATAAAATGTTTAAAAAAATTAAAATTGCAATTGATAGTCCAGCCGCAAGTGGTGCAGGCACCCAAGCAAAATTAATATCAAAGCACTATAATTTGTTTTATTTAGATACTGGTAAAAGTTATAGAGTTTTGGCAAAGGAATTTTTAAATAATAATAATAAAATAAATCTTAATAAACTTAAAATTAAATTAAATAATACAAAAATTAAAGATTTCTCAAATAAAAATCTTTTATCGAGCGAAATAGGGTTAGCAGCTTCATACTTGGCAAAAAACATAAAAATTAGAAAAATTGTTGATAGATTTCAAAGAAAAATTGTAAAAAATATCCCAAAAAAATATAACGGAGTGTGTCTGGATGGAAGAGATATTACTTATAATATTATGCCAGATGCTAATGTTAAATTTTATTTAACAGCATCTATTAAAACAAGAGCTTTAAGAAGAACAAAAGAACTAAAAAAAATTAATTGCAATGTTTCATATAATAATGTTTACGAGTCTATTAAAAAAAGGGATGAAAGTGATTTTAATAGAAAAATAGCTCCTTTAAAAATTACAAAAGATGCTCATAAAATAAATACCACAAACTTAACTATAAAAAAAACTTTTAATAAAATAAAAAATATAATTGATAAAAAAATAAAAAAATAGATAAGTTTAATATTCCAAAATTTTAATTCTGTTATGGGTATATGTTAATTCTAATTTTTAAAATTAGATATATATTTATTAATAATTTTTAAGTTTATTAATTCAAATATTAGCAAATAAAATATTAAAACTTTTAATACAAAAATTGTATGCTCAAGTGAATAAAGTGAGTTTATTATTAAAGATAAAATAATGATATTTATTATATTATAAGTAAAATGCTTTTTATAATCTATATTCCTATCCATAGTTAAGAGTATTAAGTTTTTAACTTTTTCTAAGTTATAAGAAAAAAATATGATTATAAAAAAAAATAAAACATAAAAATCACTACTAAATATATATTGATTAGATATATATATTATAGAGGAACCAATTAAAAAATAGAATACAGTTAATCTAAAAATTTTTTGGTAATGTTTTTTATTATCTTTTTGTACTTGAAAATTTGATGATAAGGTTTTCCAAAAACTTTTTTTTATTAAATTTTCAAATATATCCCCTAATTCAATGAGCAAGATTAAATATAGAATTAATTCAAAATTTCTTACATTATTAAATAAAAAAATATTTATATAAAAGATAATAAAAATTATTTTAAACAATTGTGAGAAAACTACATTAACAAATAATTTTTTAAAAAAATATGTGATACGCATATCTTTAATAATATTTGAAAGATTAATTTTTCCTAACTTATACTCTGAAAAGAAAGTTATTAAAAAAAATTCTATAAGGCATATTATTAATAAAAATAATTCAATTTCATAATTTCGAAAAAATAAAAAATATAGCAATAATACAATAGATGAAATTAGTAAATTTAATTTTTTGAAGTTTTTTTTTGTTAATATTAAAAGTACAGCATTAATTGCACTAAACAGAATTATAAAAATTAGCCAATTGAAATTATTATATAAAAAAAAATAAACAATCAAACATGAAATTAAAAATAAAAATAATAATGAGTAACTAGTTTTATATATTAATTCAAAAAAATTGTTTTTACTTTTTAAAAACTTATAATTTTCTATAAACAAATTATTTAAATAAGGATTTGTAAAAATAATATCTTTTGAGTACAAAAATAAAAGTAACAACAAATTTTCATTTATAAAATAATTATTGTTAGAAAAAAAAATTATAATTGCAAAAATAGTGTAATTAAAAAACTTATACTGAAAATTTCCAAAATTTTTTTCCATATATATTTTATGAATAATTTATGTCAGAATCTAAGAATTGATATTTGTTATCTTTTCTCATTAATATACTAATTATGCTTAAATTACTTTGACAAATCAAACTTTCGTCACACCTAGAAATTAGTATCGCATCAATTAATGCATCTTTACAGCTTTTTATTTTAATTTTTTCACTTTCAAATATAGATCCAAAGTGAAGTGCATCTTTATTTTTTTTTAAAGTTATATTTTTTCCAATTAATGAATTTCTAAAATTTTCTTGCATCATTTTTTTCATATCTTGATCATCAGTAGCTAAGAATATTTTTGAAATTTTTTTTTTATCTTTAAATTTTTTTATTTTTTTAATTACTTTTTCCTGAAAATTTATAATAAAATCTATGTTTTTTGCGTGTCCTAAAAATTTATCGGTACCCCTTAAATGGACTGACATTGAGTTATTTTTTATATTTTTTTTATAAAAAATATCTGTTTCCTTCATGATTGTTGTTTTAAATTTAATGTATTTTTTAAATATTTTTCTAAGTTTTTTTATTTTTTTGTAATTTTTTAAATTACTTAACCCATTTTTGTTTGTATAAATTAGTTCATTTTTAATTGGTTTATTATATTCTAAATCATAATCATTTGATTTAATTTTTTGCCTAATAATATTTTCGTATTGTTTAAATGGCTGATAAAAAAATTCTTCCCATATATTTTTATTTTTAATATTAGTGTAGAAAAAATTGCTAAAATCAAAATAAAGAATTTCACCCCTTTCTTTTTTATAAAGTCTATTTAAAGCATAAATAACATGATCACCAATTCCTGTTAATTTATTATATTTTACAATTGTTAGTTTCAAAGTTTCCTCTAGTTAAAAAAAAATATTTATAGTTTATGAATAAAAATAGAATTACACCTCATAAAGCTCTTTTTGCCAATCAATTGTGAATTTTAAACCTTTTTTGATAGGTAAAAGAGTTTTTTTTCCAAATTCATTCTCGTATTTTTTTATACTTACAGTAGACCTGTTAGGGGCCCCCATATTATTTTTTTTCTGTTTTGGAATAAATAACTTTGTATTTGTTAGCTTTGATATTGTTTTTGCTAAATCTTTTACAGTTATAATTTCCTTACCTCCTACATTATAAATATCATCTTTCCCTTTAAATAAAATGTTAATTAACATTTCTACAGCATCTAAGACATAAATATATGATCTTTTGTTTAGACCTGAATCTAGCATATCAATTTTTGATTTAAATAAAGCTTTTTCAATAAATTGATACAGAACTCTTTTATCTTTTTTTTTATTACCCGGTCCATAAGCAAGGCATAGCCTCACAGATTTTGTATTCAATTTAAATTTTTTTTTAAAAATGTTTACTAAAGTTTCCCCAGCAAGTTTTGATTGAATATAACAAGCTCTAATATGATTTGTATTAGTGTTGCCTATTTTATTCTCATAATTTTGCTGATTGATTCCACTATAAACTTCACTCGTGCTTAAATATAAAAAACTACCGTTTTTATTTGTTTTTTCTAACAAATTTTTTAGCACTGATGTATTTAATTCAAATGTCTCAAGCGGTTTATCTAAAAATTTTAATGGTTGGCCATAGCCAGATAAATGTATTACGTAATCATAACTTCGATTCTTAAATTTTAGTTTTGTTATATCTTTTTTTATAAAATTTAGTTTATTTTTTTTATTTAAAAAATTGAAATAATTTGGAAGCTTATTTTTATGAACCAAATCTATTTTTTTTTGGAGAAAATTTAGAATTTAAAGAATGAAAAAAGAATCCTATAAAATAATGTCCAATTAAACCCGTAGAGCCAGTAATCAATATTTTTTTATTTTTTAAAAATTTATAGTTATTTTCATTGTAAATTTTCTTTGTGGGTAAAATTACTAATTTTTCAAAAATATTTTTCATTTTATCTGAATTAATTCATCTAATTTTTTTTTATATTTTTCATAAAAAAACCATTTTTTACATCGTGATCTTTTTTTGTTCCATAGTTAGTCAAAAATTTATATGGTACACTAATGTTTTTAATAACCACTTTTTTTTTGAAAATTTCTAATAGCTTTGAGGAAAGATAAGATGAATAAAATGGCTCAATAATTAAAAATTTATTTATATTTTTATTTATTTTTTTTAAATTTGAAATATCAAGAGGCCTTAATGTAGTTATATAAATTATATTAATATTGAAAGATTTTAATAAATTAAAATCTATATAATTTAATACAGGGCCAACAAGAATTAGACTTAAAGCGCTACCTTTTTTAAGCTGGTTAATTTTTCCAAATTTTACTTTTATTGATCTTTTATTTTCTTTATCTGTAAGTCTGAAATAAAAAGGATTTTTGTTATTAAAAGTCTTTAAAAAAATTTGCTCAAATTCTTCAGAACTTCCTGGAATAACTACCTGCATATTTGGAATGTTTAACATTAAATTAATATCCTCAGGACAATGATGAGTGCATCCTAAAGCAGCATAATCATACGAGCTTCCTATGGAAACAAATTTACCTCTTAATTTCTGATAACCAAAATCTACTTTAATTTGTTCAAAGGCCCTGTTTACTATGAATGGTGCAATTGTATGAACAATTGGAATAAATCCCATTTTAGATAATCCTGCGGAGAAACTAATTGTTGCCTGCTCTAATATTCCAAAATTTTTTGCTCTCTGAGGAAATTTTTTTAATAAATTTCTAAATCCAAAAACTCCGATATCTCCTAATAATAAAATAGGATTTTTATATTTTTTAAATATAATTTCCGTCGTAGTTACAAATTGTTTTCTCATTTTTTAAAAATTTCATTTTTTATTTTTTTTAAAGTTACATTATCAATTTTTTTGTGATGCCACTCATGTTGATTTAGTTCCATAAATTTTACTCCCTTACCTTTTGTAGTATTAGCAATAATTGCTAGAGGTTTAGAAGATTTTTTTTTTAACACCTTAATTAAATTTTCATGACTGTGACCATTACAAGTTACAACATTCCAATTAAATGATAAAAATTTTTTCTTAATATTATCAATTTTTATAGCTCTATCTGTTGACTTGTTTTTATCTATTATACAAATTAAATTATTTAATTTGTGATTACTTGCAATTAAACATGTCTCCCAGATAGTTCCCTCATTACATTCTCCATCTCCAACTATGCAGAAGACTCTAGATTTAATATTCAAAAGAAGTTTTGCATATGCAATTCCAGCTGCTATGGGCATTCCATGACCCAGTGAACCAGTTGATGCTTCTACACCTTTAACTTTATTTGAGTCAGGATGACCTCCAAAATCACTATTATAGCTTAAATATGTATCTAGTTTTTTTTTTTTTATAATTCCTTTTTTTTCTAGTACAACATATTGAGCTAGAGAAGCATGACCTTTACTTAAAATAAAATGTTCTCTATTTAACTTTTGTTTTTTAATATTATTTAAATTCATGAATTTATCATAAATCACCCAGGTAATATCAAGAATTGATAGAGCGCTTGGCACATGACCCTCACCAGATTTGGAAGCTAATTCACAAATTCTATATTGAAGTTTTTTTGTATTAAGCATTTTTGTAATACTGAAGGTTTTATAATTATTAAGTTATTTTTTAAAGAATTAAAACTCTATATTGTAAAATATTTAATTCACGTTAGATATTGTTAAATATAAATATAAATAAATTTACAAAAATATGAATGTAAAAACCTCAAAAATTCTAGGTTTAAAATTAATATACCCCTTCACGAATTTTAAAGATCAAAGAGGAAGATACTTAGAAACATTTAATAAACTTAAATATCAAAAAATTTTAAAAAAAAATTTTGTAGAAGATGATGTTTGTTTAAATAAGAAAAATGTTTTTAGAGGTATTCACGGTGATTATTCAACATGGAAGTTAGTTTCGTGTTTATTTGGCAAATGTATATCTATAATTGTGAATAATGATAAAAAATCAAAATTATTTGGAAAATATGAAAAATTTATATTGTCTCCAGATAATTATTTTCAGATTTTGATACCACCTAAATATGGTAATAGTTTTTTAGTAACAAGCAGTTATGCAATTTATCATTACAAACAAACTAAATATTACAAAGGACAAAAAAAACAATTTACACTTAATGTAAAGGATCCTTTTTTTAAAATCAAACTTCCAAAAAGAAAACTAATAATTTCAAAAAGAGATAAGACCGCTAAATATTTATTTTTGTAATCAATTATATTTTTTCTAAAATTGATTTTAAAAAATCGCATTCATTTTCAAGATTTGGTTTACTCAAAATTAAAGGCTCATTTCCAAATTTTTCCAAATTTTTTTTATTGTTAATTAGTTCTACTAATTCACCAAAATCTTTATTTATATAATCGTTCAAATTTATAAAACAGTTTGGATTAAAATCCTCTTTCACATTTTTATCACACCAGGTGATAGGTATTGTATTTGCATAAAACGAATCGGGTATTTTTTCATCATAATATCCTGGAAGTAAAATATTGTGAGGGCACAAGTTAAATCGGCTATTTTTTAATATATCAATTTTTTTAAAGTCACTGGAGTTGTGATCTTTTATTTTATTATCAAAAATTTTTCCATAACCTTCAACAGGAATTATATTTTTTAATTTGTCATAAAATATATTTCTTGGATATTTAAAATGACTTGAAATAAAAGTAATTTTATTATTTTTTTTCATAAATTCTAAACCTTGTGGTTTCATCAATTTATCTATTGAATATAGCTTTCCAAACCTTCTTCCATTTAAACAATTATTATCACGCTCAAATCCCTCAGATGACCAATCAATAAAATCCTTCCAAATTGGAAATCTTAAATGATTTTTATTTTTTATACCCATTAAAGTTGTTATGTGAAAATTTTCATCAAAATTGTAATTATGTAAGTATCCTTCTTCAGAAAAATAAATTTTAATTGGATTATAATTTCTTTTAAAATTTAAAAACTCTAGATTTGGCAAAAAGTTATTTATTAGATTATTTTTTTTAAATTTTTTCAATACTTTTTCAACTAGAGTTCCATTATTATAAGGACCAACAAATAAAATATCAGCACTATCTGGTTTTGAAAAAACTATTTTTTTTTTTGAAATTTTTTTTAAAATTAAAAAAATTACACTTTCTTGTATTCTATGAGACCAAATAGATGAAATTTTAAGAATATTTTTTTCTAACATATGTTTTTATAATTTAAAAAAATTATGTTTAAATTAAATAACTTTTTAGCTATATCATTAATTTAAATAAAACATAAATATATAATGAAATTACATGTAAATAAGCAAATTCTTAGTGATATCATAAATCTTCAAAATGATGTTTTTAAACCTTTAAAAAAATTTTCTTCAAAATTTGAGTTTCATTCAATATCAAATAAATTTCTTACAGAAAATAATCTTTTTTTTCCAATTCCTGTGCTTTTTCCTGTAGATAAAGAAATAAAAAAAAAAAATTATAAATAAAAAAATTTTAGATATATTCTTTTTAAATAATTTTGTAGGCAAAATCAAAGTTAATGAAATTTTTCAAATAAAAAAAAAAGAAATCAATAAACTTTATGGATTTTACAGTTTGAGTAATCCAGGGATAAAAAATTTTTTTAACATAAAAAATTTTTATTTAGATTGTAATTTAATAAATTTTAATAAAAAAATTTTAAAGAAAATTTATTTTGATGATCCTGCTAAAATTAAAAAAAAAATAAATAATAAAAGTTGTGTTGGTTTTCACACCAGAAATGCCCCACACAATGGCCATATTTGGATACATAATTTTGGAAAAAAATATTGTAAAAAAATTCTTATTCAACCAATGATAGGACAATATAAAAAAGGTGAATTTAAAGAAAAATCTTTGATCGAAACAAACAAAATAGCAGCGCATATAGCTGGCAAAAATTCAATATTTTCATCTTTTCTTTCTTATCCAAGATATGCTGGTCCTAGAGAGTCAATATTTCATGCTATTGTTAGAAAAAATTATGGTTGTACACATTTTTTGGTTGGCAGAGATCATGCCGGATATAAAAATAATTTTAGAAAATACTCATCTCAAAATCTTTGTAAAAAGTTTGAGAAAAAAATAGGAATTAAAATCTTAACTTTTAAGGAACCGTTTTTATGTAAAAATTGTAAAAAAATAATTAATGAACCATGTAGAGAATGTAAAAAAACATCAAAATTACTTATTAGTGGAACTAAAATAAGAGGTTTGATAAAATCTAATAAAAAAATTTCAAATTTATTGATGAAGGAAAAAATTAGTAAAAAAATTAATAAGTTTTCTTTAATTATATAGACTCATTAAAGATACGATTGTTTTTTCTAATGATTTACCATTATTGTATAAATATTTATTTTTAAAATTTCTAATTTTTTTTTCATAATCCATAGAATTTATTTCAAAATCTTTGATTATTTTTTCGATATTATTAATATTTTCTTTGTTTATTACAATTCCTAATTCGTCTCTACAAAAGTATTCAAAAGTTGTTTCTAGTATTTTATCTCCTTGTTTAACGGAATTATTTCTAATTCTTTGTTTAGTATCTATAAATAATGACGGTTTTTCTTTTGATAAACTAAATTCAATTCCTGCACCAGACCAATCAGTTATTAGTATTTTAGCTTCTAAAAAAACATAATTATTATCATTATCTGAATTTAATTTAAATTTTTCGTACCATTTAAATTTTGAGACAATTTCTTCAACTTTCTTTTTGTCCTTATTAAAAGACATAGGGTGAGGTCTAAAAATTATAGTAAAATCTTTTTTAATTAAATAATTTATAAGATCTAGTAATATACTTGAATAAAGTGAACTATCATTGCCCCAGGTTGGTGCAATAAGAATATTATTTTTTTCTTTTATATTTAAATTTTTATTTCTTAATTCCTCAATTTTTGGGTATCCAATTTGAATAATCTCTTTATTCATACCATTGAATTTTTTTTCTAATTCATTTGTATGGACAGTAGAAGGACTAAAAAATACATCATAATTATTAAAAGAATTTTCTTTATACGCAACAGTTATACTTATTAATGAGTGAAAAATATAAATATATTTTTTACAGAAAGGAGATTTATTTATAATACCAGAGCCTAGATCTGGCATTGTTAGAATTAAATTCTCACACTTAAGGTTGGAAAAAAAAAATTGTAAGAAAAGAAAGCTTGGAATTAATACAGTCTTAAGATTCTGGTTATTGTATTTTAAAAAAAAATCGTTTTTATCAGCAGTAACAAATGTCAATTTAATATTTTTTTTAATAAGTCCATCAATTATATTTTTAAAAAAATAGCTATAATTATTATTTTCTGAAAAAAAAACTATTTTTTTGTAATCCAAGTCAATTTGATTAAATTTTCTAATTTCAAGAAATGATCTAAAAAAATTATTCATCAGAATAATATAAGAATGTTTCCAGAACTTTATTCATTTCTGATACATAAATTTTTTTTGGTAAAATTGAATTTTTTACTTTTGAATTGCAATTAAAAATAATTCTAAATGTGTTTATTAAATTGATTGTATTTAACATTTCATTACAATTAAAATTTTTACTAATTGCAAAAATTGAGGAATTATAATCTAAAGCAAGCTTATCTTTACTTGACAATTTAATACCATTATTCTCAGCTAATTTTTTAGGACGTAAAAGTGGTCCATTATCTGAAATTAAAATAATTAGAGCATCTTCATTGTTTTTTCTGATTTTTTCAATTGAATAAATAATATCTTTATTAACACATTCAACATTATCATAATATCCATTTACTCTTTTGTCATGATCTTTAATTAGGAAATTATTTACAGTTAATTCATCGTAAGATACTTTTTTCCAGTTGCAATTTTTATCTACAATATAGGGGGCGTGTGGAATACCAAAAACTATTGTATTAAAAGTATTTTTTTTTGTATTGGAAATTATCTCTGATAAATCTTTTTTTATAGAATTATTATCATCATTTAAATTATCGTTATTTAAAAAATTCACCTTTAAAATTCTTTTAAAATGTCTCGCAGCAGAATAAAGACTATTGTAATAATAGATTGCTTCAAATAAACTTAAATCTTCGTTTAGATTTTGAAACTTTTTTAACCTTTTACAAAATTTGTTTTTACTTAAATAGTCATAATAACATTTATATAAATTATGATTGTAATTATTTTTTGATAAAGTTTGCATTACAAACCCTGTTTCTATCAATTGAAGATTTGTCTTCAGAATTTCTTTATTAATATTTTTAAAGTAGTTTGAATTATATAAACTTGGCAATGAAAGAAAAGTTCCAGAATAATTGGAGTAAGATTTTTGTTTCAATTCGAAATTATTTTTTTTCAAATAATCATATAAACTATTTTTTTTGTTATATAATTTTTCAAAATAATCTGGTGATACATAAGAGTCAGCAAGCAGTATAAATACTTTTTGAAGATTTTTATTTTTAATTATTTTTGCCTCTTTGTACTGCCAAATTTTGTCTTTTTCAATACTATCTGATTTCTTAAGGAAACTATCTAAAGTAACAATCACCACTAAAGTAGAAAGAAAAAAAATAAAGTATTTTGAAAATTTTTCAAAATTTATCTTTTTTACATTTAATAAAAAAATTATTAATAAAAAAAAAATTACTATCAGTGATATAATTCTAAAATATTTTAGTTTATCTGGTGTAATAAAGTTAATTATGACCATTCCCTCAAGTATCCCATACAATTGAATAAATAAAAATATTGTACAAGATGTAATGAAACTGTTTTTAAAATCTTTAATTATGAAATAATTAAATATCCAAATAATAATTAAAATTGATGATTGAACTATTATTGCAATAAAGATATCTAAATTTTCAAAAACATTGTTATCTTTAGTGAGAATAGCAATAATCGGAATTATTATTACTAAGGTATAACAATAGATTTCTCTCAAATAAAAATTTTGAATATTAGGAAGTAGTAATTTAAAAGATTTTATGTATGATTTTATTTGACTAAATACTAACTTGCTGTATGCAAACATTGAAAATACAAAAGCTGCAAGTACCTGCCATATTATCGTAAATATATTTGGATCAATATAAGCATGAGAAATATTTGGAAATAAAAAAATAATTAAAAAAAAATAGATGAATTTCATTTTTTTAATATTTTAAATTCTTCCTTCAGCATAATATTTATTAGTTTGTCTATACCAATTTTTGGTTTCCAACCTAATTTTTTTTTTGCTTTTCTTGAGTCACCTACTAGATTATTAACTTCAGCTGGTCTGAAATATCTTTTATTAACTTTAATTATAACCTGTCCAATTTCCACATTTATTAACTTTTTTGTGAAGATTTGTTTCACTTTTGCTTTTTCATTTAATCCTTTACTTACCCATTCTAATTTTATGCCAATTTGCTTAGCTACTTTGTCTATAAATTCTTTGACACTATATTGTTTGCCAGTAGAAATAATAAAATCATCCGGTTTTTTTTGTTGCAACATTAGCCATTGCATTTTTGCATATTCTTCAGCATAACCCCAATCTCTCAAAGCATATAAGTTTCCAACAGTTAGTGTTTTTTCAATACCCATTACGATATTACACAAACCTCTTATAATTTTTTTTGTTACAAATGTTTCACCTCTTCGAGGAGACTCGTGATTAAAAAGAATTCCATTACATGCAAATAAACCATATGACTCTCTGTAATTAACAGTGATCCAATGCGCAAAAAGTTTGGAGCATGCATAGGGCGACCTTGGGTAAAAAGGTGTTGTTTCCTTCTGCGGTACTTGTTTAGAAGCACCAAAGAGTTCAGATGTTGAGGCTTGATAAAACTTAATTTTTTTTTTGTCTTTTAATTGTTTGATTGCTTCTAATAATCTCAGAGTGCCTAACGCATTTACATTCACTGTATAATCTGGAATATCAAAACTTACACCTACATGCGATTGTGCTGCTAAATTGTAAACTTCATCTGGCTTTATTTTACTTATTAGATCTTTTAAACTTAAACCGTCGGTCATATCTCCAAAATGCAAAAAGAATTTTCTATTTTTTTCAAAATGATCTTCATAAATATGATCAACTCTTTTTGTGTTTAAGGAAGAAGATCTTCTTTTTAAACCATGAACAATATAATTTTTCTTAAGCAAAAACTCAGCTAAGTATGAACCATCTTGGCCTGTAATTCCTGTTATAAAAGCTACTTTTTTCTTCATGACCATGTTTCTATAAATATTTTTAATTAAAAATGTTTAATTATATCAAAATTTAAAAAAAAACTATCTAATTATTGCTATTAATCTATTACATTAAATTTTAAAGTATTATAAGAGATTAATTTATACATTGGTTTGAAGTTTATGGCGTATGTTGTTCTATCTTGTAAAAAGAGTTATTGGACTAAAATAATAATTAAGATTTTTAATTTTTATATTAAGAGAAATAAAAAAATAATTTTTAAAGATTTCAACAATTCTTTAAATAAAATTTTAATTAATAACAAAATTGATTTTCTTTTAAATTTTTCTGACGAGATATTTTCAGAAAAAATACTTAAAAAAATAAAGTATCCAATAAATTTTCATCCAGGCTCTACAAAGTATCCAGGTAGAGGTTGTTATTCATGGGCTTTATTTAAAGATGCTAAAAAGTATGGATCTACATCGCATATAATGAATAAAAAAGTAGATAGTGGAAAAATAATAAATGAAATTAACTTTAATATTAGTGATCTTGAAACAATTGAAACTTTAAAATTAAAGACTTTTTTTTCATCTACTATTCAATTTATTGATATTCTTCTTAAAATCAAAAATAATAAGAAAATTTCTTTTTCAAATGTAAAATGGAAAAGAAAAGCCTATAAAATTAAAGATCTTGATAAAATAAATAAAGTTAATAACGAGGATAGCGCAAAATTAAAAAAACATAAAATTAGGTCTTTTACTTATTATCCATTTGGTCCTGTTATTATAAATAAAGGAAAAAAGGTTCAAGTTAATAAAAAAAAAGCTAAAAATTTTATTTAACTTATCCCTAATTTAATGAAATCTAAAAATTTATTGTTATTTGGAATATAATCCCAAAGGTCAATAATTATTTTTTTTTTTGCTACTTTTGTATTGAGATATTTTTTTGAATTTTGGGTTTTTGTAACAAATAAATATTATATCTGATTTGTTGAAAAAATCTTTCAAATTTCTTTCACATTTAAACTTATTTTTATTTTCAAATTTATAAGTATCAAAAAAGTAAATTTTATGTTTTTTGTTTATTTTTTTATAAATTTCTGTTGCTGGTGATTTTATATCTACATCAGTATTTTCTTTATAACTTAATCCACAAAGTCCAACTGATGGATTTGTATTAAATTTCTTTTTTAAGCTATTTAATAATGTCAAGTATCTATGAATTTGGTAATCATTTACATTATCTGTTGCCTTCAAAAGAGAATAGTTTAATTTATTTTTTCTTAAATACTTAATAAAGTTTAAATTATCTCTTGGAAAACAGGGTCCTGAGTATAAAGCACCCACTGAAAGATATTTTTTACCTATTCTTTTATCATTCCCAATAGTTTGTAAAATTTTTGAGGAATTGATATTTTTTTCTTTATCTGCAATTTGACTAATTAGATTAGTATAAGAGATCTTAGTTGTAATATAAGAGTTTATTGCAATTTTAGAAATTTCAGCCTCTTTAAGATTCAAAAATTTTAATTTATTTATTTTATTTTTGTATACTTTTTTGTAAATATTTTTAAGGATTTCAAATCCTTTAGAATTATTTGAACCAATTAAAACTAGATCACTATTTATTATGTCGTTGTATATTGAGCCTAACGCAATTAAATGGGGATTATAGGTTAAAATAAAATTTTTACCGTGTTTTAATTTAAATTTTTTTTCCAGATTATAAATAAATTTCTCCGAGGACCCTGGATTAACTGTTGAGGTAATATTAATTAAGTAATTTTTTTTTGATGTTAGATATTTACCGATTTCATTCAAACAATTTTCTATATATTTATTGTCGAATTCATGATTTTTTTTTGAGGGGGTAGGTAATATTAAAAATGCAGATGTAGATTTCTTAATTCCTTCCTCGATACTTTTTACAATTGAAAATTTATTTTGATTTTTTTTTAAAAGATAATTTAGATTAGGTTCAATGAATTTTTTGTTCTTTAGTATATCTTTCACGGTATTTTTATTAATATCATATCCTAGTGTATCTATATTTTTTTCTGCTAGAACTTGAGAAAACATTAGGCCAAGTTTCCCTAATCCTATGCAAAAAATTTTTTGTTGTTTTAACATTTATTTAATCTAAAAAAGATTATCTATTATATTAAATATAAATGATATCAACTGTAGATTCGTAAATGACTTTTTTTAAAATTTTAAGTAAAAAAAACAGGCTTAAGATAGGACTTATTGTTATTTTAACTATTTTACTATCAACTCTAGAATTTCTAGTCTTTTCATTTATTGAACCTATAATTAATAGTTTTTCACAAAATAATAGCAGCCAAAAAATAAGTTTATTTTTTACTAATAATTTAGGATTAAAGGAATTACTTATATTTTTTTTTATTTTATATTTAATAAGAATATCTACTGCAATTACTTTGTCTTATTTAAGAAATTTTACTTTAAAAAAAATATTTGATGAAATTAGTTCAAAAATTTTGACTGGTTATCTAAATCAGAGATTTATATTTTTTTTGAGTAGAAGATATTCTAAATTACTCTCAAATATAACTATAGAGGTTAATAAATTTACAAATCATTACATTGAAAGTGTAATTTATATTTTTACTGAAAGTTTTATTGTTCTTACAATAGTAATTTTTTTATTTGTAAGTTATTTTACTGCAACTTTTTTACTTGTAATTTTTATTTTTTTTTCATTCGGAATATTTTATTTTTTTTATAAGGATAGATTTAAAGATCTAGGTGAGCAAAGATCGATCCAAGATTCAAATAGAATGGAGATTTTAAAGAATATTTTTGATACTATTCAAATAGTAAAATTGTATCATCAAGAAGATTTATTAAGAAATAGCTTTTCTAAAAGCTCAAAAATTCTTTCAAAGAGTGATTTTCATTTGAGATTTGCAAGCGAACTTCCAAAAAATTTTATAGAACTTTTATTGTTAATAGTAATAAGTTTAATGATATTCTTTTTCTATTTTGTGCAAAATTACGATAAACCACAAATATTTTCTATGCTTGGTCTTTATGCCATTGCAATGTTTAGGCTTGTTCCATCTTGTAATCGAATTTTTCATTCATTAAACTCAATCAAATTTTTTAAGCCTTCTGTAGAAATTATTTCAAATGAATTAAATTTACCCAAGTTAGAAAATAATACTGTCAATGGTAAGTCCCTTAAAATGAATAGATCTATTAAACTAGATAAAATAAATTTTAAATTTCCAAATACAGAAAAAAATATTTTAAGAAATTTAAATTTAGAAATTCGTAAAAATGAAATAATTGGTATTACAGGACCTAGTGGTTCAGGTAAAAGTACTCTTTTGAATATAATCTGTGGCTTACTTGATCCTTCGTCAGGCCAAATAACTTTGGATGGAAATGAATTAAATGAAAAAAATTTTATTAATTTTCAAAATAGAATTGGATTAGTTCCCCAAAAAAATTTTTTAATTAATGATACAATATTAAAAAATATTGTTTTAAATGATGAGGGATCTCATGACGAAGAAATGCTAGAAAAGTCAATAGAACTATCCAATTTAGCTGAAGTAATTGCGGCAAAAGCTGAAGGATTAAATTATTTAGTTGGAAATGATGGGATGAATCTTTCTGGAGGTCAACAACAAAGAATATGTCTTGCAAGATCGTTGTATAAAAATCCTGATTTATTAATACTTGATGAGGCAACTAGTGCATTAGATAAGGAAAACTCGAAATCAATACTAAACTCTGTAAAAAATTTAAAAAATAAAAACATATCAGTAGTGCTTGTAACACATAATAATATTCATTTAGAGATTTGTGAAAAAATTTATCACTTAATTAATGGTGAACTCAAAGAATTTAAAAAAAATTAATTTAATTTTAAATTAAGTTTCTTTTCTAATTTTATGCAGTTCATTGATGTGTTTAGTGGTCTTAAATGCTTTTTTAATTTACTTTTATAGGGAATAATTAAATTTTTATTTAAATTATATTTAGCTGCAATTTTTTTAGCAAAGTTAAATTTTGTAATTCTTTTACCTCCTAAATTATATGTTCCATAAATTTTTTTATTTTTGATTTTTAAAATAATTTGACACAATTTTTTTAATTCAATTGGATTAAAGTATATATTATCAGGTACCTTAATTTTTTTTTTGTTTTTAAGTTGTTTCAAAATAAAATCTGAAAAACTCAGATTTTTTTTTGACATTAGTGATCCATAGAAGTTAGTTCTGAGGATTGTGTGATATTTGTACTTTAAAATTTCCTTTTCACCTAAATATTTAGACTTACTATAATTATTAGTTAAATTTATCTTATTTTCAATGTTGTTCTTAGAATTATAAACTTGATCAGTAGAAATATGAATTAAGTGAATTTTTCTTTTAAATATTATTAATGATTTAGATATATTTTTTGCTGTAATAAAGTTTTTTTTCTTTGCAAAATTATAATTTTTATTACATTTATTTACATTTGTTGATCCAACACAATTTATAATTACATCTGGTTTATTTAAATGAAGAAATTTTTTTATCTCATCCTCTTTTCCAAAATTAATTACGTAATTATTATTTTTTTTCCCTAATGAAAATATTTTAATTTTTTTTTTTTTTAAAAATTTTACTAAAAATTCACCCAGTCTCCCTGAAGCGCCGAATATAGCAATACTCATCAGATAAAGTTAGTAAATTTTAATTTATCTTTTAAAAATGACATAGGATTTTATATTGTAGACTAAAAATTTTCCTCACAACAAAAGTATTAAATTGTTTTTAAATTTTTTTAAAGTAAATAGTAGTTCTATATGAAAAAAGAATTAATTGTATATATAATAAGCCTTAAGCGCAGTAAACGAATTAAGAAACTTACAGAAAAATTAAAAAAAACTAAAATTAAATACAAAATTGTAGAAGGGGTCAACGGTAACAATTTTTTTAAAAACAATAAATTAAATATAATTTCTGATGAAAAAAAAATTCTTTATAACGTTGGGAGAAACATGTCACCTTCAGAAATTGGGGCAGCAGCAAGTCATTTAAAGATTTATAAGTATGTGGTAAAAAATAAGATTGCTCAAGCAATAATTATGGAAGATGATGCTTTCCCATCTGAGAAATTAAAAGAATGGATAAAAAAAAATATAGTTGCAAAAAATAATGAAATATTAGGTTTTTATGCTTACCCTTCAGGTCATATTGATAAAAATAATTATAGAAATTCAATCAAAAATGTTAAAATTCATAGATCGAAAACACATCTTTTTAACAGTTCATGCTACCAAATAAATTATTATACATGCAAGAAAATTTTAAATATTACAAAGCAAAAAGTTGTTGGTTTGCCTGATTGGCCTTTTAACAGTTTTGAAAATAAAATTTATCATTCAATCACAATTCCATTTCTTAGCCTTATAGATGATGAAGGATATTCAGATTTAAGAAATTCAAGAAATACTATTTTTAAACAAAGTAGGATATTTAGATTAAAAAACTTAATTCCAAAAAAAATATTACCTTTTTTTTCATTTTTTTATTATTTTTTTTTCATTGAGTATTTTTTCAGTAAAAGAAAAAAAAATTTTTATTTTTATTTAGATCATTACTTTATAAAAAAATTATATATTTTGATCAATTTAATTGGTAATTTTCATATAGATCAGAGAAAAGCTTATTGGAATTATAAATTTTATTCAAAGGATTTGCATAAAGTAGCAAAGAATATTCTTAAAAATAATTAAAAAATTAAAATTTTTTTTAGGTATAAGAAAGTCATAGTTAAAAATTTTATGTTTTTGTTCCTTGTAATTAAGTGTGATAATATTTTGATAAATGAAAAAAACAATTAAAGACAAAAAATTATTTGCGGAGCAAAAAAAATTAGAAAATATAACTTTTAAAAATATTGTATATTTGTATGTTACCAAAATAGTAAAAAAGTTTTTTTCGATATTTAATTTAGATATAAAAAAAAGAGAAATAAAAATTGATGAAGTATATTTCAAACTTCTTAAAGGCAAAATATGCATATTTGACGTTGGTGCTAATACTGGTCAGTCAATAGATAGGTTTAATAATTCCCTAAATAATCCAGTTATACACTCTTTTGAGCCAATACCAGAGTGTTTTGAAAAATTAATGCAAAAATATTTCAATTACAACAATGTTATTTTAAATAATTTTGCAGCAGGTAATAAAAATATAAAAAAAAAATTTTATGTTAATAAATTAAGTTATAACTCGAGCTTCTTAAAATCCAATTTAAATTATCATCAAAAAAAATTTTATAAAAAAGAAAAAAATATAATTGTCCAAAGTATAACATTGGATAAATATATCAAAGATAACAAAATTAATAAAATCGATATATTAAAAATTGATACACAAGGATATGAGCTTAATATTTTAAAAGGGTTAAAAAATTCATTAAAAAGTAAAATAAAATTTGTAGAGTTAGAAATTACAGTTGAAGATTCCTATTTAAATAATCCTAAATTTTACGAAATTGATAAGTATTTAAATCTATATAACTTTAAATTATTTAAAATTGAAGATATTTTTAATGATAAAAAAAAATTAAATATTAGGTTTTTTGATGCGGTTTATATTAATAAAAATCTTGTACTATAAATTGATTAAATATTTAAATAATTTTTTTATATAATATTCAAACTAATAATATACAATTTTTATTTTATTAAAAATAATTCTAAAAAAATTTTATTAAATATTTTTTAATAGTTAAGTTTATAAAGTAATAAATTATCTTTAAATTTTTTATAATAAAATTATCTTGTTTCTTCAAAAATATAACTTTTGGCTTTTTTCCTTTCTTTAACAATTTAACCCAATTTTGTTTTTTTGGAATTCTTACCATCTCGTAAGGTCTTAACATTGATCCAATTTCTATATTTTCTGTTATTTCAATGCTATTAAATGTAAATAAAGGACTCTCATTTTTTTTTCTTACTACATCGTAATGAAATATTTTATATTTATCTCCCCAATAATAAGTATCATAGTATTTTGAGGCTATACCCATCAGTAAACTATCTCCTCCAGCGGAACCCCACACAAAGTTAAGATTTTCCCTCAAAAACGACTCTAAAAAAGGTTTCTTAAACACAAAAGCATCTAAATATTCCCCCTTCAAAGTTGATTTTCTCTCAAACTTTATTTGTCTTTTTGATAGTTTTTCTTTTTTGATACTATTTCTTGAGCAAAAAATAACTTTATTTTTTTTGCTTTTATTAAAAAATTCTTTATCTATGTTTCTCCAATTTTTTGAATTTGCAAGATAAATATCTGCAGTAATTGCAATTAAGATAAATTTTTTTTTTATTTTTTTTGCATAATCAAAAATATCTTTTTTAGTAATTCTTTTTTTATTAGTTATGATTGGAAAAATCTTACTTTTATTTTTTAATTTATATAGATCATCTAGCTCTTCTTTTTTCTCAATAAAGGTATAAATTTTATCTATAAATTCTAATTCTAAATTCTTTTGAAAACAATAAATTAACTCTTTTTTTCTTTCGCTGTTTTTATCTGAATAATAATTTATAAACAAAAATTTTTTCATAAAGTTACTTGATCTTCCAATTATTGATACAAGTTTTTTTATTTGGAAAATTGTTATCACAAATAATTTTAGAATTATGATATCTTTTACTTGCTAGATAAGCAGCCCACCAATAAAATGTACTGCTTGAAATAATAATTTTTTTTGCAAAACTCATTGCATAAAGATTATGATAATTTCCATAATACTTATTATCTTCAGAAATAATTGATATCTTTTTTTTATTAATATTTTTGAGATTATTTATTAGATCAAAACCAAGTGATTTCTTATAACAAAATAAAAAAATTCTGGATGATTTATTTATTTTTACTTTTTTAAGGGCTTTATTAAAAAATTCAAAATCTACATTCCTATATTTTTTTTTAAAATCTTTAAGAGTATGAAACCTATAACCTATTAAGCAATTTTTTTTATCTTTTAATTTTTTGATTAATGATTTAAATTTTGATTTCCTATTTTTAAAATTTCCAAATAATTCATTGCAAATTTTGTTTGAGTTTTTTTGAAAATAACTTTCATTCTGAAAATACCCAATTAGGTATATATCTTTTTTATAATTTAATTTTTCAAACTTTTTATTTGTAAAATTGTTTGTTTCATCGACTATAATAAATTTGTTAAATTCATAAATATTTTTTTTTAAACCGAGAATTTTTTTTAATATTCTATACAATAGGAATACTCTGTTTATATTAGCAATTTTTAAATTATTACTTTGTTTAATTTTAAGTTGAAATTTGTAAGATATGTCGTTTAATTTAAAATTATTTAAACAAATTATATTAATAAAAATCTTATACCAGGTGAACAAAACATGAGTATTTTTATCAATAATTAAATTTGCATCATTAGTTAAAGCTAAATTTCTTGCTGCAGCGAATTGAAATAATTGGTTTCCTAAACCACCCATTATATGAATATGAATATTTTTCTTCATTATTTACAAATATCTTATATAACAACATAAATTTTTATGAATATTTTAATTATTGGTGGGGCAGGCTACATAGGAAGCAAACTTATCAAGCTCTTATTAGATAATAAATATAAAGTAACGGTATTTGACAGATTGCTATTTGGTGCCGATCATCTTCTGCATTACTCAAATGATAAAAATTTCATTTTTATAAGGGGTGATATTAGAAAAATAGAAGATTTAGAAAAATTAAATATTTCAGAATATGATTATGTTGTTCATTTAGCATCAATAGTAGGATACCCAGCTTGTAGATCCAATCCAGAATTAGCAAAGCAAACTAATATTGATGGAACAAAAAATATTTTAAAAGTTATAGGGCCAGATAAGCCATTAATCTACGCATCTACAGGCTCTAATTATGGTCATAAAGAAGAAATTGTAGATGAGAATAGTACTTTAAATCCACTCAGTCTTTACGCTGAGACAAAAGTTATGAATGAAAATACAATACAAAAAAGAAATAACTTTATAATTTATAGGTTTGCTACAGCTTTTGGATCTTCACCAAGAATGAGATTAGATTTATTAGTAAACGATTTTTCATATAAAGCGATCAAAGAGGGTTATTTAGTCGTTTATGAAAAATATCATCAAAGATCATTTATTCACGTTGAGGATATTGCCTTATCTATTTTGTTTGGAATAAAAAATTTTAATAAAATGAAAAATGACGTTTATAATGTAGGTGACGACAATATGAATTATTCGAAAGAGGAAATTTGTAATATATTAAAAAAAAAAATTAAGAATTTATATGTACATTATGCTGAATTTGATAAGGATGTAGATCAAAGAAACTATATTGTTTCTTATAAAAAAATTCAAAATAAGGGATTTAAAACAAAAATTGATATTAACGATGGTATCGATGAGTTGATTAAAGCTTTTGAGTTGCTTACCAGACAGCAGAAATACTCAAATATTTAAAAATTTTCTTTAATAACAGAAACAATCTTTTTTAAATCTTTTTCACTTAATCTTTCATGTATTGGTAAACAAATATGATTATTATCAAAATATCTTTGATTAATTAATTTTTTGTCAATACCTCCAAAAATTTTATTTCTATCTATTCCTCTATGCACAAGAGATACTGGTATATTTTTTTTTTTCATTATGTTAAAAAATCTTTTTCTTTTGGGAACTAGAATTGTATAGAGCCAATTTGTTGAATTTCTGTCGTTTTTCTTATTTAAAAGTGTAATCCCTTTTAATTTTATCAGATTTTTATCATAAAAATTTGCCACAAAATTTAAATGATTTAATTTTTTTGTAATCTCTTTTAGATTTTCTATTCCAATTATTGAGGCGATATCATTAAGGTGATACTTGTAACCAACTAAGTCAATATTATACAATCTTTCACCTTGATATTGTTTGTTATTTCTTCTTTCAATTCCAAACCATTTTAATCTTTGAGCTTCTTTATGATCATTAAAATTTTTACATATTAACATTCCTCCATCTCCAGTTGTTAATTGTTTTTTTGCCTGAAATGAAAAACATGTGAAATCTGATATATTACCAATCATCTTATTTTTATATTTTGCTCCTAATGCATGAGCTGCATCTTCAATCACCTTAATATTTTTTTCTTTTGCTATATTAAGAATTTCATCCATATCACAAGGATATCCTCCCCAATGAACCACAATTATAGCTTTTGTTTTTTTTGTTATCTTTTTTTTGATTGATATAGGGCATATATTCCCTGTATCTTTTTGAATATCTGCGAAAACTAGCTTAGCGCCACAATATTTTGCTGCAAATCCAGTTGCTACAAAAGTTTGTGCAGGTAAAATTACCTCATCATTTTTTTTTACATTAGCGCATAACAGGCTAAGATGAAGAGCAGAAGTTCCACTGTTTAGTGCAGTAGCATATTTTAAACCAAATTTTTTTGAAAATTTATTTTCAAATTCATCGCTTTTTTTTCCAGAACTAATAAAACCTTTTTTAAATAATTTATTTAATTCTTTTAAAATTGTTTTATTTAATGTAGTAGAAAAAAAATTAATGCTCATATATTTCTTTTAAGTAATACCTAATTGTTTTTTCAACACCATTATTAAAATTATGAAATTTGTAATCACCAAATAAGCTCTTAAATTTTTTATTTCCTAGTTGTTTTATCATCGCTCCATCCATTTTTGTTGGATCAGTGACTAATTTTATTTTGGATTTAAGAATTTTTTTTACAGTTTTAGATATGTATAGAACTGAAAAGGATTTATTTTGAGCAAAATTTACTGGTTCTATATCTTTAATATGATCTTTATCTATTTCAATACTTATTAATTTTGAAATATCATCTACATAAATCCATTCTCTTTTAGGTTTACCTGTTCCCCAAATTGAAAATATTTTTTCATCAGATTTAATCGTTTTTAGAAATCTAATTATTATTCCATTCAATGCATGAGTTCTCCTTGGGTCAGTATAATCTCCAGGTCCAAAGGCATTAGGTATAATTAAATTTTTTGATTTAATTGAATATTGTTTTAAATAAAATTGTGACAAGTAATAAGAAATTCTTTTAGAAACAGCAAAAGGTTGAACACTATCATGTGCTTCTCCGTCAAGCCATCCATTTTCGTTTTGTATAACCATTTTATGAAAGTATGCACAATTTGAAATTAAATTAACTATGATGCATTTTTTACAAAGTTTTGATTTAGATAAAGCTTCATAAAGGGCAAAATGAATTTTGCTATTTTCTGCAAAAATATTGGCAGGGTTCTCATTAATATAATTTAAGCCCCCATGCGCAACAGCACAATTGATAATATAATCTGGCTTAAATGAATTTATTTTATTTATTATTTTTTTTTTATTAAGAACGTTGAAACCATTTCTTCTTGATAATCTTACTATAGAGTGTTTTGTATTAAGTTTATTGAAAATGTTTGATCCAACAAAACCAAAACCTCCAATAAGTATTATTTTTTTTTTCATGATAATAACATTTTTTTAATAAGACTTTTATTTTTGTAGTTAAGAAATTTAATTTTTTTATTATTTATTTTTTTTACTTTATATACTTTATTTATTCTAGTTAATTTTTTAATCGTACTATTGATATTGTTTAAATCTATAAACCTAAAATTGTTTTTATTTAAAATAGTATTTTTAGGTTTTAGTTCAATATCATTAAAAGTAATAACATTTGAGGAATAACAATCTAATGCGAATAAAGAATATAAGTTCTCTCCACTGTTGATTGCAAATTTTGTTTTTTTTAGTATTTTCTTTAGCTCATTTCGTTTAATAAAGCCTAAGTTTTTTACCTTTTTGAATTTAAAATTGTCTCCCACAACATAAATTCTATAATTTTTCTTTGCAAGTAATTTTATATATTGCTCTAATAATGAGTTAGTTTTATTCTTATGATTTTTTAAGTAAAAGATAAAATCAATATTTTTTTGTTGTAAATTTTTTCCGTGAGTTATGCTTTGAAAACAAAAATTGAAAAAATATCTTTGTTTATATTTTTTTTCAATTAAATGCTTTAAATTTTCTGTTGAAAATATAACGCTAGTGAATTTTTTATAAATTATATTTAGACTTATTTTGAAAAAAAATTTCATTAAATATTTTCTAAATATAAAGTTTAAAATATTTTTAGAATTTATCTTGGTGGTACCTGTTATTGGTCCAAGTATAGTTTTTTTTGGAAGTAAAAAAAATATTGCAAAATTCCAGAGCGGTAAATAATTTATATACGATGTTTTATAATTTTGTGCATTTTTAATTAATAAAAAAAAAATTCCATAAAATGGAAGAAAATACTTTTTTAAAAATTCTGGAAAAAAATTTTTTTTTTTTAAAAGAAATTTATTATTTTTGTATAAATATTCACCATGGTTTGTTTTAATAATTAAGCGATTTGTTTTTTGATTTAAAATTTTTTCAGCAAAAGTTCTTCCAAGAATACCTTCCCCATTATTAAATTCTAAGTTAGAGCACCAGCAAAAAATTGTATTATTTTTCATTCACAATTTCTATTTTCAAATCTTTGAAAATTTTAAATATTTTTCCGTAAAAATAATATATGAAAGTTAGAAATAATCTTTTTGTTCTTCTCAAAGTATCATATTGTAGTCTCCATAAAGTTTCTGAGAAAAAGAATATATCAAAAAACTTGGGAATCGGTTTTTCTTCTTTGGCGATCATTGATAGAGCACCACCTATACACAATATCTTAAAATAGATATTTTTATCTGCAATTAAATTTGCCATCATTTCTTGTTTAGGTGTAGGCAATGTTATTAAAACTATTTCATTCTGATTTAATTTTGGAATATATTTTTTGAAGTTTAAAATGTTACCATAAGGTAAATTTATATGCTCAATTTCAACATTAAATTTACTTTTTAAATATTCCCTACCTTTGTTACTCATATTTCCAAATACGATAATTTTTTTTATTTTTTCATCTAATTTTATATTTTGTATTAAATCTCTACCTGGTATTTTTTTGACATCTTTATCAAATTTGCTTGCAAAATATCCGTCTGGCCATAACACATATTCCTTTTTAAGTTTGATATCTCCTTTTGCATAAAAACCCAAAAAAGCTAGATTTAAAGCTGAAAGAATTATATTTTTTTTAAGATTTATACCTTGTGTGTTCTTAATAAGTTGAGTTTTTTCTATATCAAACAAACTATTAATTTTTTTGTTTAATTTTTTAATTGCTAATTCCTTAGAAAAAATCTTTCTTAAAAAAATAAAATTTTTTTCATCTATACTAATATTTTTATTAAGAAGTCTTTCTAAAGTTTCCTTAATTTGAATTGGATCTTGACTATCTGTAGCATAACCTACCTTGTATTTATTTATTAAATCTTTTGTTTCACCTCCAATTAATCCAAATATAAATTTATTGTAATTTATATAAGTTGAGAATTTACCAGGAATTGTGCTGTCAAAGGTTTTACCTTTTTTTAAACTTATGAGCATAATATCAGCAAATTGAACATAGTTTTTTAGTTCGCTGTATTTTTTTAATCCATGCAAATATAGATTGTCTAGTTTATTTGATGATTTCAAATTATTAAGTTCTTTAAAATATCTACCTTCCCCAACAATGTGCCATTTTATTTTTTTATCTGTTATTTTAATTACTTGAGATATGAGCTGAAAATTTTGACTTTCGCCTATATTTCCTGTGAAGAGAACATTTATGTCAGAACCTTTTTTATTTTTAATGCTTAAAGATTTTTCAAGATTATTTTCAGACCATGATGGGAAATAAATACATTTTTTTGAAATTTCATATGAAATATCAGAAATAATTTTTTTATATGTTAGTGACTGGCACAGGATAACATCTGAATTATTATAAATATATTTAACAAGAAAATTAAAAAATTTATAGACTATAGATTTATTACTTCTTAAAATTTCAAGATCAAAAAGTACGTCTGGCCATAGATCTTGAACCCAAATGATATGTTTGCTTTTTTTTATTTTGCAAATAACAATACTTACTAATGCAACTAATATAGGAGAAGTTGCAAATGTAATGACAACATCATATTTTCTTTTTAAAAAGAAAGATTTTAAAAATCCAAAAAAAAGAAAAGACATATAATTCAAAACGAGTCTTAATGGCTGAGAACTTCCTCTCGTGATTTGTTTTACTCTGTGAATTTTTATTCCCTCAAAAAAATTAAATTTTTTGGGGTCTGTTTTAAATTCATTATAAATTTTTCCTCTTGGATAATTTGGAATAGAAGTTAGAACTTCAACATCATGACTTTTATTTTTTAAATCTTTTGCTAAATCATTTACTCTAAAATATTCTGGCCAAAAATATTGGCTAACAATCAAAATTTTCATAAATCCTCTATTTAATTAAAATTATACCAGGATTTTTCTTTAACATAGTTTATATAACTTGAGATAATATGAAGAACCTTATCAGAAAAGTTACTATCAGAATAATCAGGATGTATTTTATTAATAATTTTATTATTAATTAAATAATCGACAGTTTGATTAATCATCTGAATATCAATTCCAGGCATAATAACTCCTGAAGCCTCAAATCCTTCTTGTCTTTCGTTAGTAAATCTTAAATTTACTGCTTTAAAGTTCAGTATATTAGACTCTTCCGTGATACTTCCACTATCTGAGAGTGTTATTAATGCATTTTTTTGTAATTTTGTATAATCAAAAAAGCCGAAAGGTTTATGGAAAATTATTTTTTTCATTTTGTCTTTATATTTTTTTACTTTATCTAAAGTTCTTGGATGAGTACTTAAAATCATTGGTCTTTTATATTTTTTTATAATTTGATTAATTGATTTAAAAATAACATTTAGTTTATTTTTATCATTAACAATTTCTTCTCTATGTAAACTCATTAAAAAAAAAGAGTCTTTTGACAATTTTAGTTTTTTCAAAATATTTGATTTATTTATATTATTTTCAAAATTATCATAAACTTCACTCATTGGACTACCAACCTTAAACACTTTATCGTTTGAGAAATTTTCTATAATTAAGTTTTGTTTTGCTACATCGCTATAAGTGAAATTAATATCTGCAAGATTATCAACTACTTTTCTGTTTATTTCTTCTGGAACTCTATTGTCAAAACATCTATTCCCCGCCTCAATATGAAAAGATGGAATTTTATTTCTTTTTGCAAGATATAATGATAAAGCTGAATTTGTATCACCTAAAACTAAAAATGCATCTGGTTTCTCTTTAGCCAAAACTTTATCTACCTGTATCAGCATGTTGGAAATAAATTCAATATTATTTTTATACTGATTTTTTAAATTATATTTTGGTTTACTAATTTCTAATTCTTTTAAAAAGTTTTTATTTAAATTTGGATCAAAATTTTGGTTAGTATTTACTAAAACACAATTATAAAATTTTCTTATTTTTTTGATTGTTGGAGTTAATCTTATTATTTCAGGTCTTGTTCCGAATGTAATTATTATTTTTTTTTTCACTATTTTTTTATTAATGAAGTTGATTTAATTAAATTAATTATTTGTTTCTCTTTTAAGAGTTTATTAGAATTTGATGAATATATATCTGTTTTAGATAAAATTTTAGCACCTTTTGAAAAATATTTATCATAATTTAAATCTCTATTATCTTGCTTGATTAAATAATACTTGCTTTTTTCGATTGATAAAGCTTTTTCCTCACTGCTTAAAAGAGTTTCATGTTTTTTTTCACCATGCCTTGTACCAATAATTTTAGCATTAAATTTATAATTGTAAATTTTACATACAGCTTTAGCTAAATCTAAAATATTTGCAGCTGGCGTCTTGGGAACAATTATTTGTCCATTAACTCCATATTTGATTGCATAGACTACTAAGTTAATTGCATCTTCAAGTTTCATTAAAAATCTAGTCATCTCTGGGTTCGTAATAGTAATACTTTTTTTATTCTTTATTTGATCTATAAAATGAGGAATAACTGAGCCTCTAGACATTAAAACATTCCCATATCTAGTAACAACAACTTTACTTTTGTTAGAATTTCTTGATTTTGATATCGCAATTTTTTCCATTAGGGCTTTGGTCATACCCATCGCATTAATAGGATATACCGCTTTATCAGTACTTAAGCACACTACTGTATTAACATTGTTTAATAAACAGGTATCCAAAATATTATTAGTTCCAATAATATTTGTCTTCACTGCTTCCATCGGATAAAATTCGCAAGATGGCACTTGTTTTAATGCAGATGCATGAAAAACATAATCGACTTTATTTGAAACATTTAATAACTTTTCTCTATCTCTAATGTCACCAATGATAAATTTAATTTTATTATTTTGATAAGTATTTCTTAAATCATATTGCTTTTTTTCGTCTCTACTAAATATCCTAATTTCTTTAAATTTAGACTTATTAACTTTTTCAAGGAATGCAGAACCAAACGATCCTGTTCCACCAAATATCAAAATTGTTTTATTATTAAATACACTCATAATATTACTTGTACCAATTTTTTATTTTAAATAAATCAATTTCAATTGTCTGTTTTTTGCTTTTTTCAAATAAAATCAAACCTCTCAGGTATGAAAGAAAACAAGACAATCTATATATAATAGGATGATAATATAAATTTTTACTCTCAACATAAGTTATTAAACCTTCCATTAAATTAATTATATTTAAAATTAATGTAAATTTTGTAAAAAAAATTATTAACAGGTTTTTTTTTATTTTATAAAATATGTTTTTATTTGCAGCCTCTAAATTTAATTTTTCTAATTCATTAATGCCATAAAAACCCATATAAGTATATTTTTTCAAAAAATCTTTAAAATTTCTAAAATCATGATGATAAACTTTTGAGTTAATTAAATTAAAATTAAAATTATTTTTTTTGTATCTGTATGCAAACTCATAATCTTCAAAACCATATGTCATAAATCTTGGGTCAAAAAGATTACTTTCCTTTGTAGTAAATTTTTTAGATACAGCCATGTTCATTGTGCCAAAAGTATTAATATTAATATTTTTTTTTAATTTAGCATGATAATCTAAATATTTTTCTCTTGATTGTCTAAATTTGATTAAATTACTTATTTTTTTATTAGTAACATATTCTACCAATCCAGTGTAAATGCACTTTCTTTGATTTAGCTTAAGAATTTTATAGTAGTTATATAAAAAATTTTTATCTGGAACACAATCATCATCTATGAATAAAACATATTTTCCTTTTGAAAATTTATAGCCAATATTTCTTTTATGAGCTTGATGATTAATTTTGCAATTTATGTATTTTATATCTAAATTTTTATAAAGCTTAATTAAATTTAAAATTTCAAGATTTTTTTTCGAATTGCTATCACATATTATTATCTCGTATTTGCAATTAAAATTTAGTTGAATATTAAATGAATGTATTATTTTTTTTAATAATTTTGATCTATTATAGGTAGGGACAACGACTGAAACTTTTATTTTAGTTGTCAAATTTCTCATTATACATTTCCTTTATCATTTTATCCCATTTTGGAGTTTTATAAAAATTTATATTTTTTATAGAAACTAGCGATCTATCGATTTGAGGTATTAGGCTTTTATTTATTTTTATTTTTTTTTTATATATTTTGGATATTTTTTTTAAGAGTGAATATTTTGATATTTTTTTTGAATGAATATGGATTACTCCATTTAAAAAAATTCGTTTTAATAAAACTTTTTCTACAAAATTTGAAATTTCATTAGTTGTAAGTCCATTAAAAAAGCATTTCTTAAACCCATAGCAACTTTTTTTCTGCATTAGAAACCATTCTAACAATCCACGTTTTTTTTTTTTAATTTCATGACCAATAATTGATGTTCTAATTGTAAAACAATTTTTACTTTTAAGTTCACCCATTATTTTAGAAATTCCGTAATGATCAATAGCATCTAATTTACTTTTTTCAGAGTAATTGCCTTTTTTTCCGTTAAAAACGCAATCTGTACTGAAATGAATAATTTTGAATTTTAGTATTTTTGATAATTTTTCAAGATTTTTTGGGAAATAAGAATTAATTAAATATAATTTTTTTAAATTTTTTACGTCAGAATTCTTTTTTACTATACCCGCACAATTAATTACAAAATTTGGTTTAAATTTTTTTAAAATAGTACTCACTTTTTTAAAGTTTATTACATCAATTTCTTGGTCGATTTTAAATTTAGGAGTAAATAAATTTTGATTTACCCTCTTGTTTGATGATCCCCTTAAATTAAACTGATTATTTTTTGAGAGTTTATTTGCTATTTGATGCCCTAGCATACCATTTAATCCAAAAATATAAATGTTTATCATGATATTTTTAAATTTTTTTTATACAAATAATTTAAACAAAGAATAACAAAGCACAAATCAATGCTAAATATAGAAAAACTATTTTCTATTAAAATCCTTAATAAAAAATATGACAAAGAAAATATTGAAAAAACTAATATCGGATCCTGTATTTTTTTGCTCTTAAAAAAAAGAATTTTAATTAATTTTATAGAAATAATTAATGAGAACAATACTATACAAATAAGACCTATAATTCCAGCACACATGTAAGCATAAATAAAACCATTAGAAGAGTTATTTGCTAACGCATTTTTAACACCATTATAAAAAAAATATTCATTAACTGGTATTAAATATCTATCAGCTTGAGGGCCATAACCTAAGAAAATTTTTTTATTTTTTATAATTTCAATACATTTTTTCCAAATCTGGACTCTACCTGAGGAGTTTAATGCTCTCTCAGAAAAAACTCTGCTTTTAAATCCTGGTTTTTTATTATTTTCAATTTTAAAGTTTTTTAATATTATAATTTCATCATTATTTTGAGTCTCAAATTCTGTAGAAATTTTAGTTAACCTATCGTTTTTAAAAAAGCTAATAGACTCCCATAAAAAGATAGGTACTAAAATGATTCCAATTAAAGTATAAAATTTTACTTTAATTTTTAAATTTAAAAAAAAAATGATTATAATGATCATTGGTAAATAACCAATTAATGCACCTCTACTTTGAAGTGAGTAAATTAATGTAGAAACAATAATTGCAACTACAAATATTAATTTTTTGTATTTATTTGACTTTTTAAATAAATAAAATGAAATTAAAAAAAATAATATTATTAACAAACTTCTAGCTATACCGGTAACTCTTGGATAAGCCTGAAGAAACATTGTTCCTCCTAATGATTCGATACTTGCCCAATATAGATATGTTTGGCCAGGTGTTGATAAAAATTTGTTTATTAGTCCTGGTAAAAAAACTAAAACAATTGTAGTTAAGAAAAAAATAGATACAAAAAAAATAGAAGAAAAAATTTTTTCGTCTAAATCGTATTTGAAAACTTCAAAATATATAATTAAAGTAAATAATAAAATTGGATAAGAAATATTATTTAATATTCCATTTATATCTCTGAAAATTATTAAAGCAAAAACTTGAGCCAAACCATAAAATATAAGTAACTTTGAAAAATTACTAAACCTATTTTTTATAATCATTAAAAAAAAAGGCAAAAATAATATAGGTAATAAATATCTTAAAAAATTTAATATAATAAAAAAATTTTCAATTTTGAAACTGATTTCTAAATTTTTAATATTTGTAATATCTCTAAATAGTGTATTTATAGAAGCTAAAATAATCAGCCAACATAGTAAAATAATTATATTTTTTGGTATTTTATTTTTGTCAAATTGTGTAATCATCTAATCATTTAATTATTTAAATTAAAACATTTTTAATAACAATGGGAAATGAACTAACAAATCTTAATAAAATGCTTTTATTTGGATTTATTTTACTTCCATTTTTATTGGTATCTGGCCCTTTTTTATCAGACCTTATTACTGTTTTATCGTGCTTTTATTTTTTTATGTATAAAAAAATCAAATTATCATTTGAATTGCGAAAAAAAGAAATAATATTTTTCATAGCTTTTTTTATTTATTTAAATTTAAACTCAATATTTAATAGTGAAAATACCCTGATTTCTTTAAAGGTAACTGCTCCTTATTTCAGATATCTTTTATTCACACTGGTGTTGATTTATTTTTTATATAAAGTAGAAAATTTTAAATACAAATTTTTTTATAGCTGTTTAATTTGTTTAATAATTTTGTTATTTGACTCATTCATTCAATTAACAACTGGGTCAAATATTTTAGGTTACCCGATCTACCAGAATAGAATAAGTAGTTTTTTTAATGATGAGTTAATTTTGGGATCTTTTACTTTCAAAATTCTTATAATTTTATTATGCATTTCTCATATATTAGATTATTCAAAAAAAAATATAAGGTATTTCCACATTTTTATTTTTATCATAAGCTATTTGTTAATTTTTATGAGCAACGAACGAATTTCTTTTGCTTACTTAATAATTATATTTTTATTTTATTGTTTAATTGAACTTAATTTAAAAAAAAATATTACAATTTTATTTTTATTTATATTTATAAATTCTTTAGTTTATTTAATTTATCCAAAAGCATTTGAAAGATTAATTTTCCATTCAATTAATCAATTAAAAAATTCAAATAGTTTTTTTGTTTCAAGTTATAGACATGACTTGCATTATTTTACGGCAATTCAAATGTTTAAAGAAAAACCTATTTTTGGTCATGGCCTTAAATCATTTAGATATAAATGTGATAGTCCTTCTTACAAAGTGAAAGAAAAAATAATTTTAGAAAAAGCACTTTATTCTCCTGAAGATGGGTTGTTGGCAATAAATCCTGTTGAGGATGTATTCTTAATTACAAAAGAAAATAAGGTATTCTATTTAACGAATTATAATCTTAATTTAACTAATATTAAATTAAGAAAATTTCAACAAGTTGATAAAGGAGAGTATCTTGGATCATATTATGAATTTGAAAATGGATGTAATACTCATCCACACAACACTCATTTTCAATTTTTATCTGAGTTAGGCTCTGTGGGATATGTTTTTTTGTTAGCCTTTATTTTTTTTATAATTAAGTATGTATTTAAATTATTACACAAAAAATTTTTTATGAAAACAGAACTAAGTAAATTTGAACGTGCTTATTTCATTTGTTCAATTGGACTTTTGTTACATATCAATCCCATCTTTCCATCAGGTAGTTTTTTCAACAATTATAATTCTATTGTTTTTTTTATGATTATTTCGTTTTTAATTTATTTTAGAAATCAAAAATTAATTAAATGAATATTTTTTTATTGATTATAATTATATTAAATTTTTTTTTAGTTTTTTACTTTGACCGTATATGTTTAATTTTGAATATACTAGATAAACCAATTCAATACCATAAAAAACATAAAAAAAATATTCCTGCAATAGGAGGAATATTATTATTTATAAATATTTTTTTTATTTTTTGTATTTTTTATTTTTAATAAAAATTTATTTCTAAATAATTCAAAATTTTTTTTAAATTTTAATGAATTTATATTCTTTTTTATTACTTATTTTATGTTTTTATGCAAAGGCGTTTTGGATGATCTTAAAAATATTAATGCAAATTTAAAATTTTTTTTGTCAATTCTATTTATTATTTTTTTACTTTATTTTGATGAAAAAGTTTTGTTAAAATTTTTAATTTTTAATGACGCAGATTTAAAAATAGATTTATTATGGACGAAAAGTTTTTTTACTATTTTTTGTTTCGTAGTTTTTATAAATGCAATGAATATGTTTGATGGTATTAATCTCCAAGCGTCACTTTACTCTATTGTCATACTTTTATTTATAATATTAAATTTAGGAGTAGATTATTTATTATTAGTAATATTAATTTTTTTGTTTTTCTTTATTTTTCTTAACTATAAATCAAAGTGTTTTTTAGGAGATGGAGGTTCATTAACTTTAGGATTTGTTATTTCCTATTTTTTTGTAAAATCATACAATATTGACGAAAAAATTCTTTGTGATGAAATTTTTCTTATTATGTTAATACCTGGTCTAGAGCTAATAAGACTAACTATTACAAGATTATTAAATTCTAGACACCCATTTTCAGCAGATAGAAACCATCTGCATCATATATTGAATAAAAAATTTAATGAAAAAAAAACTATTCTAATAAGTTTTGGTTTGGTAGTAACACCTATTATAATTAACGAATTAACAGACAAAACAATTCCTATAATATTTTTAATGACATTTATTTATTCTTTCTTAATTTTTAAATTAAAAAAATTATAAAATTATTTGATTTTATAATGTTTACAAAAAATACATCTTTAATAATCCCAACAAGAAATAGACCATATTTACTTGATCGTTTGTTACTACAATTAAAAAATTATAAAATTATATTTAATGAAATCTTAATAGTTGATAGCTCAGAAAAAAAATTTAAGGTATTAATTAAAAAGATTTCAAAAAAGTATAATTGCAAACTATTTAATACAAAGCCATCAACATCATTTCAGAGAAATATTGGAATTAAAAATAAAAAAAAAAAGTCAAAATTTATAATGTTTTTAGATGATGATATTATTTTTAAAAAAAACGCATTTATTAATATGCACAATGCGATTAGTCGTAACAAAAGAAAAGGCATTAACATATTAGGATACGGTTTTAATCAAATTAATAAAATTAAATTAGGAAATTTTGAGAAAATTAAAAATTTAAAATTAACAAAATTAATAGGGCTATACTCTGACCAGCCAGGAATAATTTTAAACAGTGGCTGGCAAACTAAGATAATTAACCTAAGGACAAATATTTACACGGATTGGATGCATAGTGCAGCTTTAATAATACCTTCTAATCAGCTTAAATCTAAATTTGATGAGACTTTTGGAAGATATAGCTATTTAGAGGATTTAGATTTTTCAATACAAATGAAAAATAAAAATAAAAAAGGAAAATTTTTGGCTGTCTCATCTGCACAATTTCATCATCCAAATATCATTGAAAGAAAAGATTTCAGTTTTGGAATATTAGAATTTATTAATCGATATAAGATAGTAAAAAAACACAAATTAAAATTTTTGAATTTTTTTTATATGGCATTTGTTAAATTATTTTTATCATTTTTAACGATAGCTGTTGATTTAAAAAATTATTCTAAATTTTTAGGAAATTTATTAGGAATATTAATTTGTTTAAAATATTTTCTAACTTCAAAGAGTAAATGAAAAAATTACTAATAATAGAAACAGAATATGAAGGTCATTACTTAACTGGATATATTAAGTATATTTTAAGAGCACTGAAGGGGAAAAAAATTAAAATATTTTTACTTATTTCTGAAAAAACTATTAAATATGGAAAAGGTGCATTAAAAATTTTAACAGATGAAGGTGTTAGCTATAATATCGAAACTTTTAAAACACCAACTGTAAATAAAACTAATTTTATTTCCTTAACTATTTATCAATTAAAGTTGTATTTTTTAGTAAAAAGAAAATTTAATCAAATAAACAGAAAAAATAATTTTGATCACGTCATTTTCACTTCTATTCAAAGGTTAGACAAGATTATTTCTATATTTGGTAGTCCATTTAATAAAACAAAATTTTCAGGTGTTTTTTTAGGATTAAAATTTCATTTAGGTAAATTGAATATAAAATCAACCTCTACTAATCACTTTTTATCAGAATATCTTTTTAAAAGATTACTAAATATAAGAACGTTTTCAAAGGTTATAGTCAATGATTATTTATTAAAAAAATATATTTTTAAAAATAAATGGAAAAAAAAGAATAAAGTTTTATTCCTACATGATCCTAAAGAATTTAATTTTATTTTCAAAAAAAACTACTCATTAAATAAGTTGGGTATTCCAAAAAATAAATTTGTAATTTTAGTTTATGGAGCAATTATAAATAGTAAGGGTGTTATGGAGTTATTAAAAATTTATACGAATAAAAGTAGCAAAAATATACATTGTCTAATTGTTGGAAAACAAATTGGTTCCACAAAAAAATTTTTGTATAGAAATAAGTTTATTAAAAAACTTATTAATAATAAACAGATATCAATTTACGACAATTGGCAAACTGAAAAAAAAGAAGCATTATTCTTTCATGCTTCAGATGCTATTTGGATTGGTTATAAAAATTATCCTTTTCCAAGTGGTGTTCTATACCAGGCTGTATCACTAAAAAAACCAAGTTTAATTTCAAATGAAGGTTTTATAAATGAGTTAAACAAAAAACATAAAATAGGAATTTCAATAGATATATACAATCCCAAGTCAATTCTCGATGGTGTAAAAAAATTAAAAAATTCTAAAAACAAATCTTTCTTAACAAAAAGTTTGTCTACTTTTTCCAAAATTAGTGATCCCAGAATATGGGCTAAAACATTTAAAAATACTTTTGAAAAAATAATTTAAATTAAATTTTTTTTAATTCGATCATAAGATGTTCACCAATATTTTTTTGTAAAACATTAAATATGTTTGTAGGCATTTTAGCAAAGTGATCAATTTTTATATATTTTCCTTTTTTATAAGGTTTAATTTTATATGGAAAAATAAAGTCTTGATATTTATTAACTATTTTAAATTTACCTGTAATTAAATTTTGTAAATCAAAATCATCAATTTTATGAACTACAGGACAATTTTTTTGTGCTTCAAATCTATAGTTTGTATGGTCTAGTAAAAAATTCTTATAAGAATTTTTTGCATACAGCATGATTTTAATATTTGTTTTTTTGCTAGCAATTTTATAAATAGTTTCAAAGGCTTTTTTCATATTTTTTGTATGATGAATAACACCAAAAGAATAAATTAAATCAAAATTAGTTTTATTTATTTTCAAATATCTTGACAGGTTTTTAGGGTTTTCACAGTTATCAACTAAAAATAAAGGATTAAATTTATTTAATCCAAATGTTTTTACTCTTTGTCTGGAAATTTTAATAGATTTTTCGGAATAGTCTATGCCAATATATTTAGCACCATATTTGATAAATTCTGTTGCATCGGTTCCTATTCCACATCCTATCTCTAAAACGTTTTTATTTTTATAATTTTTATGATTAGCAAAATCAAGAATATGACTTTCTACAAAATATTTCTTTTTTCTTACCTCATTAAAATATTCCTTACTTAAATATTTTTTTCGTGAATGGTTTATGTTACAAGGTTGTTTATTCCAATAATTTTTTATTTTTTTGTAAATTTTGTCTGACATTTTTTATTAGCTTAATATTAATTATGATTTATTTCTATTTATTATTTAATAATATAAAAAAACCTAATTAAAAGATATTTACTTTTCTTGATTTTTAGAATTTTTTAATATAACTAAACTTGATTATGTCAAAATATCTTGTATGTGGTGCTGGAGGCTTTATCGGCGGACATATGGTTAAATCTCTTTTAGATGATGGTCATCAAGTAGTATGTGCAGATGTAAAACCTTTGGAATATTGGTTCCAACTATATGATGAATGTAATAATTTTAGCTTAGATTTGAGAGAAATAGAAAATTGTGAAAAAATTATGTCAAAAGTTGACTATGTTTACAACATGGCTTGCAACATGGGTGGAATGGGTTTCATAGAGAATAATAAGGCTGAGTGTATGCTGTCCGTTTTAATCAATACTAACTTGTTAAGATCATGTATTAATCATAAGGTAAAAAAATATTTTTTCTCCTCGAGTGCTTGTGTTTATAATGGTTCAAAACAATCTTTAACATTTATAGATGGACTTAAGGAGGAAGATGCTTATCCTGCTATGCCAGAGGATGGGTATGGTTGGGAAAAATTATTTAGTGAAAGAATGTGTAGACATTTTTATGAGGACTTTGGATTAGAAACAAGAGTAGCAAGATATCACAATGTATATGGACCAATGGGTACTTATGATGGTGGTAGAGAAAAAGCACCTGCAGCTATGTGCAGAAAAATTATTGAATCAAAAAATAATGATAGTGGAAAAATTGATGTATGGGGTGATGGTGAGCAAACAAGAAGCTTCATGTATGTTGATGATTGTCTAGAAGGAACTAAAAAACTTTTCGAAAGTGATTTTAGAGAACCAGTAAATATAGGTTCGGAGGAACAAGTATCAATAAATCAAATGATAAATATAATTGAAAATATTTCAAAATACAAAGTAGATAGGAATTATCAACTTGATAAGCCAAAAGGTGTAAGAGGCAGAAATAGTAACAATGATTTAATTAGGTCATCAATTGGTTGGGATACAAAAATATCATTAAAAGATGGTTTGAAAAAAACATATAATTGGATAGAAAGTCAAATAAACCTTAATATAAACAATAATAAGTTTACAAAAAAATATTAAATTATCATTGCTTTTTAAGCAATTAATTATATATATTTCCGGCCTGGTGATTATTGCGAGAGTGTAATACCCGATCCCATTCCGAACTCGGAAGTCAAGCCTTTCAGCGCCAATGGTACTTTGTCTTAAGACATGGAAGAGTA
>MDTD01082118.1_pt1 | contig 41079 bp, 39 predicted proteins | sample 811221 | NCBI WGS metagenome assembly MDTD01 (sample SAMN05326646, study PRJNA326480) | marine metagenome | isolation source: seawater | place: Pacific Ocean: South West | collected 2011
AAAGAGAGTTATTCACACGTCTCCGGCGACGGACGGACCAGCACCGTCTCTTTCTGGGACGATGAGGAATCGCTGGCGAACCGGACCCGCGACCCTCGTCACAGAGAAGCCATGGTCGAAGGCAAAGAGCGAATCTTTTCTCGCTATGAAATCCGAATATGCAGCGAATTGCGCCATTATGGCCATGAGGCCGCCTAAAATAAGATCAGTGGGCGTCCCAGACGCGGTTCGTGGGGTCAACCACGATCGTCTTGGTTTCCGCTAAGGTTCGCTCGGCGGTAACCAGTGTGCCGCCTAGCGGTAAGATGCCGTAGACGACGGCGAATAGCATAACCCTAGCTTTAAGCTTGTCCGAAAGTCGTTCGTTTAATCAGCTTTTTATGATCTTTTCATAACGGTGGAAACGGTACCTATTTACCGGTCTATAACTGCCCGACCGGGCAGGTGCTTGTGATTTAAATCACATAACTATGAGAGGGTAGTAGGACTTTCGTCTATTTTTTCAGGTCCAGACGCCAGCCTCTGGGGTCTTCCCTAAACGCAGACGGATCTGATTGCCAGCATTTGCATATAAATTCGTACGGTGTATTTCCGCTGAGCGATTTCAATCGTCGTGTGAAATTGTAGGTATCGAAAAATTCGAAGAAATGAGACCTCAGATGCTCCAAGTCGTCGTAGTGCGGCTTGCGGAAGCCGCTTTCTCCGGCGAATTTTGCGCTGGCAGTCTGGCGAATATCCCACGGATCCTCAGGCGCCAAGAATTGATGATTGATACCATGTCGTATCCGCACCTGCCTGTAGGGTCTGCCGATAAAAATCTGGCTGTCATTGGTCAGGGTGCCGTAGACGCGATAGGGGACGGCGTCGACCAGGTTAGACAGGAATTTCGCCGCCTGTTCGCTGGATGCGCCGGAATGCAGCTCCGCAAAAGCGATCCTGCTGACACGATCGAAAGCCACATACATGTTCACGATACCGTCGCCGGTTCTGATCGGCGCGACATTTAGATAAAAATCGCCGGGAATGCGGGCTTGTGTAACACCGGTGGCCACCAATGGGCTTTCCACATCCGACAGACGGCTGATCCCGTGACGACGGTAAAGACGATGCAGGGTCGCCCGGGTCAGATGCGGCAGGCTGAGCTGAAGCGCATAGAGACAATCATCGAGCGGTAAAAGCGTTGCCTTGCGGAAGGCAAGGCACATTTCCTGCTCCGGCGGGGTCAGGATAGTCGTGCCGGATCGGCCGTTTCCCGCCTGCAAATCGTTGGTATGTCGCCGATGCCGCCATTTCATTACGGTTTTTGGGTTAACTCCCAGCCGTTCCGCCAACATTCGAACCGGTTCATCTGATGTCTGGATGAGTTGTCGGATGGCCGGATCGGTTGTTGCGCCTCGATGCATTCGTTTTTTCCAAACGCAATGTGAACTACCGGCACTGTACCATAAGTATGTGAGACCAGTAATCCGTTGTTGTCATAATCCGGCTGTGACAATTTTCCACCATCATGACATACGATCTCGACGCTAATATCGTGAAGGAAAAGGCCAAGGCGCTCGGTGCTGACCTGGTCGGCATTGTCAGCGCCGACACCCTGAACGAGTTCCCACCCGACCCCAAATGGCCGCAGACGCCTGACCGCATCTCACCTCGTGTGAAAAGCGTAATCGTCATTTCAAAACGGATACCGGTCGGCGCTTTCCGCTCCAAATCTAATATCCCGGTCCAGTACATGGATATGCTGGTGCTCCGTGCCATGGACCGGGTCGGCTACCGGCTTACGGAATGGCTCGAAGACCAGGGCTATCCGTCATTTGTAACGGCGGCGCAGGAGACCGACTGGAGCTACAAGAACGCCAGCTATGGACGGCTGAGCACTCGGCATCTGGGCATCGAAGCCGGGCTTGGAACTTTTGGGCTAGAAGTAAATATTCTGACACCAGAATTCGGACCACGCGTTTACCTGACCGGCATTCTCTCGGAAGCAACGATTGAAGCAGACGAACGCATCACTGAACAGGTTTGTATCGGTGAGTCATGCAGCCGATGCCTGTATTCCTGCCCGTCGGACGCGGTCCGGCACTTCGGCATCGACAAGCGCGAATGCGCAACCGAGGCACAGGAGTTCGGGTTCGCGACCATTCTGAAATTCTGGAGCCACTTCATAAGCCAGGATCCCGAAACCAAGCGCGAATTGTTGCGCGACCGTGAAATCTTCGGTTTCTGGCAGGGGCTGCTGCGGGTCGTCGGTTCCTTTGGCGACTGCCCGCGATGCCTTGCGGTATGTCCGGTCGGAAACGACTACCATGCCTTTCTGTCCGACATTCAGAAAGTCATTCCGGAGAAAACGCCGGAGAAAGTGGAAAAAGCCAAGGGCTTCAAAGAAGCCCGCAAGAACGGCGATCCGGTCGACGGGCTGAACGACTGGAACGTCCGCTGGGTTGGCCCCGATGGATATCAGGGAATGGTCGCGCGCCAGCTTCAGGTGTTCAAAAAGGAACAACGCGAAAAAGAAGAAGCCGCGACCAAAGAATAGGGACAGATCACGATGGTATCAGCATTTCAATCGCCGGTAACCGCCGCGCAGATCAAGGAAAAGGCGCGCGAACTGGGCTGCGATCTCGTCGGCATCGCCGACGGTGCCGTGCTCGAAGAGAATCCTCCGCCGGAATTTCCGAAAAAACCGTCGGACATCACTGACCATGACGGCGGCAAAGTCATTGTCCTCGCGAAACGCTATACGAGCGGAACGACCCGCATCACTCGCTGGGACGAACGGCACAAGTACTACAACGACGAACTGACACTGACGATGCTGGAAGAGGCGTCGTTGCAGCTTGTTTATTGGTTGGAGGATCAGGGTTACCCCGGCATTATCATCCCGCCGACGCATGTTGACCCGTGGGCGTACCGGAACGACCCTAACGAACATCTGACGACATTGCTATCGCTGAACCATGCCGCTGTCGAAGCCGGACTTGGGACATTGGGCCTGAACCTGCAGCTTCTGACCCCGGAATTTGGTCCCCGCGTAATGCTGTCCGCAGTCATGTCGACACTGGACTGCGACACTGACAGCCCCACGGCAGACGCCCTGTGCGAGGGACCGGAGTGCGGCCGCTGCCTCAGCACCTGTCCGGGGGATGTAGTCGGACACTGGGCGCGAGACTGGTCCGCCTGCGACCGCTACCGTTCGCCTCACGGCTTTGCCCAATTGACCGATCATCTCGAGAACATCTTTGACGAACCAGACCCGGACCAGAAGCTTAACCTGTTGCGGTCCGAAAATTCCTTCAATCTTTGGCAGAGTATCTTGCGCGGCTCGGGTGTCGTCACAGGCTGCCGGCGCTGCCAAGACGTCTGTCCCGTCGGCGCGGATTATGAAAGGATGATCGGCGACGCATTGGATGAAATTCCAGAAGACACGCCCGAAAAGGCGGCACGTCTGACCGCGATGGCGGATGCCGAGACGAATGGATCGTTTCCGGCCGAGTTCGATGCTCAGAAAAGATGGATAGGGACGCCTGTTTACCGGGACGAAAAATGACCGCAGCCTGCGAAGAACTGGCGCTGCGCGTCCCGGAATCACCGGAAGTCATCGATGAAATTCAACATCAACGCAAACCGGTCGCCTTCGAAAACGCCAAGCGCGCGAAGTTCTGGAAGGGCAAGCTGGATCACATCAACCCAGCTAAGCTCGATGACCCCGAAGAGTGGGCCAAGATCCCGATTATGGACAAGGATCAGCTTCGCGAGCTGAGCACCGAAGAGTTCTACGAAGATTTCTGTACCGCCCGACAGGAAGATATCTGCGAATACTGGCGCTCCGGCGGCAGCACTGGCCGCCCTTTGTTCTATCCCAAAACTTATGAGGACATACGCTACAACATGGTTGGGTTCGCCCGAACGTTTCAGTGCGCCGGGACGCTGCCGGGCAATGTTGCGCATATCTCATTTCCGCTGGGCATTCACCCAGCCGGTCATATGTGGGCACGGTCCGCAAGGATCATAGGGGTCGGCGCTTTATGGGGCGGTGCTGGCGCGGCGCTCCCGTCGGCCATGCAGTTGGACCTGATCCAGAGCCTGAAACCCACCGTTTGGATGGGTATGTCCAGCTACGGACTGCACCTTGCCAATCTGGCCGCCGCAAGCGGGGTCGACCTGAAAGGCGGGTCAGTCAACCGGATCATGTGTACCGCAGAACCGGTATCGGCTGCCAAGCGTGCGAAACTCGAGCGTGACTGGGGTGCTGAGGTCTATGACTGTTTCGGCATGACCGAATGCAGCATGATGGGTGCGGAAAGCGAGAAACGGGATGGGTTCCATATCTGGACGGATCTCGCTTATATCGAAATACTCGACGAAGACACCCTAAAACCGGTAGGGGAGGGCGAACCGGGCGTCCTCGTGATGACACCGTTGTTCAGCAATAACGGCGCGGCCTTCCTGCGCTGGAACTCGGGTGACATCGTCACGTGGAAACGCCAGGGCGAAACATCTTCCGAGTTCAGCGTATTCCCCGTAATTCGGCACGCCCATCGGACCGCCGGCTTTTTCAAGATACGCGGCGTGAATATCAACCATCAGGAGTTCGAGGACTTTATCTTCGACATCGCGGAGGTAAACGATTTCAAGGCCGAGCTGGTCACTGCCGAAGACGGTACGGACAGTTTCCTTCTCTCGATAGAGGTTCGCCCCGGGGGCGATGCGTCAGCCGCTACTCAAACTGTGCAAGAAGCGACCAAGCGTCTCTTCGAAGTCTCTGCCAAAATAAACGTATTAGAACTGGGAACACTGGCAAAGGAATTCGAAAGCTCGGTTAAGGCACCGAGATTTGCCGATTTGCGCCGGTAAGGCTACCGGGCAATACCCTCGCCGATAACCGTTTTCGAGATATCACGCGCCAACGACGACGCATAACCCCCCGGTGTGACGGCGGAGGCAAGGCGAGGGACTACTGTCCCAGCAGCTCTCGTTCTTTTTTGCGGAAATTGCCTTTCGATGCGACTAGCTTTTCGGCCACGGTGAAAAGAAAGCTGCACACCTCTTCGATTTCGCGGGCATCCATAGCGGCGGATTTTGTCTTGGGTTCGTTGGTGACCTCCGGAAGATCGCGCATCTGATTGCTTCTGTTGTCGGTCTTGGCGTTCCGATAATCTTCCGTGAGCATTTGCGCAATTAAACAAGCTTGAACGCGTATGGTTAGGTCTTCTGGCCATCAATGCTCTGGCAAAGGACGCAAATGATTTTTTTCGATGCGGCCGCGTTGAACTGGCTCAGGGCACTATCCCGCCCGGATTTGGGCATATCTATCTGCTCGAAGTCGATTACCCGCCCCTTCTGGAACCAACCATCCAGTCCAACATAGTTGGTCGTCAAAACAAACGGCACGCGATCGTGAACCATCGAGCCACTACGGGTGAGAAACACCTATGGCGCATTCGGTCCCACAACGAGCAGATCAGCGCCGAGATCGATAACCTTGTTTAACAGCCGCTGTTTTGGAGACTCAGGTGCAAACGAACTCATTGGTTCCCACTCTGTTGGGCGGGCACCATAGAAAATTACTCAGGCATCGGAGAAACAGAAGGGGCCTGTATAGAGGCACTTCGATGTCGCTCTCGGTTAATGCGGTATTGCGTCGAATCGATTCGAAGTATTCGACAATCAAACAATCGAAATCTTCGGTAAATCACTGGAGAACAACACCGATTCAGAACGAATCAGGTAAAACGAACCGCTATATTGTTCGTTTGTGGAAATATACTGAAAGCTGATAACTTTACTCGCATGAATACTATATCTGGTATGTCAGGCTCGCTTCATGGCTCTCTCCCTTGCCGTGAAGCACTTGCGCCGCAGAGGAAGTCGTTTTGGTTGTCCCACCAATGCCCCCCTGTACTCCTTTGCGCTGGGCGGAGCCGTTAAAGCTGGCGCAAGCGTTGGCTCCGCTCTTTTTTTAGAGACTTCCGTACAAAATTGAACAGATAACCACGGCGACGGCGATCCCGGCGATATCCGCCGATAGAGCAGCGACAAGAGCAAATCTGATTCGCCTGATCTGCACGGCCCCAAAATACACCGCCAGAACATAAAACGTTGTTTCCGCGGAACCCTAAAGTGTGCTGACAAGGTATCCGGCGTAAGAATCCGGCCCGATATTCGGATCCTGAATAATAGAGGCGAGAATACCGTAAGCACCCGACCCCGAAAGCGGGCGGAGCAGAGCCTTCGTGAAAGCTTCCGGCGGTTTCCACCATTCCGTTCGCGAGGGCCTGCATCGGCGATACCGCGTCGACCGACGTAGGTACCCACGTGATCTACCGCCAACCCGCGACCAGGAAAGCGATCAGGACGATGGCGAAGAAAATCCCGTTCATCGGTCAGGCCTGGGCGGCCTTCTTTCCGGCGGCTCCGATCATGCCTGCCGCCAGAACGATCAGAGTACCCCCGAGGTAAAACACATAGAATTCCATGCCGACGCCGAGGAAGTAGCCATAGACCAAAGGAATGGACATTGACCCGATATCAAGGCCAGAAAACACGAAGCCGAAAACCGCACCACTTGCGCCCTTCGGCGCAAGGCTGCGCACTAGCAGGTCGCGGGACGCGAAGCCAAATCCAAAAAGAAAACCGGTAACGGCGAACAACGGATACAGATACTCCGCCTGAGGCGGCGCAAGACCCATCGATGTCGTGCCGATGCCGCAGGCGACGAAACCGATCGATGCCAGACGGATATGATTGGCGGACCTGTCAGCGGCGATCCCCCCCATGATGATCCCGATCGAAATCCCGACGACAAAGATAGTCACGTAGCTGTTACCTTCGATCACAGGTATACCGTGGCCGATATGCAGCACGTCGTCGGCAAACCATTGCGCACCGAGTTGACCGGCAGCAAGCAGCGCGAAAAACAGCAGACAAAGAAGAAGCGGCCCTTGCATCAGAGTTTTGAGATCATCCGATAACGAGCTCGGCCTGCCTTCGTCGCGGCGAGTATCGGACGAATCCTGAAAATCTCTGCTCAGCGCAAAGACGAAAAATACGAAAAACAAACCAACGGCGCCGGTCACGATGGAAGCTGTCTGCCAGCCCCACAATGAACCAAGCCACGCAACCAGCACTGGGGCAAGTCCGTATCCAGCGAAACCGGCAAAATTGTGTACGCTGAAGGCCCGCCCCAGACGCTCGCTCTTCACCGACGCGTTCAGAATGCTGTAGTCGGCGGGGTGAAATACGCTGTTCGCCGCGCCCGCGATAATTGTGAGAAAAACAAGAGCCAGATAGCTGGTGAAGACGCCATATAAAAGCGTACAGGCGGCGAGGATAACGACACCTGCCATAAGGATATTACGTGCCCCAAAACGATCGACGAAAAAGCCGACCGGCAACTGAAGGGCAAAAGATGCGCCGTAAAAAATCGACACCAAAATTGCCAGGCTCTCAATACTATAACCTTCTGACTGGTGGATCAGAATCGACAGCGGCGGTAGGACGAACTGATAGAAATGGCTGAAGAAGTGGCACATTCCAACCACGCCCATGACGCGGACATCGCGGCGGCGCTCGGCAAGGGCGGCAGACTGCAAGATTACTGCCCCGCGACCGGCTGTTGGCGCTTGGTTGCCGAGTTGGTCATCAGCATGATCACGACAGACGCCACCCAGAGCACCGCAACGCAAAGAAACGCATAGCGCGGCACACCCGTATCGACGAACCAGCCGAACAGCACCGGCGTCACTGCGGCGCCGAAATCCATGCCCGAATAAACGAAACCGAATACCTTGCCACTGGCACCTTTTGGCGTCGCCGCGCGTACCAGCAGTTCGCGTGACGGGAAAACCACCCCGTACATGAAACCGATGACGGCGAACATCCCGAAAAGCTGCCAGCTGACGAGCTCGAAATACCAGATGCAGGCAACCATGAACGTGGCGATAAAGTAACCGATGGTCACGATCACGTCGGGTTTTCTGAAATTATCGGCCAGATGTCCACCGCACAACACGCCGGTCATGACCGCCCCGATCATCACCGACACGAAAGCACCCGCGGCTTCCAATTCAAACGAATAAATCTCTTTCATCAGTGTGGGAACGAAGGTCATCAAACCCATCTGCCCCATCGCAACGAAGAGAAAGAAGCTCCAGCACAGCAACACTGGCGGGCTCATCAGGGTACGCACACTTTCCTTGATGCTTTCCTCCGCCGCCCCGGTTTCGGCGCGTTCATGAGTGCTGTCGCGGAAATCTCGGCTGCCGCCCCAGAGTATCGCAAACAGTGCCAACCCGACGGCACCTGAGATGATAATAGCCGGTTGCCAGCCAAAAGCGGTCCCGATCGCGGTCATAGCGACCGGAGCCGCCACGTAACCCACATAACCGCCGAACATGTGATAGCTGAAGGCTCGCGCCATCCGCTTCTCGCTGATGGTGGCATTCATGATACTGTAATCACAGGGATGAAAGACGCTGTTGCCGATCCCTGCCAAAATCGACAGGGCAAACAGCACCGGATAGTAGGGCAAGATACCCATCAACGCAGTACAGCCAGACATCAGCCCAAGCCCCATCAGCAGTATGCTGCGGGCGCCGAACTTGTCGACCAGGAAACCGGACAGTGGCTGACAGACCGCCGATGCAATATAGAACGCGGCCGTCAATGCTCCCAGAAGGGCGAAACTTATACCTTCGCTCGCATTGATAAGATAAAATAGCGGCGGAAGCGCAAGCTGATAAAAATGACTTGCGCCATGGGAAACGCCGATAAGCGTCGTAACCCGCCGATCACGCCGAAGAATATCGGCCTCAGAAAGAATAGCTGCCTGCGACAAAATACGGCTCAGACGCCTGCGGTCAGGTTAGCCGCCTCGATACCCGCAATAGCCGCGGCTTCATCGTTATCAGACGTATCGCCGCTGACGCCGACCGCGCCGATGATCTCGTCACCGTCCTTGATCAGAACCCCGCCGGGGACCGGCACCAGACGGCCGTCGGACGCACCCACCAAGGCAACGCCGAAATGGGGGCGCTCCACAACCCGTTCGTTGATGGCACGGGACGAAAGCCCCATCCCGACCGCGCCAAAGGCCTTGCCGGTCGCGATCTGTGGGCGCAATGCCGCCCCGGGGCCATCCTCTCGGGCGAAGGCTTTCATACTGCCACCATCATCCACCACCGCGACTGTCAGCGGGTTCAGGCTCATTTCCCGTCCTTTTTTCAGCGTTCTAGATACGATTACCTGAGCCTGGTCGAGTGAAAGCTTCGCCATGCGATCCCCGTTAGTCTTGTGTAATTGTTTGAATTTACGCTCTCCGTCCAAGGAGAGAAAGCGGCAATTAGGATATCTGTCTGGTAAGCTTCGCATAGCAAATTCAGGAGACACGATGGCACATCCGGCAATCGGTTTTATCGGACTGGGAACCATGGGTGGCGCAATGTGCCGCCATGTAATAGAAGCAGATTTTCCGGTAACAGTATGGGCAAGGTCTCAGGATCGCGCCGCGTCACACCTCGACGATGGGGCTGGCTGGGCCACTTCAGCGAAAGACCTGGCCACGTCTTCCGATATCATCATTTTGTGCGTATCCAACGACGCCGCCGTGGAAGACTTGGTATTCGGACAAAACGGGGTCGCGTCCGGTGAGGTTTTCGGCAAAACCCTAGTAGACCACTCTACCATTCATCCGGAAAATACCCGCAAATGGGCGGCGCGACTTTCTGACGAAGCCGGCATGTGCTGGATTGACGCCCCCGTTTCCGGCGGACCCGGCGGAGCCGCGCGTGGCGATTTGGTCATCATGGCCGGAGGAGCGATCGGAGATTTTGAGACGATCCGACCGGCTTTGGAGACCTATTCGAGGCAAGCGACGCTCATGGGGCCGGTCGGCGCCGGTCAGGCCACCAAGGTCTGCAATCAGCTGATTATCGGCGCAGAAATCTGCGCCATTGCAGAAGCACTGAACTTTGCGGCCCGGTTCGGCATGAATGCCGCCGGTCTCGCCGATGCCCTGCAGGGTGGTTGGGCGGATTCTCCGGTCCTCCAGGATCATGGCCGCCGGATGGCCGCCGCCGACTATTCAGACCCTGCGGATGCGTCGATGATGATGAAGGACATGGACATCGCCTGCGACATGGGTAGGACGACGGAGAGCCCAATGCCGGTATCCGACATTGTTCAGTCGCTCTACCGCCGGGCAATCGAAGAGGGACATATGGACGGCGGCCAAATCGCGCCGATGCGGCTGTATTCGAAAACCCCACTCTGATTATTTCATTGCGGTCGCTACCTCCGTCATCCGGTCCCGCAGCCAGACATGCGCTGGAGACCGATCCGAAAGTTCGTGCCAGACACCTATCATTTTGACGGGTGACAGATTCAAGGGTGTGGGAAAGATCGCTAGCTCTTCCGCAAACGGCAGCAAGACACGTTCAGGTGCAACGGCGATGAAATCGCTGTTTCTAAGAATGCTCGGGAGGGACAGAAAATTGGGTATCGTCACGGCGACGCGTCGTTCGCGCCCGAGCTTTGCCAGCGCTTCGTCGGTGGGGCCGAAGAACCCATCGCTCGACGGGGTAACCAAAACGTGGTCGAGTTTGCAAAATTGATCGAGCTTAAGCCTTTTCCCGGCAAGCGGGTGACTGGCGTCGATCGCGCAGACGTACCGATCTTCGAAGAGTTCAGCATACGGTGCACCTCTCGGCGCCATTTCCGGCACCGTGACCGCGAAGTCGATTTCCTGCCGGTCCAGTTGCTCGGGTAGGCGCCGGCCATCAGTCGATACCACAGAGAAACGGATATTCGGTGCAAACCGGTTTACGTTGCTCATCAACGGCGCAAGAAACGTGGTCTGGGCATAGTCGGTGGCCGCGACGGCGAATGTGATATCCGCTGTATCCGCATCGAATTCCGTAGTGGCGAAAATTGTATCGATATCCTGAAGCACCGATTTCAACGGCGCGATCAGGCCGAGCGCAAACGGCGTTGGCCGCATGCCCTGCTGGGCACGGACAAACAGCGGATCCTTGAAAGACCCCCGCAGTCGTTTCAGAGCACCGCTGACCGCGGGTTGCGACAAGTTAAGCCGCTCTGCGGCACGGCTGACGTTTCTCTCCGCCAGCAAAACATCGAGGACCGTCAGCAGGTTAAGGTCGATATTCCTTATATTTACCATATCAATATCACCTATCATCACTAGTGATTTGATTTATATCTAACGCTTTGCCAGATTGGTTTCAACAGTAGGGATTCTTGTATCGGTCCGGTGGTCGATCCGTAGTAATCCTTTTGGAACAATTCACACACGGAGAGACACTCATGGCAACCGCTGCCCCAATTTCAACGGATACGATTGACACCCCCGCCGAAGCGACCGGCGAATACAAGGAAATGCTGGTTCGCCTGATGACGCGCCAGATCTACGCCGAAACCGCAACTGCCGAGGTGTTCGGCCGGGCAATCACCGCAGCACCCAACTGGCAGGAAAAGGAACTCGCCGCCGAATTTGCTGCCGAAGAAGCGCGCCACAGCCGTGGATTATACGATCTTCTAATCGATCTCGGCGAAGATCCGGAGGAAATCATCGCGGGCCGTCCCGATGCCGAAGAATTCTGGGGGCTCAATCTCGACAATTGGCTCGACATCGCCGTGTTCAACTTCACCGTTGACCGCGCAGGCAGCCATCAGATCATGGAATATCGGGAATCCAGTTACGTTCCGTGGGGTGCAAGCCAGGAAGAGGTGCTGGAAGACGAGGAAGACCATTACGACAACGGCGTCGAGAACCTGAAGCAGTTTGCCAAGGATCCCAAGCAGCTTGCGGCTTTTCAGGAAATCTATGACCGCGTGATGCCGAATTGCCTGAAGCGCGCCTTCGGCCGTCTGGAGGGCGCAGACAACGATTTCTGCCTAACCCACGGCCTGAAGCGGAACAAGACCGAAGATATCGTGAACCGTTATCTGGAGGAGATGCGGAGCCACATGAAAGGTACCGGGCTGATGTTCCCGCCCATATCGGCATTCGAGGCCATTAACTGCGAGCTGGCCGACAGCACCAAGGAAATTCTGATGTCGATGCAGCGCTGACGCGTCTGTACCGACCGACGTTTCGCCGCCGGCCCTCCCTGGAGTAGCCGGCGGTTTTTTTATTGCCAACACTTACCCAGGACAATCCGATGATTACCGAATCCAACGACATCATTCTCGATCACGACTTCAATGCGCTGAAAGTCGATATATCCGATCAGATTCTGACCATCACGCTCAACCGGCCGGAACGGCTGAACACCTTTGACGAAGGCATGAAGGAAGACTTCCGATGGATCGAACGGCGTATCGAGGCCAATGACGACATACGGGTTATTATCGTCAACGCGGAGGGTGAGAAAGCCTTTGGTGCCGGGGCCGATGTGTCTTGGTTCGAGCAGGACTTTCCAACGGAAAGATTTCGGATCGAGTACCGCTGGATTCACGATTTCTTCGACCGGCTGGAACGGATCGAAATCCCCGTGATCTGCGCCGCACAGGGCATCTGCGCCTGTGGCGGTCTGGAACTGGCCATGTCATGCGATTTCCGTATTTGCTCCGAAGACGCGCGGTTCGGCTTCACCGAAGGAAACATCAATCTGATCCCCGGTTCCGGCGGCTGTTCGCGTCTGATCCGATTGATAGGACCGGGCTGGGCCAAGGAACTAGTTCTCGCCGGTGAATTCATCAACGCCGAGAAAGCGGCTCAGCTGGGGCTCGTCACCCGTGTAGTCCACAAAGACAAGCTGCAGGAGGAAGCCCGTTCTCTGGCAGAGAAACTGGTAGCCAAGGCCCCGATGGCGATGGGTCTTGCCAAGGCGATCATGAACACATGTGAAAACATCGACATGGCATCGGGTCGCATTCTGGAGCGTATCGGACAATCGGTTCTGATCACGTCGGAAGATCATAAGGAAGGCGTGAGGGCTTTCCGCGAAAAACGGGCGCCTGAATACAAGGGTCGTTGAAAGGAAATAAAACATGTGCGCGGCAGAGGTGAAAATGCCGGCGACGGCGTCGGAACTGATCGACGAAAAACTCCGTACCTCTGCAGCTTATAGTCTGCCGGCAAACCGGACAGACGAACTCGTGCCCTCCGTGAACGGTATCGAAGAACTACAGTCAGTGACAGAGCTGATGACGCTTATGCGTCAGTAACCGCGCCGGGTGTCCACCTGCCCGATGCATTTCTGCCCTGTACGGGTGCGCCGAATGTTATCGGCGATCACGGGCGACGCGGATTCCGGCAGCGTCCACGCTGCAGCATGTGGATACATCACGATTTTGGGATGCGTCCAAAACGGATGATGCGGCGGTAGTGGTTCCTCACGGTATACATCAAGCGTTGCGCCGGACAGATGCCTGCTATCCAGCAGATTGATTAGATCGTCATCGACCACGTGCATACCGCGGGCTGCGTTTATCAGCGCGGCACCGGGGGGCAGAGCACCGAGCGTCGTCGCATCAAGGATATCCTCCGTTTCCGGCGTCAACGGCAGCAGACAAACCAGCACATCGGTGCGCTCAAGCAGCGCAAATAAGCCATCTTCACCGCTGAAGCTCTCGATACCGGGGATATCTTTTTCGGACCGCGACCAGCCTGCAACTGGGAACCCGAACCGACCGAGCACTTCGCCGCAGGCGGTACCGAGATGTCCCATCCCCAGGATACCGACACGACGGTCGCGCGATAGCGTCTGGCGTAGCAGACGCCATTCTCCCGCTGCCTGTTGTGCTCGGTATTCGGATACGCGGCGGTGATGAGCCAGGACCTCCATCGTCACGAACTCGACCATCCCGGATTTCAGACCAGGATCGATAAGGCGGACAACCGGCACGCCCGGCGGCAATTCAGGGTCGCGCAAGATGTGTTCCACCCCGGCGCCAAGCGACAGTATCGCTTTGAGATTTGGGAAAGAAGCCAGGACGCCCCGCGGCGGCTGCCAGGTCAACGCGACATCGATATCGTGTGGGTCGCCGACGCCGACAGGCCAGACGCGGATATCCAGATCGTCAATTTCAGCGCGCAATGCCGCCGACCAGACGTCCGCGTCCTCGCCATCGCATAGAAACAGGAGGGCCATGCAAATCTGCCGTAGTGTATGGTTTGATGCGAGTGCACTTTGGCGCTAAGCCTGTTTCGAGTCACGGGGAAAAGGAGAACGAACGTGAAAGTAGGGATTGCCGGATTCGGGACAATCGGTAAGCCGGTCGCCGCAGCGCTGCATAGAGGGATCGAAGGACTGGAACTGGTCGCGATCTGCTCACGCGACCGAGAAAAAGCCAAACGCAACATGGACGGCCTTTGCGAGCCTGTACCTGTTGTCGATCCGCCGGAGCTGGCCGAATTGTGCGACGTGATCGTCGAATGCGTGCCCAAGGCAGCGTTTCGCGACATCGCCGAACCTGCGCTCAATTCAGGCCGCACATTCATTACCGTCAGCGGAGCCGGACTGCTAATCCACCCCGACGTTGTCGATATCGCCCGCGACAACGGCGGCCAGATTATTCTCGCAACCGGCGCGCTGCTGGGTCTCGATGCTGTCCGAGCAGCCGCCGAAGGCGAAATTCACGATGTAACCATGATTACCCGGAAGCCGCCGTTTTCATTGAACGGCGCGCCCTACCTGAAAGAAAACGACATTTCCATCGAAAATCTCGACGAACCCTTGAAAGTGTTCGAAGGCACGGCCCGTGAAGGTGCTGCCGGTTTCCCCGCCAACGTCAACGTGGCGGCGGCACTCGGTTTAGCCGGGATCGGCGTGGACCGGACAAAACTGGAGATATGGGCGGACCCGGCCCTCGACCGGAACACCCATCGCATCGAGGTTGAAGCGGACAGCGCGCGTTTTAGCCTCAGTATTGAAAACGTGCCGTCGGAGGAAAACCCCGGCACCGGAAAAATTACCGCCTTGAGCGTTATCGCCGCCCTTCGCGGCCTTACGGTTCCGCTCAAAGTTGGCACCTAAATTCGCAAGGGAGAAAATGAAAATGGAATACCAGGCCCTGAAATGGGAAATCCGTGAGAACCCGAACAACCCGGGGGAAATGTCCATTGGTATGCTGACGCTCAATCGGCCCGATTTTCTGAACGCCGTCGACGTCCGCATGCGGGTCGAACTGGACATTCTGTGCGACGAGATCGCCCATAACAGCAACATCAAGGTGATGATCATTACCGGCGAGGGCAGGGGCTTTTCAGCCGGAGGCGATCTTAAGTCCGAGGCCGGACCGCTGGGCGCCGGCGAAGAGGATTTCGATTTCGGGAATTTCGGCGCCTACAAGGAAATCGCCAGCCTGTTTTTCAACGATCTGCGTCACCAGGTCCTGCAGCGCGCATTTAAGAAATTCGAAGACCTGCCCTGCATCGTGATCGCGGCCATCAACGGGCCGGCCGTCGGGATCGGGCTAGAGATTTGTACCCTCTGCGATCTGCGTTTCGCGTCTGACAGGGCTAAACTCGGCGAAGTCGCCGTCCCGGCAGGTTTCCTTCCGGAATCCGGCGGTGCACGGAACCTGCCCAAGCTTGTCGGCGTCGGCAAGGCGTTGGATATGATCCTGACCGGTAAGATCATCGAGGCCGACGAAGCGCTTGATATAGGTCTGGTCGAGAAGGTCTTTCCGCATGACGAATTACTGGACGAAACCTTCGCCTACGCGGCACAGGTTGCCTCCAACCCCTACCTGTCGGTCCGGTATGCAAAAGATCTGGTAAGGATGTACTGGAACCACAACCGTACGGACGAAGGTTGGGCGCGGGAATTCGCCGCTATCCAGGAAATCACCCGTACCGGCGACTGCCGGGAGGGGATCCGCGCTTTCCTCGAAAAACGTGAGGCCAACTACAGGGGGCCGTATTACGACAATTCACCCTGGGGCCGCGGCGACAAATGACCGGACTGCCTGCCGGCTATCGGCAGATACCTGAAAGGATGAATATCGCCGGCGAACTGATCGACCGGATTGATGAACGCGGATACGCGGACCGGACGGCCTTTGTCTGGGACGGCGGAGAAATCAGTTTTAGCGAATTCGCTCGCCGCGTAAACCGGCTGGCACACGGGTTATCCGAATTCGGGATCAAACAAGGCATGCCGGTTCTGGTCCGCATGTACAACTGCGTCGAGTTTGCCGAAACCGTGCAGGCTCTACTGAAAATCGGTGCTCTACCGGTTCTCCAGAATTCCCTGCTGGGCGAGGAAGAGGTCGATTACGTGATAGGCCATTCCGATGCAAAGGCCGCGGTTACGCTCTCATCTCTCGCCGAGCCGCTGCTCAACCTGAAAGACAAGCTTCCGGCCGGGATTGTCACCGCGAACAGCAATATCGACGGCTCAGCCCGTTACGACGATCTGATCGCCGGAGCGTCGGAGAGCAGTTTCCCGACCGCCGACACCGCGTCGAACGATCCGGCATTCTTCGTCTATACATCCGGCACCACCGGCCGTCCCAAGGGCATCGTGCACGCCCATCGCTGGGTAATCGCACTAGGCGATTCAAATGCATACCGCCTGCCTCCGAAGCAAGGCGACCGGGCTTATGCAACCGGCGAATGGAGTTTTATCAGCGCCCTTGGCCACAACGTGATGTTTCCGCTGCGCAACGGTGTAACAGGCGTGATCCTTCGGGATCGTCCAAGCCCGGAAAACGTGCTACGCACGATCCAGGACCACAAGGTGACGCTGATGTATTCCGTGGCGACCGTATACCGCCGCATTCTCGCCATCAGCGGGGTCGAAAACGAATACGACCTGTCCTCTCTGCGCGGCTGCAATGCAACCGGCGAAGCTCTCGAAGCCACGACCTGGCAGGAATTTAAGGACCGCGTAGGCTGCGACATCTGGGAACATTACGGCGTCTCGGAAATGCAGATGGTGTTGGGGCAGGGGCCGTTGCAGAAGGTGGTGCCCGGCTCGATCGGTGTACCGATACCGGGGACGGATGTGGCCGTACTCGATGACGACTACAACGAAATTGGCGACGGCGAAATCGGTCACTTTCTAATCGCGTCGGACAATCCGGGATTTTTCCTCGGGTATCACAAGGATCCTGAAAAGACGGCCGAAGTCGTCCACGATGGCTGGTACCACACCGGCGACCTCGCTTCGCGCGATGCCGACGGCTATTACCGCATTGCCGGGCGAAGCGACGACTGTTTCAAGAGCAGGGGCATTTTTATCTCACCCTATGAGATCGAGAATGTCCTGCGCCAGCATCCAGCCATCGCCGAAGCCTGCATCGTTCCATTAGCCGACGCCGAAATCGGCAACCGCATCCGCGCGGTGTGCGTGCTGAAAGACGGCATCCCGACCACGGAAGAAACCTCTGAGAACATCCGCCAGTCCGTCCGCAGCAGGATCGCGCCTTATAAGACCCCCCACATCGTTGAATTCATAGATGCTCTGCCGAAAAGTCCCGTCGGCAAAGTCCTCCGACGGGAACTCGTCTCCTGAGCGCGGCTACACAGTCGGGAGAGAAGGGGCCGGGCATCGTCTTTCTCACGGCGCTGGTGACGATTACGCTGATCGGACCGCTGGCGGTCCATATGTATATCCCGATAATGCCGACGATCCAGCAGGCGTTCGGCGTATCCACCTTCCTGACGACGCTTACATTTAGCCTGGTCTTTTTCGTTATGGCGTTCGGCACACTGGCGTACGGCACGATGTCGGATCGGTTTGGCCGTAAACCGGTTTTGATGGTCGGGCTTACCCTGTTTGTTGCCGGCTCCGCGCTTTGCTCCCTTGCATGGAATTTCGAAATCCTCCTAGCCGGACGTATTCTTCAGGCCACCGCGGCCGGATGCGGGGTCGTGCTGGCGCGCGCGATCGCCCGTGATGTGTACGGACCCGACAAACTCGCACAGGTTATCGCCTACATCACGACGGCGTACGTTCTCGGGCCGACGCTGGCGCCGCCGATCGGTGGCGCTATATCGGATATTTTCGGCTGGAACGCGGTTTTTTACCTCGTTACCGCTACCTCTCTGTTCGTCGTTTTGCTCGGCGGTCTCGTCATACGAGAAACCCACCACGAACGGCTCAAAAGCCGCGGAGCCGCTGCGCTAGCCAGCGATTACGTTAAACTTCTGCGCAATCCCGTGTTTGTCGGTTACGCACTGGTTCCGGCGTTCACATCGGGGGCGTTCTTCGCGCTGGCGGCCTACGCCACATTCCTGATGAACGATCATTACAAAGGCTCATCAGGCGAATACGGTCTGTATTTCGTCTTGCTCACGCTCGGTTTCATGAGCGGGAATTTTATTTCAGGACGCCTGGGAAACCGAGTATCGACGCAATACATGGTGATCTTTGGGTGCCTGCTCGGCATCATCACGGTCGAACTACTGACCGCTGCCGTTCTGCTGATGCCCAATGCACCGCTTGCTCTGTTCCTGCCCGGCGCCCTGCTCGGTATAGCCCAAGGTCTTGCAATGCCGCACGCGCAAGCCGCGGCGATAAATGCGGAACCCGAACTTACCGGAACGGCATCCGGGATCGTTATGTTCCTGCACTATTCGGCGGCGGCACTCGCGTCGCTGTTTATTTCATCTCTGTATGACAAGACCTTTTTTCCACTAATCGAAGGCGTATTCGTGCTCAGTGTCTGCGCGCTGGTCAGCGGACTGGTCGCGAACGCATGTCAACGCAGCCGGATGAAGGCGACTACCGGATGAAGGCGACTGCCGGGATCTGATCAGGTTTTGTCGAAGCCACCCTGGTGGCGGCCAAGCGCTTCCAAGGCATCCGCCACAAAAACGCGGGGCAGAATTTCATCCTGCGAAACATGCCGCAGGTCCGGATAGAGCTCTCGGTAAAGAACCATCTGCGCCGTCCAGTGCTCTTCCGACATTTCGCCGTTGACCGCGAAACCGCCGGAGTCGTGTTCCTGCTGCCAGATTTCCCGAATGCGTTCGTCGGGGACCGGAACGTTGACATTGGCATCGTAAACTTTGCGGAACAAGTCGTAATCGTCGTGAAGTGCGCGTGATGCCCGGATCATGCCGCGGGTAAGCCTGGACAGCTCTTCTCCATGCTCCGCCTCATAGCCCTCCGACGTACTCAGGACGCCGTGCGGCTGAACCGGCACGAGTTCCTTCAGTTGCGTGAACCCCAGAAGATTATGAACCTTGTCCGCGTGCTCGATGCTAAGGGAAATAGCCTCCTCGACACGGATTAGCGACACGTCAATCGACCCGTTCAACAGGCGCTCTATGCGCTCCGGCGGCGGTCCGACAACCTGCCAGTCTATATCGGGCTCGTCGATGCCCAGCGCGCGCACCGCCAGTCGCGCCATGTGGTGGCTGAGCGCGTTCATTCCATCCAACGCCCAAGAAACCCCGCGCAGGTCGTCCGTGGATTCAATACGGTTCTGGACAATCAGGTTCTGTGCCAACCCACGGGCCATCGACACCACAGCGCGCACGGGGTTCCCCTCGGCGCGGGACTTAATTACCGGACCCAATCCACCGTAGGATACGTCGACCTTAGCCTCCAGAACCGCGTTGATGGCCGCGACCCCACCATGGACGGGGGTCCAGCTCACATCGAGACCTTCTTCCTCCCAGAGGCCGAGCGTTGTCGCGGCGGCACAGGACAGATCGTCCACGCCGAATGTGGGGCCGGAACCGGCAGCTAGGCGAATGGGGAGATTGTGGGACATGAACGAATTACCGTTTTTACTTTGCGGGACGGCGCCTGACGAAATGCAGGCTGCTGAGAGTCATGACGATATCGCCGTTTTGGTTGAACGTATCATACCGTATCCGCACCGCATCGCGACCGCCTTCTTTATCCGCAGGCGACAATTCCAAAATATTGGCGATAACCCTTAACGTGTCGCCTGCCTTTACCGGCCTTTTCCAACGCAGGCTGTCTACGCCGGGAGAGCCCATGCCGCTTTCCGCCAGAGCGCCGGTCGCAGCAAACAGGCCGAATGTCACCGCCGCAGTCTGATAGCCAGCGGCGACCAGCCCGCCAAAGCTTGTTTTCTTCGCAGCTTCCGGGTCGGTGTGATAGGGCACCGGTGCGTATTTCAGTCCAAATTCGATGATCTCTTCCTCATTCAGCGTTCGGGAACCGGTCTCGATTACTTGGCCGACTTCGAAATCCTCGAAAAAAAGCGATCCATCCCTATTCATCCTACGCGCTCGCCATATCTGCAGGGACGTTTTGCGCGATTTCCGACAACTTAGCCGCCAGCAACCGGACGCCGCGCAACCGGTCTGACGCTTTGGTCCATTCGCGGCGCACCACAAACGTGTGATCAGGACGCAGCTTGGTCCGCCCGACGTCCTCGGTGACGAATGCGACGAGCCCGGCCGGGTTGGCGAAGCTGTTACTACGAAACGTCATCGTCGCTCCCTTGGTACCGGCATCGATTTTTTCTATATCGGCTTCTCGGCACGACCGTTTTATCGCAACGATCTGAAGCAAATTCTCCACCTCGCTCGGGAGAGAGCCAAACCGGTCTATCAGTTCTGCCGCGAACGATTCCGTTTCTTCGGCATTGGTCAGCTCGGCAATCCGCCGGTATAGACCCAGACGCACACCCAGATCAGATACATAGTTTTCAGGAATAAGGACAGGTATGCCGATATTGATCTGCGGACTCCACTCGCGGTCGACTGCGCTATCGGTACCTTTTGCCGTCGTGACGGCTTCTTCTAGCATGTGCTGGTAGAGCTCAACGCCGACCTCGCGGATATGCCCGGACTGTTCCTCGCCGAGCAGATTACCTGCGCCACGAATATCGAGATCGTGGCTTGCCAGCGTGAAACCGGCGCCAAGCGTATCCAGCGACTGCATGACTTCCAGCCGTTTTTTCGCGGCCTCGGTAAGTTTGCGATCGCCGGGCAGTGTCAGGTAGCAATACGCGCGGAGCTTGGACCGTCCAATCCTTCCTCGAAGCTGGTAGAGCTGCGCTAACCCGAACATGTCGGCTCGGTGGATGATCATCGTGTTCGCGCTCGGAATATCCAGGCCGGATTCAACGATCTGCGTTGAGAGCAGAAGGTTGATACTGCCTTCGTAGAATGCCGTCATGACGCCTTCGAGCGCGCGGGTGCCCATCTGGCCATGGGCGACGGCGATCTTGACCTCCGGTACGAGTTTGCGGAGTTCCTCCGCGATTTCATCCAGGTCGGAAATCCGCGGGCAAACATAGAAAATCTGACCTCCCCGGAAATGCTCCCGCATGATCGCCTCGCGAATCATGACCTCATCGAACGGCATCACGAACGTACGCACGGCAAGCCGGTCTACCGGGGGCGTTCCGATAAGGCTCATTTCCTTCACCCCCGTTAACGCCATCTGTAGTGTGCGGGGAATAGGCGTGGCCGTCAGCGTTAATACATGCACATCGGCCTTCAGGTTCTTCAGCCGTTCCTTGTGCGTAACACCAAAATGCTGCTCTTCATCGACGATCAGCAGATCCAGCTTGTTGAAGCCGATCGACTTGCTGAGTAGCGCGTGGGTACCGATAACAATGTCCACTTCACCGTTTTTAAGCCCGTCACGCACCTTGTCGGCATCCTTGCCGGTAATCAGGCGCGATAGCTGTTCTATGCGTACGGGCACGCCGGAGAAGCGTTCTACGAAGGTCGCAAAATGCTGGCGGCAGAGCAGGGTGGTCGGTACCACAACTGCGGCCTGGCCGCCGGACATGACAGTTGCGAAAGCCGCCCGCAGGGCGATTTCGGTCTTGCCGAACCCGACATCGCCGCAAACCAGGCGATCCATGGCATTCCCAGATTTCAGATCTTCCAGTGTGTCCTCGATCGCGTGCAATTGGTCGTCGGTCTCGGAATACGGAAAGCGCGCGGCAAATTCCTTGTAAAGCTCATCCGGCACAGCGATTTTCGTCGCCGCTCGAAGCGATCGTTCGGCCGCCACCTTGATCAACTGATTGGCAATATCCCGCAACCGTTGCTTCATCCTCGATTTGCGGGCCTGCCACGCCGCACCTCCAAGACGATCGAGCGCCGCAGGCATATCGCCGGACCCGTATCGTGACAGGACCTCGACGTTTTCTACCGGAACATACAACCGGTCGTCGCCGGCATATAACAGGCGCAGACAATCGTGAGGCGCGCCGGCGACGTCGAGCGTTTCCAGACCATCGTAACGTCCGATGCCGTGGTCTACGTGCACCACGAGGTCGCCTGTTGCGATTTCCGACACTTCGGCGATGAAATCCTCGGCGCGTCGGCGTTTTTTCTCGGTGCGGACGATACGTTCGCCTAGAATGTCCTGCTCGGTAACCAGGAACAGGTTTTCGCCGGAAAATCCACGCTCGATGGGAAGGATGGTGAGCGCGATTTCCTCAGGCGGCAGAGCCGTGACCTCGTCCCAGTTTTCGACTGTCGATAGCCCGATCACCTTGGCATCAGCCAGAAGTTGTCCCAGCCGTTCACGCGAACCGGCGGTAAAGGCAGCAACCACAGCCCGGCGTCCTTCGGCGATTTCCCGTGAAAGACGGGTTCGCACATTGACGAACACGCTATCCGGCGGAATTTCGTCCTTCCTCCGTGCCGCGGCCGCGTGAGCACGGACGGCGGCAAAATCCGGTACGCGGCGGGCACCCAGGGAAATCACCCCGTCAAAGGCGGACGTAGCAATACCGTCGGGCGAAGCAAACGGCGAAAACTGGATCAACAGCCGGTCTTTCAGCGCGTTTTCAATATCGGCCGCCGAAAGGTATAGCCGGTCCGGTGGAAGCGGCCGATAGGGCGGCTGGCCGGAGGCATCGCTGGTCCCACGGTTTTCCTGGAACGTAACACGCGCATCGTAGTAATCGGCAATCATCTCAAGGCGGGCATCGCGGATCTGGTCGGTATCGTTATCCAGGCTTATCGACGCGTCGGGCAGATAATCGAACAACGTCTCGAGAGTTTCATGGAACAATGGCAGCCAGTGTTCCATGCCGATCTGGCGTCGCCCTTCGGTGACCGCAACGTAAAGCGGGTCATCGGTCACCGAACCGAATGCCTCGCGGTACCCAGAACGGAAGCGGGCGATCGAGTCAGCGTCTAGAAAAACCTCGTTCGCTGGCTGAAGAACAAGTTTTGCAACCTTATCCATGCTTTTCTGCGTAGCCGGGTCGAAAGACCGAAGTGCTTCTATTTCATCGCCGAACAGATCTACCCGGACGGGTAAAGTTTCTCCTGGGGGAAATATGTCGAGAATACCGCCGCGGATCGCGTATTCACCGGGTTCCCGCACCGTTCCTGCCCTGTCGAACCCGTTTCGCACAAAAAACTCGCCCAAGTCTTCTAGGTCGACCCGTGATCCAATTAAGAACGACCGGCTGGCGTCGCGGATGACAACCCGGGATGGAACACGCTGAACGATGGCGTTAACGGTCGTCAGAACCACCAGCTTCGACGTTTCCTCGCCGGTCCTTTCGGACAGACGCGCAAGCGCATCCACCCGCCCAGCGACACTGTCTCGGTTCGGCGACACCCGGTCGTATGGAAGACAATCCCAGGCCGGAAAAGCGATCACATCAAGGCTAGGGCTAAAAAAAGTCAGCGCCTCCTGCATGGCCGCAAGACGCGTCGCATCCCGGGCAATGTGGATATGAATGCGATCGGCGCCGTCGCTGCCAACGGTGTCGACCAGCACCTTCGCATCAAAACCTTCGGGAACGCCGGACAGTAAATAGTGGCCGCTTTCTGGAAATTTTTTCGTCAATGATATCAATATTTTACAGACTATTCTTAAATTGCCTGATCATTTTCAGCACATCGGTGTCATGCGCGGGCGGCGGCGGCGCCATGCCGATGACCCAGCCCAGGACATCCTGGTCGTTCTCGTCCAGTAATGCTTCAAAAGCGGCAAGCTGATCTTCCGTCATCCCATGGAGATGCTCATCGGCAAATCCGCCGATCACCAGATCACTCTCCTTGGTGCCGCGCCGCAAGCTCCTAAAGCGGAGTTTGCGGCGAACCGTTTCAAGTCTGTCAGGCATTCCTGCTTCCCCTAGAAGGCTGGTATAAATTCCCTGAACCACATTGTCAGCCGGATTTAACCGAAAACATGCGACCAGAGCCCCTTTTCCCCATTTTTGTCCCAATTACCGGTCTGGCGGGCGTTGGACCAAAGATCGGAAAACTAATTGAGCAGCTAGCGGGCCCGAACATAGTCGATCTGCTTTGGCATCTGCCCGTCGGGTTGATCGACAGACGATACGCTCCTCAGGTGGTCGAAGCTCTAGAAGGCAGCATCGCGACCATCACCGTTATCGTCGACAAGCACGAACCGTCCCCGCGCCGCGGTCTGCCATATAGAGTACGCTGCCGCGACGAGACCGGTTTTCTGAACCTGGTGTTTTTCAACGGGCGTGAGAACTATTTGCGGAGGCAGCTTCCGGAAGGGGAAACCCGTGTGATTAGCGGCCGCATTGAGACCTACCGGGACGACGTGCAGATAACCCATCCCGACCATATCGGAAAAATGGCCGAGATAGGCCGCATCAAGACCGTCGAGCCCGTATATCCCATGACGGCGGGCCTAACGCACAAATCGCTGGGTCGTGCGATCGGAGCTGCGGTCGATATGGCGCCGGATATGCCCGAATGGCAGGACGCGGCCTGGCTTAAATCAAAAGGGTGGGCCGGATGGCATGCGTCCCTCCATAGAGCGCACAAACCGGAATCCGAGGCGGAACTAATGCATGACGCGCCGGCACGCGCGCGGCTGGCCTATGACGAACTTCTCGCCAACCAGCTGGCTCTACAGATCGTCCGCAGAAAACAGCGCAAACGGCCAGGGCGGTCTATCGGCGGGAACGGCACGTTGCGAGAGCGACTGGAACAGTCGCTGCCGTTCGCTCTAACCGGCTCGCAGCGCATAGCCTGTAGCGAGATCGCCGGCGATATGAAATCCGACACTCGGATGCTGCGGCTTTTGCAGGGCGATGTCGGCAGCGGCAAGACGGTGGTCGCACTGATGGCCATGCTGACAGCGGCGGAGCAGGGCACGCAGGCCGCCCTGATGGCGCCGACCGAGATCCTGGCCCGCCAGCACTTTGCAACGATAGAACCGCTGGCGGAAGCAATCGGCGTCTCGGTCATCCTGATCACAGGTCGGGACAGGGGCAAAAAGCGTGAAGAACTGGTGTCCCGCTTGAATTCAGGTGACACGCCCATCGTCATAGGGACGCACGCTCTGCTTCAGGACGACATCGGGTTCGACGACCTCGCGCTCGTCGTCGTCGACGAACAACATCGCTTCGGGGTGCATCAACGTCTCGCATTGGCTGGAAAAGGAGCAGCGGCAGACATTCTGGTCATGACCGCTACGCCCATTCCGCGCACGCTGATGATGACGGCCTACGGAGACCTGGAAACTTCGCGACTGACGGAAAAACCGGCCGGACGCAAACCGATCGAAACACGCGCAATGCCATTGTCGCGGCTGGAGGATGTCGTCGACCGGCTGCGACCGGCCATCGCATCCGGTGCGCAAATTTACTGGGTATGTCCGCTGGTCGAAGACTCGGATGTGCTGGACGTTGCGGCCGCTACGGAGAGACAGGCGGCGCTCGCGCAGCGCTTCGGCGATCGCGTCGGGCTGGTTCACGGACGCCTGAAGACTGCCGAAAAAGACGCCGTCATGGCCCGCTTTGCGGGGGGCGAGCTGGATATCCTGGTGGCGACCACCGTGATCGAGGTTGGCATCGACGTCCCGGAAGCGACAATTATTGTGATCGAACAGGCCGAACGCTTCGGTCTGGCCCAACTTCATCAACTTCGCGGGCGCGTCGGACGGGGCGACAGACCATCATCCTGTATACTTCTCTACGGAGAACCGTTGGGAGAAACCGCCAAAGCCCGCCTGAAGGTAATGCGTGACACCGACGACGGCTTTGTCATCGCGGAAGAAGATCTTCGGCTTCGGGGTGCCGGCGAAGTCCTTGGGACGAAACAAAGCGGCCTGCCGCAATTCCGGATGGCGGATTTGGCCGTTCACGCCGACCTGATCGACACCGCCCGGGACGATGCGTTACTTATTTTGGAAAAGGACCCCGATCTGAAATCGGAACGGGGCAAGGCAATGCGCACGCTGCTTTATCTGTTCGAGCGAGACGCCGTCGTCAAAACGGCACTGTCGGGCTGACTATTGCGCAGCGTCTTTGGTGTCGTCGTTGAAAGGTACGGTCCGCGTATCGCCGTCCGCCGGCGCTACGCGCTTTTTCTCGCGTTCTGCCGTGGGCCGACGGTCGGGCGGAGTGACGATACCGCCCGATACCACCATTTTAATGCCTTCTTCGACCGTCATGTCGAGGATCACCAGTTCCCGGCGGGGAATGAACAGTAGATAGCCCGAGGTCGGATTGGGCGTCGTCGGCAGGAACACGTTGACAACGTCATCCGCCGTCAGGTTTTGGACCTCTCCCTGAGTCTCGCCGGTTATGAAACCGATCGCCCAGCTTCCGCGACGCGGATATTCAAACAGCACAACCTCGCGGAAAGCATTGGATTGTTGCTTCAGTATCGTTTCAATTATCTGCTTAACGGCAGCATAGACGCTGCGGACCACTGGCATCCGGGCGAGCGCCTTCTCCGACACCCGCGTCCACAGGCGTCCCAACAACCCAGCCGTGGACCAGCCGATAAATGTCAACGCGATGAAGACGATGATGAGCCCCAGTCCCGGCACCGCGAAGGGCAAATAAGTCTCCGGGTTGTAGGCAGCCGGAATTAGCGGGGTGATCTTGGAGTCTACCCAGCGGATAAGCAGCCACGAAATATAAAACGTGATCCCAATCGGCGCGGTAACCAGAATGCCGGCTAGGAAATAGCCTCGTATGTAATTCCGGAACCGGCCTTTTCGCTGTTTCGACAGGCGCGTTCTAGCCTCGTCTCGGCGGGCTTTTTTATTTTTAGAGGCAACCATGATCGAAACATGGTCCTTTCGGCCCGTTTCGACAAGCCGCGATACGCTCTGCTGGTGAAAAAACCTCCAGCGCGGCAAGCGTTTCGGCCGGTTGTTCCCTCGCCATACAGTGAAGGCATTCAAACGCGTAGCATTCAGCGTCGTTCGTCCGCTCTCGCTAGGCTCCCAGCAGATCGTAGTTTCGCGCCAGGCCCCCTGTTTCGCCTTTGGGGCAAGCAAGGCTGCTCAAGTTTCACCGTCAGATCGCACTTGTCGCGCTCCTGGTCGATCATCGCCTCGGGCCGTCGACCTTATCCAGCAAGATATCGCGATACCGTTCGCGGGAACCGACAGATATAAAAAGTCCCGAAAATGGCCTTGTGTCGCGTCCGGTATGGTTCCTAGACAGTCGCTGTCACACGAAATTAATCGCTTGAAGCGGGATAAAATATTGTTCAGCGTGTTACAGGGAACAGTGCCCCATCAAAAACGGGTAAACGTCAATCAAGAGGATCTCGCCATGACCAGAACTTTTGCCACTTTCGCCGCTGCTGTGATGCTTCTCGCGGCGCCCACCACCGCCCTAGCGGCGGGGAGTGATAACGATAAGACCTCCTCGGCCACAAGCGTTGAGGATACCTATCGAATGGCGGTGAAAGCTGTCGGTGCGAAGGATTACCGTAAGGCGATAGAATTGCTTAACGACGTCATCAGCGAGAAGCCGCGGCATCCAAACGCGCTCAACTATCTCGGCTACAGCCACCGTAAATCCGGCGATTACGCCCGCGCCGTCTCATACTACAAAAAGGCGCTATCCCTCGACCCCAAACATCGCGGCGCTAACGAATATCTGGGACAGGCCTTTGTCGAACTCGGCAATCTGAAAGCCGCCGTCGAACGGCTCGATGCGCTTGAGAAAATCTGCGGAATCGATTGCGACGAATATAAATCACTGAAAATTTCCATCGACGCAGCGATGGCAGGAAAAGCTAAGCAGGGCTAATCAGCCGAAAACCAGTGTTCAGGTTAAAGCATGAGCCGTAAAATCCGCCTGACCACGGGCTTTATCCTGTTCTTCTTCGTTACCGGACACATGGTCAATCACATCCTGGGAATTCATTCCCTTGCCGCTATGGAAGCGGGAAGGGAATGGTTTCTGGCCGTGTGGCGCAATCCGGTCGGATCAATTGCCTTAATGCTTTCAATGCTGGCACACCTATTGCTTGCGGCATGGGCACTTTATGGGCGGCGATCACTGAAGATGTCGTTGGGAGAGGTGTGCCAGCTAATCCTGGGCTTTTCGATCCCGCTTTTTCTGGCAGTACACTTTATCGGGACGGGCGGTGCCCACCGCGTGTTCGGTACGAACGACACCTATGCGTACATCCTGATCGCGCAGTGGAAATTCACTAGTTACGGGGTCGCTCTCCAGACGGGCGGATTGCTGGCGGCCTGGATACACGGCTGTATCGGCCTTTATTTCTGGCTGCGCCTCAAGCCATGGTTCAACGCAATAACACCTTTGCTGTTCGCGCTAGCGATACTCATCCCGGTTGGGTCGTGGATCGGGTTTTACGCCGGCGGCAAGGAAGCACTGGCGCTATACGAGAACCCTGAATGGCGACGCCTCATGCTCGCAGAAGCAAAGCCGCCCAACACGGAAGGCGTGCGACAGATATACGACATAGCCTTCGTAATGCGGGTGATCATCTGCGGCCTAGTCGGACTAGCGTTGTCAGGGCGCGTCGTTCGCTATGTCCTGGAACGCCGGAGAGGTACGTATCTGCTGCAGTATCCGGACGACAAAACCATTCGCAGTGTAAGCGGGACAACCATCCTGGAAGCCAGCCGTTTGCACGGTATACCGCATGCTGCGGTCTGCGGTGGCCGAGGCCGCTGCTCGACCTGCCGGGTCCGCGTCCTTGAGGGCGAAGAATACCTCCCCGAGCCAAGCGCGGATGAAGTCCGCGTTCTGGAGAGGGTGGGCGCGCCGCCGAGGGTCCGGCTCGCTTGCCAGGCCGTGCCGTCGGGCAACCTGTCGATCGTACCATTGCTGCCGCCGAACGCGACGGTCAAGGATGCGCGCCGCCGAAACCTGGATATGGCCGGCCAAGAGCGTGAAATATCAATCCTGTTCGCAGATCTGCGATCGTTCACGCAGTTTTCCGACAAAAAGCTGCCCTATGACGTCGTATTCGTTTTAAACCGGTATTTCGCCCATATGGGCGAAGCGGTTGAAGATGCCGGCGGGCACCTGGACAAATTTATCGGCGACGGCGTGATGGCGCTGTTCGGGGCAAAAAGCGATGCGAAATCAGGGGCGCAGGCTGCGTTGAAGGCTGCTCACAACATGTCCCGGAAACTGGCTGACCTTAACGCACAGCTCAGCGACGAACTCGACGAACCGCTGCGGATCGGGATCGGTATTCATGCCGGCCCAGCAATCATCGGCGAGATGGGATACGGCACCGCATTCGGCCTCACAGCGATCGGCGATAGCGTGAATACCGCAAGCCGGCTTGAGGCGATGACTAAGGAATACGGCGCGCAGCTCATCTTCTCGGAGGATGTCGCGCAACAGGCCGGGATCGACTTTACCGGCATCACCCAACGAGAGACCGAGGTGCGGGGCCGGGAGGAGCCGGTGAAGATCTACGTGGTCAACAATGCGGCTGAATTCGCGCCATCGGGATAGAAAGCGCTTACTAATCACCCTCGAGCACATGCATTCGAACGGCCAACACGCACTTCTTCTTCGATATCGCGGTTCGCAAAACCGAGCTGTTCGGTCATCAACGAAACCGGGCTTTCATTAGATCGAGACGCTTCTCCAAATCTTTAACCAACGACAAGGTTTTCTGCTCAGTCTGCGACCGATTGGCCGTGTATGAAGTCATGTGTACTAGCTCACTCAACGCTACTAACGACATTAACCACCTAAGTTCCTTCAATCGGTCGGGCCGACGTGACGAAAAGCAAAAAGACGGGTCAGGTTGAGTAAAGAATATGCATTATAATCAATTGGTTATAAAAAAAACTGATATAGGCAGGCCACAGATGTGCAAATATTTACGATAAAAATCTCAATCTGAAAGAGGCGGCGTATCATCCTGGTTCGCCAGGTCGAAAACCTGGACCAGCACCTCCGGCGACTGGGCACCGGAAACCGCGTATTTGCGGTTCACGATAAAACAGGGAACGCCGTTCACCCCAAGGCGTCGGGCCAATTCGTCTTCCGCAAGGATTGTTTCGGTATCCGTATCGCTCTCCAAAAACGCCAGTGTGTCGTCATGATCCATCCCGGCAGCATCCGCGATGCGGGCCAGCGTGTCAGGTTCTCCGATGTCCCGACCTTCCAGAAAATAGGCATCGAAAATTGCGCTGATAACAGGTGTCTGCAGACCATACTTAGCCGCGTATCGCACCAGCCGATGCGAATAAACTGTATTAGGAGTCTTCTCTATCTTTTTGAAATCAAACGATATACCTTCTTCCTCTCCCGCCTGAACCAGGGAAGCGTGAACCGAGTGCGCACGCTCGGTTCCACCGAACTTCTCCGCCACGTATGTTCTGCGGTCCATCCCTTCGCGTGGCATTTCCGGATTTAGCTGAAACGCCCGCCAGCCGACCTGGATATCCGGTTGCGGGCGGATTTCGAGCGCCCGTTCAAAACGCCTTTTCCCCACGTAACACCAAGGGCACACTGTATCGACGATGATATCGATCCTAAGAGACATGTTATCAGTCTGCGTTCCGCTGACGGCTGGATGGAATGTCTATTCTGCCGTGAAATAGTGGACGCTGAAAAGGTCCTTCGCATCGGTCCAAGAGGCAACCGGGTTGTAACCGGCATGCCCGCACAATTCCCTGAACTCATCAACGGAATACTTGTGCGAGTTCTCTGTATGGATATGTTCACCTGCTGCGAAGGCAAACCTACACCCGCCGACAGACACCGATTGTTCAGCGGAACTTACCAAGTGCATTTCGATCCGCCCTTCGTCCGGTAAATACACCGCGCGATGATTGAAAGCGTCGACGTTAAAGTCCGCGCCCAGCTCCCGGTTGATCCGCACCAGAAGATTGAGATTGAAATCCGCCGTGATCCCGCGGTTATCATTATAAGCGGCATGCAGAATCTCACGGTCCTTCTTTAGGTCGACGCCAATAAGCAACCCGCTGCCGGCACCCAGGATCCCGTTCAAGCGGGTCAGGAACGCTTCGGCCTCGGGCCGCGTGAAATTACCTATGGTCGACCCCGGAAAGAACGCGACCGTCCGGGAACTCTGCCGGTTTTGCGGCGCCGGGATCTCGAACGGCTGCGTGTAATCGGCGCAAACAGCCGCGACATCGAGCTCAGGATAGTCGGTCGCCAAAGTTTTGGCGCTTTGCAAGAGAAACTCGCGCGAAATATCGACTGCGCTATACTGCGCTAGGTCAGGCAGCGCGTCGAGAAGCGTCCGTATTTTCATGCTCGCGCCGCTGCCCAGCTCTACCAAGTGCACGCCCCGACCCACCATCTCGGCAATCTCGCCAAGTCTGTCTTTCAGTATGCCGATCTCTGTCCGTGTCGGATAATACTCGTCTAATACGCAGATCTGATCGAACAGCTGAGATCCGGTTTCGTCGTAAAAGAATTTACACGGAAGGGACTTCTGATCAGCTGACAGTCCTTCAACCACCGCGGTGAGGAAATCCTCGGGTTGCGGATCCAGATCAACAAAAGAAACCAACAGGTCGTCGTCGGTGTTGATCGCGGTTTGATATGCCATAGCCCAGCATCCGCGATCACGCGGCCCCCGAGAAGTCAGAAGCGACCCTTGGCCGCCGTTATCAGCAACCTAGGGCGTGGGGTGCATGAACGCAACAGCAGGGAGAGACCGCTTAGATAGGCCCGTATTGGAGGTATCCTGTCCCAACTGCGCCTGTTGCAGGAAAGGGCGATCAGCCGACGAACCGGGTCTTTGCGGTGATGAAGGTCAAGAAAGCAGCTGCCACGAACAGCGCGCAGATCCAGAACACCCAATGCCCGCCCAAGGTATCCAGCGCGTATCCCAGCACAACGGGGATAAGTGCACCGCCAAGATTAGAGCCGGTGGACGCGAAGCCCATCACTTTGCCCATCGAACCGGGCGGCGTAACCGAGCGGAGAAGGATATCCCGAGAAGGGATGAGCAGACCGATCAAATAGCCGGATAGAGCCAGCACCCCGATCAGCAGAACGCCCCGGATATCGAACCAGCCCAGCAAGGCGATTAGGATGCCGGCGGGCACCAACGTGACAAAAGCTGTCATAATTCTCGGGCCGAACTTATCAGCCACCCAGCCCCCCGAGAGGATCCCGAAAACCGACCCGACAGTGAAGGCGCTCAACGCGGTCGCTGCGACAACCTCCGGCGTGCCGTACATTTCGCCAAGCGCCGCCACCAAGAAACTGCGAATACCGCCGCCACCCATCTGGTGCAACACGAAATATAGGAAACACATCAGGATCGGTAGTGATATCAGCAATCTAATACCATCCCGCGTGCTCGTTCCAGCTGGGGTATTTCCCTCTGCTTTCGCCCCCTTTTTCCTCGATGTCTGTCCTGTATCGCGAAGCGCATCGGACTGGGTCAGCAGTACCAGGGACGAAATCAGCCCGATCATGCCGATCAGAATGAACGACGCCCGCCAGTGCCACAGTTCTGCCACACCTGTCATGAAAATCGGCGCGATCGCGAACCCGACATACCCGGTGGCGGAATGAATAGAAAATGCGCGGCCCATGCGCCTCTCACTGACGCGCGCCGAGAGGATCGCATAGTCGGCAGGATGAAAGACCGTGTGTCCGACACCCGCAATGGCCGCCAAAACGAGTAAATGCCAATAGGCGGTCGCAAACCCGAAGAGGCCGATCGCAACCGCTTCCATGGCCAAACCGCCAATCAGAACGGCCCGGGCCCCGATCCGGTCAACAACGAACCCGACCGGGGTCTGAAAGATAAACGTCGCCATCGCAAAGACGGTAGTCACCGTTGCAATAACGGTGAAAGGTTTATTTTCCATCCCAATAAACGCGAACTCGTTTCCGGTTATTCCGAAAGCAGCGATCAGAGCGACATACATTGGCGGAATGACCAGCCAGTATGCATGGCTCATCAAGTGCGGGAAGCACACGAGGCCGATGACTTTAATGTCTTGATTGAGTGTGGGAGAGAGGCGCGCCACGAAGTCGTTCCTGAGGGTGAATTTCAACGCAGAATAAACGACCCACGGGCGGAAGAAAACGTCGAGTTTCTCGGGTCAGTAAATCGAGAACGTTGAAAGGCGGCGCACGACACATAAAAGCCAGACCGCCGTCCAGAATTTTTAGCCACAGCGTCGAATGGGTTGTAAGAGCGGCCTTCGAATGTCTCAATAATGATACAGGCGCCGACTGGGGGTAGTGACGGCGGTTACAGGTTTCTTCAAAAAATTTAGCCTATTCCGGCGCCGGGGAAGCCGCCGTATACCAATCGGCAATCTGCCGCCCGACGACGAACACCGTATCTTCTCGCCCCTGCAGCAGATCGAGCATGCGTTCCAGATAGGCGAACCGATGGGGAACACCGATCAGATGCGGATGCAACGCCAGCGTCAACACTCGCGGCTGGGTTCTGAGTTCACGTTCGAAAACATCGAGCGTATTAACAAGACGATCGTAAATCTCCGACGAACTCATATTCTGGCCGGCATACAGCGGGCTGTCATTAAGTTCCAGCGTATAAGGGATGGACAACAGCGGTCCGTGTTTTGTCGTCATCCAGCTGGGAAGATCGTCCAAGACCCAGTCGAACAAGTACTCGATCCCGAGTTCTTTGAGGATATCCGGCGTATCGAATGTTTCTTTCAGCCCCGGACCGAGCCACCCGGCGGGTCGCGTGCCGGTGAAATCCTCGATCATCTGCATTGCCAGCGCGATCACGTCGCTTTCGTCGTTCTCCCCCTGGATCGATTTCTGGTGTACCCCATGGCCGATGAATTCCCAGCCCGCATCGCGCATGGCGACTGCACAGGAAGGATACGCGTCGATCACCCCGGCGTTGAGGCTGACGCTGGCAGGCAGGCCACGGCGGTCGAAGCAATCCAGAAGACGCGGCATACCAGTCCTCATGCCGTACTCGGCCCAACTAAAATTCGGGATATCGGGTATCTGTTCCAGACCGTGCGGCGCAGTCAGGTATTTCCGCGGCATGTTCTGTTCGAAAAGCCAGTGTTCCACGTTGACCACAAGGTGGACGATCAACGGCTTGCCGTCGATACCATCCAGCGGCGGTCGTTCGTTCGACATCTGGTAGGGAATACGCGGATTGCTTGTCATGGAGTATGCCTTCGTTGTTCGGACCGAAATATATTGAATTCGGTGCGCTTAGGCGTGCTGCCATTCATCGCTGCGGATATCATCCGGATCACGCTGGTCGTCGCGATACCGAGCATTTCACTCTTCATGCCCGGACTGTTGGAATAGGAGAACCCCACCCGTCAGGTCAGGACTGAATTTCTTCCGATCCCGGTTCGATGGGTTGTTCGTTCTGAGTGTCGGAATCGGCCGCGGCTTTTTTCTCCGCCTTAGCCGCAGCGCGCGCAGCCTTTTTCTCCGCCTTCTTCCGTTCACGCTCCTGTCGTTCAAAACGGTAGTTGGGTTTTCGTGGCACGCTTCTCTCCAATCCGGTCGGCAAACAAAAAGGGCGGCCCCAAGGCCGCCCCACTATTTTCTAGTCTTCAGCGACCAGGTTTTCTGCAGCCATCTTGCCGTCGCGTCCCGGTACCAGTTCGAACGATACCTTCTGACCTTCATTCAGCCCGGGAAGGCCGGAGTTCTCGACCGCGCTGATATGCACGAACGCGTCCTTGGAACCGTCTTCCGGCTCGATGAATCCATAACCTTTAGTGGGGTTGAACCACTTCACTGTACCTTTAGCCATTTTCTGTCCTTTCGCGACATAAGCAGAGCGCCGCCCGATGCGGACTACTCTAAGGAAACGTACACATTGCCGGGATAGATAAATGGGCTAACCGCCAAGGCGGGTATCTCGATCTAGCATCAACGACTGCGACGTGAGCAGAACATACACATCCTGACAGGAATGTGTATGAGAAAGATTTCGGCATCCCATTTGAATTTGTTCTAAGCCCTTTTTGAACATTAATAGCGGTTTTTTTAAGGTGTTATCCTTACGGTCAAATCCTCCACAACTAGAATGTTCTAGGACTACCAACTCTTGCAGATCCCCAATCGTTTAAGCCGCTGATACTTGTTAGTAGTTCTGGCGATCGTCTTTTTCGGTATGCCTTGGAACCGTGAGTGTCTACGCAGCCCAAACAAGGTTTAGAACAGTTGGGAAAAAGCCCTCGAAAAACGCACCGGCACCGACTGCGTCAGACTCAGCCTTAGCCCAGCACTGTCCCGGACAGCCGTCTCGTTCAAGACAAATAATCTAGGCTGGCTCGACAGTTCGATTTGCTGGCTTTGCCTAATTAAACAAACATTTTGCCTACCCGAAATACGCGACCTATTCTCTCAAAATCCTGATTTAAATAACGCAAACACCCTCCCCTGGAGTAAGCCTTTATGTCTCGTCCACCACTTAAGGTCACCATTATCGGTGGTGGTATTGGAGGGCTTTTCGCCGCTAACGCACTGATTGCCCGGGGATTGGAAGTCTCGGTATACGAACAAGCTCCCGAACTAGGCGAAATCGGAGCAGGGTTCTTTTTGACGCCCAATAGCGTGCGCCAATTGCAACGCGTCGGCCTTGGCCCCGAGGTTGAAAAATTTGGTGCACTGGTCGGGCAGGGGTCGCAGTACCTGCGCCATGACGGTACGCCTATTGCTCCGGTTCAGACTGAGGATGCCAACGGATGGAACGCTACATACGGAATGCATCGCGCTGACATGATCGAACTGCTGGCGGGGGGGCTTCCAGAGGGCGTCGTGCATTGCGGTTACTATGGCACCGATTTCGAACAAGATGATGACAAGGCTAGAGTTACTTTCTCCAGCGGCGAGCAGATAGAATCCGACGTCGTGATCGCCGCAGACGGAATTCATTCCGAACTTCGGCCACATGTCTATCCCCCTTCAACACCGGTATTCCACGGCGTGATCAGCTACCGGGGCTTAGTCCATAGCGAAAAAGTACCCGGCTGGCCCATGGATCGCTGGCAGATGTGGGCGGGACCGTCCAAACATTTCATGGTGTTTCCCGTCCGGCATGGCGAAATGATTAACTATGTCGGTTTCGTGCCAGCCGATGAGGAAATGGAGGAATCCTGGTCGGCGCCCGGTGACCCTTACACGCTACGCGCCGAATTTGAAGGCTGGGATCCGCGTATCGGGAACGTGCTTGCACAGGTCGACGAAACGTTCCGCTGGGCACTTTACGACCGCGAACCGATGCCAACTTGGACCATCGGCCGTCTGGCTTTGCTGGGGGATGCCGCGCATCCGATGCTGCCGCATTTGGGGCAGGGTGCCAACCAAGCAATGGAAGACGGCATGGCTTTGTCGATATTCCTGTCCGAAACAGATACAACGGACGTGCCGACTGCTCTTTCCGCTTTTGAACAGCTACGAAGAGAGCGTGTATCAGAAATTGTGTTAGGCGCCAGAGTAAACGGACTTCGCTCGGACTCGATGCTGGACTATGCAGATCTGAAAAAGCGGGATGCTGAACTGACCGCTCACGCGGAATTCCGCAAACATCTCTATGCCTACGACGTTGTCCCTGCCGCGGAGGCGGCCGCGGCATCTATATAAACTTCTTAACCCCCAGATCTTACTTTCGGCTCAATACCACAGTCCCGATATCCAGGTCGGACGAGACTGTCACTTCCCGCTTTACGCTTTCGTAGCCATCCGCCGAGATTTCACAACGATATGAGCGACCTTTCTCCAGGTCTCTGACGTAAAAGTCTCCGAATTCGTCAGTCAGCGCGTCATGCCTTTCGTCGCTTTCCTGGTGGCGCACCAATACCCTCGCATTGGCGATCACTTCGTCCTGTTCGACGTTGATGACGTTGCCGGAGATCCACGGCGCCGGCAGTTCCCGCCACATTACGCGGGGCAACGCGTTGTGCTCCGGTTTTAGAAATTCGCTACCTTCGCCATAAAACGCCCCCTCGTCGCCGAAAAGGATCGCCTCGTGCGGACACGCCTCAACGCAGCGTGGCAACAGTCCCTCGTCTACACGGTGCGCACAGCCGGTGCATTTCTGCGCGATGTTGGCGTCCTCATTGAAAAAGATCACGTCATAAGGGCAGGCGGGCCCGCATTCTCCACACCCCGTGCATGCTTTTGGATCGATCCAGACCAGGCCGTCGCCTCGCTTCTTGATTGCGTCGTCAGGGCAGACTGGAATACACGGCGCATTCGCACAATGCTGACAGAATGTCGGCATATAGGAGACCCGGACGCGCGGTAGCGAGCCCCTCTCTAGCGATTTCACGTCTACCCAGAACTGACCCGTCTCCGGTTGTGGCGCCGACCAATGCGCATAGCTGTTGTCGAAATGCTCATCCTTGCACGACACGGCACACAGGTTGCAACCCGTGCATTTACCGACATCGACGAGAAATTCTTTGTTTGCCATTTCAAATGCCTCCCGACGCATATGTTGTCGATCCGCTAATGGTGCCCGGGTTGATATCCGCCGGATCTATTTTCTCAACCTCGGCGAGAAATCCGGTAACGTTCATTTCGGGTATTTTTATTTCTTCGTTTCTGTATTTCTCTTGAGGAGTCGGCGAGATGAGATTGATCGACCCACCGCGGTCGACCTGTTCGTTCTTCAAGGCGACAATATCCATCTTGGCACCGTGATCGACCGAAATTGCGCCGACAATGATCCGCTCCGTAACGAATGCTCCCACCAGCACGGTGCCCCGGTCGTTGTAGACTTTGAGGACATCCCCGTTCTCGATACCTCTCGCAGCGGCGTCGACAGGATTGATCCAACACGCCTCGTAGGGATAACCATCCACGCCTTCGACTTTCTGCAATTCCTGTATCCAGGGGATATCGTCGCCCTGCACGTGGAACCGGTAACGCGCGTGGTTCGACATCACGATCAGCGGATAGTCCCGCGCCTTTGGTCGGTCGGGCGATTCTTCGTGCGATACCCACTTTGCGACGGGAGGACGTTCTTCATTGTCTGGATCGTGTTCGGAAATCAGGGAAGATACGAATTCGATCTTACCTGACGGGGTCTCCAGTCCTTCGCCGGTTTCCCAGAACTTGGACATGCCCCCGCCACGCTCGGAGAAACCCTGTTCCTTTTTTATTTCTACCCATTCTTCCCAGGTCGGGCTGTCGTAGATGATATATTTGCGTTCCTTGAATTCGTCCCAGCTAATGCCTTGTTTGCTGCTCGCGATCGTTCCCTCGTAAGCTCTCCGCAACCAATCCTCAGCAGGTGGAAACGCCTCTTCGAGCCCCAGCTTCAGTCCGATCTGGCGGTGAATTTCGAAATCACTTAGCGACTCGCCAACCGGCGCGATCGCCTGGTCCTGATAGAACATCCCGAGGATGTCGCTTCGCTGCACAATGACCAAATCGTTGTGCTCGTATGTTGTCTGGGCCGGCAAGATGATGTCGGAAAAGCCGAGATCGTTCTCGAGCCACGGGTGAACGCCCACCACGCACTCAATCTGCGGACTGCGCAGAGCGTTGAGCCACTTCCACCCGTTCCCCCAGCTGCCGGGCTGGCTGCCGTTTTCGTTCCATACCATGCGGATGCCGGGGTGATCCGGCGACGGCGGGAACTGGTATGTTTTGAACTGGTCTTCGGTCTTAGCAAGCGCAGAGGTAGTGCTTTTCCATTCGATCCGATCGTTGAGGATCGCTTCGGCGGCCAGGGTACGCGGTACGAAGGACGGCGATACCGGTGCGTGGCCGATGGCGTATTCGATCATTGGGTTCAATGCCAGACCCTTGAAATCGACCTCCGGATAGCGCGGCACCTGCGCCAGGTCTTTCTTGTAGAAAGACGGCGCACCGATTCGCAGGAACTGCTGCCCCGGCGAACCTATACCCTGCATGGCAAGAACATAAGCCTCCATCCGCGCAGACAGATGAGATAGCGTGCCCCGCACCTTGGGCCCGCCGAAATAAACAGAAAGCGTGGTTTTCTTCCGCGCCCATTCGCGCGCCAGCGCCTTAATGGTATGCGCCGGCACGCCAGTCATTTCTTCGCCCCACTTCGGTGTCTTTTCAATTCCGTCGTCTTCACCAAGAACATGCGCCCGAAAAGCGTCAAAGCCGATCGTATGGCTGGCGACATAGGCTTTGTCATACGTGTCCTCCGCAATCCAGTTATGGGCGACCGCCAGATAGAGGGCCGCGTCCGTGTTTGGTTTGATCGGTATCCACGTGTCGGCGTGTACCGCCGAGGCATAATTGAGATCCGGCGAGATCGAGACGATCTTTATTCCCGCCTTTTTCAGCCATTTCGGCATTTCCAGCGCGATCCCCCCAGACATGCCGAGCCCCGTCGCCTCCGGATCGCACCCCGAAAAGATCACCATCTCAGCGTTTTCCAGCACATCGTCCCAGACAGCGTCCTGGTAGGGCTCTCCCAGGCTGCCATTAAAACCCCAGACATGTTTGGCACCCCAGTAATACCCTTCCCAGCTATCTGGATTACGCACCTGCTGCGTCCACCAACCCCAGTCGAGGTGTTTCTGGATCATGTCGAACAGGTAGTGGCCCCAAAAATGAAGGGACTGCATGTAACCCGAATGACCGTGCCCGTCCGCCTGCACGAATACCGGCTCCATCGAGCCGTAGGTTGCGTGAATCCGTTTAAGCTCGCCGGCGATAATATCGGTGGCCTCGTTCCAACCTATCCGTTTGTACCCGCTGATTCCTCGCATCGAAGCGTTGGGGTTTTCCGGGCTCCAGTCCTCGCGCAGCATAGGGTAGCGCACCCGATTTTCGGAATGCACCCGCTGCTTATGCGCAATAGCGAGCGGCATCTGTACTTCTTTGCGGGGGCGGGTATACGTACCCCGGTTCGTCGTTTTTATCTCGTAAAGCCGTGTATCTTCGGGAATATGAAACGGCAGCGACCGCACGATCCGGTCCCCCGATATATGTGTCTCAAGCGGAAAATTCGATCGGGCAAGACCGCTTGCGGGATGAGAGACATATACGATTTTTTCTGCCTGTTTTTCGGCCATTAGCGTTCCTCAACGATCTGTGCCCTCTGCAGCGGTTCTTTCTCGCGCCTGTCGCAGGGAGTTCCAAAATTTTGGCTTGAACTCTATCGGGGATGAAACACTTACGCCATGCCTGCCGCTTATACCCTTGCGGGGGCAAATGGCACCACGTTCAAATAGCCTGAATGGCATTATCGGAAATAAGGGAGGCGGAGGAGGAGAGATTCGAATTCCCAAGACGCTTATACGCCTGCTGGTTTTCAAGACCAGTGAATAGGGTATTAACCCATTGTTTAAAATGGGATAATTGTCACTGTTGGTCAGTATGTTGGTCAGTCGTTTTTCTGACTAACCAGCAAATGACCTAAAATACAGGAATTACACCCTTATTCTTTGACGATCGTACCGGAGATAGGATCGGTTACGCCTAACTCCGGCGAAATTTCTGCAAGCGTCGGGCGCAATGTGTCCAGAAACTTTATGAGGTTGGGTCGTGCCGCTGCAATAGCGTCCTCATTTTCCCAAACGACATTCGATTGAAAACGACCATTGCCTGCATCAATAACCTGGTGGGATATGCAACCATGATGCTGAGAAGCGTCAAACTTCTTGACCGCCTCCAAAAACGCATTCTCTTGTCCAGTCTTGACCTGAAACCGAACGCTACTGGCAAAATTTGCCATAAAACACACTCCTTTAAGCACCTGATAAAAATAAATATTTGGCGGAGAGGGTGGGATTCGAACCCACGGTACGCTTGCACGTACGCTGGTTTTCAAGACCAGTCCTTTAAACCACTCAGGCACCTCTCCGGCAGCGCAGAACATACCGATCTTTTCCGGGGATGGAAGCGTGTTTTCTTCAGGGTAGGGCAGTGATAGTCGCATCGGGAGAGAGGTTTTTTTAATAAGGTTTCCATGTCCTCTATCTCATTCGACCCTACTGTATGACGCGCTATGGAGATCCCAGAGGGTGCACGGGTAACCATTCAGGG
>MDTD01101452.1_pt1 | contig 41054 bp, 30 predicted proteins | sample 811221 | NCBI WGS metagenome assembly MDTD01 (sample SAMN05326646, study PRJNA326480) | marine metagenome | isolation source: seawater | place: Pacific Ocean: South West | collected 2011
AATGGATATTCTCATCGAGAATGAAGGCGTTAGTTTGTCAGCCTTCATCGACTCGGGTTTGATTAACGCGCAATCCGGACAGTTGGGGCACCTAGAAAACTGGTTGTCTGGCGATATGCTCGTGGACGGTGAAGAGGTGGCTTTGCCTTTGGCTGGGAAGGAACCCATTTTTAATCCCGATTACGACCGCGCCACGCATTATGATGCGTTCGATTGTAAAGAGAATTTCAAAAAAGTCGAAAACGACGAAGCCTGTGATTTCTCTCAAGGCATCGGTGAGAATACGGCTCGTCTTTTGGTCCAGTCCTTGGGGCACATTGCCTCCATGGTCAACGACAGTAATGATGGGGGATTTGAAGACATGTCTGTGTTGGTGATTCCTGAAGAAGCGGAAGGTGCCGCCGGGGAGATGGGTTCCTTAACGCATGCCACAGATTTATGCGTGGTAGGTGGTACGCCCGAAGCTCGGGTTTTCGACAGCGACTGTGAACAAACCGATTCCATCGTGTCTGGTACGGCTCATGTGATCGCCAATCGACACGTCACCGGTCTGCGGGAAGACATTATTGATTTAAGCTTTCTGGAAAGCATTTTGGACATCTTCGGGGCTCAAGACGCCATGAAATCCATCACGCCGGCCAGCCAAGAAGCGGTGACCATTACCATTGATTCTGCAGATTTAACCGACTTTGTGTCGTACACCTTGGCGCGAGGCGAAATGGACCCCGTGGGAAGTTTGACCCTTCACAAAGGCGACATCAAAGGTGTGGTAAGGCCATTGATGCAAGAGCGGTCCGGTTCGCCAGGGACCTACGATATCCCAACACCAGTGGCATTTATCGAAGGTCTTGAGATTTTCAATGCCGAGGCAACTCTGATTGGTGAAGGAAAAACCTTTAAAGTGAATATTGAGTACGCTTATTTGGACGCTCAAAACGGCAAAAGAAACGGCGAGGGCAATCACATGTCCGGTCGTATCAAGGTCAATGGCAAAATGGTGACCATTGCCGACGGTACGATACTCAACCCAGATTTTGATCAAGAGGCGTTCAACAATACCTACATCTGTGAAGAAGGTCTTTCCAGCGTTATTGAGTAATATGTATCCTTTACATCATGACCCAGCTTTTAAGTACGCCGTATAGGAGTATATAGTTTAACGTGTAACAGTTCAGTGAAGAGAGGATTTATGGTTCCACACCGTCTACTCATTTACCTTTTTATCAGTGTACTCATGGGATGTCCTAACGCACCTGAGGAATCGGAAAGCAATGAAATCCCACCTAAAGAATGGGATAAAACCCATTTTGACGCCGGCATTGCCCATCAAGACGCTGGTACGCTCAATCAAGACGCTGGTGCGCTCAATCAAGGGCGAACCGATGCTGGAGTTGAGTCTGTAGGGCCCATCTCCGGAACTCATTTCTTTAAAGTTATTGGTTATTTACGTCTTGGCTTCAGCATTTATGGCCCCTTAGGAAAATTTGCCCTGGATCAAAGTAATTCCACCACGCCAAGCTTCACCGTAACAGAAACAACGAATAACGAGAACCACCGCATTGTCACTTTTGATTTTGGTGAAGGGGGTTTTGATGGGTATTACTCAATTTTTAATGAAACATTCGATGAGGAAGGCAATTTCGTTTCTGGCAACTTCGGAGGAGACCCACTCAGCTATTCCTGTGACTATAGCGATGAGCAGGTGACATGCTTGTACGTTGAATACGATTGGGTTTGTGAAGATGTTTTTGACCTGAATGGCAACTTAGAAAGTAGCGACTGTGACGAGCCGCTCGGGGAGGTTGCTTTGGGCACTGCCATCAACTGCTCTTCTCTTGAGAACTCGAACACCCTCTGTAACTACAGCACTCCCGTATTATCTTGTAATGACTTGTACGATAACGATTTTAGACGCATCAATTCAGTGTGTACCGGCAGTGGAGATCTTACAGGCACCCAAAGTGAATGCACAGTAGCGGCAGAAAGTACCCTTTGCGAAATCGAGAGAGAGCAAACCCAATGTGTTCTAGAACTCGATGCGCTTTTTAATGTACAAACACCGTGCGAATCAGGGGCATCTGCGCCTTAAAAAGCATGAGGGAAGCGATGGCCATAGCTACTTGATCGAGCGGTGGTCAATCGAAACCATCCCCTACAGCCATACTTTTCCTGAGAGCGCGATACAAAACATGTTGACCCAAGGGATGTCCATTAGGAAGTGACGGATGGGTAAAGTGGTGTTGTGGATGGGGCTGCATGCCTATTTTCTGCATGACTGCGATAGACGCTTTATTCTTTACCGGGGTGAACGCGAAGATTTCATGGTGCCCCCAGTGCTCAAGGCCATGTTTTAAAATGGCTTTGGCCCCTTCGGTGGCGTAACCGTGTCCCCAAAATTGTTGATGCAATCGCCACATGATTTCGGTGCAGGGGGTGAAATACGAACGAAAGCGGGGCGTTCCCAGACCCATGAAGCCCACCAGCGCCCCGGTGTCCTTGAGTTCAACTGTCATTAAGCCAAGCCCTTCGTCTTGGGCCAACTCCTTGACCCGGTCGAACAGGGCTCGGCTTTCTTGTGGGCTCAGCACGTTGGGGAAATAGCGCATCACCGTTGGGTTTGCATTGAGCGAGACAAAAGAAGGCAGGTCGCGATCTTCTATGGGTCGCAAAAATAGCCGGTGTGTTTCCACTGGGTGCATGGTGTGTTCATCTGGGCCTCGGCCCATACAGGTTAAACGGCAACCTGTTGTTTGACGTTCACATTGACTGATTTCGAAATGCCGGGCTCTTCCATGGTGATGCCGTACAAATTGTCTACCACTTCCATGGTACGTTTGTTGTGGGTGATCACAATAAACTGGGACAAGCTGGAGATGCTCTTCACCATATCACTGAACCGGCCCACGTTGGCTTCATCGAGTGGGGCGTCAACCTCATCGAGCAAGCAGAATGGCGAGGGTTTGATCAGGAAGATGGAGAAAATCAAGCTCACCGCGGTAAGCGCCTTTTCGCCACCGGACATTAACGCCACTGAACCCAGTTTTTTACCTGGAGGCTGTGCGTAAATCTCCACACCGGTGTGTAACATGTCGGTGGGGTCGGTGAGAGCCAACCACGCTTTGCCGCCACGGAACAGCTTTGGAAAGACTTGTTGGAAGTTTTCGTTGATGGCGTGGAATGCCTCTTCGAAACGCTTTTTGGTGGTTCTGTTGATTTTGGCGATGGCTTTTTCCAGCTGTGCCAATGCGTGCGTGAGGTCGTCCATCTGGTTGGTGAGGAAGTCGTAACGTTCCTTGACTTCGTGGTACTCATCGATGGCCGTCAGGTTGATTTCACCCATGCGATGAATGGTTTGACGCAATTCGGTGAGGTGCTGGGTGGCCTCTTTACCGAGTCTTGGCAAAGCTTGGTAATCAGTGAGGACTTCGGTGAGCGCCAACTGATAACGGTCTTGAATACGTTCCACCAGGGTGGCCATGGCAATTTGGGTTTCTTGCAGGCGCATGGAAACTTGGTGCAACTCGTCGGAAATGCCTTCGATGCCTTGGCGGCGTTCACGGTAAACGCTCTCTTTGGCCCGAACGTTGCTGAGTTCGGTTTCGTAGGCTTCTTTCACCTCATTGAGCTGGACCACCAATGCTTGGCGTTTTTCTTTTTCTTCTTCGATGCTCGCTTTTACGCCTTCGATTTCTTCGGAGAGCCCTTGAGCCTCTTTTTGACTTTCGAGGATTTGCTCGCTCAAGGCATCACGGCGGGTGGCGAACTCATTGTGACTGCGTTCGTGGTGGGCGATGGAGCGTTGGAGATTTTCGCGACGCTCATGAATCGCAGCCACTTGTACCCGCAAGTCGGTCACAACGGTATTTTGGGCTTCGTAATCTTGTTCCAAGTTCCCCATGGCTTCTTGGGTCTCAAGCACGCTCTGGGCCAAGCTGTCGTGTTTCTCGAGTGCCTCAGACCAAGTGGCTTGCTGGCCGCTCATTTCATCGTCCAGGACTTGGAGGTTGTGATCGAGGCGGTCTTTGTCCGCCCCACGTTCCGTTTTGACGGAGCGGAAACGCTGTAAATCATTCTCATGCTTGTGAAGGTCTTTCTCCCAAGCGACGATTTGCAAGGACAGTTGGTTGTAGCGGTGGAGCAGCTCGTTTTCTTCTTGAACCAACAAGTCGATGGTATCGGACATGCTGCTGCGCTCGGTCTCTGCTTCGTCCAACTGGTTTTGAAGTCGGGTGACGCGGGTGGTGAGCTCTCGGATTTCACGCTTTTGAGCCAATAGGCCGGTGAGGGCTTGATTTTCCACCCCACCGGTTAAGGTGCCGTCTTCATGAAAGACTTTGCCTTTGCGGGTGACCAAAATGAGGCCTCGGTCCATGGCTTCTTCCCAGTGGGCCAAAGCAATGTCTGCATCGCGTACCAGCAGTGTGCGACCCAGAACCCAGGCTGCCAATTCATTGGCTGGCTGTCGGCTTTTCACTTCATCGAGCAAGGGTGTGGCCCATTCTTTATAGTGCTCGGGCATTTCCATGGCTGGGGGTGTGTGCTCTTGCAACACGTAAAAATCGGCACGGCCCTGGTTTTCTTGTTGGAGATATCGGGCGTAGTGGAGTGCTGTTTGGGCATCATTGACCACCACGGCTTGAAGTTTGCGGGTTAACGCTGCTTCCACGGGCAGTTCGAGGTCTTTGGGCACATCGAGCAAATCCGCCACCAGGCCATATACATTCTCATCTGCCTCGGCTTCTTTAGGTAACGCTTTCTGCATCACGGCACGAACGCCCTCTGGGCTTCGTTCGTAGCGATCGGCAATTTCTTCGATGGAGTGAAGGCGGCTCTGGGCTTGGTTCAGCTTTTCGTGCAGGGTGAGTCGAACGGCCTCTTTCTCGGACATGACCAAACGCTGGGCTTCCAATTCGGTGCGAATCTCTTGCAGGCGCTCACTGTCGGTTTGTTTCTGATTTTTACCACTGGCGAGTTCCTGGGTGACCGTTTTGATGTGTTCATCGGTTTCGGCAAAATTGTCATTGGCCTCAATGAGTTCGGCCGAAATGCGGAGATGACGTTCTGCCAAATCCTTTTTGCGGTGCTCGAGGTTCTGAATGTGACTTTGGGCACTGGCTGCTTTGGTGGCAAATTGCATTTGCTCTGCTTTTTGCGCTTCAATGTTTTGGACAAACTCATCCCGACGGCCTTGGATTTTGTTGAGCGTCTCTTGGGAGGCGGCGAGGGCCTCTTCTTTTTCAGCGACCCCTTGTGCCAGGTTGTTGATGTCCTGATCGAAGGATGATTTTTCGGAGGTGATGAGCTCGATTTGGCCGGCGATGCGTTGGGTTTCATCATAAGCCTGTTGTTCCCGACGTTTCGCGGCCTCGATACTTTCTAAGCCATGTCCAATCTGTTGCTCAGATAGCGCCAATCGGTTGTCGGACTCGTAGATATCGCCCTGAATGGTGCCGATGCCTTGCTCTTTGTCGCGGAGGTTTTCCCGGGCGAGCTCCACTTCTTGCTCGAGGCTTGAGATGGCTTCTTTTTCGGCCACAACCTTTTCGTTTAATTCAGCCTCAGTGCGGGTCTCGTGCCCTGATTTGGCCATGAGCTCAAAGTAGCGATGGCTGGCTTGATGCAGTTCTACTTCTCTGATTTCGGTCTTGAGCTTTTTGTAACGCTCGGCTTTTTTCGCTTGGCGATAGAGTGAGTTGATGCGTTTTTGCATCTCTTGGGTCACGTCAGACACCCGCTCCAGGTTTTGGCGGGTGGCGGCCATGCGGCGTTCGGCCGCCTGCCGGCGGGCTTTGTATTTGGTAATTCCAGCGGCTTCTTCGATAATTTGCCGGCGGTCTTCAGATTTGCTGCTGACGATCATGCCCACGCGACCCTGCTCAATGATGGAGTAGGCCTTGGTGCCCACGCCCGTTCCCAAGAAGAGGTCGGTGATGTCTCGCAAACGGCAGCCGTTGCGGTTGATTTCGTATTCGGACTCGCCCGTGCGATATAGGCGTCGAGTGACTTGGATGTCTTCAAAGTGAGAGTATTCGGCCGGTACGTTTTTGCCATCATTCTCAAGGGTGAGGGTGACTTCAGCCATCCCCAAAGGGCCACGGCTTTCAGAACCGTTGAAAATCACATCTTGCATCTGGCCGCCACGCAGGTGTTTGGCACTTTGCTCGCCCATGACCCACCGCAAGGCGTCTACGATATTGGATTTGCCGCAGCCGTTGGGACCCACCACACCGGTGATGCCATCTCGAAAGTTGAGCTCTACGGGGTCCGCAAAACTTTTGAATCCTTGAATTTCAAGCTTCTTGATTTTCATTCAGTTCTTTTCCTTGCTGAGGTTCCAAATTTAAAAAGATGTTCAACCAACGGGGGTCTTTTTTGAAGCGGTGAAAGACAGGGTCGTTTTCTGCCCACACACGCACGCTTTCTCCGTGGTTGAGGTAAATGCGGTGAATCACATCCAATGATTCGGTATCTCGGCCCTCATCTGCCAACAATGCGGCCATTCGGAAGAGGGCGTGGGGGTTTTCGGGCTCTAAATCGATGCCTTTTTGAAGCGATTTCTTCGCTTCGCAAAGCAGGCCCTTCATGTGGTAGCAAACCCCCAAGTCAATCCACGCTTCCATGGTGTCCGGTTTCTGGGCCAATACGGTTTTGAGCTCTTGGATGGCGTCCATGAACTGCCCGAAAGTCATGTAGAGCCCAGCCAACTCTTGCCGGGAGGGCATGTCGTTGGGGTCGTGTTCGATGGCCATTTTGTAGGCTTCCATGGCCTCTGACGGGCGACCCAATTCGCCCATGGTGTAGCCGATTTGGCCGTGAACATCCGGAAAATGCCAGTCTTTTTGGGCCACTTGCTTGAGCAGGTCCAAGGAGAGGTTTCGGCTGTGGTGCAGGAGAAAGGCCGCCAAGTTAAAATAAGATTCTTTGGGGTCATCATCGATTTCAATGCTTTTGATGTAAGCCTGCAGCGCTTCCAGCAGCAGGCCTTTTTCGGCATAGACGGTTCCGAGATTGTCCATGGCATGTGCCGCGTTGGGGTCAGATTCGATGGCTTTTTCAAATTCTAAGGTGGCTTCGTCTAGCCAGCCGCGATCCGCCAATTGGATGCCCCGCGCATTGTGCCGATCAGCTTTGTGTTTTTTATCTTTTGGAAACTTATCTTTTGTCATGAAACTTAAAGTAAATCCTGAAGAAATCACATGCTAGATCCCTAATTAATAAGGATCTCCGAAAACCAATTATTAATGGATTGCTTGAAGGTTTCTGTCAATAACGTCGAGAGAAAAGTTGTTTCCCACGGGTGCTTTTGGGGGAGAAACTGATGTCTCCAGGCCGATGGCACCCGTCACATGGACGGTGGAGCGGGTGTTGGTAGCCTTTTGTGCACGAGACCCAAGTGCCCCGATGTGACCCTGAAGCGCAACCTTGCGGCCGGTGAATACCATCGGGCCAAAGCATGCCACCAGGGCGGGTTTTGCGTCTGGGCTAACGAGGGTGGGGCGGAAGGCTGATAAAGCCTGCCACCCCCACCAGACCAGAGGCGCCATCATCCGATTGGCGCCCCCACCAAAGCCTTGAAAAGTCTTGGATAGGAGACTTCTCGCCCTGCGGCGATACCACAATGGGCGCATCTAAGCTCAGGATCCCGTTGCGTCACCCCTTTAAAGGTGTACAAATCGGCCGAGGGCCACGCATTTGGGTGGTCCATGAAAACCGCTTTCGAGCGCAAAAAAAGGAAAGCACGATGCAAAAACTTTTGATTGTTTTATTGGCTCTATCGTGGGGCGTTTTGGGATGTCCGTCCGCTCCTGGTCCGGACGGAGATGAGAACGAAACAAGCAGTCAAATGATTTTTGACGGTGGCACTGCCAATGACCAGCCGGGCGACAATGGTTCCCAAACTTCGGGGGATGCCGGTCCTAATGATAATACCCCGCCACCCAGCAATGCAGCGGGAACCTGTGCTGACCCTTATGACCTGCTTCCTGGTGGGGACACCCGCGCCATGCCGGCCCGTGAAAGTGCTTTGGTTGGCAGCTGCGGTGGCGCTGGTCCCGAGGCCGTTTACAAGTTCGTATTGGATGAAGATTCTGGCGTGAACATTCAAGTGGATGGCATTGACAGCGTGATCTATCTGCTGGGCGGGTCTTGTAGCGCCGCCAGCGAAGTAGAAAATTCATGCCGCGATTACGAATATGCCGCCACGCCGGCAGAAGAGATTAATATCGCCAAGTTGGCGGCTGGCACGTACTATTTGGTGGTGGACGCTTACAGCACTGAAGAGCGGGGCACTTATAATATTTCGTGGACCGTGACCCCGGGCGGTTTTTGTGCCAACGATTTGTATGAGCCCAACCAAGATGCAGACGGAGCGGTGTCATTGGGGGCAACCGATATTGACACTGCGGCCATCGAAGGGGCAGAAGGCGAACCGGCCGAATCTGTTGAATTTGAAATCTGTGAAGGCGATGTGGACTTCTTTTCTTTGGGTCACATGGGCGGCAATTTGAGTTTGACTGCCACGCTGACGGACGAAGCGGGAACCATCACGGGTGAAATCTTCAAATCCAAACGAACAGGGGACGAAGACACCGGCTACTCTTACGAAGAGGGTGAGAGTATGGGTGAATTGCCTTTTGACGGTGCCTTAGAAAGTGGACTCTACTTTCTAAAAATGACGGGTACTGCCGCAGAGACCGCAGATGGTCCGAACTACACCCTGGCAGTGGTCCACGAGTGCGAACCTGATTCCTATGACAGTTATGACCCCGAATACGATGATGGGTCCTATGAAAATGTGAGCATTCAATTAAACAACACGCTGCCCGAACCCGTACAGAGAAAATTGTGCGCTGACGATGTGGATACGGTGTTGCTCGATAACGTGATCGCGGGTGACATCACTGTCACGCTCATGGGTGGTGCTGGATTTGCCGCTGTGGTGCAGTCGGTGAATGAAGATGTAGAGGATACCGAAGCAGGCACGGATTCGGATGGCGGTGTGGCCGATGAGGAAGATGTCGCCTTAACCGACAGGGTTGCAGATGTTGCAGATGTGGGCGATGACCTCGTTGTGACCATCACTGACGCTGCTGCCGGCAGCTATTTGTTGACCATTTCGGCCAATGGGGTGCCAGCCACCACCGAATATGACTTGAATGCCATTTTCGCTGGCATTGCCGATGGCCCTGCGAACGACCAATGTGAAGAAGCCACCACGCTGCTCACAGACAACGTGGAGGTGGTGGGTCATACATTCAATGCCACTGACGATGTAGATGGCCCAACCACAGAAGATGTGAACAGCATCGGTGATACGACCATTTCGTCCTGCAATGGCGAACCAGAAGCGGACGAAGCCATGGCCGCAGCCGAAGACGAGGGCCTTGAACCGGTTGGGACGCCCGCCGATGTCTTCTACTATTTAAATTTGGCGCAAGCCGCGGACTTTGAAATCAACTACGATGGAAGTGATAACGGCTTTTCTGCGGCCGTTTACATGTTGATTTCCAATGGCACTTGTCCTGTCGATTTAAGCTCTTTGCCCTATGTCAACACCGCTGATGGTGCACCTCTGTGCGCCACGGGAACATCCAACCGCATCCGTGTGGATGATTTGCCCGCTGGGGATTATCTGTTGGTGGTGGATGGGGTTTTCCGAGAGGGTTGGCCCAGCTTTGGGATTCCTCATTCCGTGACCCAAGGGAGTTTTAAAATCTCCGCTCAAGATTACCCCGACGGTTTTCCACCCATCGAAAGTTGCGCCAATGCCACCATCGCTGAGCTGCCCACATCTGGGAACAGCGTGGAGTTCACGGTAGACCAAGAGGACGGGTACAGTTGGATCGACTCTTACGAAAATTGTGGTTCCGCCACCAATGCCAGTGGCGGGCAAGAGGTCATTTTTGTGCTCGAACCTACTGACGACATGACTCTCACCATTCAAGCCACGGGCGATTACGACACCGTGGTTGAGGTGCGAGAAGCCAACACCGAAGAGCCAGAAGCCTATCAATGTGAAAAAGGCATTCAGGTGGCCTGCAACGATGATGGCACTGGGGTTGCGAATTTGGGGTCCTTGCTCGAAGATGTTTCTCTGACTGGCGGCAAAATCTATTACTTGGTGGTGGATGCCTACAGCAGTTATTCATCGGGTGAAGTGACGGTGACCCTGACGGCCGAATAAATTCGCCTCCCAGGTCGCTCAAAAACCCGCAGTCGCTTAAAACTGCGGGTTTTTTCGTTTGTTTTCATGAAAAAACATTACTTTTCAGTGCTTTAGTTACTTGTTGGGCTGCCAGCGGTCTTCCCGGCCGGTCCACTTGCACCGGGATTTTAAAGGTGTACACCCTGAGGCGTGTTTTCATGGGGGCGCCAGTCGTCTCCGCCAACCTTCCATCAACGGAATATCAAAGGAAAAAGAAATGCAAAAAAATGTGATCATGGGGCTTGCAGCGCTGTGGATGGCTGTCGGGTGTGTACCAACGACGATCGATGATGAATTCGGAGGCAGTCGCTCTGAAGAAGTCACCGAAGCTCAAGACGAAGATGATGATGACAACAATCAGCAACCCAGTGATGCCGCGGGTAACTGCGATAACCCTTACACCCTCTTTCCCGACGGGGACAGTCAGACGCTGCCCACCACGGCCAGTGCCCTGACAGGTTCTTGTGGTGGTGAAGGTGCCGAAGTGGTTTATGAATTCACTTTGGAGGAGCGTTCTGGCGTTAACATTCAAGTGGGCGGTGCCGATGTGGTGGTTTACCTTCTAAAAGATACTTGTGATGTGACCAAAGAAGTAGAGGGCAGTTGTGCTGACTCTAATGACCCCAGTGCCGTAGAAGAAATCAACTTGGGCACCTTAGAACCAGGTACTTATTACCTCGTCGTAGATACTTACTCAGCTGAAGTGACAGGGTCTTATACCATTCAATGGACGGTGACTGCAGGCGGTTTTTGTGCCAACGACGATTATGAGCCTAACAACGAAGCGGGCGAGGCCGTTTCTTTGGGGGCCAGCGATATCGACACCGGCGCCCTCGACCAAGGCGAAGGGGAGCCCACCGCGTCCGTGGATTTCGAGCTTTGCAGCGATGATGTGGACTTCTTTTCCTTTGGCCACATGGGCGGCAATGTTTCAGTGAGCCACACCGTGGTTGAAGAGGCCGGGACCATTTCGGGTGAGGTCCTTCAATTGGTTATGGTGGGTGACGATGACAATGGCTACACCGCCACTGCTGGCGACAAAATGGGCGATTTGCCCTTCACCGGTGATTTGGATCGCGGCAGCTATTTGGTGAAACTCACTGCCACGGTGCCGGATACCACCAATGGCCCGAACTACACCATCGCGGTGGACCACGATTGCGAAGCAGACAGCTTGGACGCCATTGATGCCGAAGACGATGATGGCTCTTTGGCAAACAACAGCGTGAGCCTCATGAACACCTTGGAAACGCCTACTTTGCGCACCATTTGTGGTGAAGACCTCGACACATTCTTGCTGCAAAACATCGTTGTTGGTGACGTCACGGCAACGCTTTCGGGTGGGGCAGCGTTGAGCGCCATCGTTCAAAGCGTGGGTGCAGAAGATGCATTGACCGTGGTCGCTGCTTCGACTGAAGTTTCTGGCGATGACTTGGTGATCACTTTGACCAATGCCGCTCCCGGGAACTATCTGGTCACTGTGTCGGCCAACGGGGTGGCCACCACCACTGAATACGGCATTAACGCCATTTTCTCTGGAATTGAAAATGGGCCGGCCAACGGCACTTGTGCCAATGCTGAAACACTCGCTTTTTCCGCTGATGTGGCCTCGGCAATGGGCCATAACATTAATGGAACCGATGATGCGGAAGGGCCCACGCTCGAACGCGATGACGGTGAGGGCGGTACAGAAGAATATTCATGCAATGGTGAAGATTTGGCTGATGAAGCCATGACCACAGCTACGGCTGATGGCGTTGACGGGGTTGGAACGCCCGCCGATGTTTTCTATTACATGAACTTGGCTGCTGCCACGGATGTTGAAGTGGTTTTTGATGGTACTGATTCCGGTTTTTCTGGCGCGGTGTACATGATGAACTCCGGAGGGACCTGTCCCTCTGATTTGAGCACACTCACCTATGTCAACGGCAGCGATGACAACCCTTTGTGTGCGGTGGGCACCTTCAGTCGTGTGCGTTTGGATGATTTGGCCGCTGGGGATTACCTGTTGGTTGTCGATGGCATCTTCGATCCCGGTTTTTCATTTTTCGGCATTCCTCCATCGGTGACCACGGGTGGGTTTACGCTGACCACGCAGCAATACCCCGATGGCTTTCCAGCGATTGGCAGCTGTGTGAATGCCACTGCGACCACATTGCCTGCGTCCGGCGCCAGTGTTGAAATGACGGTGAATGTTGAAGACGGTGAAAGCTGGATCGACAGCTACGCCGATTGTGGTGAATATGCGGACCGTGCTCGGGGCGGCAATGAGCAGATTTTCATTCTGGAGCCCACTTCCGATCTCACCATCTCGGTGAAAGCCGAGGGGGATTACGACACGGTGGTAGAGATTCGCGAAGCCAACACCACCGAAACCGGTGCGTTTCAATGCGAGAAGGGGACCCAAGTCACCTGTAATGATGATGGTGAGGGACTCGAAAATTACGGGTCTTTGATCGAGAGCGCTTCGCTCACCTCCGGTAAAACCTATTACTTGGTGGTCGATGCTTTCAACAGCAGCGCCAGTGGTTCGGTGACGGTCACTCTAACTGCTGAATAAATCTAGATAAAACCAATCAAAGAGACCCACCATGGCCGCTGGCCGGGTGGGTTTTTTTTTAAGCGTATGCTTGGCAATTACCGCCTTTTTACGGTCTAATCTGAAGGGAGTAGGAAAAAGGAAGTAACCGTGACCATGATTCGTTGTCCAGCCTGCGGTCGAATAAGCGATGGCCAAATGTGTTTGGCGTGTGGTCACGAATTTGTGGCGCCCAATCCCGATTCACCCGTGGTGACCCAACTGGGGCCCAATGAACTTACCACTGGCTCCTTAGATGCCATTACCGATACCGGGGTGGTGGCTTCCGCAGCAAACTTACAAGTCTTATCCGACCTGTCTGGCGATGGCCCGAGCGTCGATTTATTAGATTTCGACTCTGATGATGAGATGGACATTGATTCGGCACCCAATCAAGTATCAGAAGTATGGGGCGATGATTTTGAGTCTTCCACGGTGGTGACCAAAGGCGCCACTGCGCCCAACTCAGAAACGGTGGAGCTGGCACGCGTGGGTATGGACGATGATGAAGAGGCCTTCTCTGATGCTGAAACGGTGACGGACTTCGTCCTCGATGAGCATCACAATGCGGTGACGGAAACTGCCGACACCCAAATCGAGCCCGACAAGCGTAATAAACCGAGTCTAACCCCCTCGCGAGCCATCAAGTTATCTGCTCGGTTGGGGGCCATGGCCGAATCCATGGAAGCGTCGGGTCGCTTGGCAGATGCTGCGACGCTTTATGAGGCTGAAAAGTTGCTCCAAAGCCTTGGGAGCTAAAATCAGGCGCTCCTGAGACGCAAATCCCCAAATGTAGGTTGAGCCCTCGGCGCGGGACTGCTAGGTCATGGGTCCATTGAAACGATCTTGAAGAGGCAAAGCTATGCGTTATCAGCCCGCACAAATAGAACCCAAATGGCAGCAAGTTTGGGATGAGCAAAAAACCTTTAAAACATCCACCGACATGGCGGAATTGAAGGGCAAACCCAAATATTACGTGCTGGATATGTTTCCTTACCCCAGTGGGGCGGGTCTCCATGTGGGACACCCTGAGGGATACACGGCCACCGATGTGTTGGCGCGGTACAAGCGCATGTTGGGTTTTAATGTTTTACACCCCATGGGATGGGACGCTTTCGGATTGCCTGCTGAACGTGCAGCCATGCGAGACAACATTCATCCAGCCGTCATCACCAAAACGAACGTAGATAACTTTAGGCGGCAAATTAAAAGCTTGGGGTTCAGTTACGATTGGGACCGTGAGGTGAGCACCACTTCGGCCGATTACTACAAATGGACCCAATGGATTTTCTTGAAACTCGTCGAAAAAGATTTGGCTTATATGGCCGAAGTTCCGGTGAACTGGTGTCCTGCATTAAAAACAGTTCTGGCCAATGAAGAAGTCAAAGATGGGGTTTACGTAGAGACGGGTGACCCCGTTGAAAAAAGGGTCATGAAGCAATGGATGCTCAAAATCACCGCATACGCAGACAGACTTCTCCATGATCTCGACGACGTGGATTGGCCCGAAGGTGTCAAAGAAATGCAGCGCAACTGGATCGGTTACTCCTTGGGGGCCAAAATCCAGTTCGAGGTGGAAAACGCACAGGCGCAATTTGGCGTGTTCACCACCCGTGCCGATACATTAATGGGGTGCACCTACTGTTGTTTGGCCCCAGAGCATCCACTGCTTAAAGACATCACCACGCCTCAGCAACGAGAGGCCGTAGACCAATACATCCAGACCGCAGGCCAAAAAGACGCACTGCAACGCACCGATTTGGAGAAGGACAAAACCGGCGTGTTCACAGGCGCTTATGCCATTCATCCGGTGACGGAAAAAAAGGTGCCCATTTGGGTCGCCGACTACGTGTTGATGTCCTACGGCGAAGGGGCAGTGATGGCGGTCCCAGCCCATGACGAGCGCGACCACGCTTTTGCTTTAAAGTATGATTTGCCCATCGTCGAGGTGGTGTCAGGCGGTGAGAAAAGCGTGCAAGAAGCGGCGCACACTGGGAATGGCACTTTGGTCAACTCGGACTTTTTGAATGGCTTGGACGTGTCTGCGGCGAAAGAACGCATGGCGGCCTGGCTCGAAGAACACAGTCGTGGCGAAAAATCTCATAACTACAAACTTCGAGATTGGCTGTTTTCGCGTCAGCGTTATTGGGGAGAACCTTTCCCCGTGATTCATTTTGATGATGGCTCCTATGAAACCGTGCCCGTGGACCAGTTGCCGGTTGAGTTGCCCGCCGTCGATGAATACAAGCCCACCGATGACGGTCGGCCACCTTTGGCCCGAGCTGGCGATGAGTGGCTGATGGTTGAGTTGCCAGATGGCCGAAAGGGCATGCGCGAAACCAACACCATGCCTCAGTGGGCAGGCTCTTGTTGGTACTACCTGCGCTATCTCGACCCCACCAACAGTGAAGAACCTTGGTCCAAGGAGGCTGAAAATTACTGGATGCCCGTGGACTTGTATGTGGGCGGGGTGGAGCATGCCGTCTTGCATCTGCTTTACGCGCGTTTTTGGCACAAAGTCCTTTACGATTGTCAGCGTGAGGATGGTTCGCGTTGGGTGAGCACCAAAGAACCGTTCCAAAAGCTTTTCAACCAAGGCATGATTTTGGCGTACAGCTATCGCGATGCCCGTGGCAAATATTACCACCCCTCTGAAGTGGAAGAGAAGGATGGGAAGTGGTTCGTTCAGGCCTCTGGCGAGCCTGTCGAAACCCAAATTGAAAAGATGTCCAAAAGTCGTCTCAATGTGGTGAGCCCCGATGAAGTGATCGAGCAATACGGGGCTGATGCCATGCGGTTGTATGAACTCTTCATGGGGCCCTTAGACCAAACCAAGCCCTGGCAAACCTCAGGGGTAGACGGCGTGTATCGCTTTTTGCAACGGGTGTGGCGTTTGGCCATCGATGAAGAAAGCGGTGAGGTCTCCCAAAGGGTGACGGACGAAGCGGCCGCCTCGCAGGCTGATTTAAACAAGCTTTTTCACAAAACCATCAAAAAGGTGACTGTGGACTTGGACAACATGCGGTTCAACACGGCCATTGCCGCAATGATGACCTTTCTCAATGAGGCCAGCGCCGCTGAGCGATTGCCCAAACCCATCTTGATGGATTTCATTCGCTTGGTGGGCCCATTTGCGCCTCATTTGGCTGAAGAGCTGTGGGCGCGTTTGGGTGGTGAAGGGCTGATTTCTTTGGCCGATTGGCCCCAGCACGATGAACAACTCTGCATCGATGATACCATTAAAATGGTGTTGCAGGTGAACGGTAAAAAACGAGACGAAATCGACGTGCCTCGGGACATGCCCAAGGGCGAGATAGAACAGCTTGCTTTGGGTAACGAACGGGTTTTGAAATTCACCGAAGGCAAAGAACCGCGTCGGGTGATCGTGGTGCCCGGCCGTTTGGTGAACGTGGTGGTTTAGTCAGAGGTTTCGCTCTCGTCCCACTGAAATCGAAAGGCGCAGCGGTCATGGCCTTGGGCCAAGGTTTCTTCGCGGGTCATGAGCACTTTGAGTTCCGGTCGGTTGAAGAGGGTTTCATCAGCACCGCAAAACAAAGGGGCCAAATCAGGCCGGCCCAGTTCTCGCGCCAAGCCAACGAAGTGACAGGCTTTCACATCAAACGCAAAATGCGCGTTGGGGGCAGACACCACTTCGGCCTCTGCATTAAAAAATTGTTGCAGGCCTTTTTGGGCGAATTCATTTTTGGCAGACACACTTTTTTGGTGCCAAGCTTCGGGTGGTGGGTTTTTGACTGCGAATTGAATGAATCGGGCGCCACTTTCGCCGACGATTCTTTTGAGAACAGACCGGGTGCGTTCTTGGGATAGTTTTAAATCTAAGCCCAAAACGGCATCGAGAATTAAGACGGGTTCCAATTGGTGACGGGTGAGGGCTTCAGCTGGGGATATGGGGTTTTGTCGCTGTAGTGCGGCAAAGGGTTTTTGCCACAGTTGTCGCCATCCAAAGCACAAAAAACAGTGGAGCATGCCGAAGACACCCAACTCTTCCTTGAGAATGCGGGCTGCCAGCGGAAAGCTGTGTTTGAGGTCAAACACCATGAGTTGAAACTTGTTCAAATCAGGCCTCTAACTGTTCTCAGAAGGGGGTGAGTTGGTTTTTAGCAAACGGGGGAGAATTTCGGTCAGGCCCAGGTAGAGGGAAAGTCCAACAATGGCCACCCACGTTTCCAGGGCGTACAGACGACGCGTCACCATTTTTTCAAAAGGCATGTCTAAAGCCTGACCCCACAAAGGACCGCTGCCTTCACCGGTCACCACAAAAAAGACCATATATGCGCCATAAAGAACCTGGATGACCAGATTAATGACGATGAGCCAGTGCAGGGCCTTCAAGAAGCCGGGCAAATTTTTCATTGTTCTTCCTTTAAATCTTGGTGTCTCTCCATTGTTCTTACCATCTTTTGGATTTTTCGCGATGGGCTTTGTACTTGTTGGCACATCCACAGAAATGGTATGGGAAAAGAATGGGTTCACCAAAGAAGACGTCTTACTGGCTGCTCTTGCTGGGTTTAAGCGGTTTGGCCACCGGCTTTCAGGTTTTCATTTGGCTCTATGATGCACCCTATGCACACGCCACCCGTGGTGATAATTTCATCGCGTTTTTGCCTACCATTAAAGCGCACACGGATGGTTTGCTCGCTCTGAATTTCCCAAAGGCCATTTGGGGTATTGGGGCGGGCTGGGACCCCTTTGAGAGCGGTCAAATGGGGATTTTCTATCCGCTGTATCATTTGGCCAATCTGGTTGCGCGGTTGCTGGGGAAGCCCTTAGCTCTGTTAGAGGTCAGCTATGTGCTCCATCAGATACTATTGATTGCGATGATTCTTCGTTGGGGCACCGGCGGCCCAATGAAGCTTGCGGGCTTGGTCTTGGCGCTGGTTTTTGCTCCAGCGCCCTTTATTCTCGGGCTCAACTGGCATCTCTACGGCATTTCACACATTTGGTTCATTGGCATGCTGTTGTATTTAGAGCGGCACGATTATTTTCAAAACGATCCGAAGCGGCTGAAGCATTCCGTGGTGCTCTTGCTATTGAACGCCTTGTTTTTTATTGCCGCCCACCCACAGATGTTCGTTTGGGGGGAACTCTTTGTGGGTTTTTGGGTAATGTGTTTTGCACCCAACCGGAAAGCTAAAATTCAAACCTTGTGGTTGATTTTTGTGATTAATCTTCCAGTGGTGCCATCATTGATTTATCTGAAATGGGTTTCCACGCTGGCCACCCCCAACATGATGGTATTTCGAAGCTCGTCTGCTGGGCTCATGCATTTTTCTCAGGATGTACATGTGGCCCTCGGTGCTACCTTTTTTGGGAACTTCATGGGGGATGATCAATTCATTTTGTGGTCCGATAAAATTGGTAAGGGCGGTATCGGCCTTTTTTTTCAGCCCATTTGGGGCGTGGCCCTGGTCTTGACCCTGATGCGTCGCAGGTGGGGCGTGGCTGCTTTTTTGGTTTTCTTGATGATGATGCTGGGCGTTCGCACTTTTCCCTGGATGGAGTATTTGGCGGTGGGTCCTTTTCGAGGCTTTCGATGGACATGGAAGTTAGCCATTTACGCCAGTCCCATCGCGATTTTAATGCTCATTAAGATGACCGAAGCGCGACAGCGTTGGGTCGCTCCGTTGCTCTTGGGGACGGGTTTGGTTTCCATGCTCATTTGTTTTCAAGGACGGCATTTTAACCTCTCCGCTGCTTTGTCCATTTTGCATCCCTATGGTTTGGCGGAGATTTTGGATGAAACACGGACTTGTCTGGATGACATTGAAGTCCCAGAAACGGCGCGATTGGCTCACGTGGGAGACCACAGCATGGAGGACCCAGCCCCCATCATCGTCATGGGGCTCATGGGGAATACGGCCTTACTCGTAGACCGCGGGACCATCCACATCTACAATCCTTTGGAGCGCCGAGAAGCGGCGGAAGGTCATTTACAAATTACCGTGCCTTGGCGTGTCCATTTGGATACCGAAGAATTTTTGAGCAACCGGGAACGCATTGAGACCGCATTTCGATTCATCGGCGTGACCCATTTGTATTCCGCTGACCGTCGTTTGGTCCCTCAAGATGAAGCGAAATCCTGCACGGATCGTTTGGGGCGTGAAGTGTATTTCTGGCCGCTTGCCAATGCGCGGACCACCCCATACCCGCATCCCATGTCTTTGGAGGCTGCGGACAATGTCACAGTGCAAAGTGATGGGACACTCTTTGTGGAAACAGACGCCCAACAAACACCGCAGTTAAATGTCACCCGGGAAATCGCTTGGGAGCAAACTGAATCAGGTTGGATAGGGTACCCTCAGCCATTGCACCCCGGCTGGTTTGTGGCCACGGTCTTTTTGCTATTGGGAGTTTTGATTTGGCTTCGACGGAGAGGGGGCGCCGATGCATAGATCATTGCCCGATATAGGTCCGGTATCATTGGCTCGGGTGTCATTGAGCTTTGGGGGATTCAGATATCGCTCCGCGCAGGTGGTGGTGTGGTGATATTGCGGTCCAGCACCTGCGCTTTGTTGAGCACGTGGGTGAAAATCGTGACCAAAATACTGGCGATGGGTACGGCGAACAACGCGCCGGTCATGCCGTAGAAGTGTTGCCCAGTCATCAGGGCCAATACGATGAGGGCGGGGTGAATTCGAGATGCATCGCCCATGATCTTAGGATTTAAAAAATTACCTTCTAAGAAGTGAATGCCCAAAATCCATAGCAAGCCAGCCAGACCAGTGAGAAAGCTTTGGGTGAGACCCACCAAAACGATGGGGATGGTGCTGATGATGGTCCCAAAAATGGGTATCAGAGAGAAGATGGCCGCTAATGTGGCTAATACAAAGGCAAATTTGATGTTGAAAATCAGCAACCCGATGAGGGTAAGAATGCCGTTGACCAGACAAATGAGTAACTGGCCACGCACCACGCCCGAAAGGCCACGATCAAAGCGTCCGAGCAGCCCATTGAACTCATTTTGGTCTTCCAACGGAACCATTGAGAAGAAGAAGTTTTTCACTCGGTCAATATCGGAGAGCAAAAAAGCTGTGATCATCAAAACCAGAAAGAACTTAAAAATGAAGCCCATGAGCCCCGCGATAATGGCTTGGGCCTGACCGAGAATCACGCGGGTTTCCTTTTTGAGTAACAGAGCGCTGTCTTTGAGCATTTGGCGCCAGACCTGTCCGATGTCCAGCGTAAACATGTTTTCAGGGCCATCGGCCCGCGGGTTGCTGGTGGGCGAAGAGGTGCCCAATATGCGCACGTGCACATTATAGTTGGCCAGTTTGGTTTCGATTTGCTTGGCAAAGGTATCTATTTTGTCGTCTGTGAGTTCATCGGCCAGCTGGGTGGTGGCTTGGGTGAGCTTGGTCATCTCTGAGACGATTTGTGGGATGAAGAAGATGCTGGCCAAGTAGGTGATGGCAAAAAAGCCAGCATATATGATCAGAATAGCAACCCATCTGGGGGGCTTTCTACCTCTGAAGCCTCTTTCGTTGGCTCGGGTGACCAATGGATTAAGGATATAGCCCAAAAAGCCGGCAATGATAAAGGGCAGCAGGACTTCATGAACGGTCCACAGACACACCAAAAGCGCCAGCCAAAGTGAGGTCAACATCAGGTTGCGCCGGGTCTTTTGGTTTTGAAGGTAATGAGAAAGTGGCTGCATAAATTATCCTGGCTCACTTATACCAATCGGCGGAATTTACTCAAAAAAACAGACATTTCTTTTCAAAAGCTAACGTGCTGTTTTAATACTCTTGAGCGCTTTTTTGTTTTCGAGGTTTTTTATGAGATTTCATCCTTATCTTTCTGTTTTCATTGTTGGTTTTCTTGTTTCGTGTGCCACGGCCGATCCGGAAGCCAATGAGGGGGGAGAATGTGCCATGGCCTCCGATTGTGCCGAGCCAGAGGGCGCGCCTTGTGCTGGCTGCGTCCCTCTTGCCGCGATGCTCTGTGATCATGGAACATGTACTGAAAGAGGGGAAGATACATTAGATGTGGTGGCTGATGTGATGTTGGCACGCGGTGATGTCACCGATAACACACAATCCTTAGTGTACGCATTGGCGTCTCAAAATGGCGGCAGCGAAGAAATGCGCTGTCAGTCTGCTGTTTCCTCGACAGGCGGTGTGGTGGACGGTCTCAATGTGTTCGCTTCGGGATACAAAAACGTCAGCGGTGGCTCTTATCACCAGGATTTGGCTTTGGGCCGGTCGCCCAGTGTTCCCTTACTAATTATAGTATGGGGCACGGATGGCGTGGGTGGCCAGGGCAACCAAACCGGTACCGGTTGCCTGGAGGTGGCAGCCGCCACTGTTGAAGAGGAAGATCTACTAGTGAACGTCGAATAGCTTATTTTGTGCTCCCGAGCTTGAAAACACAACATATAGTGTTAAAATATACTGAACAAAATATTTGACGGCGCCGGCGAATGCGTGCTACTGAACATGTGAGCGGTAAACACTTGTGCGGGTAGGTTATGAGATTTTTAGAGCAGTCATTCGATATTCCATCTGTGGTCCATGTGAAAGAAGGGGCCGGAACTGTCTTATATTTTAGGGTTTCACTTCCGTTGAACCATGAAACGGTGGCCGTGGTCCCCAACATGTCGCGGGCATTGATGACCGCACTCCGTGCTGCCGAACGTGACCATCATTGGGTGAAACGGGTGGTTTTCGTGGGGCTCGACCCCATCCTGAACGCGAAGAGCAGCGATGACACGGGTTTTCAGGCCACCTTCACTGAATTACTCAACTGTCTGAGAAGTCTCGAGAATGAGCCCGTGCAAGTGGTTTGGCGAACGCGGGCGGGGATTAACCAGCTGCCACAGTTAAAGGCCTCAAGGCCGGTTTTCCAGGCCTTGGCACCCAGATTGGCTTTTGAAATTGGCTTACCAAGTCTCGATCCAGAGCACTGTGAGATGCTCGAAGGCCGGGGCGTTGAGCACCCCAATGAGCGTTTGCGGTTGGCGGAGATTCTCAGTGCCTGGGAAGTGCCGGTTCGGGTCCGAATTGACCCTCTATTGCCCATGCTCACCGATCAAAGAAACTCTTTAGACCAATTCTTCGAGACGTTGGTACGGGTGGGCATCGCCCGGGTGGCCGTGCGTTATTTGGTCCTCACCGCAGAGCGCGCCCATGCCATCATGCCCAGATTGAACCGTTTGCATCGTGAGATGCTGAAGGCTTGTTTCGCTGAAAGCCCCTGGCAGCAGCCGGCAAAAGGGCTCTCAGTATATGACGGCGCTCAGCCTTTCAAACGTTTGCCCGATCACATGAGAGAAAGTGGGCATCAAAGGGTTCTCCACGCAGCATCTCGGGTGGGGATCGCTGTCGATATAATGGATCCAGTGGGATCCAGTTCTGGAGTCCAGGTGAAAAGCAACCGACACCGGCGCCCGTCCAAATGGCGAGAGCGTGAAAAAAGAATGAAAGCGCGCTCTAATGCACAAATGGACCTGTTTGTCGCTGGGCGGCGTTAGTCCGAGGGGGCTGGGCAGGAGGTTCAAAGCCGCTCCAAAATCCTGCGATATGCTCTGTCCGGATCAAGATCAGGATCGCCCTCACATCTCGGACAAACTCAAGAACCCTGTATTTTTGAATTCTTACATTGGGGGATCGCTTTTGGGGCGTATCGTCATGGATCACGGGATCACATCGACAGCTTTTTTGGTAAAACTTCCCTCGTCAGTACGCGACGCGCCAAATCACTTTTCGGACATCCACCCGGTAGGCCAATTACTAATTCGCAAACCGAAACAAAGTCTTAGATGCCAACACTAAAGAAAGGATTTTCATCTTTACGCGTCCCCAAAAAACAGGTTCGAAACGCCTTGAACAAAAAAATTTCCCTTCTGCAAAAGATCCTTTGACACCATCACCGGTGTGCCTTATTTCCCCTCTACTCCAAGGGGTGACGTCGTGATGATCGCCCGATGATCCTTCACGATTCTCTTGGCAGGAACGAAGACAAAGAAAATGTCAAGAGAGTTTCCGCGATTTTGACGAGGTAAAAACATTCAACGGCAGAAAGGCAGTGTTCATGTACAACGGCGCTCAGTTACAAGAAAATAAAGGTCCAGTGGTGGTAGAGAATCAAGCGGAAGCAAATGAGATGAACGACCCCGCACCACAGATGCGTGTGAAAAAACGCAACGGAACCTTAGAGCCTGTTGATGTGAACAAGATCGTGAAAGCCGTTCATCGATGCAGTGATGGCTTGGCACATGTGGATGCCAATCGTGTGGCCATTCGAACCATCAGTGGGCTTTATGATGGCGCGACCACCAATGAGCTCGATCAGCTTTCCATTCAAACGGCCGCATCGCTTATTGCCGAAGAACCCCAGTATTCCAAACTTGCCGGGCGGCTCTTGAGCCTTTTCATCGATAAAGAGGTCCGGGGCCAAGAAATCCAGAGCTTTTCCCAATCCATCGCTAAAGGCCTTGATGTAGGCGTTATCTCTGATGAATTGGCTGAAACAGTGGCCAAGAACAAGCGCAAAATCAACCACGCCATCGACCAAACCAAAGACCGACACTTCGAATATTTCGGTTTGCGTACGATTTACGATCGCTACCTGCTGAAGGACCCTGAGTCTCGCAATGTGATCGAAACACCACAGTACTTCTTCATGCGTGTGGCCTTGGTACTGTCCCGTAATATCAGCGAAGCTGTTGAACTCTACGAGCTTTTCGCTGGCTTGACTTATCTCCCATCCTCACCAACTTTGTTTAACTCCGGGACGCGGCACCAGCAACTGTCTTCCTGCTTTTTGCTGGACTCTCCACAAGACGATCTCCGTGACATATACAGCCGGTACGCTGATGTGGCCCAGCTGTCCAAGTTTTCTGGAGGGGTAGGCATGGCTTACCACCGCGTACGCTCCCAAGGCTCACTGATCCGTTCCACCAACGGGCACTCCAATGGCATTATCCCATGGTTGAACACACTGGACGCTTCGGTAGCGGCCGTGAACCAAGGCGGTAAACGCAAAGGGGCATGCTGCGTGTACCTCGAAAGCTGGCATGCTGACATCGAAGCCTTTTTGGAGTGTCGTGAAAATACCGGTGATGAAGCCCGCCGGACCTATAACCTGAATTTGGCCAACTGGGTGTCCGACCTGTTCATGAAGCGGGTAGAGAGCGACAGCATGTGGTCTCTTTTTGACCCCAAAGATGTGCCAGATTTCTGCGACCTATGGGGCGAAAAGTTTGAAGCTGCTTATCTGAAAGCAGAGGCAAGTGGGCTTTATCTCAAGCAAGTTCGAGCTCGCGACCTTTATGCGCGCATGATGCGCAGTTTGGCTCAAACCGGCAATGGATGGATGACTTTCAAAGATGCTTCCAACTCCAAATGCAATCAAACATTGAACCCGGAGTACGCTGTTCACCTTTCCAATTTGTGCACAGAAATCATCGAAGTGACCTCTGGTGAAGAATGTGCGGTTTGTAACCTAGGCTCTGTAAACCTGGGCCGACACACCACTGAAGAAGGTGTGGATTATGCGGCTTTACGCAAAACCGTAAAGTTGGCCATGCGCGCCCTGGACCGTGTCATCGATCTCAACTTCTATCCCATTGAAATCGCCAAAAACTCCAATTTGAAATGGCGTCCAGTGGGGCTGGGCTTGATGGGCTTGCAAGACGTGTTCTTCAAGATGGGCCTTCAGTTCGATAGCGAAGAAGCGAAAGCCATCTCCACTCGCATTTCAGAGGAGATTTATTTCGCGGCCTTAGAAACGTCTTGCGAATTGGCCGAAACATACGGGGCTCACCCGAATTTCGCTGAGACCCGGGCGGCCCAGGGCCAATTACAGTTCGACCTTTGGGGCATCGAACCTCAAGAGAGCGCAAGATGGGTGGAACTCAAGAATCGCATTGCCGAACATGGCTTGCGGAACTCTTTGATGATCGCCATCGCCCCCACAGCCACCATCGCTTCTATTGCGGGTTGCTACGAGTGTATCGAGCCTCAGGTTTCCAACCTGTTCAAGCGCGAAACCTTGTCGGGTGAGTTCTTGCAGATCAACAACTACCTGGTACAAGATCTCAAGAGCCGAGGGTTGTGGACCAACGAAATTCGCAACCGCATCAAGCTAAACGAAGGCTCCATTCAGGATATCGAAGAAATTCCTCAAGACATTCGAGATATCTATCGCACCGTATGGGAGCTGCCCATGCGTGCCTTGATCGACATGGCTGCCGACCGCGGGGCTTATATCGATCAAAGCCAAAGTCTCAATCTGTTCTCAGAGAGCCCAGACATCAGTAAGTTGTCTTCCATGTATTTCTATGCGTGGAAGAAAGGTCTGAAGACCACTTACTACCTGCGTTCACGGCCGGCCACGCGAATCGCGAAAGCCACCATTGAAACAAGCGGCATGTCTGAGTCTCAAAAGCAGCGGGCAGAGGCATTGGCGTGCTCATTAGAGAACCCAGAGTCTTGTGAATCCTGTCAGTAAAAAAGAACAAAAGAAACGTTTGAGTTTATCGTCGAGATGTAGACAATAGAAGGAACCGAAAAGAGAGGTTGGAATGTTACTGGAACCCGGATTGAATTTAACCTTGCGCCCCATGGCTTACCCGCAATTCTACGAAATGTACCGCGACGCGATCAAAAACACGTGGACGGTTGAAGAAGTAGATTTTTCCATGGATACCAAAGATTTAAATCGTATGCCTCCGGGTGAGCAGCACCTCATTCGTAGGCTGGTGGCCTTCTTTGCGACGGGCGATTCCATCGTTGCCAATAATTTGGTTCTCAACCTGTATAAGCACATCAATGCGCCCGAGGCGCGGATGTACTTGTCACGCCAGTTGTACGAAGAAGCATTACACGTGCAGTTCTATCTCACCTTGCTCGACACCTACATGCCAGATCCTAAAGAGCGACATGAAGCCTTCGCAGCGGTGGATAACATTCCATCAATTCGCGACAAAGCGCGTTTCTGCATGAAGTGGATGGATACGGTGGGCGATCTCGATGAGTTGAACACCAAAGAAGAACGGCAAGAGTTTCTTTTGAATCTGGTGTGCTTCGCGGCTTGCATTGAAGGTCTCTTCTTTTTTGCTGCTTTTGCGTACGTTTACTTCTTAAGGTCTAAAGGGCTGCTGCATGGTTTGGCCACCGGTACCAACTGGGTGTTCAGAGATGAAAGCGCTCACATGGCATTTGCTTTCGAGGTGGTGAAGGTCGCTCGTGAAGAAGAACCAGAGCTCTTCGATGATGTGCTGACCCAGAAAGTGAACACCATGCTCGAAGAGGCTATTGCCTGTGAGATGCAATTTGCACGCGATTTGCTCAGTGAAGGTGTGGCCGGGCTGTCTTTGAAAGACATGGAGGAATACCTTCGCTTCGTTGCTGACCAACGTCTTTCCATGTTGGGCATGCCTCGACAGTTTGGTGCCAAAAACCCATTTACTTTCATGGAATTACAAGATGTTCAAGAACTCACCAATTTCTTCGAGAGAAGGGTCTCTGCATATCAGGTAGCGGTCACCGGTGATGTCCAGCTCGATGTGGCGTTCTAACTTTTCTTGCCAAATACAAACGCAAAGAACACAATCATGGCCATGAAGAAATTCTGGCCATTTTTTGTAATTGCATGGATGTTAGGCTGCGCCCCCACAGAAGAACCAGGCCCCGTGGACGCCGGGGTAGAAATCGACCCCAGAGCGGATGACATTCCCGATAATGCCTATTGCGAAGGCGTGAAAGAGTGGAACGAAGACCTAGCCATTCTTGAAGATTTATTGCTTGAGAGTGTCAACGAAGTTCGCGCACAGGGCGGTAATTGCCGGTCCCAAGGGACGCACCCCCCCACGCACCCCTTAGAAATGGAGCCCGCATTGCGATGTGCGGCGCGGGTGCATTCACTCGATATGGATGAGCGCCAATATTTTAGTCATGACAGTCCCACGGGTGAAACTGCCTGGTACCGTATTGCGCAGGCTGGTTTTGGGTCTTCGCCTGTAGGAGAGAATATTGCCATGGGGTCAACAACGGTGGAGGGCGTGATGGCCCAATGGCTGAACAGCGATGGTCATTGTGCCAATATCTTTAATTCGAACTATTACTACATGGGCGCAGGGGTTTATGAGGGCGATATCTACCGGCACATTTGGACCCAGACTTTTGGTGGCAACTTCTAAAGTAAGACCGACCGCAACAAGATGAACAGCAGGGCAGATACACCGGCTGCGGCGGGCAGCGTGATGATCCAGGAAGCTGCAATATTGCGAATGACCACCAGATTCAAACCGGAAATACCCCGGGCCATGCCCACGCCAATAACGGAACCCACCAACACATGGGTGGTGGAGAGCGGAAGGCCCAGCCGACTGCCTAATAGAATGGTGGCGGCCGCTCCGAATTCTGCGGCGAAACCCCGAGTGGGGGTAACTTCGGTGATATTTTTGCCCACGGTTTCAATGACCCTTTTACCGAAGGTGGCGAGGCCTACAACAATACCGACGCCGCCCAACCCCAGCAGCCAAAGGGGCACGGTACTTTTGGTGGCCACCACCCCTTCGGTGAGTGCCGCGTAGACGGCGGCTGCGGGGCCAATGGCATTTGCCACGTCATTGCTGCCATGTGCGAAGGCCATAAAACAGGCGGTAATAATTTGAAGCCAGGCAAAAACCCGTTCCACGTATTTAATTTGGCTGTCTCGGTCAGGCCCGGGTGACTGGGTCCGCTTGATCCAGAACCGAGCCAAAATGGCCAAGATGAGCCCAACACCCGCCGCCAAAAGAGTGGTGGCACCATAACTCAAATCCAGTTTGAGGTTTTTGAGGCCTTTGTAGATAAAGGTCATCATCAAAATGGTGCCGGCAAACAAAACCAAGGGGGGGGCCAGTCGATGGGTATTTTTTTCGGGGTTATTGCTGTCTAAGATTTTTTTACGAATCCAGGTAAAGACCAGAAATGCCAGGATACCGCCACAAACGGGAGAGATAAACCAGCTGGCAATGATCGTTCCGATCTTCATCCATTGAACGGCGCCCAAACCGGCATGGACAATTCCGGCCCCAATTACGGCACCCACAATGGAGTGGGTGGTTGAGACGGGGAGGCCTTTGAGGCTCGCCAACTGAAGCCAAAGCGCGGCGGCCAAAAGGGCAGCGGTCATGGCCAACGCTAATTGGTTAGGACTTTGAAAAATTTCGACACTAATGATGCCTTTTCGAATGGTGCTCGTGACATTGCCACCCACCAAAAAAGCACCAGAAAACTCGAAAATGGCCGCGACGATCACGGCTTGCTTGATGGTCAGCGCATGACTGCCCACCGATGTACCCATGGCATTGGCGACATCATTGGCCCCAATATTCCAGGCCATGTACAACCCACCGACCAGGGCAATAATCAATAGGACGGTTGTCATGTCCATTTACGTTGCTCTCGATTCATTAGTTGGCAGTGAGAAGTAGGCGCATTTGGTTGCAAACGCGTTCAGCTGCGTTGGCCACATCGCCAATCTTGTTACCGATTTTGAGCCACATGATCAGGCTCGCGGGTTTCATATCATCTTCATGCTCAAAAATGGTCTTACCGAATATATCTTGGGCTTTGTCGGCTTCGTGCTCTAGACGACACACGGCATCGATCTTAGTAACCACCTCTTTGGCATCGGTTCCCGTAAAGCCCGTACTGGCCAAACGATCCAAATCGTTGATCACTTCTAAGGTACCATCCACCACGGCACGCACCCGTTCGTTTAAGGTTTGGAGCGGTTCTCGAAGAAAATCGTGCATCTCCATATTGCGTAACGTAAAAAGTACACCAAGATCTTCAGCTTGGTCGGCGATGCTGTCCATGGAATGCACGATGGCAATCAAGTCACGGCGATCCAAAATGATGAACACGCTGGAGGCAAGTTCTTCACGAAACTCGTGTTTGATCTTGTCGCATTCGCCTTCTGCAATGCTTAAAGCCTTAGCGGCGTCTTTAATCTTTTCATGATCATCGGCCAAAACGGCATCAAAAAGTGGCTCGGTCAAACTGACGCACGCATGGGCTTGGGCCATGATTTCCTTTAAGGGGCCAAATGGGTTTTTGGCAAATAGATTCTTCAAGAACATTGGGGTACCTCTTTGTCGGAGCTTACAAATTTTTCATGATAGGAAAAGCGCATAATGTGACGCCTTTGTGACGAAAAAATACATGCCCAGTTGTGATTTGGGACTGTGAAGGTTACAGATTGGGGCACGAGGTTAAAGAGGAAATGACGGTCAAACGAACAATTCGCATTGCATTTGCACGCATTCAGCAAGAATCAAACGAATTTTCTACGGTAGAGAGCACCATCGAAGATTTCGAGCGCACCCATTACATGGAGGGCAATGTTCTTTTGGAGGCCATCAAGCCCACAGGGAAAGAAGCCGAAGGGTTCATGAAAAACGCTGAGTTGTCAGGTTTTTATAAAGGTATCCAAGAAAAAAATTCTGAGGCGCAAATCGAAATAGTACCCCTTTTCTCTGCTTGGGCTGTGTCTGGTGGGCCTCTGAGCGCTGAAACCCAGTCTCTGTTTGAAAACCGGCTCATGAGCAAGCTCAAAGATGCAGGGCCCATCGATGGTGTGTTTTTTACCATGCATGGGGCTTTAAGGGCCACGGGCATCCCGAATCCCGAAGAAAGATATCTCCAAAAGATAAAGGAGGTGGTAGGCGCAAACACGCCCATTGCAGTGACATTAGATCTTCACGCTCATTTGCGTGGAGATTTGGTGGAACTCACGGATGTATTGTGCGCCTATCGAACCAATCCGCATCGCGATCACGCCAAGGTGGGGGCCCGCGCGGCGAAAATATTGGTGGATGTGATTCTAGGGAAAACAAAAGTGGCGAAAACCTGGCGTTACTTGCCCATGATTTTGGGTGGCGGGAGCACCATCGATTTTCTTCCCACCATGCTGCCGGTTTTTCGCAAGCTCAAGAAGATAGAGGAAGATCCACGGGTACTTTACGTGAGTCTTTTCATGGTGCACCCGTTTTTGAATTCCCCCGACTTGGGCTGGGCCGTTCATGTGATGACCCAGAACGACGTTCAATTGGCTGACCAATTGGCCGATGATATCGCAAACCTTGCTTGGGATGTGCGGCATAAAATGCCCCCAGAATTTGATCCACCTGACCGGGCCTTGGCAAAAGTCCGAAAAAACAAAATGGCGCGCAAGCTGGGAACCATCTGTCTGTGCGATACCTCAGATGCGGTGGGTGCTGGGGGCACAGGTGAAAACACCCATTTGTTGGCTTATTTGCTGACCCATGCGAAAGATTTGTTGAGTTATGTGCCAGTCAGGGGACCTCAGGTTTTTGAACAGCTCGTGAACACAAAAGTGGGCGCTCAAGTGAGTGTGACCGTGGGCGGTTATCTACAGCCAGATATCAATCCCGAGGTGGCGGTGGCCGGACGATTAACGTACAACCAAGCCACCAAAGCATTTGGGCAGGTGGCCGTGGTGGATGCAGGTCATGTCCAATTGGTGATCACCGAAGGGGCGCCTTTGGCATTTAAACCCGAATTTTATGAGAATGTGGGACTGTCCGTGTGGAAAGCCGATATGGTGGTGACCAAAGGCTTTTTTCCTCCTCGAATCTTCTTTGCGCTGCACTCTCGAAAGACCCTTAACGTGGCCACCAAAGGCATCACCGATTTGGACCTCTACAAGACCTTAGATTTCGATGGCCCTGTCCATCCCATCAAAGCACTGCCGGGTTGGCGAAAAGCGGATGCCGAACGGCGCCAAGCGAATCCCAAATAGAAATGATGCCCGTTTTGAAAAAGCTCTTTCTGTTGTTTTGTGTGCTTCTCCCGTTTCAGGCGTCAGCCAATGAAAAGGATGACCAAGAAAAACCCCACTGGAGGCGAGAGACTTTGGGCGGCATTCAAATCAACCACGTATTGGCGGGGAACAAGACCAACTTCGGCTATGTCTGGCCCTTATTCCCTGACAGTGATTCACCACTGTTTCAAAAGACCCACTTAAAAGCGGGCTTCATGAACACCTTGTCCCCTGTAGTGAACAGTTTGGGGGCTTATATTGAGGCCCATCCCATTCGATTGTTGGTGTGGCGGTTGAGTTTGGAAGGGGTGGGCATTATTCCCCTAACTGGCTCCATGGACAGCACCAACGATCCCAATATTGATTTTCACATGGCAGCTCGAACGGAACCCACTCGAGATCAGGCACGGTACGGGACTTACGGGATGGAAGCAGCCAGTGATTTAACCCTGCAAATGGCCTTGGGTGGCGTGGCGCTGCGCAATACCACCTCTGTGCGTTACCACTTGATGAAGTTGCGTGGGAATGAGCAGTTTTTCTATTACCCCATGGTGGACTTAATGGCTGAGAATAATGGCTTTTCTTTGCAGAACCACATGGAACTCATCTGGGTTGGATTTGAAAAGTGGTTCGTGGGTGTGCGTTGGTCACGGGTCAATATGGTCTATTCGGCCGATGAAGGCCGGGCCGATGGCTACGGGCAAAGTGAGCAATTGGGGCCCTTCGTAGCCTTCGAGTTGCCCAAATCCTGGTCGGGCAAATCCCAGTGGTTGATGCTGATCCAAACCCAGTGGTGGCTTCACCACCCCAATAAGATGGGTTTGGACGCGCCACAGTGGTTTCCTGCCATGGCCGTGGGCTTTGCCACATTGCGGTAAATACTTAAAATAAATCCCAAAGCGCCAAAATGATGGGGTTTCTTGTGCCCGAAATCGGTTCTTGGCGGTCAAAAAATGGTTTTTTGCAGACAAAAGCGCCTTTTTTACGATAAAACAGCCATTGTGAACGCCAAAAATGAGACTTCGCCCGTATATACGGGTGCAAAGGAATAACACATGGAACCGAAACGCTTTTTTATGACGGCGCTGCCGCAGCTATTTTCCAAACGGACCGAGGCCTTTTTGACCGCGGCGGGCACCATTGTGTTTCATATTGGCGACAGCGATTCCTACACGGTTCGAATGGGGGATACCTCAGAGCCAGTGAGTGAAGGGGCAGACGAGGCATCTGATTTGCAGGTGTTTTTTACTTCCGACGCTTTTCAAGGGCTCATGAACGGAACGCTTAACGTTAAAGAGGCCGTGCAATCAGAGCAAATCCGCTCTGAAGGTGATGGCGATTTATTTTCAGCGCTCGGCCACTTGTTGCAGGCACCTACGTCTGGGCTGAACGCGCGCATCGGTCAAATGATGGGCTAAACCAAACACAGTTTTTTTCAGGAGGAACAAATGGCAAGAATTGCAAAAGCAGATGTGAACGCCGCACTGGCGAGAGTCGCACAACACATTAACGACGCTGCGGGTGGCGACAAAATCACTTCCCGTGCAGACATGAAAGCAAAGTTGGAGACCTTAGAAGGTACCGAAAAGCAATTGGCTGATATCTTCTTCCGTTTCATCGATCACCGTGACCATAAGTTCGGCGCTCGCGTGACTTCCAAGGATGTAGAAAAAGCCTTGACCTATGCACAAGACCGCATGATCGAAAAATACGACATCAACACGAACGGTTTGTCAAAATCGGAAATTGACCAAATGTCTCGTACTGGTCAATTGGCGGTTCAGCTTTCCCAAGAACTGAAGCTGGCTGACAACAACAAAGTGGTGGCCCAAGGCGACAGCGTGTCCCAAAAGGCCATGACTGAATAAGCTCAGTGACACAAAGCACTGTTCAACAAAAACCCGTGGTCTGCCGCGGGTTTTTTTTTGCATCATTATGTGAGGTTAACTTGTTTAAAAACAGGCCTCTGGATTGATTTACGAAACCGAACCCTGTTCGGGTATTTGACCGATGCGGGTAAATAATTAATGGAATAGGGTCATTCTACGATTTGGAATGACGGGGGTCTGAATGAATTTAAAACCATGGATTTATCTCGCGGGTGTTTGCTCGATCGCGTTGGCGTGTGCGCAACAAAAGCCCAATACCGCACCGGCCAACCAAGAAGTGGTGGCGCTGGCCAAAAAGAGCAGTGCTTGTGAGGGGGTACCGGTTCAAGAAGAGGTGCGCGAAGTGGCCGATGGTGTTTGGGTGGCTTATGGTTACGACTTGGCCAACACTATTTTAATCCAAACGTCTGAGGGCAATGTCATCATCGATGCCATGTCGGGACCGAAGCGGGCCGCTAAAGCCAAAGAGGCATTACTCGAAAAGGCGCCCGGTAAAACCTTGGCTTTGATCATGACCCACACCCACATGGATCACGTGGGCGGCGCATCGGTGTGGGCCGATGCCGAAACACCGATTTGGGCAACACATAATTTTGTCGAACGCTTTACAGCGCAATATGTGGACTTTCCAAAGGCAGAACGTCATCGTGGGGCCAAACAGCATGCCCACGATGTGCCTTATGATGCCGTCCCGTGCTCTTCCATTGGCGCGCGCATGGCCTTCGACGAGGACATCAGCGCGGGGGCCATGATGCCCACCAAAACCTTTCGTGGGTCACAAACACTGACTTTTGGTGATACGGTTCTCGAACTTCACGAAGCCCCCGGCGAAACCGACGACCAGCTTCTTGTTTGGATGCCAAAACGAAAAATACTCTTTCCGGGTGACAACTATTATGCGGCGTTCCCAAACCTTTATACGATTCGAGGCACCAAGGCACGCTCCGCAAAAAAATGGGCAAACAGTCTCGATAAAATGAGAATGTTAGCGCCTCAATTGCTGGTGCCATCGCACACTTTCGCCGTGGAAGGCACCGAAAAAATCTATGAGATTCTGACCGATTATCGAGATGCCATTATGTGGGTGTTCCAACGCGTGGTGCAGGGCGCGAACAACCGTTTACCGCTGGATACAATCCTAAAATCAGCCAAGTTGCCTCGACACCTCGCTGAAAAGCCTTATCTGAAAGAAAATTACGGACAGGTGGATTGGTCGGTGAAGGCGTTGTACCAACAAAACCTGGGGTGGTTCGATGCAGATGCGCGAAACTTATACCCCATTTCTTCAGAGCAGGCCGCTGAACGCATGGTGCGGTTGGCCGGAGGGGCACAGAAAGTTCGTGCTGAAATAGACACTGCACTGAAAAATAATGAGCCTCGTTGGGCCGTGCATTTGATCACCATGTTGCAGCAGTCTAATGCCATTGACGTCAAAGAAGGAAACCTTTTGTTAGCTCAGGGTTTGACGGCCATCGCCAATACCGTTGATAACACCAATGGCAAAGCTTATCTGTTGGCATCATCTCGACAGCTGGACGAATCTTATGTCCCACCGGCGATTCCCGATATATCCCGTGAATTCATGGACGCCATCCCCGTAGAAACGTTCGTTTATGGCCTCACCAGCCGACTCAACGCGCCCGAGGCCTTAGATGTACACCAAACCATCGCCATTCGCATGGACGACGTGAAGGAGACTTTTTACCTCACCATACGTCGTGGTGTGGTTGAGATTTCAAAAAATACAAAGGTTCCCGGCGCCCCTGAGCCAATGGCCACGTTGGTGGTGGATTCTACCATTTGGAAAATGATGGCTTTGCAAAAAGTGGATCGCACAGCGATGCTTCTAAAGGGCGAGCTGTCTGTGGAAGGCGATGTGCTGGACCTGCAAAGGTTTATGGGGCGGTTCGATAAAGGGATGTAATTTTAGGCGTAGGTGCTGCATTGGGTGAACAGGTTGATGAATGCCTCAACGGTGTGCTCAATGGGCCTGGCGTAGCCACCTCCCATAAATACCAAACATGGGATGTCGAGGTCCCGAGCGAAGTCCAAAACGGCTTTGTTTCTCTCCATCAACCCTTCCTGCGATAAATTAAAACGTCCCAAATGGTCCTCCTGGAGTGGATCCACGCCCGCCTGAAAGAAAACAAGATCCGGCTGCACATGGACCAAGGACCCAAGGTGGGTGTGTAGGGTCTCTAAATACAATCCATCGGTGGTGCCTTTGGGCAGCCCCACGTCAAGATCACTGGTTGTTTTGCGAAAAGGAAAGTTGGCATCGCAATGCATGGAGAAGGTGAAAACCGTGTTGTCATTGGCAAAAATACTGGCGGTCCCATCTCCTTGGTGAACATCTAAGTCCACCACCAATACTTGACGAATATTGAAATGGCTTTGGGCCCGTTTGGCGCAAATGGCGATATCATTGAAAATACAATAACCGGCACCAAAATCGCGATGGGCGTGATGGGTGCCACCGGCCATATTGGCGGCAACGCGATGCCCCTCTTGGAGCAAAGCTTCCAGCGCGTTGAGTGCACCTCCAGTAAGCATGAGCGTTCTCTCGACCAGGGCGGGGGTCCAGGGTCTGAGGCCAATTCGTCGAACCTCTTTCTCTGTGAGCGATAAATTCATGAAACGATGGATGTATTCGGGACAATGAACTGCAGCAATGGCTTCAAGGGGGGCGGGCAGGGGCGTGCGAATCTCTACGGGTGCATGACGCTGAATCAAGCCTGAATGGACTTTTTGGTAGCGCTCCTTGGGGAAGGGGGCGGCGGGATGGATGCCATCGGTATAGATGGGGTGATAGTAAAGGGGCAGACGCTGTTGCATAGATAGGATGCCTCACGGCGGGCATTTGGATGATTTTATAGGTCTTAACCTTAAGTTATTTGTTCTTCAGCACAAACTGTTTTAATTTTACTCAAAAATGAAAGCAAGGTGTGAAATCAATGAGCTCTAATCCCCCCCATTTTCAAGCCATTGTGCGTCAGCGTTACAGCCGGCGCGATATGCTTCAGGTTTTGGGGGCCGCAGGTCTTGCAGCTGGGTTGGGTTGCACCAGCAAAGACAAAAAGGTGCCATCCCAACCGGCCACAGTGCCGGCGGTGAAAGTCGATGAAGGCTTCGTAGAGGTGAGCCATGGTGCAGATGACCATCACCATGTGCCGCCGGGCTATCAGGCAGCGGTTTTGATCGGTTGGGGAGACAGCCTAACCGACGGTACAGCGACGGGAGATTTGGCAGCCATGACGCCTGAGGAACAATCGGTGCGGTTTGGAACCAATTGCGATTACACTGCCTTTATGCCGTTGCCACCGAAAAACGGTTTGCAGCGAGGATTGTTGTGTGTGAACCACGAGTTTTCAGATGCCGGAAAGATGTTTCGCGGTGTTCCTGCCGGAAGACGTACCTCTAAAGATGTGGTGACGAAGCTTCAAGTGGAAGGCGAACTGGCCGCTCATGGTCACAGCATCGTGGAACTGCAACAGACCCCACAGGGGTGGCAAATTGTGCCGGGTCCTTACACGCGCCGCATCAGTGCCCTCAAAACCTTATTTGAAATCACTGGCCCCGCGGCGGGCCATGCGCGCATGAAAACCCCGGAAGACCCTGAGGGCAAGACGATCAAAAGCACGGTTGGCAATTGTTCAGGGGGAGTGACCCCATGGGGCACCGTGTTGATCGCTGAGGAAAATTTTAATTATTATTTTGGAGGTGACCCAGCGGGCTTGCCGCAAGAACAGCATTTACGTCGCTACAATGTGAACGGCCGCGCGGGTATTGGTGCATGGCGGTTTTTTGACCGTTTTGATGTGACCAAAGTAGCCAATGAGCCCAACCGTTTCGGATGGATGGTGGAGTACAAACCCACCGACCCCAATTACCAACCCAAAAAGAGAACAGCGCTGGGACGCTTTTGTCATGAGGGTGCGACGCTGTGTTTAACCAAGTCTGGCCACGCGGTGGCTTACATGGGCGATGATTCTTATTTTGAATATTTGTATCGCTTTGTGAGTGATAAGCCCGCCATAGACAATCCCAATGTTTTGGACGAGGGGACCTTGTCGGTTGCGCGCTTTGATGCAAATGGAACCCTATCGTGGTTGCCTTTGCGTTTCGGGGAAGGGCCTTTGACCCCGCAAAATGGGTTTGAGTCTCAGGCCGATGTGGTTATCGAAACACGGCGTGCGGCAGACCTGTTGGGGGCAACGCCCATGGACCGGCCAGAAGGGATCGCCATCCATCCCACCAGTGGTCGGGTTTATGTGAGCTTGACCAAGAACACCAGACGGGAAGCCTCTCAAACCGATGCTGTCCATGCCCGTGCGCAGGATGCCCATGGGCAAATTCTAGAAATCATTCCATCTGCTCATGATGCACATGACGAGGAGAGCATGGGTTGGGATATCTTAATCGCGGCGGGCGACCCCAGCAGGCACGCGAACACCAAGTACGGCAAAGGGCTCACCCGTGAAGGTTGGTTGGCTAATCCTGATAATCTCGCCTTCGACCCCTCAGGCCATCTGTGGATCTCCACTGACGGGGCCTTGGGCAGCACGGGCACGAGCGATGGCCTGTGGTGTTGCGAAACCCTGGGCGATGGCCGCGCTGTTTCAAAGCGGTTCTTGAGGGTACCTAAGGGCGCCGAATGCACCGGTGCCAGTTTTACTCCAGATGGAAAAACTTTGTTTGTTTCAGTACAGCACCCGGGGGCCTACAAAAGTGCCTCTTATGATGAGCCCAGTTCCCGTTGGCCCGACCACAAATCCGACCGGCCTTCACGGTCAGCGGTGTTGGTCATCACTAAAGAAAATGGGGGCGTGATTGGTACTTGAGTGCGTGGGCGGTGAACGCCTTGAACGGGTATGGTCCGCGGTTTTTAAAAAACGAATTAAGCCATGACGCCATTATCTTCGGCACAAAAAGGGCGGCTTTCAGTCTTCTTGATGATGACGGCCGTCTTTTGTATCCTTTTTGCCGGTATGCCCAAAGACTTTTACCGAGGGGATGCGGTATCCATAAAGATGTCGGCCATTTATTGGGTGAACACCGGTTCGTTTGGATTTGCACCCAAAGACCATCATCTCATCGAACCTTTACTAGAAAGTGAAGGGCAGTATTACATCCTTAACCCAGCGAACAACCGTTATTATCCCCGGTGGGAAGTGCTTAATGGGGTTTTACATGCGGTCCCAGAGCTTTTTCAAAGGCACCGAACGTTAAAACCCACTCCAGAGGTTATTTTTCGGCACAACGTTTTTAACGCGTTGCTTGGGTCTGTAGTGGCAGGCCTCTTGTTGTTCCTGGCATCTTTCATCACCCCGAGAAAAATAGCAGGGGCTTTGTTTGTATGTGCTGTCTTGTTTGCCAGTTACGAATGGAATTACCTCAGGGCTCAGACCAAAGAGATATTTCTCCTCCTTTTCGTTTTCGCCATGATGGCAGGGTTTTGGGCTGCATGGGGGGCGTTTCAGCGAGGTGAACGTTTGCGATTTTATGCGTTAACGGTGTGCTGGAACGTGGCTGCGGTCGCCATGTGCCTCATCTCTTGTATTTACCATGTGGGCTATCTCATGGTGATATTGCTTTGGGGCTTTTTACTGTTCCAAAGGAACGTGCAAAGGATGCGTCAGCCTGGCGAAGGTTCGCTGGTACAACAGATTTGGCAATGTGTTTTGTCGCACCGTCACCATTTCTTGATCTTGGGTGGATTTCTGGCGTTATCAGTGGTTTTGACCGAATGGGCGGCGTTGGTTCGTTATGATTCATGGCACCCTCAAGGCATCAGTTGGTCCTTTCGAACCCGACAGATTGGGGACAGTATTTTTGGCTGGCAAAACATCTTTCAGCGTATGAACGATTACCTGATGGTGGAGAGTTTTCAGGTGGCCCTTCATTGCCCATTGCTTTTTGTGGCCGCGACTTATTGGCGGTCGTTTTGGCGTGACCACAAAAATCAAGCGCTTTACGTATTGGCCTTCGGTGGTTCCATGTTTTTCGCTTTCTGTTGCTTTGAAGGCGTGGGCGAATGGGCCTACGGGCCGCGGTTCTTGGTGCCGCTGTTGCCTTTGTTTGCACTGCCTGCCTGTGTGTTTTTTGACAGATTCATGGCGGGCGCCTCTACCGCTGCAAGCAAAGCAAGTGGCGTGGTGGTGCTCGGCTTACTGATGTATTGTACTGCTTTACAGTTAGAGATGAACAAATACCCCTTTTTTCATTTCTATGAGATTGGACCCACGTTGGAGACCATGGAGGGCATTCAACTGGCCGATGACTACAAACGGCATCATCATTTATTTTTTCTTAAAAAGCTCAAGGCCATTGCCAATGGGGCCGATGCAGACGGCGCGTTGGGTCCTACCTATGAAGGTTGGCCCGACCCGATCAAAACACGGTTTCAATCGGCCCTGAAGCATCGATTGTTTCCTGAGGGGGAGAACCATTTCTTTTTTCAGTAGGTGGGTGCTAGAATGACCCATGATGCAGCATCAGGCTGGGGTGAACGGCCACAGACACGGAGGTTGAGATGGCAGCTGAGCATAAAACCATCCGATGGTGGCGAGGCATGGTGGCTCTGGGCCTTTTTAATATGGTGCTGTGGGTGGTGGTGGTTTCTCGATTAAAACACGAAGGGCCCTATGTGCCGTGGCATGTCTTGTTCTCAGGCGTTTTCACCGCCGTTTGCGCCTTTCGGTCGATGTTGCCGCGTATCGACTTAGAGCGTTACTGCTTGCTCGACTCGATGGCATCGAGCATGGTTATCGGTCGCACTGGGGCCACGTTGGCCGAGATCAGTTTCGCCTGCCAGATCGCACTCATCCTCCACGAAGCCGGTAATTTAGCGGATTTGGCCTGGGTGCAAATGTTGGCCTATCCCGTGGTGTTTTCGCTCACCTTGGCCCAAGTGTTTTGCTGGTCCAGCGTGATTTCACTCAATCATCTCGGTCACACCATCGAAGAGTCTTTATGGGGCATCACCTTTGTCCCAGTGGGTATCGCCTTGGCTTCTTGTGGTTTCAACTTAGATGGCCTGTGGCAAACGGTTTGTTTCGCCGGTGCCGTTTTTTGTGCGGGCTATGTGGCTTTCATGGCTTTTGTGGATGTGCCCATGTATTACCGCCGTTGGCGTGAAGGGTTAGTGAAAAACGAAAAACGTTTGGGCTTTAAAGAAGGCTTTGCTGACGCTTTAAATCGGCGCGTGGTCACCCAAGATTGGGCCATCTGGAAACCCGAAGTGGCTTGGCTCACCGGTTATTTCTCCATGGCAGTTTGGGTGTCGATCAGTTTGATGGTTCTGCCACGGTAAAAGCTAAGACGCCGCCACCACATCCCACAAACTCAATCCTTCGAGGATTTGACCTTTAGCTGTTCCCGTTTGCGCGACATGTAGAAGCGATGATGCCAACTCTTCAATCAGAATAGGCCGAAAGCGATGCATACCTAAAGCACCCATCAAAAAACGCATGCCCGGTGGCGCACGATGGCCGGCACCGTGAAAAGCCGACGGGCGGAAAATGGTGTAGTCTAAACCACTGTTGGTCACGATGGCTTCGGCTTTGGCTTTGGCTTTGAGGTAAGCGCCCGTGGGTTTGCCCGCACCCACAGAGCTGAGCAGGACCACGTGATTAACGCCACAACGCTTGGCCGCATCCATCAAATATTGGGTGGTGTCGATATCGCTGGTTTCGTAGGTGTCACCCGTAGAAAAACGTTTGCGCATGGTACCGATGAGTTGCATGACTGTGGTGCAGCCTTGCATGGCAGCATCGAGTGCTTGAGCGTCCGTTAAATCGAGCACAGCGGCTTGTGGGTGTAGTGTTTTACCTTGAGCACTTTTGGGGCGGTAATGGGGGACGAGGTTCGCGTCTTGCGCTTGAGGAAGTTTCATGAGCGTCCGGCCTGTGGCTCCGTTGGCACCCGCGATAAAAATGCGCCGACCGTTAGTTGGACTCAAGGGAAACCTCCTTGCCGTTGTGAGACAGAGGGGTCTGTAAATGAAAAGCCGCACGTTCGTTCCACCATTGGCGGTTTTGTTCGACGGCGGCTTGACTATTTTTGGGAAGGGGGACCATGCAATGATTATATCAGACCCACTCGGTTCAATGCACGTTCTAACTGTTGCCAGCGTTGCTCCAAACTGCCGGTAAAGCCGATGGAGATACGCACCAAACCGGGTGCAATCCCGGCGGCGGCCAAGGCTTCGTCGGACATTTCACTGGAGGTGGAGCTGGCAGAGCAGGACATGAGGGTATCGAAGTAGCCCAGGCTCACGGCCATAAATCCAAAGCCTTCGGTGTTTTGCAAATCGTCCATGAGGGCTTCGGCTTTTTCGCTGGTGCCCGCGTCGATGGTGAGCAGGCCGCCAAAACCGTATTCGGAGCGACCGATTTTACAGAACAAATCATGGTCAGGGTGGCTTTCAAGGCCTGGATAGGTCACATCCACCTTGAGCTCGTGGAGTCTTTCCGCAAAAACTTGTGCGCGGTGAGCGTGTTCCTTCATGCGCAAAGGTAAGTGCGGGATACGCAGGCTGATGGAGTGTGCCACCTGCGGGTCCATGGTGGGGCCTAAAATCATGAGC